>Ga0187827_10000152_pt1 | contig 106949 bp, 110 predicted proteins | sample ETNtaG_39_FD_167969 | JGI IMG/M metagenome (GOLD analysis project Ga0187827, IMG submission 167969) | Marine microbial and viral communities from oxygen minimum zone, Eastern Pacific Ocean - ETNP2014_SV_150_PacBio MetaG (Illumina Assembly) | ecosystem: Environmental > Aquatic > Marine >... | reverse complement strand
TCATAATTTTGCTTGGGATGCATTTATAGAAGTTACAGAAAAAGTTTCGAAAAAACTTAAGCTGTATGCCGCAGGACAAGACCTTTTGTCTTCAGCTTTCTCAGGAAATTTGAAGGGTATGGGTCCAGGAGTCGCTGAGGCTGAATTTGAAGAACGAGCAAGCGAACCCATTGTTGTGTTCATGGCAGATAAAACTGAGCCAGGAGCTTGGAACCTTCCTATCTTCAAGATTTTCGCTGATCCTTTTAACACTTCTGGCCTAGTTATTGATGAGAAACTTCACAGTGGATTTCGGTTTAAGATTATGGATGTTCAGGATAACAAAACTGTTGACCTAGACACTCCAGACGAGACATATGATCTTCTTGCTTTAATCGGGACGCCGAGCCGATATGTTATCCATAGCGTATATAGGAGGTCAGACAACCTCTTATGTTCAGTAGCCAGTACCTCTAGACTTTCTCTTATCGCTGGTAAATACGTTGGAAAAGATGATCCAGTGGTTGTTGTTCGAGCTCAACATGGTCTCCCATCTGTAGGTGAAGTGTTAGAACCTTTTGCCTTCCCCCATTTGGTGGCTGGTTGGATGAGGGGATCACATCATGGTCCTTTGATGCCTGTGGGAATTAAAAATGCGAAATGTACCCGATTTGATGGTCCTCCAAGAGTATCTGCTCTAGGATTTCAAATAAGTGATGGCATGCTTATTGGACCAGCTGATCTATTTGATGACCCTGCTTTCGATAGAGCCCGATCTACTGCAAATGAAGTAGCTGATTACATGCGACGACATGGGCCATTTGAGCCTGGGCGATTGGGTCCAAACGAGATGGAATACACCACAATCGGCCCTGTTCTTAAGAAGCTGGAAAGTCGATTTAGTTCTATAGCCAATTAAGATAGACCTCAAATCACACTGGTCATTCATCTTTTTTTGGTTCATACAGGTTTAGTCCTGTAACTTCATCAAAGCTTCTCTCCAAACGTGCTCCTAGAAGCTCTACTATGAATAGCTCACCGGCAAACATCGTTGTGCCCTCTACAACATGTCCTCCAATCGCCTTTCCATCCTCCTTGCTAAAGGTCCCATGGATATGCGCCATTATTTCTCCTTTCAAAGTGGCTATATCCCCAAAGCAAGAGAGTAGCTCCATAGGTTCATTGAAAAACTCATCCTGGTATTTCTTTTGATTTTGCTCATAGAATGAAAACTTGGTTTTCTTAACTGCGCCTATCGCCCAAAATATACCTGCAAAAATCTCTTTTTCATTTGCAAATTTCGTTATGGACCCCAGTAAATCTGCGTCGTGATCCATTCTACAAACAAACGTTCTACCTGTTCTTCCCTCAGTATAACGCATTTTAAATCATATTTAGGACTGTAAACGTCCTTTTAAGAGTTTAGAAACGCTTCGCGTTAAAGGGATTGCAACAATGAGTCCAATAATCATTTGACCAATATTGATTGGTATCTCAAGTAAGGCCGCGCCTGCTCCGAAAAGATAGATTTCATAAATGTAATATCCTAAAATCATTATTATGCCGCCTGAAAAAACCGAAATAACTGGCCAACCGACGTTAGAATCCACTTTTATCCCAGTTACAACTATGCCTGTGAATGCTAGTATAGCTATTGCTACCCAGAATATCAATGGTATTGATAAAAAGACAGTCTGATACCCAACTGGAGGCAGTCCAAGACTTACTTCTACATCACCTGTGTAAAAATTAGCGCCTATTGCCCCTATTAGTAATCCTACCGCCGTCGCCATGATTGCACTTATAACCTTCCAGCTGTTCTTGGAATAACTTATGCTTTTTCTGAAAATGTATCCCACCATGAATCCTTCAGCTCCTTTGATGAGCAGAGTGGCCGGTGCAAAATGGGAGTATCCTAATGCCACATCTGCTATCATTGATCCAACGCCCCCTGCGACTCCTCCTACAATTGGTCCCATGAGAAGTGCGCTTGTATACACCATTATCTCACCAACATTGAAGAATCCTCTTGTAGCTGGAACGTAGACACTGAAAACCATTGTTGCTGCAGCTACAAGAGCTGTAAACACAGCTATACCTGATAATGTTCTTCTGGTAAAAATCATCCTTAACAAATTACCTTTATAAAAAACAATATTTAAATCAATTTATAACTTAGATTTTATTATCAAAAAAACATACTATATGGTGGTCTGTGGGTGTTTATATGGCTCGATTTGAATTAGTATCCAGTTTTCAGCCTAGCGGTGATCAGCCTCAAGCCATTAAGAAATTAACTAAAAACATCAAGAATAATGTTACACATCAGACCCCCTTAGGCGTAACTGGGAGTGGGAAAACATATACAATGGCTTCCTTAATACAGGAAGTACAGCAACCGACATTAGTGGTATCCCATAACAAGACTTTAGCCGCCCAGCTCTATAGCGAGTTAAAGAACTTCTTTCCAAAGAACGCAGTAGAATATTTTGTGAGTTATTACGATTACTATCAGCCTGAAGCTTACCTACCTGCCACGGATACATATATTGACAAGGACACTTCTATTAACGCTGATATCGAAAAGCTCCGCTTATCTGCCACAACCTCCCTTATATCGCGGCGAGATGTGATAGTCGTAGCAAGTGTCTCTTGCATCTATGGCTTAGGATCTCCAGAGTCAATTCGGAAACGGATATTGGTTTTAAATAAAGGCCAACAAATTCTCAGGCGTTACTACTTGTTCAACAGATAAGGGATGAAGCCCACAGATTTGCAATTCAGTATCATCAGATTCTAAGGGGTCGGAATATATCATATTCTGTATTAGACCAAATACTTGGATTGGGAATAGGAAAAAAAAAGAAGTTTGCTTCAGCACTTTGGGAGTGTCGATTTAATAAAGCATGCCCGCGAAAAAGAGCTAACACAAGTGCAAGGAATCGGACCCATATTAGCTAAGAATATAAAATATTTCTTTAAAGGTAACGGAAAAAAATAATCACAAAAATAAACATTCTTACATTGGGTTATGTTAACTTAATCTTCCTCCAAGAACTAAGAGCGTGGACAAAAACACATAAACTTTAAGAAGGCTTAAAGGATGTTTAGTGTAAATTAGGAGTTCCGACGATTTAATATGCTTAATGTGACAATTTCCAGAGATGCACCAACTGCACTATTCCAATTCATGGATTATTTTAAGGGATTTGAGCAAGTCAAAGCTGTAAGAACACTGTTCGGTGATGACACCGAAAAAGTACTCCGCGAGTTGAAAATTGAATTCTATTCTTCAAGAAGATGGTATATGGGCGTTAATGACGTGGACGGAAACATTATGATCAGCGTTTACTATCTAAAACATGGTGATGAGCGAGATATATACCTTGATATTATTCATGAACTATTCCACATAAAACAGTATAAAGAAGGGAAAGATCTATTCGATGATCGATTCGAATATGTTGATAGACCTACTGAAATAGAAGCCTACCAAGCTACTGTAGTTGAGGCCAAAAGAATTGGAATGTCTGACGCAGAAATAATGCAATATCTTAAAACCGAGAGAATGACTGATGACGATCATCGAAAGCTCGCAAAAGCACTAAATCTGCAACACCCCTAAAATATGCCCAGCTGATGAATTCTCCATTACTGGTGGCAGTCTAAGTCAACTATTGGAAACCTTTCCCAGATCTTTTAGCTGATCAATAGCATAATCTTGTTCTTCATAATCACAATTTGGCTTGTATTATGTCGATTTTATCTTTCACAGTGTTATTTCTCTTCGGCCTTCTAAATTTATCTTCTGAAGAACTAGAATGGCTAATATAAAGAATATAATTGAAAGGAGAAATATGTTGGAGATTCCGGGTTGCTCAGCTACATATGCAGCAACTATAGGCGCAATTGCTCCAATAACTTGAGGTGGTATGAAGAAGATACCATAGGCCGCGCCACGTTTTCTTGTTGGGGCAGTGTAGGCCACCAAAGTAGCAGTTACCCCCATGTCTGAAGATCTGAAGAACCCATATACCATCATCAATATTATGATAATTGAGAACTCTTGGGCAAAGAAGAACGCCAGAAGCAATGAGGCAATAGCCATATAAGCTATTGTTAGATACTTCTTCTCCCCAAGTTTGTCGGCAAGAAATCCTCCGCCCGGAGACGACATCATACCAATTATGCCCATTACTCCAAAAAGTGTTATTGCCAATGACTCTGGAATTTTCCGACCCAGAACAAGGTAGGTTGTGAAATATGTTCCTACTATCATTTTCCACATCGAAACCAAACTGATAAAGATCATGACATTTAAAAAAAACGCAGAACTCTTCTGATCACCACTTGTTGAGATTTCCTCGCTTTTTTCGATATTCAACCGTGTTACTTTAGATACTCTATTGTACGTTAGGATAATTAGTAATATGGCTACAACAAAGATGGGCAGTGTCCATAGGAAATATATCAAACGCCAACCAAAAGTTGTAAGCAGAATTCCAATAGATATTGGCCCAATTGACATTCCTAATATCCCAGTTGCACCAAGTAATCCTAAGCTGTGTTTCTCCGCTCAGAATACATTTCACTAGTTAAAGCGTACGCTGGGGGATGATATACAGCACTTGCAAATGAAAGCAAGGCAAAAGAACCTATCAAGATACCTGAATTGGGCGCCAGGTATACACTTGCTGTACCAATACTGCCCAATAGCAAGCTCATGCCTATAACGTATGTGGGCTTAATTCTATCTGAAAGATAGCCGCCGATTGGGCTCCCGAAAATTGAGCAAAGAAATGGAACAGTGGCTATTATGCTCGTCTCAAAAAGGCTGAGTTCGAATTCGATCATCAGCACAGGTATTAGCGCTATATGCGCATTGCTGCAGACATGTATTAATGTGTGAGATAAACCAATAGATGTGAACATCTTTCTTATAGAAGTCATTTCGCCCCATGCTCCTTTATTTTGAACCCCTCTTTTTAGCAAGATATCTTTTTAGGAATTATTGTTAATTTAGCTGCGACTATTGCCATTATCTATCTACTTATGTTTGACCGTTTCTAACCGATTAAGTGCAAGTATTCCGCAGATAGTCTTAGCATCTTTGACGAGATTATTATCAATCATGTTCACAATCTTGTCAAGTTCTAGATTCTCAATCTGAAGTTCTTCATCTGGTTCAGGTCTACTACCAACTTCCTTGAGGTCTCTAGCTACATAGATATACATCAACTCGCTACTATATCCCGGAGCTAGATAACATCTTAGAAGTTTCTCCATAACACCAGCTTCATATCCAGTCTCCTCCCGCAACTCCCTTCTCGCACAATCCAAAGGCGATTCGTCTACCTCTATAGTACCTGCGGGTATCTCTAGAAGATATTTTCCAACTGCATATCTATACTGCCTAACTAAAACTATTTCACTTTTAGAGATAATCGGAATTATCGCTACACCCCCAAGATGATCCACAAAATCCCTGAAAGTTCTTCTGCCACTTTGAAGACTGACTTCATCCCTCATGAAGTTAAAGGATCTGCCTCTATGCAGAACTCTGCGAGTAATTAGCTTCTCCATACTACATTGCTCCCTCTACTACTCCTGCGTGAAGCTATTCTTACATTGTTCGGTTATAACTTGTTGGAATATTTTGAATTGCAAAGGTTCTAAAGGGTTGCAAAGTAAAATGATCGGGAACAACATCCGGATAGGTTAAAACTCCTATAATTATCAAAAAATTTTATGATTGCTGCCAGTGACCTAATGTATCGGTAGTTTTTTACTAAATTTTATGGTTGCTCGACCTTAATATTCCACCCAACCCCAACATTAGCAAAAAAATAGTATGTTTTCTAGTAACCCTGAATATTGGCTTATTCTTATTTCAAATTCTGGTTATGTTTTAATGTTATTTAGTATTATGTGGAACAATATGGACAATATGTTTCTCTTGTGCTAACCATATATATTCCTATGATGGAGGCAAGACTTGGATTAGAAATAATATGTTCAAAGAACATTTTGATCTAACACCTTGGGAGTTAAGATAGTCTTGAAGTTATCTTGGCTAGTGCCACATGAATTCAAATACTATGACATGCTCACAAACCAAGCTGAGATTACATTACGCGGCGCAAAAGAGCTCAAAAATCTGATTAGTGATTATGATCATATTAATGGAAAAAGAAAGATGATCAAAGAAATAGAGCGAGAAGGTGATGCAAACGCTCGAGCGATTTTTACTTCCCTAGATAAGTCATTTATCACGCCAATAGACCGAGAAGACATTGCATCTCTAGTTGTCGCATTAGATGAAATATTGGATTATGTTGAAGGAGTCTCTGATAGGTTAGTGCTCTACAAAGTGGAACGCCCTACAGAACCCATAAAGCAAATGGTTTCAGCGATTCTCTCCACATCTGAAGAAGTTCTGGCTATTATTTCAAATTTGAAAAACAAGGACTTAGTCGAAGACACTAAAGAACGCTGTATTAAAATTGAGCGACAAGAACATGAAATGGATAATCTGTTTAGATCTGCCATTGGTGAACTGTTTGAATCCGATAACCCCATAGAGCTTATCAAACTAAAAGACATGTATGATCGATTAGAGGATGCCATGGACAAATGTGCTGACGTTGCGGATATAGTCCAAGCGGTGCTTCTAAAGTACAGCTAGACTGCTTGGGCGATAAAAGTTCACGTTGTGATTGAGGCTTCACACATAATGATTTTTTATACTGTTATTTTGATAATTTTAGTCGCACTTATTTTTGATTTTTATAATGGACTAAATGATGCAGCTAATTCCGTGGCAACTATTGTTTCGACCAGAGTTCTCACGCCACACAAAGCTGTTATATGGGCTGCATCTTTTAACTTCTTAGCAGCATTTGGCTTTGGAGTTCATGTTGCAACAACTATTGGTAAGGGGATTATCTTACCAGAAATTGTAACACCAACTGTTATTCTCTCAGCGCTTTTGGGTGCAATCATATGGAATATATTTGCACATCGTAATGGACTCCCAATAAGCGTATCACATTCTCTTGTTGGAGGACTCATTGGCGCTGGAATATCTGCAAGTGGTTTCGCAAGCATTGCCGGTAGCAAAATAGTGACTACTTTTCTCTTTATCTTCTTAGCTCCTATGCTTGGCTTTGTTTTCAGTCTCATCGTGAGCGTAATAGTATTAAATATCGTCAAAAAGAAACAACCTAGACAAGTCGATAAATACTTCAGAAAACTTCAGCTTATCTCAGCAGCGGCTTACAGCCTAGGTCATGGGACCAATGACGCACAAAAAACTATGGGAATAATCGCTGTACTATTATTCACAACAGGATATCTTGGAACAGAATTTTATGTCCCATTTTGGGTAATAATTATCTCACATGCAGCAATTGCATTAGGAACTTATTTCGGAGGATGGAAAGTAATTCGAACAATGGGTATGAAAATAACAAAGCTAGAGCCTTATCAAGGATTTTGCGCTGAGACCTCTTCAGCATTAATGCTAATAGGAACAGCTCAAGCAGGCATACCCGTAAGTACAACTCACACAATTGCAGGAGCAATTATGGGCACTGGGTCTACCAAAAGACTTTCAGCGGTAAGATGGGGCGTTGCTAGAACCCTAATCTGGGCCTGGGTATTAACTATACCTGTCTGTCTTTCAATCTCATTCACCGCATTCCAATTACTATCAATCATAACTGGGTTCATACCCACATAGTAATATTCAACATATTCTAAAACAGCTGTTTTCTATTGCCCATATTTTTTTTGTTATCACGATTTGAATTCACAATTTCCTTGACACGACCGACTACACCATTTTCTAGTTTTACTTTTATTCCATGAGGATGTTCAGAGGAATGCGTTAAAACTTTATTGACATTTCCCTCGGTTAATTTACCAGTCGCTTGATTTTGTTTTTTCACAATTCTAACTAGAGCACCAACATGAATATTCTTTCTAAGGTTTGAGTCATTCACATCAACCAGTTATCCTATAATTATGAAGAAAATATCTTTTTCTCCTACCGATTTTGTTATATATAATGAAAATAATCATCTTTAACCAAGTTAGAGACACTGTTTGGGTAGATATCTGTTAGATGTTGCCTTCCTGTCATTTGAAATAGTCATTTTTTCTAATATGAGTGTGTTGGCCTTTTATTTAGTGCGATTAATATCCTGTGAATAGTTTTGAAACTATTTCGGGGGCTTCACAAAGAAGGCCATAGTCACAGTTGCGGCATTCCCAGCCCGGGGTTGGCTTAAATTCTTCTTTCATAATTAGATGTATTGTATCGAAAATTTTTTGCTCGATTTTTTTAATGTCTTCATCTTTTGACTCGATCATGATTTTCCTGTTTTGCCTGAGGAACCATAGTCCTACTCTCTTTGGCTTCTTGCCGTATAGTTCTTTTGCGGCCATTTCGTATGTTAGTAGTTGGACGTCTTCACGTAACTTGTTTTCAAATATTAGGGTTTTTGAGGTTTTGTAATCGATGATCATGTAGTCTTCTCCTTTTTTGTCGATTCTATCTATTACTCCTTGAATTCGGTGTCCGCCGACTTTGATTGTGAACCTTTTCTCCACGTCAATTATCTTTGCTTGGTTTCTCATTTCTTCTTCTAGGAATGTTTTGATGATATTTCTTGCATCATTTTTAGCTTGTTTCTCCTCAATCTCAGTGGAGTACCCCTGATTTCTCCATTGTGTCTCGAGAAGATGCTCTGCTAGTTCAAGATTGGCTTTCTCACCTTCCATGACTTTCTTGGAGAGACCTTCGATAACCGAGTGGACTGTTCCTCCGAAGTCGAAGTAGGGTTTTGGGGCTGATGGGATCCTGTAGACATATCTATATTTGTAGACCCTTGGACACCGATTGTATGTGTTGAACTGGGAGGCGGAGAAGATGGGTTCCTGTTCGATTTCCCTTTCTTTTTCTAGTTCTCCATTCTTGATTTGGCCTAGAATATTTCCGTAGTTTGGTTCTTTGATATCCTTAAGCAGATCTGACGGTGTGTTACCTTCGATTTTGTCGAGTAACATTATTTTTGGGATTATTGTTGTGTATTGTGATCTCTGTAGGTCTGAGATAATGTCTTTGATGTATTTCTGTTTTATCTGTTCTGTTACTGATTCTTCTTTTATTGCTATGGGGTCTAGCTTTACTTTCTGATATAGTATATTTGGGTTGTCTGTGTGTTTGATTTCCTCCAGAAATTGGCTTGGCTTGGAGTCACGCTTGTTCTCCCCGTATCGTAAAGCGTAGGATAGGAATAGCTTCTTTTCAGCCCTTGTTATTCCTACGTATAGTAGTCGTCTTTCCTCTTGACTGTGCAGCTCTGATTCGTTAAAGCTTGTTTTTTCTCCGTTGTTGAGCTCGTCTGGGATCTTGATTTTATCGCTTTGATAGTTGGTCGGGTGTTTCCCTTTAACTAGGTTTGGGATAAACACGTATGGGAACTCTTTTCCCTTCGCGGTGTGCAAGGTCATTATTTGAATAGCGTTGTTTATTCCATCGTGTTCTTCTTTTATCTCAAACTTTGAGGCGTATTCAATGTAGTCAATTAGCTCCGTGATCTCATCCTCGCCATAGATGTTATAGTAGTCGACGACAAACTTGTAGAACTGGTTAAGTAGCACAATGTTGCGTTCGTTACTTAAGCTTACCTCGTGTTTATAGAAGTCTAGCTCAAACAGTATCTTGTAGATAAGCTCTGTGAGATTAAGCTTCGTTTTTAACTGTATTAGGTCAGATATTTTTCCGTATACGTGGGAGAACCTGCTTTGGTCGATCTTGATCTCTTGCAGCCGTTCAAAAGCTTCGAAGATGCTAATCTTTTTATGATATGCAAATCTTGAAAACCTCCCTTTCTCAGCTGGTTTGATGGCGAATACGTCTCTATGCAAAATCCGCATTATCTCAACATTTGCAGTTAAGGGATCAGCTGCGATTCGAATATATGCCATTACGTCTTTGATTATGGGTTCTCTGAAGAAACTTGTGTTGCTAACAAAATCATATGGAATCCTGTGTTTAGTGAGCAAATCGAGGATTGGCTGAGCATCTTTTTTTCTTCTTATAAGAATGGCGATGTCACGATAATTATTCTTGTTCACCAATTTGCTTAATTCGTTTATTATGTACGTTGCCTGTTCTTCCTCATTTCTACATTCGGCAATTACAACCTTGTCTCCATCGTCGTTGTTTGTGAAAAGCTTTTTTACAATTCGGTCGGGTTTTTTTGAAATTAGATTATTCGCCACGTTCAAAATATTCTTGCTGCATCTGTAGTTTTGCTCCAGGCGCAGCTCTTTATGTTTAGGATATTTTTTTTTGAACTCTGCAACATTGGTTAGATTAGAGCCTCTGAAGCTGTAGATGCTTTGATCATCGTCTCCAACTATGGTGATGTTCTTGTATTCTCCTGCGAGTAGGTTAACTATCTGCAGTTGGATAAAATTGGTGTCTTGATATTCATCCACGAGAATATATTTGAATTGTTTCTGATATTTCTTCAGGATAAGCGGTTTTGACTTCAGAAGACCATATGTTTTTGTGAGCATGTCTCCAAAGTCGATCATATTGTTTTTTTCTTTGTATATCTCATAGGCTTTGTATGCTTTCAGAAGATCTTTTAATGTGTTTAGCTTCTCACGTTCTTCTTCGCCTCGACTTTTCGGTTCACTTTTTGACACGTATTTCTCAAGTTTTCCATATGTTATGTATTCGTCTTGCAATCTGGAAATGGTCTTTCTAAGTTCATCTGCCAGTGTCACAGGTTGGAATCCGATTTTAATATGTTCCATATTGAATGCATCTATGTTTTTGACGAACCACACTAGCTGTGCTGTATCATCCAATATTTTTGGGGCGACGTTGAGTTTCAACTCTAAAATATTCTCGTGGATGATGTCTTTGCAGAATGAGTGAAATGTTGTGATAGTTAAGTCGCCATATGATGTAATCAGCTCGTTTACTCTGTCAAACATCTCTGATGCTGCCTTATCGGTGAAAGTTAAGGCAAGAATGTTTTCAGGACTAACTCCTTTCCGGATCAGATACGCAATTTTATTCGTTAATACTTTTGTCTTCCCACTACCTGCTCCAGCATTAATGAGGATTGCCCCATCAGTTGTTTTTAGAGCCTCCTGTTGTTGAGGATTTAAGTCTCTGATTAATATGTCAAATTTCATGGTTGATATTCTAATTTATCAATCGCCTTATAAAAAACATATCCAATATGATATACAGGGGTCATTAATGATCGGGCCAATAATTTTGTGCTACATCATACGCTTATAAATTATGAAAAATCTTGATATGGTGTATCTGGTTGTTATTGGATATGAATCGGAAAAAGCTTTGATTTCTCCTTTTATGGCCCAATTTTACTGTTTAATTAATGTGATGACATCTTCATCTTGAAGGCGGTGGTCTAATCCAACTCTTTGCCCTCTATGCTTTGCGCTTTTTCCCCATATCTGCGCATATCGAAATTCTTTCTTCATAGACCTATGAATCTTCTCACATATGTCTTGTACACATGCTCCAGATTTTATGATCAAGGGCTCAACATAGTCAGTTTCGCCACCTTTAGGCCGTAAATAAATACGGATAAAATCAAGTCTTTGATATATATGTTCTTTTAACGCTTGGATGTTCATGTCGGCGTCTGCTGAGATAGGTATGAAATCTGTTTTTAGGCGAGACTTAATTTCATTTATGAATCCTAAATTCACCAAATCCACTTTATTTAAAACTGTTAACGTCGGAATATATTGACGTGTTCCAAGGATGGCATCTACCAGCTGCTCAGCTGTTATATCTTCCTTTACTAGTACTCGTGCACTGTTTATCCTGTAAACATGAAAGATTTCCGTTATGAGTTTGTTAGACAATTTTGTCAGTTTTACCATATTGGTAATAGAAATTCCGCCTGACTTGTTTTTCTCAATAATAATGTTTGGCGGACGCTCATCCGGCCTTATCCCCATTCCTCTAAGCTCCTTAAGTAGCACTGGGTAAATTTCTGGTTGAAAGACATCAATCATTAAAAGAATCATGTCTGCTGATCTTGCGGCCGATAATATCCTCTTTCCCAAACCTTTCCCTGAAGACGCTTCCTTAATTATTCCGGGAAGGTCTAAAATCTGAATTTTGGCTCCTTTGTGCTCTAAAATCCCTGGGATAACAGTTAAGGTTGTAAATCTGTATGAGCCGACTCTTGATTTTGAATTTGTAAGTCTATTTAAAAGCGTTGATTTTCCAACATTTGGAAGTCCAACTAAGGCTACGGTGCTATCGCCACTTTTCTTTACATTAAAACCTACACTTGATCCTTGACCAGATGAACGCGCTTCTTCTTGTTCTTGTTTTAGCTTAGCTAACTTTGCTCTCAAAAGTCCAACATGATGTTCCGTAGCCTTGTTGATTTGTGTTTTCCTCATTTCTTCTTCTATTTTCTTTATCTTCTCTGGAACGCCCATTATCCAAGACCCAATATTCTATAATATAGTAATATTGATTTAATAAAACTATACGCAAAGTTGAGACAATTAGACATAACCCTAGAGAAAAAAGTAATATTATATTCCAAAAGAATCTTCAAAGATATAAGTCTCAACATTTTCATATCACAAGCTTTGGGTCGACTAGACTGTCCAGCAAAATTCTACATCAGCTAAAAACTGATCAAACGCAGTCAAAAGTTGAGTAAGGCTATTTGGATAAAGTATTATTATTGATAATTGCAAGGCTTTTGAGAGATAGGTATTTTAAGTCCAATACTCACTAAGTTAATATCATGGCAAGAGGATTAGGCGGGCAAAAGAAAAAAAAAGCAAAGAAGAAGAGTTCCGAGCAACAGAAAACTGAACAAAAGGTTACCGAAAAATCCAAATAAGAACTGGACTCATTTAAGAAATACTTGTATTTCTAATTTAAGTTCTAGGAACAAATAACTCTAGTGGGATTTGAAGAGTTTTTGCTCTGAGACTCTTATTGGTTTTTTTTCAGACAAAAAACTTCGGTATCTGAATTCTTACAGGACGCCTAAAAAAATGAGAATAGTGCTCAAGAAAACCCTGTACTGAAATCTAAGCTATTTTTTAATTATCTATGATGTGCCAATGGACTCTCATTAAAGCAACATTACCAACAAAAAAGAGGTAGATGCATCTTCGCGTTATTGCGATGGTGTTAATTTATTGGATGCAAGATTTTTCTAAAGAAAAAATGTTTAAAAGTTTAGTTATCAATTTAATATTATGAGTCAAAAGCCGACCTATGAACGATACTTAATAGGTGATATTCCTCGGTTTGACCATAAAAACACAATGTTCTCCCGTGCCTGTTGGGAACAAGAAACTATGGCGCAGAAACAGACGCAGAACATTATTGCCCAAGCAAAGATGAAGAAAGGCTTACCAGGATTCAACCAAGCGGATTTTGCCTTAATGTCAGGTTCTTGGCATATTGAGAGAACATATGGCCGTTCAGCAAGTTTCACGGGCAACTCTGGACTTTATAGCTGGGACTCGCCGGATTCAGCGTTATACTCCTTTTACGGGGACAATAAAGTAGAGCTTAGCGCACCAGCAGCATCCAGAAAGATAAAGCATGCAGCTAAGCTTTTCGGCGCAGATCTAGTCGGTGTATGCAAACTAAAACGTTCTTGGCTCTACTCAAAAATATATGAGCATGAAACCGGAAAAAGTATCGGTGTGGACTCATTGATTTCAGACAACTTTGGATATGTCATTGCATTAGCCATCGAAATGGATTACAAAGTACTGAGAACATCTCCAACAGTATTTGGAGGTGCCGCTGTAGGCGTTGGCTACTCATATATGCCTGTTGTTGCATCAATGGTAGCAAAATATATCCGTGACTTAGGATACAAGGCGATTCCGATGGGAAACGACACCGCTCTCAGCATCCCAATAGCTGTAGATGCAGGTCTAGGTGAACTTGGCAGAAACGGGCTGCTGATCACACCGCAGTTCGGCCCTAGAGTGAGACTCTGCAAAGTCATTACAGATCTTCCTCTTGAACCAGACGATCCAATAGACTTGGGTGTGCAGAAGTTCTGTGAAGACTGCAAGAAATGTTCCAAAGAGTGCCCATCCAAAGCTATAACAAGCGGTGAAAGAATTGAGTGGGCAGACAAAATATCAAGCAGCCGAGGTTTAATGAAATGGGCCATAAACCCAAAGAAATGCTTCTCATTCTGGAATAGCAACGGAGTTGACTGCGCAAATTGCATTACTTCTTGCCCATTTAATAAACCCAACACATCGATCCATTCACTCGCCAAATGGTCCATCAAAAGCCTCCCAGTTTTTAATAAATTCCTGATCTGGCTAGATGACGCAATGGGATATGGTAAGCAGTTAAACCCAGAAGATTATTGGAAAGAATAATATTCCCCATTATTCGTAAAGCATCTTCATTCAGATCTAGGGATCCTATTTAAGAACTCAAATGGTGGTGGGCCGACCAGGATTCGAACCTGGGGTCTTCGCTGTGTGAGAGCGACGTCCTGACCAAGCTAGACTATTTGCCAAGCATCAAATGATGTTGATGATTTCCGGCCCTTAATTCAACCGACCCGATTAATTTTATTTTTTATTACTTTAAAAGGCTTTAGAAGAAATTATCTATTTCATAAACTAAAGGTCTTATTTATCTCAACTATTGTTAGTTTGACAATATTCTCAATTGCTTGTAAGTAATATGACTAGATTACGGTTAAAGTCTTCTATAATCCCTGCTTAAGTTTGTGTATTAATCGTGTTTATTACTACTTTGACCCAAGAGCTCTATTCTTCAATCTTAGATCTCCACTTTTACATGATCGGCATCGTGTAGCGCTTATCGGATTTTTACCTCCACATCTTAAGCAAATTTTAAAGAACAATCTTCTTTTTTGCGCTATCTGCTTTTTTACAACGTCTGTTATTGGCATAAATATTGTTACCAATACTCCCCTAATTTTGGAAACCTATTTGTGTTTTGCTATTCCATGTTATCTTATATTATTCTGATATCCATATGTCCATTAGTTAAAAGCAACTACAATAGACATCACGGTGATATAATCTTAAATAATACCGGAAGATATTTAAACAATCTTATTCTTCGCTCTTGAACGTAGGTCTACAAAATGGAAAAACAACCACAGGAAAGGTCACAACAACCACCAAACACAATCTTAGTCGGGAAAAAACCCGTCATGAACTATGTTCTTGCCTGCTTAACCATGATACAAAATGGTGCAGAAGGGGTAACCCTAAAGGCGAGAGGAAGAGCTATAAGCACAGCTGTCGATATAGCGGAAATAACGCGAAAAAAATTCGCAAATGATGTGAAGATAAAGGATATTATAATCGACACCGAACAAGTAACAAGTAGTGAGACCGGCCGCGTAAGTAACGTAAGCTCCATAGAAATCCACCTAACAAAGTAGGCTGAAAAACGCCCACTTTTTCCTTTTTTTTAATCAACTTTTATAATATAATGTTTATTTAGTGTGATTATTCTCCTATTATCGTCATATCTTGAAAACCCCTATTTGTGCATTTGATGCTAAAACAGGGCTTCTTTGCCCAAAATGCGAAGCTAGACTAAAAGGGGGGCATTTAACAAAACTAGACGTTGATTCTTCGATTAAACTAACTAAACTCTTAGGTAAAATCCCTAACCTCGAACAAGTATCATTGATAAAAGCACATGATGTGAGTGGGGACCTTGTGTTGGTATTCTCATCAGGCGACCTAAACACTCTGAAGAATGACTCTAGTGCACAACAAAAAATAGATGCTGCTTTTGGTGCAAAGGTCTGGATAGTTGAAAGTTCAACTACTGATCGAAAGATGATTGAAGACCTTTTCTATCCTATCCAAATACTTACAGTAAATGTAGTTTGGCTTCCTGATGGTAGTAAACTTACAAAAGTAATAATACCTGGTCGTAGGACTGACCGATTTCCAATTAATGTTGACCAAGTGAAGCAAATTGTAAAATCTGTTAGAAATGTGGAACTTCTTGTGGAATTTGAATATGTTTCAAGTCAAGATAAACATCTATTAAACTTTAGAAAAAATAAACCGTATTAATTACAAAACCGCCATTTTTGATTGGCTAATTAATATGGCAAATATTTAAAATATATTAAGTTAATACCCTTACGAAAACATTTGTCTAAGGAATCAAATAATGTCTCAAATAGCTCATTCTTAGAATCTTGGAGAACATGTGTAGTCAACCAACTTAGTTCTCATAATATAGGGCAAAAGGTCAAAGTAGCTGGTTGGGTGGAGGATATCCGACCTCTTGGATCTATCTTGTTTATCACATTAAGAGATATAAGCGGTATGTCCCAAATAGTTATTAGAAAAAAATCAGAAATAGATAATCTATACAATGATGCTTTGAAGATTCCGCGTCAATCATCTGTTTCTATCTTAGGCGTAGTAAAACAGAGTAAAGCTAAAGGAATATCCGTTGAATTAGACGGAGAAGAAATATCTCTTTTATCTCCTGCAATTCATCCTCTACCTATTGACCCAACAGGTCGAGTTGAATCTTCTATGGATCTACGTTTAAACTCAAGGGCTCTAGATCTTAGAAATCCAACTAATGCCTCAATTTTCAAAATACGTCACACCATACTTCAATCTGTACGAAAAACTTTGGTAGATGTCGGTTGCATTGAAGTACAAACTCCAAAACTGATCGGTCAGGCAGCTGAAGGCGGCGCAAGCCTCTTCTCATTAGATTATTATGGGACCACCGCTTATTTAGCTCAAAGCCCCCAATTATATAAAGAACAATTAACATTATCACTCGACCGTGTATTTGAAATATCTGACTATTTCAGAGCAGAAAAATCAAATACACGACGCCATCTAAGTGAATTCGTGAGTGCTGATCTAGAAGCTGCATATTGTGATGCAAAAGATGTAATGAAAATATGTGAAAAAATGGTTACGCAATGTATCGAAGATGTGATTAAAAAAAATCAGTCTGAACTAGTTATTCTGAATAAGAAACTTGTTTTACCCTCAACGCCTTTTCCTATTATCACATATGAAGATGCTATAAATCAATTAAATCAATATGGCTTCACGTTAAATCTCGGAGATGACTTAACCGACTCAGCTTTAAAAAAACTTGGTGAAATATATCCTGGTTATTTCTTTATAATTGAGTGGCCTGAATCACTAAAACCGTTCTATATCCATGTTCAAGACGATATCTCACAATCTTTCGATTTACAATTTGGATACCTTGAATTAGCTTCAGGCGGGCAAAGGATCTCTAACCGTGAAGCTTTAGAGACTAGAATGCGGCGTCTTGGGCTTGACCCAAAACAATTCTCTGACCATATAAAATCGTTTGATTGGGGGATGCCGCCTCATTCAGGATGGGGGTTTGGTCTTGATAGATTTTCAATGATTTTAACTGGAAAACAAAACATAAGAGAAGTTGTTCTTTATCCGCGAGATCAGTCACGATTAACACCGTAAGATCTCTAATATACAAATAACCCTTAAGATGAAAAGCACTCCTACAGTTTATAAAGAAATAATAAATCGTATTCCTAATTAATAAATTAGCTAATACTACTCAATATATCGGCTATTATCAAAAATGCCTCAGCGACATTGGTATTTCTCATGATATGCCAATCAGCGATTCTAGTACCGAGCTCCAAGCAGCTGCTGTGTTGTTGCTATTATAGCCCCCGCCGCCCAAAGCTATCATTTTTCCCTCACAATATTCATGAGCTATTTGATGTAATTGTTCTGTTGCATAGAGATGAGCCTCACTGGTATATTGAAGATGCGTAATTGGGTCTCCTTTTAACCCGTCGGCACCAGCCTGAAAAATAATTAATTGAGGCTCTGAATGTCTAGCAAATTTTTCAATTATTGAAAAAGCGTTTTTAAATTTAGTGTCACCTGACCCTGCTGATAATGGCAGGTTTAACTTTGTTCCAGTTGCATTGTCTGACCCAGTTTCTTCTTTGGCTCCTGTTCCTGGATAAATAAGTTCTTCATGTATATCCGCAATAAAAACTTGTGGGTCATCATAAAATTCATAATGAACCCCATCACCATGATGCGCATCGATATCTACATATAAGATCCTGCCTAACTGATATCTTTTCTGAATATAAGATATTGCTACTCCTATATCGTTAAAAACGCAAAAACCTGCAGCTTTTGATCTTCTTGAATGGTGCAGTCCCGCAACTGGGATAAAACAGTGAACAATTTTTTCACTCATAACTCTTTCTAACCCATCTATTACACTACCTACTACAAAGCATGCTGCTTCGAAAACTCCTTTAAATGCAGGGGTATCCCCATAATCCAGTGATCCTTGCCCTAACTCTGACATCTCTTTTACATACTGAATATATTCTTTAGTGTGAAAATACTCTAAGATTTCTTCGGTTGCTAAAACTGGCGGTAAAACCACAATCTCACTTCTGTCCAATAGTCCTTGAATTTTTATAGATTTCCAGAATGATTCTACTCTCTTCTTATTGAAGTGGTGATCTCCTGGGAAAGAGTAACTTAGTAATTCGTTCCCATAATACAATCCTACTGAACACATTAATAAGTCGCCCTAAATAATTATCATCAAGGTCTGATTAATCTCATTACTTATCTCTAGACTTAATAGTTATTTCTCTAGCCCTCTGAAAATCTTTATCAGAATTAACTGAAAAAAATGACTCCAACTCTGGATCAACTGCTTTTATTTTGGTAGCAATATCCAAAAATTTCACTGAATAGAGATCCTCAACAATGTTGGTGATGTCCTTTGTGTCTGTCTTCTCTAATGTTGCACCTAAGAAACTTTTTCTTCTATATATCGCAAGCATAGGTTCAATTGAACCATCTGGCCATCTCGGGACTACTGCATCATATTTTTGTATCGATTCAAATAACATATTTAATACATCTGGCTTTAAAAAAGGCGTATTTTCACTAGTAATTAGACAACAGTCCGATTTACTTACTTTTATCCCTGTTAATATGTTTGAAACTAAAGTTTTAGGTTGACCTTCGATTATTATCTTTACTCCAAATGGTGATATTGCTTCAACCAATTTCAAGTTAGGTTCATTTTGGAAGACCACATGTATTTCGTCAGCAACTGTCCATACTGCGTCTAATACATATTCTAAAAAGGTACATTCTCCTCCAGGTTGAAAAAAACGTCTAGGAAGCTTATAACCTTCTCTCCCATAAGCTATTATTACTGCTGATCTACCTGTTCGGCACCCCAATCTTATCCCTCAAATGGTTAGAAATATTTTCATTCTATAACTTATTTTTCCGAAAAAAGAGCAATAAAATGTTTCTTATCTGCTCATTATTGAACTGCATTAACTTTATCTTCCATTCTTCTAGATTTATCGCGTCTATCATCTATCTTTAAAGTAGCAATGATTCGTTGTGCGTTCATATCTGATAATGCCTTATGAGCGACTCTAAAAGCGTCTAAAATAGTGTCTATTTTTTCTGCCTCAACTATTGTTCCCATTGGTGTGACTTGAATTCTCAGACCTTTTATTGAATTAATTGACTCTATTGCTTTTTTTACATATCTACTCAGACTTGTACCTTCACCCACTGGGAAAATAGTCATTTCAGCTATTATTCTCTTTGTGCCGTGTGTTCGTTTTGTCATTATTATTGATATTCTGTTTATTAGATATATATAATTCTATTATTTCTTATATCCCAGTTTCCTAAGAAGCGATTTTCTATCCTCTTTATCTTCTTCTATGACTTTGATCTAATATTCGATTAATTCCGTCGGGTAATTATAATAAAATATTAAATACCTCCCTCCAACCTTCTCCACACAAAGTATTGTTTCTATCCGACGCGTGTTTGTGTTAAGTTCATCGATTTTAATTTTAATTTTTCTATCATCTTCTGATTTTCTTCTACATCTGTTCTTATCCCCATCTTGTTAAATTGGTCGCTATCTATTTTTATTTCACCAAATATTTTCTCCTCAATTTCTTCAATAATTCTATGATATTTTGTTTTAACTCTATATATTGAGGTGTAGTGTAAATAGATTGCTTTAATCAATCTAACGATCTCGAAGCCAATATATGTGAATGCTTCTACTACCCTATGGTTATCAGCTAAATATCTTGTTTTCTCTGAAATCAAATTGAGTGATTCAGATGACGTGAATAAATACTCTATGTTTGAGTTTTCAAGTTCTTTAAACCATGTTTTCCAAACATGTTCAAAAAACTCCAATCGTCTTTTTATGCTTGATATGCTTGCTTCACTTAAATTCAAAGCCTTATTTTCTGCTTCAGTGAACTCTATATGCAAATTTTTTATCTGGTCAAGTAAATGAGCTGGACTCGGTATTAATCCTGAAGATAATATTAAACCTTTTAAAATTGAATAACCTGCATATAACATCCAATAGCCTCCACTTTGGTTATATCCTTCTTTATATGCGCTTGTTGCAGCTCCTAAGCCAAGTAAAATCTTATTAGTCTCTTCACGCGCTAGTTTTCTTCTAATAAGTTGTAATCCTGCACTTTTTGATCTAGAGATCGCAGAAGCTAAAACCCAGCGCTTATCTTGAACCGGGACGCAACTTCCAATCGTAGACCGCAAATGGTTATTTTTTAATTCTTTAATCTCTCTTTCTTTAATAAAAAATGCGTCTATAACTCTGTTCTCTATACGTAATCTTTCTGGCTTTCTATTATTTTTCGTTGTAATTAATAGGTCCAGTTCACATACTGGGTAATCTAATCCAGCTGAGAAACACCCTATTAAGCCAATGGACGATTCAGGAAACATTTCTCTTGTTGATTGTATTAAGTCATGGTGTTTATCTAGTCTCGGTTTTAACATTTTTTTGTGCTCCTGTAAAATTAGTTTTCTTTTAGTAAAACTTATATCTTAGAAATCACAGGTACATGTAAGATAAAAGTTTTCTGGTGATTAATTTTGTCAAATGAACGAGAATATTCAGGTTTAATTCGTATGAGGGAACGACAAGATAGATGTCCAAGATGTAGTAAGGGACCAATGGTTGTTGATGCTAGCGGCGGTGAATTATTCTGCAGTAGTTGCGGTTTTGTAGTTAAGGATAAGATTGAAGAAGTAGGCCCCGAGTGGCGAGCTTTCTCAAAAGAGGAAAAGGATGATCGAAGCAGAACCGGTGTACCATCATCTTTAGCTATGCATGATATGGGTCTAGCAACCGTCATTGGACTAGCTGATCGAGATGCTTCGGGTAGATCCCTTCCTGCCTCTATGCGGGCAACTATAGAGCGTTTAAGGACTTGGGACGGTCGAAGTCAAGTTCATGAACCTGTTGACAGGAACTTAAGACAAGCTTTTAGTGAGCTTGACCGATTAGCAGATAAGCTTAATGTTAGTGATTCTGTAATTGAGAAGGCGGCATATATTTATCGTAAAGCTCTTGAACGTGGACTTGTAAGAGGGCGATCAATTTCCGCTTTAATTGCTGCATCTCTCTATGCTGCATGTAGAGACACTGAAACACCTCGAACTCTGAAAGATGTTTCTAGTGTTAGCAATGTTAAGAAAAAAGATGTTGCTCGATGTTATAGGCTATTATTACGTGAGATGGATATCCGAATGCCTGTAGTTGATCCTACAAAATGTATTTCTAGGATTGCTAGCAAATCCGGTTTGAGTGAAAAAACTAAAAGAAAAGCTTTGGATATATTAAGGAAAGCCGAGGAAACTCGAACCTCTGCTGGAAAGGATCCAATGGGGCTTGCTGCGGCTGCGTTGTATGTAGCTTGTGTTATATTGGGTGAAAATAAAACCCAAAAAGATGTGGCTGAAGCTGCTGGTGTGACTGAAGTTACTATTAGAAATAGGTATAAAGGATTGAAAGTTGCTTTAGGCATGTAATCTGAAGTCTAGTTTGACATATATAGAATCTTAGCTCTACTTCTTATTAGTATTTCAATATCTTCTATAATGTTGTTTGTCTCCCTTAATGATTCGGGTAATCTTTTTTCACTCCATTTTCTACTTTTTCCATATGTCTCGCAAAATAAAGATGAGGCAAATAAAATTTCTGAGTCTTTTTCAACTAACTTCCGCATAGTCCGCACATCTAATTTTCTATTTTTCTTTAGATCAAAGTATCCTTTATCCATTTTTTTAAAATTCTTAACTGCCTCTGTTATTCTTTTATAAGTTTGCAGAACTTCACTTTTATCGTTAAAATTGACTGATTTTTCTATTTTTTTATCAAGTGTTTGTAAAACTATATTAATTTGCTCACTTATCTTCTTATCAATCAGTCTATCAATAATTTTTAATTCATATTTAGTTACCTTACCTGTATTGATAATCAATTGAAGTTTAGACGCAAGTCTTAACATGTTTTTAGTTTGTTTTTTAGACTTATTTATTGATCTTCTATTCTCTTTTGCTTCTCCTTTCAATCTGTTAAATGCCTCGGGAAAATAAATATTATGGTTAATTTCTTATTTTACTCGTCTTCGTATTTTTTCTTCAATAAATCCATCTGGGAATATCCCTGCAAATTTTTCTTTAATTATGTTAGCATACATTTGAGTCTCGTCGTCTGCCATATATTGGAATAAATATTCTCCCATATATGGTGAAGGGGTTCCTTCCCGTGTAATGAACTCCATATGCATTAATGGGTCCCCTTTTTTTATTGTAATAGGTACTCTCTCATTATTTAGATTAACAAGTTCAAGAGCTAATCTTCCAACAAACCCACTATGAACTTTTGCGGCGTTTAAAAATGAAAGCCCCATTCTTCCATACTTACTCTTAGCTGTTAGGTGAGCAACAAAATTCGGCGGCGTGAAAACTACTTCATGGGAAATCAAATTCCTATGTTCAAGATAATTTAACGATGTATCTTCATTTACGGTAAGAACATAACCATCGCCGTCAAGCAAGTTTTGATTGAACGGGTAAACCAATTTGTATTCCTCAATCATTTCAATTAATTTATTTTTCCCTAATATGGACAATTCTGATTCCTCGTTATACCCTCTACAAGACTTGCTTTAATTTCTACTGGCTTACATCTACGTTAATCTTGACTCAGAGATTGTTAAGCGATGGCCTAGTAAAACTATTGTCATTATTCCAAGTAGGATTATCGAAATATCAACTAATGATGAAAAAAAAGAAAATCCTGTGACTATTTCAAAATATCTATACGCACTACCAAAATAGTTGAACAGCCAATGTAATATTACTGCGCCGATGAATCCTTTTCTTAAGAAAATCCATCCTAAGATGATTCCGGAAATCAAAGCAGGCGCTACTTTTCCAATATTCCACCCTCCTCCGAAAGCTATATGCGCAAACCCAAAAGCAATTGCTGAAAGTAGAATCGACAACCATACTACTAATTTTTCCTTTTTTTCCATATCAATATAGACTGACCAGGGTACAAATATGGCTAATATTGCCCCAGTAAATCCTCTACGATACAATGCAAACCAACCAACAACTATCCCAATTATTGTGACTCTAAATCCTACTTCTTCTATGATTGGCGCTAAAGATACTGATGTGAATTGTAATGCTGCAGCTCTCTCAACTATCGACCCAGTTTCTATGCCAATGAAAGTTTGAAAAAGATTAATACCCCAAGAAACTAAAACAAGTCCGCTGAAAGCTGTGCAAACCAATATTATTGTATTATCCGTTATCGAAGTGAAACCTGTTTTATAGATTCTCTTGCTCACATTCCAAAAGTGGTTGCCTTTCTCAACAAATGCTTTAAGAATTATTGCTCCATAAATGATTGAGAGCATAATGAACAGTGAAAATACGGTAATTCTGACACCAGATAAAAGCGGCAGCCCAAATATGATGAATGGGATATTTATTCCAATATCGATTCCCTCAAGTTGTCCACTCATCATGGCATAATATCCTATAGGCAAAGAAAGAACAATAAGAAATGATATGATAAATAGGCTAATCAGATAGGATATTCTAGCTACATACGAAAGTATAACCATTGTTATCCTCATCGTTCCAGACTTTCATCTTTTTTTCAGAATTTTCTAATCCTATGGGTCCAGAATATCCACATTTTTGGCACTTATAGTAGTCTGGTGTCATCCATCCGCTTAAGGGGGACATTTGTTCAAGTATTGATAAGCATTTAGGGCAAAGCCTTGGATATTTTGAAATTTTGCGTCTAGTTAGTTTTATGATCTTTGGTTTTTCTGGCAATTTACTGGATCTTATTGAACTTCAATTGATGATTCGATAAAACCTAGACCTATCAGTTCTTCTTTTATTATATCTCTATGGTCTCCTTGCAATAATATATATCCTTCTTTTGCAGTTCCTCCGCATGCTAATTTTGATTTTAATGTGTGAGCTATTTTCTCAATATCCGTTCTTTTAGGATTCAATCCCTCAATCATAGTTGTCGGTTTTCTAAAACGCCTCATTTCCAATCTTATTACTATCCTTGTTTTCTCTTTCTCTAATTCTTCACATACACAGAGATCACGTGGGAGTCCACACATACTACACATTTCTACCATTAAATCACCGCGGTGATATGGCTATTTTCTAGTTTCAGTAAATATCTTCTTTCCGGCACCATCTTACAGTCATATATTGAATCAAAAGAGTATAAAAACATTAGATGTTGAATCTGGTATATTGATTTATGCTTGGTATATTCAATTAAGCTTTTAGTCAATCTATCTTGCCTAAAAAGCCTTTAATATTATAACATGGTTTGTAACCTAGAATCGAACTATGTCCTTTGGCCCCTCACTATTAGTAGTGGAAGGAATTCTAGGCCTAATAGGTGGTTTAATAGGATTATCTATTGGCTATTTCTCCCTAACCGGTTATAGGGAAACAGGGAGCCCAACTCTTCTTAGACTAGCTTTCGCATTCTTTTTCCTTTTCGTCGGATTTACTGTAGAATCTATCGCAAACTTCAGCTATTCAGGATATATCCCACTGTTTGCTATATCCATCTCCATATTAATCTTATTATCTGGTTTTCTTGAGACTATCGGCTACTTCTTTTTAGCTTTTTCACATGTAATTGATGTTAGATCCTCTAAGAGATTTGCTCTCCTTATTCCATTAATAATTCCACTAAATATTCAAGCGTTACAAATGTCTGCAATCTTAGGATCTATATCGTTTTACTTGTTATTGTATGGTTCACTTGAAACTGGGCTATCATATTTTCGCGTAAGAAAAGTTGAGACATTACTCATCTCATTAGGTTTGTCTCTTTTAGCTATTAGTGAATTTGTCGGTTGGGTGAGCTATTTAAATATCTCAGATGCGTTTATGTATCTGTTATCCATATTACTAAGGGTAGTTGGATTCTCTTCTCTATTACTGTCCGTGATAAAATTTGTCTGGAAAAAGGAGACGATTTAGAGGTTTGGTGTATCGGAATTCTTTAAGGATTGCTGCAGATATTCTTACTATTACACGTGATTCTGATACAGAATCTGGAGGCGTCGGCATCACTGTTTTACTTAGAAAAGGCAACATTTCATATAAAAGCCTAAGTCGGTTGCTAAAGGACTTGACTACAGGTGGGCTGATTGAGGAAATTGAAGTGAAACGAGGCAATCGATACAGAATAAGCAGTAATGGACGCGAGTTCCTCCAAGAGTATTCAAAATTTCAAGAACTTGCTCAGACTTTTGGATTAAATCTCTAAACTCTACATCTTTCGTTCTAAATTTTTTAATAAGTTCTATCTTATTGTTGGTTCATTAAACGAAATTAGGTTCTAACTTTCTTGAAAATGTTGATTAATAATTATTTTTTTTCTTCAAATAGTTCTTTATTTAAATTTAAACAAATCTTTGCGATTGATCCATCTTCTTCTGTTAGTGAATGTTCTATTTCATGAATATTATTCTTCAAAGATTCAATAATCTCATTTGTGTAAGGATTTAATTCTACAATCGAACTTAAAAGCTCGGTTCCACCCTTCATCAATTTTTTTAATATATCTATCTGCATATTACATGTTGGTCCCGCAAACTTTTGTAGTTTGTTCTGATCTATTTCTGTTAATGTTATTAAACCAAAGCTTAAACTGATGATATATGGTAGAACTAGCGAATAGGCCATCATCTTGTCATGCTCATGGAGATTTGTTGTAAATAATTTAGCTTCGGGAAAAATCTTTCGTGTTAACCCCTCTTCCTTTTTCAAATCTAGAACCTTCACTATTGCTATTCTCTCCTTAGATAATTCTTGAATATTAGGGCCAAATAAAGGGTGTAACGATATCGGGACTATTCCTGTTTTTTTAAGTTTTTTTAAAACTTCGATCACAGGTGATTTTATTGACGATATTTCTGCAATTATTGTTCCTTTCTTAACAATTTTTGATAGTTTTAGTATTATTTCTGCTGTATATCTTATTGGGATTGCGATCATTATGACCTCTGATTGCCCCAATTGATTTAGGTCACTGACAATTTGTATTCTGTTTTTTTCCCGCCATTCATCAATTACCTTGATATTTCTATTATAAAGGTAAACTTGATGTCCCTTAGACAAAAAATATTTTGTTAATAAGCGCCCCATTTTTCCTCCTGCTCCAACTATCCCAATTTTCAATTTGAAAAAACCTTTTAATATTAATTTAGATTAATTTTTTTTCTTGTAATTTAATTGATTCATCTATTAATATTTCTAATAATTTTATGCTGAATTCTTGATCGCCATCTTTCTTTCTGCAAAGTTCGAGAACAGCTTTTCTTAATTCTTCTTCTACTAATTTGTTTTTTACCGGAATATTTAGATCTTTTTTCAGTTTAGCTATCTTTAGCACTATTTTATTACGCTCATTTGCTAATTCGATTATTTTCAAAGTTTTTTCTTTAACATCTTTACGTAAATTAAAAAATTGTTCCTCTAAACTCAATTAAAATCTCCCTCAAAGATTGGCGGGATAAATCCTCCAATAATTCCTAGATCAGCTATGACTAGCGCAACCATTGCTTCTACGATAGGTACAGCTCTTGGTACGACACAAGGGTCATGTCTCCCTTTTACAGATATTTTAGTTTCAGTAAATTTTTTGAGATTAACGCTTTTCTGCTTTTGAGCTATCGATGAGGTTGGTTTAAAGGCTATTCGAATAATGAGCGGCATTCCTGTAGAAATTCCGCCTAATATTCCACCGGAATTGTTTGTTGTGGTCACAATTTTTCCATTTGATATTCGATATTCGTCATTATTTTCTGAGCCCTTAGCACTAGCTGCGTTCAGTCCTGACCCAAATCCTACTGACTTTACAGCCGGAATGGAAAATAAGGCTTTGCTAAGTTCGCTGTCTAATGCTCCAAATAATGGTTCACCTAATCCTGGCTGTATATCTTTAACTATGCATTCGATAACTCCTCCAACGCTATCTCCCATCTGTTTAGCGTTTTCTATTATTCTCCCCATTTTCTTACCGGCTTCAAAATCTGGGCATTTGACATCATTTTTGAATCTTTGCTCTTCTATTATTGCAAGAGGCAATTTTTTCGATTTAATACCTCCTATCTCTGAAGTGTACGCTATTATTTTTGCATGTAAAGTTTTAAGAATTAGTGCTTTAGCTATAGATCCAGCCATTACAAACCCCACTGTTGATCTTGCTGAAAATCTTCCTCCGCCCCTGTAATCTTCAAAGCCATTGAATTTTACTTTAGCCGGGTAATCTGCATGTCCCGGCCTTGGAATGTTTCGCGTTAACTCATATTGGCTTGAGTCTATGTCTTTATTCCAAACCAGCATACATATTGGTGCTCCTGTTGTCTTTCCTCTAAATACACCTGAGATTACCTCAATCTTGTCTTGTTCGGATCTTGATGTCGAAATAATTGACTTTCCTGGTCTCCTTCTATTTACATCCTCTTGAATATCTTTCTCTATTATTGGTAGACCTGCTGGGCAACCGTCAATGACTGCTCCTATACACTTTCCATGGCTTTCTCCAAAGCTTGTAATTTTAAATCTGTTTCCTAAACTGTTAATTGACAATTAGCTACTCACCGATATTTTAGCTCCCAATAACCTTAAATCTTTAATGAATTGTGGATAAGACACATCTAAGCTTTCTGCTCCAAGAACTATACATCCTCCTGGTGTAACTAAGCTGGCAAGGCAAAATGACATGAACATCCTATGGTCACCTTGCGCATTTAATGTACATCTATGTAATCTGCCCTTGTTTCTAATCTTTAACACATTTTTTGTTTCATCTACTTCTGCCCCAATTTTTGCTAACTCATCTGAAAGTACAGCTATTCTATCCGTTTCTTTGAATCGCGTATGTTTTATTCCTTTTATTATTATCCAATCTTTAGAAATTAATCCTAAGGTAGAAACAACTGGTAATAAATCCGGCGAATCTGAAAGGTCAAATTGGCCTCCTTGAAGGCGCTCATTATTTCCTTCTACCTTTGCTACCCCTTTTTTTCTATCAATCCGAACTCTAACTCCTAACTCTCTTAAAATTTCTAATATTCTGATATCTGCTTGAGGTAATTCAAAGTCCAGTCCTTTAACCACAACTGTTCCACCAGTCAAAGCAGCTGCTGAAAAAATAAACGCTGCTGAACTGAAATCTCCTGGGACCTCAAAATCTTTAGGTTCATATGTTTGGTTACCTTCTACAAAGTAAATATCTGGGTCTGGACATTTTATAACTCCATTGAAATTACTGATCATTTTCAAAGTTGCTTCTATATAGGGGCGCGAAACACCTACTCTCTTGACTTCTATAGTAGAATCGCCTAATGCTCTTGGAGTTGCAATTAATAACGCTGAAATGAATTGTGATGAAATATCTCCTCTAATAGTTGTTTTACCCCCTACAATTCCACCTCCTTTCACTATTACTGGGGGTCTTCCATCATTTTTACCTGTCCAACATTGAACCCCCAATTTTCTCAAAGAACTTAAAAGTGGTCCCATAGGTCTTCTCCTTATACTACTATCCCCTGTTAGAATTGTGTAACCTTTTGACGCCAACCCTGCAACTCCAGTCATAAATCTTATCGTTGTACCCGAATTCTCTACATCAATGATATTATCTGGGATAACCGGTTTATTAACTCCATTAATTAGTAACATGTTTTCATTTATTTTTATTGAAGCCCCAATCAATTTAGCTGCTGAAATAGATGATAAGGTATCTCTTGCAATAAGTGGATTAATAATTCTAGTAGTTCCTTTACTTAAAGATCCTAATATGATAGCTCGGTGTGTGTAGCTCTTACTCGGGGGTACTTTTAGGCTTCCAGAAATAAGTGATGGTTTAACTTTTGTTTTAATCATCAACTTTCATCTTTGCTTTATCATTATTAATTTCAGTGCGCAAAATGTTTCCATTAAAATCAGATAAGCTTCTACAGATGTCCTGAATATTATCTTTATTGCATATAATCACCGTCGCAGGTCCAGTACCTGATAGACCTGCTGCGTATGCCCCATTAGATATTGCTTGAATAGCTATTTTTGGATCGAAACCTAAAGCCGCAGAATAAAGTAGTCCATTCAAAGTCAAAGCTTCAAAATATTTTCCATTATTCGTTATCCCAAATATCTCATTTGCATAAATTTTAAATTTTTTTAGCATCTCGACGTCAATATTTTTTTTCTCGAAACGTTGATCAGGTACATAAATTACAACTTTAAGTCCTTCTGGTCCCTCTTCTCTTCTAATAAGTTTCATATTTATGTTATCAGTTATGCAGTATCCTCCAAAAAAACTTGCACATGCATCATCAAACGCTCCAGTTATGGTCACTCCTGCTTCAAGTGATGCCTGGACACCACATTCTAATACTTCAAAATTGTTTAATCTTTTTCCAGTAGCTGCAAGTAATGCGAGAATAATTGCGTTCGAAGAAGCACTAGAACTCTTTAGGCCCCTAGATATCGGTATATCTGATCTAGTTCTAACAATTGCTCCTGCTTTTTTCCCTATAATCTGGTCAATGGTTTTTCTGGTTATTATTTTGGTCGCAATTAAATCTCTATCTGTATATTCAACTCCATCCATGTAGACAAATATCTCGTTATCTTCAATTATTTCTACCTCCGCCTTAACTTGAAGCTTTACTCCTAATGAACAACCTAATCCTCCTGCTATTGCATTTAGAACTGAAATCGCACCGTGTGCCTCTCCTTTTCCCTTCATTTATCAAATAACTCCTAAATTCTTTTTTAGCGCCTTTAACATTACTTTTTTAGGCGCTTTATTTTTTGTCCATATTTCAAAAGCTTTTGATGCTTGCTCTAAAAGCATATGATATCCTGGAATCGTTGTAGCACCAACTTTATCTGCATCTGTGATCAATTTACTCTTCACTGGCCTATAAACCAAATCATATACTACCATATCATCTCTTAGTAATTTCTTAGGTACAATTGACGCATCTATTTGAGGCGACATGCCTACTGGTGTAGCATTTACAAGTAGATTGGCCGAGATCAGAGATGCCGCTAAATTACTATAATTCAACTCTTTGATCTCTAAATCTTCTTTATTTCTGACCATTTCCCGGAGTTCAGGCATTTTTCTTTTCGACCGATTTAGAACTGTAATTTTTTGACAGCCTTCTTCATTTAACGCATTTATACAAGCAAGCGCCGCTCCGCCTAGTCCTAGGATCACTGTTTTGATTTTTTTGATCTCAATACCTCTTTTCTTTATCGGGGCGATAAACCCTATAGTATCTGTATTATGTCCCATGCTATTTTCTGACTCAAACGATATAGTATTAACTGCTCCAATTTTTTTTGAATTCTTATCTAATTTGTTTAGAAAAGGGATGATCTTTTTTTTATATGGTGTTGTTATGTTTAATCCTTTGAATCCTAGGGCCTCAAACCCTCTAAATGCTTCTTTTAACTTTGCTGGGTGAACGTCTAAAGCCAAATAAACTGCGTTTATTCGTAATTCTCTGAAAGCTGAATTGAATATTGATGGTGAAGCAGTATGTCCTATTAAATGTCCCACTACTGCGTACTTTTGTGTTGATGAATTAATTTCAAATTCTGATTGTTTCATATATGTCTATTATCTCCTGTGTTGTAACTTGTCCTTTTGAGACAATTGACTTCTTATCTAAGGCTGCATATGTAAACGGTGCTCCTATTAATGGGCTAAGAATTCTCGTGATTAGCCCTAATTCTCCCATACAAAAAGATATTATCTTCCCTTTTGGAAAATGTTTAATCAATTTCAGAGCTGTAACATTATCTCTAAATTTAATTGCTGTTGTAACAATTTTAGCAATATTTCCTATCTTTAAGGCTCTTTTTGCAGATCTTTCCAATAATTGGAAGTCTGGTGTTGACACAAAGTTGTGTTGTGACACAATCTTCGTAATTTCAGTGTTCGACTCAATCAAATCTTTGACAATCGATTTACTAATGGATTTAAGTTCAATATCTATATAACCTGGTTTAAGATCTAACAGTTGATAAAATGTGGTCAGTCTTTCTTTTTCTGTACCATTAAAAAATCCTCCTTCCCATCTTGGCCTTAATGTAAAGATACATTGCTTTGAATAATTTCCAAGAATTTCGCCAAGTTTATTAATTCGAATTTCTGGAAGATAGTCTAGTCGAAGTTCAAAAATTTGCGCACCCAATTCCTTGGCATTAACTAATTGGCTTTTAAGACTCTTAATGTTTGCAACTTTTATGGAAACGCATATTTTAGCTGATTTTGTATGCAAACCTAGTTCATCTATTTTTCTAGAACGAATTCTTCTATCTCTGTGCCAAAATGCCTTCCTGAACTGGAAGCAATTTTCACCTGAACCTCATCTCCAACTTTTAGCTCTGTAACCGATACTATCCCCCTTTTTTTAATTATAAACCTAATTGTTTCCGCGTTTTGTACCAATATACTTCCAATGGCATTATCTATTTGTCCTTTGATGAATGTTAAAGGTCTTCTTTCTATTTTAATCCTGCCAACGATTGAAATTCTTGATTTTCCATTTCTATTTATTGTCAGAACTTTATCCCCTGATTCTAATTCTGATAGATATTTTGTTCGCCCATCTGGCATTAAGACATAGCTATTGATACTGCCCGCATTAACTCTAAAAGGTCTAGGTGATGTAAATTGGGAGCCAATTGACTCATTATGTATTAAGAAGAAAAAATTAGATTTATTTCCAATCATTAATCCTTCACCTAATTGAAGAATTGAAGATGTGTCTATGCAAGCTCTCTCTCCAACACCCACGTCTTTTATCTCCAATATTTTTGCAAATTGCAGATCTATGAGTTCAACACTAGAAAAATATTTCATAGCTTTTTTCACATCCTCTATGTTTGTTGTTTTGAGTATTACTCCGTCAACTCCCCTCTCAAGAACTGAAAAAAGTGTATCAATTTCAGAAACAACGCTTGTATGTGCAAAAATCTTTGTGTTAGTTTTATGGATTTCAGCTATAATGGTTTCAAGGGGGATAATCTTCCAGTCTCCTGTTTCAACAATAAGAAAGTCTGCGCCTTTCTTTGCTGCTTCCAGTATCTTATCAATATCCTTCTTTTCTGAGATCATCTTTTGAAAAATAAATGGTTTCTTTCTCTTTTTTTCAATGGATGTTATTAATTGATGTGATGATGACTTGTCTTTCAAGAATGATAGGTTCGGTGCACTCAACCCATTTGGTTGACTACAGAGGAATTTGGTCACTCCTAAATTAGCCGCTTCTAATACAAACTTTCTCAGCTCATCTTTCGAGATGAGTGGTTCAATGATTAACTCTTTTTTTTCATTCAGTGTTACTCACTACTTTAATTGCCTCGTCCACAGTTTTTCCCTCAAGAACTACAAGTCGAAGTGCTGTAGATATCCCTTGTGGGTCTTTATGTTGGAATACATTTCTTCCAAAAGTGACCCCCGAAGCTTTAGCTCTCATCGCGCCTTCGGCCATCTCTAATATTCCGCGATCTGTGTTAACCTTTGGTCCACCAGCTATAACTATTGGCACGGGTGATCCTTTAACTACTTCCTTAAAAGAATCTGACGTACCCGTGTAGACTGTTTTAACTATATCTGCTCCTGCTTCTGCTCCAATTCTAGCTACATGAGCTACAGTTTCAGGATTTTGTGGGTTCTTGATGTTCTCTCCTCGAGGATACATCATAGCGATTAATGGCATGCCCCATAAATCACATTCATCCGAAACCATCCCTAATGTTTGAAGCATTTCTGCCTCATCTTTACATCCTATATTGATATGAACTGACACTGCATCAGCGCCTAGTCTTATAGCTTCATCCACACTCCCAATCATAATCTTGCGATTAGGTGAAGGCCCCAATTCAGTACTAGCTGAGAGGTGCATAATCAAACCGGCGTTGGGGGGCTTTGACAAAGTCTTGATTATTCCTTTTTGGATGAGAATTGCTGTTACGCCTCCTGCATCTATTTTATTTATTGTTTGATGAATTTCATCTAATCCTTTTATTGGTCCGCTGCTAATACCATGATCCATTGGGATACACAGCATCTTATTATCCCTCATAATTCTTGATATCCTAATTTTTTTTCCAATCATTTTTTCTCTTCTCCAACAATATCTGAAGCAAAAAGCGTTTTTCTAAGCAATTTCAGTGATTTATCTCTATCTGATTCCAAAACAAACACTCGAATAGACGAGCTCACTGTTACTATCCCAAAAATATTTATTCCATTCTTTGCTAATGGCTGCGTAACTTTCTGAATTAAACCGAGGCTTGTCTCCAGAGCTGGTCCTTTTATCACAATCATAACTAAATCATCAAAACTGCTAACAGCTTTCCCAAACTTAGTATTCACTATGTGCGAATGAAGTCGGCGTAGTATCTTCTTACCTCCTATTACATAAATAACCATTGATTTAAGTTCAGATCCAATTGAAACTACTTTTCCACCAGCTTCGGATACCACTTTTAGTAGACCTCCTAATTGGTGATGAGCGTCTCTTGTTAATCCAACAATTGTTACCATCGTTGCCTGTTCATGTAATGCCTCAACATTCAAGTCCGAGATGGCTTTTCCATCTATAACTGTTCCTGAATCGTCTGAATCGAGGCCTAAAATTCGAATTTTAACATGTTCATCTTTATATCGAATAGCTTTATGGTGTAGAAATTTAGCTCCACCTACACTCAAAGCGAGTGCTTCTTCGGAGTCTAGAGCGCTTAACGGCATTGCGTCTTCAACTTTATCAGGATCACTGGAAAACACTTTGTCTACATCTTTAATTAAGACTACTTCCTTTGATTTTAGCATTCTTCCCAAGAGAACGGCTGTTGTATCACTACCTCCTCTTCCTAGGGTCGTAATTTTTCCATCAAGTGATTTACCAATAAACCCGCATATTATAGGGACTAAACTTTTCTTAAGTAGAGGTAATATCCTCTCTGAAACAAGTCTCTCAGTCTCAGAAACTATTGGATTAGCATCCAAGTGCTTTGAATCTGTTATTATTGGCCAATAGCTTGAATCTGGGTCTACAACTACTGGTTCTAAGCCACTGGCTTTTAGAGCAGCTGCAAAAATCCTGGCACTTGTTCTCTCTCCCATTGAAATGATATTATCTATGTATTCTGGCGGCGCATCAGGACTAGTATTGCGCGCCATTTTAAAGAGGTTGTCTGTTACTCCGCCAATTGCTGATACTACAACTGATACTTCTATTCCTTTCTCTTTAAATTGTTTTACCTTAATTGCAGCTTTTGACATTGACTTTTCATTTTCAAGAACTGAACCGCCAAACTTTAGTACTATGTTTTCTAACATTTTAACATTATTCCCATGATTGAAAATTGATTATAGTTATCACCCTTCTAGTTATAATTCCCTTAATAACTGGGGTAATAATTGGTTCTAACTTATTGGACTTTATTGTCGAATCTGAAAAAGCCCTCACTTTCGTGCCTATAAAGGCAATCGCCTGTCATATTCCACTCCGCCTCTGCAATTGAATAAAGAATAATCGTATTTAAACATTCTTTCATTTTTTTTAACAAAATTACATCTCATATAGATAATGTAAGAAATAAATATCTGTTTGTTTCTAAACAATAATATGCCTCTATGTTTTGTTATGATTAATGCGGAACTGGGTTCAGAGAAAAGCCTAGTCGAAAAAATCCGAAAAATTGAAGGAGTTATTGAAGTCAATGAAGTATATGGAGTATACGATATAGTAGTACAGATTGAGTCCAACTCCATGGGTCGGTTAAAAGATACCATTTCAAGAAATATTAGAAGTCTAAATGGTGTACGTTCAACTTTAACAATGGTTGTAATCACCTAATTATCATTTATCCGATAATTATTCGATTCAATTAATAATGTAAGCTTATTTTATTTGGTGATATATTACCGCTTGACTCTAAGCTTTTTTAATTCACTTGGGAAAAGATTAGAAGAATTTCATCCTTTGGATAATAATGATGTTAAGATGTATACTTGTGGCCCTACTGTTTATGATTACGCTCATCTAGGTAACTTCCGCACATTTGTTTTCCAAGATCTATTAAGAAAATATCTTAAATATAAAAAATACAATGTTTACCAAATTCAAAATATCACAGATGTCGATGATAAAACAATTAGGGGCGCCCAAGTCAAAGGAATTAAATTAGGTGAATTTACCTCTAAATATTCTAACTCTTTTTTTGAAGACATATCCACTCTCGGTATTGAAAAAGCAGAGGTATATCCAAGCGCCACAGATTATATTCCTGATATGGTATCTCTTATAAAACGACTTATGAATAAAGGTCTGGCATATGAATCTCAAGGTTCAATATATTTCAGAGTTGCCGCTTATCCTGAATACGGGAAACTGTCTCAAGTGAACAGCAGTCATATTCAACCCGATACACGAGATAAAAATGATCAATATTCAAAAAAAGATGTTCAAGACTTTGCTTTATGGAAAGGCTGGACCAAAGAAGATGGAGATGTTTATTGGGAAACAGCAATTGGTAAAGGCAGACCTGGTTGGCATATAGAATGCTCAGCTATGGCTTTAAAGCATCTCGACGATTCATTTGATATCCATTCAGGAGGAATAGATCTGCTTTTTCCGCATCATGAAAATGAGATCGCTCAGTCTGAAGCAGCTACCAGTCGCCCTTTTGCAAAATATTGGCTTCATTGCGAGCATCTCCTTGTAGATGGTCAGAAAATGTCCAAGTCTGTAGGCAACTATTATACGCTTAGGGATCTTCTTTCAAAAGGATATAATCCAAAAGCTATCCGCTATCTTCTCTTATCATGTCATTACCGCGCACAACTTAACTTCACTTTCGATGCTTTAACTCAAGCGAATAACTCTGTGACAAGAATAAATGATTTTTTGAAGAGATTAGAGCACACTATTTTTAAATCAAAAGATTTGATCTTAGAAAATCTAACTTTAAAAACAAAAAAATTATTCGAAGAACGCATGGACCATGACCTTAGCACCCCTGAAGCTTTATCTGTTATCTTTGACTTTATTAGAGAATCAAATCGAATAATTGATGAGCATAAGGCATCAGCTAACGGATTAAACTCTGCTCGCGAATTAATATTGGCATTTGATTCAATATTTAGTGTTATAACATACTCTGATACTGATCTGGATCCAAATCTACGCACTCTAATAATAAAGCGCGAAGAAGCGCGAAAGAAGAAAGACTGGGCAACATCCGATAATTTAAGAACTGAACTTCGTAAAAGAGGAATAAATCTTGAGGACTCTCCAGATGGAGTTATATGGAACCGAATAGATTAAACTTATCGAGTTTCTTAATTTATATTCTTTCTTACCTGTTATTACCGTTAACTCTTTCTTTTGCTTGATGAGATAATCGATAATATGTCTCTATCTTTGAGTTCATAATCACTGGGCAATCTAATTCCACTACGTGCATCAACTGCGTATAACAGTCCCTTCGCTAAATCTGAGTGAATAGATTCTGCTAAATCTGTAACTTTATCACCTGACGGTAAAAGGAAGACATCCGGTAAAACATTACCTCTTTTATCTGCAAAGTGTGCTGCATCTGATACCGGGTACACTGTATTCATCCTTAGTAGTTTGAAAACTGCTATATTTATTGCAAATTGTACTCCAGTTCTCATAAACTGTCCTAGAATTGTTCTCTGTATATAGTCGAGCGCCCATTTTTGTTTATCGTTAAGATTAGATCTTCCTGATATCTGAAATCTTTCTTCTCCGGGTCTATACAAAATAAGTCCTTTTTCACTTGCTCTCCGCAGGGTTAATTCAGCCTCTGCGCTTGCTGGAACAACAATCATGTCATGGTATGCGTCTTGAACTCGCTTGAAGTTTTCAGTAGCTGTATGTAAATCCATTTTATTTGCAATTATTAACGTTGGTTTAGAGATGTCCCTTAAAACCCAACTAAATTCCAAGTCTTGTTTATCAGTCCAATTTTCAAAATGTTTTGCGTCTAGGTTGGTTTCATTTAACGCATCTCTAATATGTTTCCCCTTAACTCCTATTCCCATAAAGACTTCACTCATCGCCTTGTCAATTGAAATGTCACCTCTTAAATTTCGGGATATCTTGTCTCTGTTATCTTCCAAGAGTCTTAGATACCACATTGCCAACTCCTCTTCTATGTCTCCAATATCTGCAACGGGATCTCCTGAACCAGGTTCAGTAATTTTACCCTCCATATCTATGCTGCCTGATGTATCGATAACATGTAATAGGACATCCGATTGAGCGGCGGTTGCAAGAAATTGTGTTCCAAGCCCTTTCCCCATAGATGCTCCTTTAATTAGACCCGGAAGGTCAGTTATCTCAACAGGAATCAACCTCCATCCATCTTTACATTCTGAGTTCTTAGGGTTGTCTTCTATATGGAACTCTTTGTGAACACAAAGCGTTATAGCTGAAGCTGCGCCTGAATTCGGCGCCTTTGTTGTAAACGGGTAATTCGAGATTTCAGAAGATTGAAGTGTAGATGAATTAAAAAAAGTTGTTTTGCCTGTATTAGTCTTTCCTATTAACCCAATTTTCACCCTCAAAATTATCATATTATACTTAGATCATTATGCTTTTAAATATAATCTTCGAAGGCTCAATATTAAACTATTAAGATAAATCGGTCGGATGCCTAATGGAATACAAAATCTTCAGATCCAAAAATGGAATTCAAATACAATATGATGGGAAAACAATTCTTCTAGACCCTAAGCGGCAAGCTGACGCAGATCTTATTTTCATCTCCCATGCTCACCTCGATCATATGCATGTTCCCTCCATTAACTCAAACATTTTGTCTTCAAAAGAAACCGCGTTTCTAGCCCTTAAACGTGGATATAATCTTGGTAATATTCAAAAAGAATCAAACAGTTTCAAAATGTTTGACTCAGGGCATATTCTCGGCTCTAGATCTTTGCTTATTGATAATGAAATATTTTACACAGGCGACTTCTCCCTTAGATCCCGTGGATTCTTGAACAAAGGTGTCGCTGTAAAATGTCATACTTTAATTATTGAGACTACCTTTGGTAACAAAGATTATATTTTCCCAACAACCGCTGAGATCCTAGAGCACACTAATAGGCTGATATCTGATTTATTTTCAAGAGGTATATCTATAGTTCTAATGGGGTATCCTCTCGGTAAAGCCCAAACAATAACCCACTTTTTTTCCAGCTGGGATCCCATTTACTTTCACGATTCTGTTGCAAAGATGAACCAAGCACACATAGACTTAGGAATTGATATTCAAAACAACTTTCAGCTCTTTAATGAGGCTAAAAAAGATGGGTTGTTAGAAAAGAAACCATGGATTCTAATAGCGCCAATGCATACAAGCAGAACGTCTTTCATTCAAGAACTAAGGGAAAAATATGGTGCAAAAACCGTTGCTTTCTCAGGATGGGGTGTTAAAAACGGCTACAAATATTCAAGAAATGTTGACTATAGTATCCCATTGAGTGATCATTGTGATTATTCTGACCTCATTAAACTAGTTAAACAATGTTCTCCTGAAAAAATATACACAGTACATGGATTTGCTGATGAATTCGCAGTAGACCTTCAAAAAGAAGGATATGACGCTACACCTCTTAATCTTCAAAAATCTATGGACTATTATATCAAGAATTAATTGGACTAATATCATGTTTCGAATTAATAATTCAAGAATAAAATGAACGTCTTCACTCCAAAATTTCCACCAAACCCAAAATAAACAAGTTATCTTAGAAGTTTTTGAGGTGAAAATATCTTTTAGTCTCCTTCTTACATTTTTGTTATTGATAAATAGTAATATAAAATCTGTTTATACTATCTATAAGTAAAATGAGGCAATAGTTTCATATACTATAGTACAGGTGTACTTCCAGAGGGAAAAATATGGCTTTTAGACGTTTTGGAGAAGAGATGCTTTCAGTAGTCGGGAAAAGAGTGGCGATAACTACCTCCGATGGGAAAAAATATGAGGGTGACCTTGTAGGAATAAATGAAAAACTTGATATCATCATTGATAATGCTTCTGGCGTAAATGAGGATGTATCAAAAATTGTTCTTAACGGTAGCTTCATTAAAGAAATTCGCCTTGTTGGAAAACCTTTTGATCTTCGTGCGTTAGCCGGGCGGCTAGGCAAAATCTTCCCTGGGATGATAAGACTTCGTGAAGATATAGGCGCAATAATTGTTATGGAGAAAATCAAGGTTACAGAACAAGGTGTGGTCGAAGGATCAGGTTTGGCCGTTGAAAAAGTAAAGGCCGTTTATGAACAATTTATGAGGGAGACTGCAAAACCGAAATCTGAATCTTAAACCTAAATATATCAAACCTAAACCAATCTCTAAATCTATTCAATCGTTGTTCTAACTTCAAAAATTAAGTGCTTAATGTTGAATAGAAAAAATGGCACTTTCGAAGTTAAGAAAACAGACCTATTAGGGCGAATAGGCCAACTGCATACTAAAAGTGGGATAATTCAAACTCCTGCACTTCTTCCAGTTATCCATCCAACTAATCAAGAAATACCTCCCAAGAAAATAAAACAGATAGGATACGATGCCGTAATCACAAACGCCTATACTACCTGGAAACAAATAGGGGAAAAAGCATCCCAGATTGGGATACACAAAATAATTGACTTTAACGGTGTAGTGATGACTGACTCAGGTGGGTATCAAATCTTAGAATATGGTGAAGTTGAAGTCAATCCTGTCACAATGGCAAAATATGAGGAATCTATTCAAACAGATATAGCTGTAATTCTAGACCATCCAACAGGATTATCTTCCAGACGTGATTATGCAAAGAAGACTATCCAAAAAACTTTAGATGCTTCACTTCAAACTTTGAAGATAAAATCCAATCCTGAAATACTTTGGGTTGGTCCTATTCAAGGAGGCAGACATCTTGATCTGGTCGCTCAAAGTGCGATCCAGGAATCAAAACTAAATTTTGACATATTTGCTCTTGGCAGCCCAACCGAGATAATGCGTAATTATAACTTTCAGCTATTAATGAAGATGATATTCGCTGCTAAATCAAATATTCCGTTAGATAAACCTCTACACTTATTCGGAGCTGGTCATCCTCTGACTATGCCATTAGCTGTAGGATTAGGGTGTGACTTATTCGATTCAGCTTCATATATCTTATATGCTCGAGAGGATAGATATTTGACAAATGGCGGAACAATTAGACTTGAGACACTAAAATCGTTGCCCTGCTCATGTCCTATCTGTGTTCAATATACTGCATCTGAACTAAAACAAGTTGCCAAATCTGAAAGAATAAATCTTATAGCTTTTCATAACCTTTATGTCCTCAAAGCGGAAATTCAATCCATCAGACAAGCAATACATGATGGACGTCTTTGGGAACTTATAGGTGCAAAAGCAAGAACGCATCCAAAACTCTGGGCTGCCTTCAAATATCTAACAAGCATTTCAAAAGGGCTAGAAGATGGTACACCTATTTACAAAAAAAAAGCCATCTACTTATTCTCAAAAGAAGATCTATATCGTCCTGAAGTAATCCGTCACAGAAAGAGAATAAGAAAAGATATTCAACTTTTATCTACCGGAAATCTTATTTTAATTTCAGAAATTGATCCTAAACCTTATACCTCTTTACATATCTCGAAGATGCTTTCCAATGAGGCACAGTTTAATATTCCCAATCAGATTTTCTTTATTTCACCTATTTTCGGCCCAGTACCTCTAGAGATTTCTGAAGTTTATCCAATTCCTCAATCTTTATTCGCTGGAAAATTGCCATCTTATTCCTATATAGCTAATGATCTGAAATGGATGATAAGAAACAATAAGTTCAAGCAAATTATAGTTATTTGTTTAAACCCTGATCTTCACCAACTCATGAGCTCCATATCCCGTAACTTTTCCTGCAAAATTGTTGATCTTTGCACCTATGCTAAGTCTGACCAACAAGATGTTGCTGTGGATCAAGTGTCACATATTATTTCAGATAATTCTGATTAAGTATACATCGAATCGGCTGATTTTGTAACTTTCTTCTGTTCTACACTAATCTCTGACTCAAGTGCTTTAGCTCCTTTTATCAGCGGTTTTACATCTATTTTAAATCCATAAAATCTTGAGAGGAAGTTAATAGCTTCAGCAGTAGCTCTAGGATCAACTCTCTCTGGTGAGGCGTATGATAATATTGCGTAAGCAGGAAAATCTTTTATCTCAAAATAATTTAATAATGTTGCCACCGGTCCCACTATAAGGTGTTCATCTTCCAATATCTTTGCTTTCTCCAGTTCACCTTTAGGTTTAAATGCGGATGTGCAAACAACTCTATAATTGCTATCGTCATATCTTAAGCTTGAGTCTAAACCTCCAATAAGCACAACTTCTTTGAACCCTGATTTTATTATCCATTCAGAGAAAGCTCTGAAGAACTCTACTTCGGCACCTTTGAATGGCGGGGTTTCAACCTTGAAAATCGCCAGATCATCTTTCTTCAAGATTTCATACGGTGTAACTAATTTTCCTTGAGCGGTTGAAGTAACAGGGGACGTCAGATCGGAATCAAAAACTACCACCCTCTTAGGTTCGAGCTTCTGAACAAGATATTTAACTGACCAGTATCCTGTTGCTCCTATGCCGTGAAAACCAGTTATTAAGCTGCAGCCTTTAAAGTTAATATTATCTGGATAAGCTTTTAAAATCAATTTCAATTAGCCCCAAAAGACTTAATTCCTCACTTATTTCAATATTTGTCTATAGGATGTTTATTAATATATGCAACTTAAAGTATTAGGTGCAGCAAGAGAAGTAGGTCGATCCGCATTTCTCATAAAAGGAAATGGAACTAATGTTCTTCTTGACCATGGAGTTCTAATGCAACGTGAAACAGGTTTTCCGGTACATATCCAAGCAAATGAAGTAGACGCCATTCTGCTAAGTCACGCGCATCTCGATCACTCAGGTGCGACTCCAATGTTCTATCTTAAAAATGGGCCGAAGTTGTACGCTACAGGTCTAACAATTGAACTTTCGCAACTCTTAATTGAGGACTTGCTTAGAATCTCCGGCTTCTATCTACCTTTTGAATATGCTGAGTTAAATGAGATGATAAGCAAAACTGTGAAAACTACCCCGAAAAAAAAGGAAAAAATCGGTAGCTTTGAGGTTGAATTCGTGGATGCAGGGCATATCCCAGGTTCATCATCCATAATCCTCGAAGATGGAACCAAGCGAATACTTTACACAGGTGATCTTAATGCTGAAAACACTCAACTGCTTAGCGGTGCAAACTATGATCTAGGTGAATTAGATCTTGTTATTTCTGAAAGTACCTATGCCACAGCCGATCATGAATCAAGGACCCAAGTTGAGTCAGATTTTGTATCATTTGCAAAGGAAATAGTTGAACAGAATGGGACTCTATTTGTTCCTGCGTTTTCAGTTGGTCGAGCACAAGAGATTGCATGTGTATTAAATGCGGCGAACTTTCCTTATCCTGTTGCTATGGATGGAATGGCTCTGAAGACTAACGAAATATTATCTAGGTACCCTGAATATTTACGTGACGCCGTTGAATTCCGAAGAGCTATCGATCATGTTGAGATAATCCGTAATTGGCATCAACGGAGAAAAATAGTAAATATTCCTGGTGTGATCATATCTCCTGCAGGTATGCTTGTTGGTGGCACTGCAACTTATTACAATCAAGCCGTATCCCAAAAAACTAAGAATGCTATCTCTATTGTAGCGTACCAAGTAGCTGGTACTCCAGGTCGAACTCTATTAGAAAAAGGTATAACTATGATTAAAGGTAAACCTCGGAAAGTAAAAGCACAAGTAAGACGTTTCGATTTCTCCTCTCACAGTGGAAAATCTGACCTTTTAACAATGATGAAAAAAATCAAAGGAAGCCCCAAAGTCATAATGATCCATGGTGAAGAAAAATCTTGTCTGACTTTCGCTGATGATATCCATGAAAATCTAGGATTCGAAACATTTGCTCCTACATCTGGTGAAACATACGATTTTTAGAGATAATTATCTTCATTGTACAAGTTTAGATGATCAAATGACAAAAACGCCATGATAGTTAATACTTCTATATTGGCGTTTTAATTCTTCTTTTATATTAATATTCTATTTTATCTACCTTAACTTTCTTGAGTAGTTCTTCACCTTTTACTTTATCAGTTATATATATGTAAAGCAGTTTCTTTGTTCGAAGCTTGATCTTGATTTGGTCTTCTCTTTTTACAACTCTACACTCTGTAGCGTCATTAATAATTTCTTCAAATTGTTCTTCAGTCTTTAGTAGTTTAGGCATTTAAAACGTGTGCCTTATCTATATTACTGCTCTTAAACATAGCTATTTTTAGCGTTGCCCCAGTTGAAAGTGAAAAAGGTACAGATAACATATTCGAAAAGATTATCTATTACCAATAGTACTATTTCTTTATGGAAAAGGTTCCAGTCTACTGCTATCAATGTGTAGCGGGCCCTGATCTTTTGAAAGTAAGCGTCCAAGACGACATTGCAGTTAATATTGAACCAAATTTCGATATTTCCGATAAACATCCAGCTTGTGGCAGAGTATGTGTAAAAGCTTATGGCCTAATACAGAAGATGTATAACCCAAACAGGGTCAAAACACCGTATAAGCGGGGAAACCCCAAGAAAGGAGTAAACGAAGATCCTCAATGGATTCCAATAAGCTGGGATGAAGCTCTAGATATTATGGCAAATAATCTAAAAGAGATAAGGCGCAAAGGACATTTAAACAAGGACGGACTTCCAAGGTTTGCAGCGACTTTAGGTCAAGCCGGAGTAGTCACCGCCTATTTTGGTACATTTACTGCATTCTTTGCAAGTTATGGTGGACCTATCGATTTTGGTTTAGGAAGTGGTCAAGGAGTCAAATGTTTCCATTCAGAACATATCTATGGCGAACTTTGGCAGAGAGGATTCGTTGTCTCCCCAGACACACCCATGAGTAAATATCTCCTTACATTTGGGCGCAACGATAATGCTTCCGTTGGTGTTGCAGGAGTCTGGAGACATGCTCAAGCCAAAGAACGTGGACTCAAAAGGGTACAAGTTGAACCGTCTCTATCTGTTACTGGCGCAACCTCTAAAGAATGGGTTCCAATTAGACCTAAGACTGATGCAGCGTTTTTATTTTCTATGATCCACACTATTCTTTATGAAAATAATTGGCGAGATATTTGTGACTTACAATTCCTGAAAAAAAGCACTAACTCACCTTATCTTATAGGTCCAAACGGCTATTATCTAAGGGACTCAAAGAGCTCTAAACCTCTTGTATGGGACTGTGTTGAAGATATAGCTAAAGAATTTGATGACCCTTCAGTCAAAGATTATGCTCTAGATGGAAATTACGTAGTACGCGGGGTTGAAGTTGGACCAGACGGGAAAAAGTATAACCATTCTGAAACAAAAGTTCAACCTTCTTTTCAACTCTTAATTGAGAGCGTAAAAGGCTACACTCCTGAATGGGCTTCTCAAATATGTGATGTACCCGCAGAAACAATTAGAAGAGTTGTGAGTGAATTTTTGCAAAACGCCGCGGTTGGCACAGATATTGAGGTTGACGGAGAAAAACTTCCATATCGGCCTGTAGCTATTACACTAGGACGAACTGTAAATAACGGATGGGGCGGATATCAGTGTTGTTGGTCTAGAACAGTTTTAGCTTCTCTCGTTGGAGCTCTTGAAGTTCCTGGTGGATTGATAGGTACCTGTGTTAGAATCAATAAACCCGCAGAAAACAGAATTGCCAGCGTAAAACCTGGTCCTGATGGCTTCATGGATTTCCCATTTAATACCACTGATAAGGAAAAGTGGAAACCTCAATCAAAAAGCCGAAATTCATACAACTCATTGATACCTCTAGTAGGTCACTCATCTTGGTCTCCTTCACTGGGTCCAACTCACCTCGGTTGGCAGTTTATGAAAAAATCCCCAAAAAACTGGCCAAAAAGCAATCTCCCTGACTTTTGGATGGTTTATAGGGCTAATCCGGTGATCTCGTCTTGGGACAGTAATGATATAATCAATACCATAAAAGATATACCATTTACTGCTGCATTTGCATACACTATTGATGAGACAAATTGGTTTGCAGATCTGTTATTACCTGAAAATACAGATCTAGAAGGATTACAGCTCTACAGAATAGGCGGAACAAAGTATATGGAGCAAATGTGGGAACATCAAGGCTTTGCGTTAAATCAACCAGTTGTTAAACCATCATATGACACAATGGACATGACCGAGATAGCTACTGAATTAGCTTCCAGGTTAGGCATGTTAAAAGAGTATAATGAGATGATAAATAGAGGCCTTGTTCTTGGAGTTAAACTCAAAGGCCCTGGATATGACTTCAGTCTCGACCCTAACAAAAAATATTCCGTAGATGAAATATGGGATAAGATCTGCAGAGCTGCAACAAGGGAACTAAGCCAAGGAAAAGAAGAACATGATCTAAAATGGTTCAAAAAACACGGATTCTTTTTAGTTCCTTTATCCAAAAAGGGGTGGTATTTGCACAACGTGATGAAAAATAATGGTTTACGATACGAGATACCTTATCAAGAAAGAATAAAAGTAATTGGAGAGCAGTTAAAGGCAAGACTCCATGGTGAAGGAGTACATTGGTGGGATGAACAGCTAAAAGAATATCAAGCAATCCCAGCTTGGGAAGACTTTCCAAAGATCTGGGGTGAAGCTGCAAAACTATTTGGAAAAGACCCCGATGAATATGATCTTTGGTTCACTACTTCACGAAGCATGCAATATTCTTGGGGTGCTAATGTATCCCTTCCAATCATGGCGGATGTTTCAAAAAAGGTTCTAGGTCATACCGGATTAATGATGAATGACGATACAGCTCGAAAAAAGGGAATCAAGGATGGAGAAATGGTTTGGATAGAATCACCGATTGCAAAAGTTGAAGGAAAAATTGAGTTACGAAAAGGAATACGGCCTGATGTTGTTATAGCTCCAGCATCATTTGGTCAATGGGCAACACCGTTCGCAAAAGACATCAAAATCCCAAATTTGAATCCACTAGCGCCAGTACATATTGCGCTAACAGATGCTACAGGTAGCGGTTCAGATCTAGTCAAAGTTAAAGTCTATAAAAAATAAGACTAAGATGATATAAATCGTATATTTTGGTAAAGTCGGTGTAAAAAATTGGTTAGATGGGGAATGGTTGTAGATCTAAGGAAATGTATGGGTTGTCAAACCTGTTCAATTTCCTGCAAATTAGAGAACGCACTTCCATCAGATGTCTTTTGGAGATATACATTGGATTATGAAGTTAATGAATACCCATCTGTCCAAAGGAATTTCTTACCTATGCAATGCATGCATTGCAAAAATCCCGCTTGTCTTGAGGTCTGTCCAACAACTGCAACTAAGCAAAGAGATGATGGCATTGTATATGTTGATTATGATATATGCATGGGCTGTGGCTATTGTGTCGTAGCATGTCCTTATAGAGCAAGACATATCATTAAAAAACAAAAAGGATACTTCGGAGATAAACTTACACCGCAAGAGAAGAAGACTTACATTAATAGAGAAGGCGTCACTACAAAATGCACCTTTTGTATGCATAAAGTAGACTATGGTTTAGCCAATAATCAAAAACCCGGGATCGATCCAGATGCAACACCATCATGCGTTAACGCGTGTATCGCAAACGCGCTTCACTTTGGAGATCTGGAAGATCAAAATAGTTCAGTAAATCAATTAATCCGCGAGCATAAAACATTCAAACTACTTGATGAGTTAGGTACCGAAGCCTCAGTATATTATATTATAGGGTAGATTGAAAAAGATGTCAAATATCGAGAGACAGAACGTTTGGAAAGGGCTTGCAGTTTGCAACTTCTCCTTCGGAGGTGCAGGCGCAGGGGTCTACATTCTAGTTAATAGCATACTATTTTTGAATGCAGGCGAATTAGCTCCAATATTAAACCTGATCAAAATTTCGGCTCCGATTCTTGTTATTTTGGGCTTGATTTGCGTCGCAGCTGAAGCCGGTTCTCCTAAACGCGGCGCTAATACATTTAAGAACATGAAGAGTTCTTGGATGTCCAGAGAATCCACAGCAGCTGCATTATTCATCGTTCTAAGCATCCTCGAAATAATTTCGCCAATAAAAATTCAGATAATTCCTATTGTAACATCTATAGTAGCCATTATTTTGCTATTTTCTCAAGGTTCAGTAATAGCCGCCTGCAAAGGTATCCCCGCATGGAACACTCCACTTATGCCAATTCTCTTTCTTCTCTCTGGGTTAGCATCTGGAGGGGGGATCATATTTATCGGCATATCAATCTTGAGTAGCTCTTTGATCGAATACCCAATCATTCAAGCAGTTGGAATTATCCTAATTTTCAACTTAATCACTTGGATTGGCTACCTATCATGGCCCGGACGCAGCAACACAATTCGATCCGCCTTAGACGCTACAAGTCTTCGAGTTTACATTCTAAGCACTATTGGAATAGGACATCTAATACCAATAGCACTTATAGGATTATTCTTAGTTACACAAAATCAATCAATCTTTGTATTCGCCGGTGGTCTGATATTAGTTGGAGTACAGCTAATTCGATACGTGATTCTAATTAAAGGCGGAATATTAATTCCGCTCGATACGTTATATTAAGACATAATATTCTGGAAAATGATTTAGAACTATTATTCTTCAGCTTTTGAATATACATATGGTGCAATTTTGAGCAAAAATGTTAATATCTAACTGCGTTTGATAAGCTACTAATTTCTATAGGCGTGAGTTATAGTTGGTTGAAAAAATAAGTGATGAAATATATCTCTGCGATACAATGGGATTCAGATTTGAGAAAAATATAGCATCGTATCTTGTTAAAGGACAAGACGGATCAGCTTTATTCGATGTTGGTTATCAGAAATCTCTTAATTCGCTCTTAAATGAATTAACCCAAGCTAATGTCAAGACAAGTGATATCCGATACATAATACTGAGTCATACACATCTCGATCATAGTGGTGCAGCAAGCGCTCTTCTTAACTTATGTCCTAACGCATCGATTGTTGCATCAGCTGATGATGTTAGACATCTACTTGATCCTAGTAGGTTGATAGAGGGAACCAAAATGTTTCTAGGTGAGGATATCATGAATAAAATAGGTTCAACTGACGCTATTCCTGAAGATAAAATCATTGCGGTAAGTGAGAACGAGAAGATTAAACTTGGAAGTGATCTAGAGTTTACGATTATCAATACACCTGGGCATGTACCTCATCACATATCCGCTAGTATCGAAAATAAAGACATTATTTTCACAGGAGACGCAGTATGTATGTACTTCCAATCCTTCAAAGTTTTATTCCCGCCGGTCTCTCCACCCAGATTTGATCTTGACTTAGCTATTAGCAGTATTAATCGACTCAAGTCTTTAGCTCCGAAAATGTTACTTACACCTCATTATGGGGTTATAATTCCTTGGGAAAAATATTACGAAGAAAATATCACATCATTCATAGCTTGGAAGGATGAGATAAACCAGATGCTTAACGAAATCGGCCCTAATAATATTAATAAAGCAGTTGCCGAAAAACTTCTTCATCAAGCCGGCAAAATATCCAAAGATCTTCCAGAATACTTTGAATCTATTTACCTCACAAAGCTATTGAACATCACAGTTATGGGATATCTAAAATATCTAAAAGATAAAAAGAGTAGTTAAATTTTATTGAAGAGATCTATCTTTGCAACTCTAAGATCTAAGTAAGATCAGTGAAAGTTGTAAAGTTGGAATGTTAGTTGTCTAATGTTCTAACTTTTTGAGTATGGTGTGAACTCTTTTCCAAGTATTTCACGGCCTATGATGATCTTCATAATATTGAATGTACCTTCAGCTGCTAAAACATAAGACATGACTCCTCGGAGCCCTCTTTCAAGCCCTGCGTCTTTGGTGTATCCAGTTCCACCATGCCACATCATAACATCCTTAATCGCGTCAAAGGCTAATTGAACTCCAGTTAGTTTTGCCATTGATGTAATCTTGTTGACCTCAGCTGTGGATGATTGTTTATTATGTTGCCATCGATCAACTAGCCATGTGGCTTTATTTGTCAGCAATTTAGCAGTCTCTAATCGTGTGTAGTCTTCAGCAAGTTGAAACTGTATGCCTTCAAATTTTCCTATTGGGGACCCAAATGCTTTTCTATTCTTAACATATTCAGCGCCTATCTCTAATGCTCTTTCAGCCGCGCCTATACAAGATGCAGGTATGAGGGAACGTGCACAATTAAATCCTTCCATGGCAATGTATATTCCCTTGCCCCATTCACCAAGAACGTAATGCTCTGGGATCTGATAATCTTGATAGGTTATTGTGCCATCAGAAATTGCCTCCCTGCCCATCATGTCGAGTAATGATGTTTGTAGATTTGGTGTATCTTTAATGGGTGTATAACAAAAGGTGAACCCCTTATGGTCTGGTTTAGAGTCAGTCTTGGTTAATAATATATGGCCGCCACCATATTTCAGGGCTTCACGTACACCACTGACATATGTCTTTTCCCCGTTTATTTTTACTACATTATTATCTTTCCTTGCGACGCATCTCATCCCCATTAGGTCTGATCCGCCTTTGGGGTCTGTCACAGCTATTCCTAAAAACTTCTTTTTCTTAATTTCTGGAAGAATCTCTTCTTTTGCTTGGTCAGTGCCATACTTGTTAAGGATGTAGCTCCAAGTTGAGACAACTGAAACATAGGCAGCTATGGCTAGAGAAATATCTGCCCTACCGAGTTCTTCGATTATTATCGCTGCTTGCGTGAAACTTGCGCTGGAACCGCCGTATTCTGGTGGAATGGTCATACTCAAAAAGCCCATATCTGATAAACCTGTAATTATTTCGTCGGGAATCTCATTATTGCTATCCATTTCCTTAATTCTAGGAGTGATCGTTCTTTTGCAAAATTCTCTTGCACTTCCTCTGAGCACTTCTTCCTCATCACTAAACGTAAAATCCAAGTCTTCAATGAAGGTACAAGACTAATATTTAGAGTTTTTTCAGATATACTGAAAAGTTATTAATTCTGTATCTAAAGTTTTATAATCTAACTGTGAATAATATTTCAAGATGGATCTAGGTTTAGAAGATAAAGTCGCAATTGTTACTGGAGGTACAAGGGGAATAGGTCGAGCGATTGCACTTGCTCTCGCCAGAGAGGGTGCTAATTTGATAATTACCTATTCAAGAAGTAAAGATCAAGCCGCTGAGGTGGTTAAAGAAATAGAGTTACTTGGAAGGAAGGCCATTTCTTTTGAGGCTGATGCAAAAAACCCAAATGTTACTGATAAATTGATAAGGGCAACAATAGAAGAATTTGGTCATCTTCACATCCTAGTGAATAATGCAGGTGTCAATAGAGATTCTGTCCTTTGGAAGATGGAGAATCAATCTTGGGATGAAGTCATTAAAACAGACCTGACTGGCGTGTTTGAACATACGCGCGCTGCGTCGAGGGTGATGAGAGAACAAAGATTTGGGCGGATCGTGAATATTTCGTCAATAAATGGCTTAAGGGGAAAGTTCGGCCAAACAAATTACTCTGCAGCTAAGGCTGGCGTTATTGGTTTCACCAAAGCAGCTGCTCGAGAATTAGCCAAATACAGTATCACGGTTAATTCAGTCGCTCCCGGATTTATCGAGACTGAAATGAGTTCTCAAATATCTGAAGATTTCAAACGGGTCGCGGCAAAAGAAATTTTAATTGATCGATTTGGTAACCCGCAAGATGTCGCTGACCTTGTAGTGTTTCTTTGCTCCGATCGAGCAAGCTTCATCACGGGGTGTGTCCTTAAGGTAGACGGTGGTCAATATATTTGATCTACTTAACTCTGGCTTCGAAAGACAATCTGTCGTCAGATAACTCCACTGGTACTAAATGAACAGGCATGCCTATAAAAATGTCTTTGACCGATTCTGATTTATTAAGAGTTGTTAGTGTAATCGGTCCTTCCTTTAAACGTACAGCTGCTAGAATGTATGGTGCGTCTTCTTTGAAAGATGTTGGCGGATAATGAATGTTTGTGAATGACTCAATTTTTCCTTCACCGCTTAATTCGATCCATTTTAGGTTGGTGCATAGACAGGGTCCACAATCAGCTCTAGGTGGGAAGTATATTTTCCCACACTTCTCACAGATGGTTCCAGCTATCTTCCCTTCTTCTAGAAACTTGATGAATCCTGAGAGTTTACTTTGGGAAACGTAGCTAATTTTACCGAATCGTTCAAAACTCATATGTTCACTCACTTAGACTCCAAGGATCGTTACTGCACCATACATGCCTATTCCTCCAACATTATGCGATAGTGCAAACTTCGCATTTTCAACTTGCGCCTCTCTAGATTCGCCTCGTAGCTGAAGTACTAAAGTTCTTAGTTGAGATCCTCCTGTCGCAGCTACCGGGTGACCCTTTGAGATGAGTCCTCCATCTATATTTGCAGCAAACTTCCCACCAACATACGTCTGATTCTCATCGATGAGCTTTATGCCTTCTCCTCGTTGACATAACCCCAGGTCTTCATATCCAATAATCTCAGCTATCGAAAACGAATCATGAAGCTCGACGACATCAATATCCGAAGGTTCCAGACGAGCCATCCGGTAAGCCTGCTTTGATGCTTCAACAGAACAGGTAAAACTTGTCAATGGTAGTTGTCTGCCCGAAATGGACATTGAAGATGAACCTAAACCCAAACCCTCAATCCACACAGGCGTATCATTCATTTTTTTTGCTCTATCTTCATTTGTTAAAATGAGCACTGAAGCTCCATCTGAGTTTGCGCAACAGTCCAAAATTTTAAGGGGGTTAGATACAATTTTTGAATCTAAAACTTGCTGCATTGTTATCTCCTTCTGAAACATTGCCTTAGGATTCTTTGCGCCATAGTGTCTATTTTTCACTGAAACCTTAGCCATATGTTCCTCAGTTGCTCCATACCTTTCCATGTAAGCTTTAGCATACAGTGCATAGTAGGCCGGCATTGAAGTGCCAAAAGGTGATTCCCACATAGCATCACCTGATAGACCCATCACTTCTTGAATTTCTGATGACCGTAACTCACTCATCTTCTGAAATCCTACCACCGCAACTACATTATGTAGGCCTGATTTGATCATGGACCAGGCGACCCTGACACCTACACTGCTTGAGGCGCAGATAGCTTCGAGATTGAAGGTAGCTTGTGGATTCAGACCTAGATATTCCGCAATAACTCCTGCAGGTGAGCGCTGTTTCTCATAATGGGTCGCAGAGCAGATTATTGATGCGTCGATCTCCTTTGAGGATATTCTGGCATCATCGATTGCCTCTTGAAATGCTTCGAATACTATTTCACGGGAGGAGGCGTCTTGTCTTTTGCCGAACTTTGTTTGACCTACACCAACGATAGAAACTTTCATTTGATTTTCCCTCTACTTTCATAATATGACGATGTATAAATCTTCATAAACATTTAGTATTAATTAGCCTATTTTGATGGATTCCAAGCTTCAAAACAAGTGTTGGGTAAATTATTGATCTAGACTTATTTATTGAAAATAAGATCAAAATATTAATAAAAACGCTTTAACTATTTTTAGATAGTTTTCATTGTTTAGATCTGCTTTATTAAATAATTTTGAGGCCATAATATAATCACTTCTTACTGCTTCGCTTTCAATAAATAATGAGATTGATATCGATAAATCACAAATTAAATTTAGAGAACATTAGCGCAAGTTATGCGGCGTCGCATAACTTCCTTAACTATATTTTCTGGTATATAGTCGATAAGGGCATAATTACTCTTATCCTTTTGTTTTTCATTAAGAAATCTATAACTCTGTCCTTTAATTTGTTTATATTTACATTTATTATCATAACCTATCTTTTTATATTTGCATTAAACACCGTGATTTGAGGAAATGATGAAAGCAGCGATTTTTTATGGCGCTTCGAAGCCTATGAAAGTTGAAGAAGTCGAAGATCCAAAAACAGATTCTGACGGTATCATTGTTAAAGTTGCAGCATGTGGTGTTTGTCATACTGATCTACATTATATGAAAGGAACACCTACCTTCAAGAAGCCTCCGCTAATTTTAGGTCATGAGGTGTCAGGGGTTGTGCAAGAAGTTGGGACTAAAGTAACCCATCTTAAAGAAGGTGAACGTGTTCTGATTCCAGCTGTGTTAACATGTGGAATATGTCCATCTTGCGCTAAGGGCAAGGCTAACATTTGCCAAAACATGGTGATGGTGGGTAATCATATTAACGGTGGCTTTGCTGAACTTCTATCTGTACCTGCTAAGGATGTTATTAAACTCAATCAAGATATTCCTCTTGAAGAGGGGGCTGTTATCTCTGACGCATTCACAACTGCCTATCATGCTGTAAAAGATCGAGGGAATGTTAGGCCTGGTGAAACTGTGGCCGTCTTTGGATGTGGCGGAGTCGGGTTGAATGTGGTTCAGTTCGCATCAGCTGCTGGAGCGATAGTTATTGCTGTTGACCTTAATAGCCAAAAACTGGATCTTGCTCGTGAGCTTGGCGCAGATTACGCAATTAACCCCAATTCTGCAGACTTGAAGAAAGAAATCCGGATGATTACACGCGGAGGAGTTGATGTATCTTTTGAAGCCATCGGAATTCCGAGCGTCATGAGAAGCGCGTTCGATAGTGTAAAGCCGGGTGGTAAAGCTGTGATTCTAGGCTACAGTGGTTCAGATCTTGTTATACCTGCCTCCAGGTTGATGTTTCGAGAAATTGAAGTATTGGGGTCATTGGGGTGTCCTCCAGTTGACTATAAGCCTGTGATCGATTTAATCAGTAAGGGGCGAATCAAACTTAAGCCACTTATCTCTCATCGCTTCTCTCTTGATCAAATAAATGAGGCGTATGATCTTCTTGAGCAGGGAAAGACTATCCGCTCCATTGTTGTTCCCCGATAAATCTGTGGATCCTTTACCTGTTTTTCCAAACAGCTTTTCTCTTTTCGATGAAGGCTTTGAGACCTTCCACGGCGTCATCTGTACGAATAAGCGAATCCAAGTATAGGCGTGTAGTACTATCTAGTGCGTCATTTGGGCTTTGATCTAAACTCTTTATCAGAGCTTTCTTAGCAATTTTTAGTATAGCTGCACTATTGCCAGTCAGTTTTTGTGAAAGTTCTTCCACAACCAACTCTAGTTTGTCGTGAGAGGTAACCTTGTTGATTATACCTAGCCGATATGCTTCTGAGGCATCAATCTTCTCTCCAGTCAATATTAGTTCAGCTGCAATGTTCTTCCCAACAATTCGATGCAAGAAAGCTATAGCAACAGGCGGCATAGATCCTACCTTAATTTCGGGAACAGCAAACTTGGCGTTCTCAGAGGCAACGATCATATCGCATCCTAAAGCCAGTTCGAAACCTCCTCCAAGTGCATAACCTTGTACAACCGCGATAATTACCTTGCTATTCTCGGCGAGGGTCTCAAAGAGATTGTTGAATGTGTTTAGGGTCTTTTCAACCTTATCTGGCATATGCTCAATTATTTCTACTCCTGCGCAAAAAGTCTTAGGGCCAGCACTCTTGATGACTATCACTTTAACTTCGTCGATAATTTCAGCTTTTTTCAGAGCTGCTATGAGTTCTTCGATTGTCTCTGTATTCAGGATATTAAGTGGAGGTCTGTCAATTGTAATATGTACTTGCTGGTCTTTGATCTGAAATTTGATGTTCTTATATTGCTCTATGCTCATTCTAAATTATTCCCGCAAACACCGCAGAACTTGAATTCATCAGGCAATCTTTTTGAACCACATTTCTGGCAAACCTTAGTAGGAGTACCCCAGAAGAATTCTGGATGTCCACCTTCTGCCGCAGTTTTTCTTAATCCTCTAAAATCTACTTGCCGTTTTTCCACAAATGCCCCCATACCTTCATGAGGCTCTGGAGTAGCAAAGTGTGTCGACAACCAATCTCTTGCACTTGGCCATGTGAGCGCCCAAACAAAATCCTTCCAGAAATTCACTTGAGCTTTTGTGAATCTCGTACATTCTGGGAATTTGTCAAGGATTTTTTGGCATAGTTTGTCAACCGCTTCATCTAATTTCTCATATGGGACCACGTCATTTACTAATCCCCATTGTAAAGCTTTTTTCGCGTCCACTTTGTCACATGTAAAAAGCATCTCTCTAGCTCTCCTATCCCCTATGGTGAGCGGAAGCCATTGTGTTGCGCCACCAGCTGCGACACTCCCTACCTTTGTTCCAACCTGCATAATATTTACATGCTCAGCCGCTACGGATAAGTCACAAGATAGATGAATCTCATTACCGCCTCCTGCCACAATCCCGTTTAGTCGTGCAATCACCACCTTGCCACAATGTCTAATCAGGTGATGCATACGTTCAAACTGATCACACCATTTCCAGAAATCTCTTGGTTTCTTCGTATATTTGCTCTCATATTCTGCGACATCGCCGCCGGTGCAAAAGGCTTTATCGCCCGCACCAGTTATGACTATTACGCCCACTGAATCATCCCAAGATGCATCCAGCAAGGCTTTACTCATTTCACTCAAAGTGTTTAATGTGTAAGCATTGTAGACTTCAGCTCTATTGATTGTCAGTTTCGCAATCATATTGTCTTTTTCGTAAATAATATCTTTGAAATCTTTTACCGCTTCCAAACCCATCGCATAATCAAATACCAGCGTAAATATAAGTAATTTTGCATCTTTAATAATAAGGATTACGGATTGATGATGATTGAAAAATAAAATTAACCGTGGTTTAAGGAGACTCCAACAGATTAAGGGTGGCAGCTACACTACCTCCCTGCCGAAGGATTGGGTGGAGCAGCAAGGCCTCAAAGGAGGCGATCTATTAGACGTCCACAAATGTCTTGATGGGGCTCTAAGACTTTATCCTTCTAGCGTTGATAATTCCCAAAAGATTACCCTTAATCTTGAAGAGTTCAGAAGAACTAAAGATCTTGGATATTCTATCCGTACCTACTATATGCAGGGATGCGACATTATTTATTTGAAATCAAAAAAAATAATCCCCGAAGATGTAAAGACCCACATTAGACTACTCAGAATGGAACTGCCTGGATTCGACATTATTAAAGAAAGTGCCTATAGCCTAGACTTCCAAGTTATGATTGACAAGAAAACCTACACTATAGATTCTTTGGTTAGTACAACATCCGAATTCGCTGATCGACTTCATCGTGACGCCATAAAGTCTTTAATCAATTGTCACACCGGACTTGCTGAAGATGTAGTAGGCAGAGTCTCTGAAGCCCTCCGGCAATATGCTTTATCGGTAAGGCTGATATCTCAAGCAACTCAGGATACGCCATATGCTTCTGCTATTGGAAGTATGGATTGCCGGGAAGCTGTAACATATGTACTCTTTTCTCGGGACATTCAGAGAATCATTTACCATTCGTCTTCTATTGCAAATCAGGTTATTACATTTGGCCAATCTAATATAATCAAAAAGAATTTAGCAGATACAATAAAATGGATATCCACCAAAGTGCTTGAAATGCAAAACTCGGCCAGCAAAGCATTTCTCAACAAGGACGTTGAGCTTGCATTAAATGCTATTCAACTCATGAGTGAAGTAAGTGCGAAAGACAAGATGTTCCGATCGAATCTACTTGTTGAGAAAAACATTCGATTAGTAATTGGCCTTAGTAAAGTGGCAGACGATCTCCGTCGAATTGCAGGCTATAGTGTTGCAATGGCAGATGATGCAATGAATAGAATACTTGTACCTGGCAAATCAAAGAGCTAGATAAATCTATCAAAGAATCCGCATCACTACAAATCTTTTCTTTTTCTTGGCAATAACCCTATTATAATGCGTCAAGTGGGAGATTCTTCGCTTTTTTCCTCATTTTGTAGAGCAGATCTATCATTTGATTGGCATCCAGCCTATGTTCTAACAATACTTCTCTGGTGATGAAGTTATCTTCAACGTATTCTAGCGCATCACTGAGTCTCATCAAATATATCTTCAAGGATGTTATACACTTTACAAAGGCTTTATCCGTCATCTCCTCTCTCTTTTTAACCCCTGGATCGGTGTATTGAACGTCAAAGAACAATGACTTGTCATCCCCCTTAAGTTCATTTTGATGTTGCCGCAATAATCTCCTTACTTCTCTTGATGAGAGTCCTTGCTCACAAATGATCTTTGCCATTTTGCCTGCTCTCTCTCTATCCATGGAAATTAGTTCTTGGGCAATGCTTGGATTTATCCGTTGGCGCGTGATTTCTCTCTTCACTCCATCTGGTAAATCGAGGAGTTGAATCTTTCTACTTACATACTCCTGACTCTTACCTATTCTTCTAGCTAAATTAGTAATGCCGCCATAACCGTATTCGACTACGTAATCCTTGAATGCTTGAGCTTCTTCTAAAGTTTCTAAAGATTTACGTTGAACGTTCTCAAGGATAGATATTTCAAACGCTTCTTTGTCATCTAATTCTACTATATGGCAGGGGATCTTTGCTAATTTTAATCGTTTACAGGATTCTAATCTCCTAGCACCTGAGACAACCTCAAACTTTCCACCCATTGGCCTCACAACAATAGGGTGAAGTAACCCTTTCTCTTTGATAGAATTTATTAATCCATCAAGAGTACCTAGATCAAATCTCAAAGGACGTACAGGTGGATAAATTAGCTTAACTCTTACTTCTTCAAAGAGTCCAGTTGAAAGACTAAGTGACCTACTCAATGACAGAACAAGTTATATAAATAGAAAACATATATATATGTTATCTTTATTTAGGTATTTTAAGGGATAATTATATAAATTGAGTAACATTTCTTCTTTGGAAAAGTTTAGAGGATGGTATGAAGGACGACATCAATATGCAAAAACTTGGAAGGAAAAAACAGGGGAAAAAGTTCTTGGATATTTTTGCACATATGTGCCGGAGGAAATTCTTTATGCCGCAGGGGTTCTCCCAGTCAGAATATATGGGAGTCATGAACCTCAAGATGTCACAGAACCGCACATCTTCTCTATGTATTGCCCGTTCACAAGAGATTGTCTCGCTCAAGGACTAAAAGGTAAATATGATTATCTTAACGGATTAATGATTGCTCAATCTTGCCTACATATTCGCCAAGCATTTACAAGCTGGCGACAACACAAACCTCTCGAATACTCATATTATCTGCCGATGCCCAGCAAAGTGCAGAGTCCAAGATCGCACAAATATCTACATGGCGAATATCAAACTTTTAAAAAATCGGTGGAAGAATGGACTGGGAAGACTATTAATGATGAAGATCTAAACCGGGGAATAGATATATTAAACAAAAATAGGCGGCTTCTTAAAAAAATATATGAATTAAGACGCTCCGACAAACCACCAATTACTGGACTTGAGGCGATGGAGATAGTGGTCTCCAGCCAATTTGTTGACAAAAGAGAACACACCAAACTTCTCTCCGAGACTCTGAAAGAACTTGAAGAATATACCCCTGATAAAGAAACCGGGGTCAGGCTTATGAAAATCGGCAGCGAGGATGACGATCGCGATTTCCTTAAAATGGTTGAATCTCTTGGCGCCACTTTTGTAACTGATGACCATTGCACTGGAAGTCGATATTTCTGGAATGAGACCAAAAATGGTGATGACCAATTAGCTGCCATAGCTACGCGTTACATTGAAAGGCCAGCTTGCCCAAGTAAAGATTGGCCCGAAAGAACACGTATCCCCCATATCCTTGATCTTGCTAAACAGTACAATGTTCAAGGAGTAATACTTGCTCAACAGAAGTTCTGTGACCCTCATGAATTAGATTTCCCATCGATAGCCAAATCTCTCAAAGAACAAGATATTCCCTCTATGCAATTAGAATTTGATGTAACTGTTCCAGCCGGTCAATTCCAGACAAGAGTAGAAGCGTTTCTTGAGATGATTCGGGAAGAGGAGTTGTTCTAAGTTGGAAATTGCAGCTAAGTATCCAACTGAACGGCTGAAATGCTGGGGTAAGGCTAAAGAGATTAGGAAAAAATATTATGAAGACTATATGAATGCTCACGACAGCGGAGGTCTAAGGATGGTCGGAGGCGCTTGGTCATTTTCAGCTATACCATCAGGTCTAGGGGATGATATATTTTCATTAACAGGTGAACCCTACGGAGCAAATATATCATTTAACAAAGATTTTTCAATTAAATGCTTGGAGGCCGCTGAGAAGCATGGATACGCACGAACCCTCTGCGCATACATGAGAAATTATTGGGGGTCTATCCTGCTCGATAAGTATTGCCTAACAGATGGAACAATTGTAGATGGCTTCCCAAAACCTGACTTTATATGGCAAGATCATATTTGTTGTAGCCATGCTAAGTGGTATCAAGTAGTAAGTGAACTTGAAGGAGGAATACCTCAGTTTTGTATCGATGTATCTGTCGGTCCTTATAACGAGTTAAACGAAAATCGGTTAAACTATGTTGTCTCACAGATGAACGACGGAATAGAATGGCTCCAAAAAGTTACTGGACGAGATTATGATGATGATAAATTGATCGAGGCTGTTAACAACGAATGCCGTTCAACCTCACTGTGGGCTGAAATATGTGTTCTAAATAAGGCTGTTCCCGCACCTCTAGACGAAAAGACAATATACGCACTCTACGTGCTTGGAACGATACTGAAGCATAGTAAAGTTGTTGCAGACTTCTATGAAGAAGTTAGAGATGAGGTCAAAGATAGAGTAAATAGAGGTATTGCCGCAGTACCAAACGAGAGCATCCGTGTTATGACTGATACGCAACCTCCATGGGGATTCCTAAAAATCTTCAGATATCTCGAAAAATTCGGGGGTATATCAGTAGGGTCACTTTACACCTTTGCTCTGATAGGCGCATGGGAGGACAAAGAAGATGGTACTTGGGGTCCAAGAACAACGCCTCAACAGCAGGGAATCGAAATTAAAACAAGGGAGCAAGCTCTCCGGATTTTAGCTGACTGGAACTTGAGTAAACCTGAATGGCAGCACTTCTACTCACACGAATACAAGAGTGAAATGATGCTCAGAATTGCACGTGAGTGGAAGCTAGACGGTGTTCTACTTCACTATAATCGAGGCTGTGAAGGACTGACTCTTGGAATCGCTGAGAACAGACTCGCAATCCAGAAAGCGGGGATCCCAGTCTTGGCCTTTGAAGGAAACATGGGTGATGAACGAGAGTTCGACGAAATAAGAACAACTAGGCAAATAGATACGTTTATGGAGAATCTGAGGAAGAGGTAGATAGAAGTTGTATTCATGTGGAATAGACATTGGCTCAAAAATGATCAAAGTTGTTTTACTTGATGATCGAAAAACTGTGGCAAAGAGTAATATTCTTAGCGGATTTGATCAGAACGCATCCGTAGAATCTGCGCTGAACACGGCGATGCAGCAGATAGGTATTATCAAGTCTGAAATTACAAACATAGCTGCAACCGGTGTAGCGCGGAAAGTCATATACCTTCAACCACCAATCAATGCAAATATTGAGACCGCTGAAGTGCTAGCTGACATAAAAGGAGCTATCGACATTCACCCTTCTGCAAGAGTCGTAATTGATGTAGGTGCGGAAGAAGGCAAAGCGGTCCGATGTGACGAAAAGGGCAAAGTTATTGACTTTGTGTCTAATGAAAGGTGTGCTGCAGGCGCAGGAGTTTTCATAGAGGCCATGTCACGAGCGCTTGAAATAGACGTTCAAGATTTTGGCGCTCTGGCGCTACAATCTCAAAAAACCATCCCTATGAACTCACAATGCACCGTCTTCGCTGAGTCAGAGGTTATCTCACTACTTCACTCAAATATAACTAAAGAAGATATTGCACGATCAGTAAATGATGCAATAGCCGGGCGAGTTGCTTCTATGACTCGACGTATTGGACTAGAAAATGATCTGGTCTTAGTTGGGGGTATGGCAAAGAATGTTGGATATGTTGATGCAATGAAACGGACATTGCAAACTGATGTAATCGTCTTACCAGAGCCTGAATTTATTGGAGCCTATGGAGCTGCGTTGACAGCAGCAGAATATCAACAAAAGTGAATCGAATAGATAATTAAAGTGAAGAAATTGGAAAGTGAAAAAAAAGAATATTGGAAATGGCCCGAATACTCCTTCAAGGCTGAAGGGGTAGATTGGAATAATGCGAAGATAATCGTGGCGGGGATTGACGTGGGATCAGTCAGCTCTAAAACCGCTATTTTCGTCGACGATGAACTTGCGTCATTTAGCATTATTAGAACAGGTTCTAACAGTCCTGAAAGTTCTCAGAAGGTTATGAGCCATGCGCTGGAAGGAACCGGAGTAAAGCTAAACGATTTGAAGTATATCGTATCTACCGGATATGGACGTGTTAATGTTCCTTTTGCCCAAAGAGCTATAACCGAGATAGCTTGCCATGGTAGGGGCGCCAATTACATATGGGGTCCAACAGTTAAGACAGTTCTGGATATGGGTGGACAAGACTGTAAAGCAATCAGCATAGACGAAAAAGGTAAGATTGTGAACTTCATTATGAACGATAAATGCGCAGCTGGAACAGGCCGAGGCATGGAAGTCTTCGCGGACCTTCTATCCATACCTATTGAAAATATCGGTGAAACATCTTTGGTTAAAGATGAGCCTAAGCCCGTGAGTAGTACCTGCGTGGTTTTCGCAAAATCTGAAGCACTTGGGCTCCTTCGCCAAGGCTCGCCGAAGGAGAGCGTTGTCGCAGCATATTGTTCAGCTATGTCTCATAGAGTTTTCACTCTCCTTGAAAGAGTTGGTGTGAAGACTGAATTCGTAATCACCGGTGGAATAGCTAAGAATATAGGGGTAGTCAGCCGTCTGGAAAAGGAATTAGGCGTAAAAGCTCTTCCACTTCCTAAAGAACAAAAATTTGATCCACAACTTGCAGGAGCTATTGGCGCGAGTCTATTTGCTAAGACTCTTTTCATGAAAGCAAATAAGCAATCTTGAGGTAATCATTAATGATCGGCAACTACGGATATAAAGACGGTTCAGGCGAATTCTACATATCTTTAGACTCTGACAAATGTAATAGCTGTAAAAAATGTGTTGAAGAATGCCCCGAACAAGTGTTAGAAATGATCTGCAATGATTACGATGAAATTGTACCTATAGTTCGAGATGATCATCGAAAGAAGATTAAATTCAGTTGCGCGCCTTGTAAACCATTAAACCAAAAGACAACTCCTATATGTGTTAAGATCTGTGATCAAAATGCAATCTGGCATTCTTGGTAATAATGCCAAGGAGAATTTCCGTTGCGCAAAGTTACTTTAACTATAAACCGCAAACAAATCTCCGTAGACGATGATACTACTATTTTTTCTGCTGCAAAAAATGCTGGCATATACATACCTAGTTTATGCTATCACCCAAACGTGTCTGGGTATGCTTCATGTTCCTCTACTGGTGAAGTCTATCAAGGCGAGTTAGCTGTTCAAAGTACAGCTGTAGGCAAAACGTCTCAAGGATGTCAACTTTGTGTTGTTTCAATTTCGGATGAAAAAGGATCAACATCCCTTGTTAATTCCTGCGAGACGCTTGTAAGTACAAATATTGTTGTAGAAACAGAGTCAGATGACATACATCAGGTCCGGCAGAAGCAGCTCTCAGAGATACTAAAGAAACATCCTCACTCTTGTCTTCTCTGTAGATCTAAAGAAGGATGTACAAGGCAAGACTGTCCACAAAATGTACCTCAAAATGAGCGATGCTGCTCAAAGCTTGGAATGTGTGAGCTTCAAGCTGTAGCTGATTATATTGGTATACGACAAGATACACCACGGTATATCCCAAAGGGATTACCCGAAATTGATGAACCTCTTTTTTCACGTGATTATAATCTCTGCATAGATTGCACAAGATGTGTAAGAATTTGTTCTTCTCAAGGGATCGATGCTTTGGGATTTGCTTATCGGCAAAGCGAAATGGTTGTCGGCGCAAAAAAGCCTACTTTAGTTGATTCAAACTGTAGATTTTGTGGAGCATGTGTAAAAGTCTGTCCGACTGGAGCACTAATGGATAAAGAACTTATTTTGGCGGATAAAAAGGAATCTCTACTCGTTCCATGTAAAAGTGATTGTCCAATAGGAATAAACATCCCCATAATGGTTAAACTTGTAGCCGAGGGAAAATTTCAGGAAGCAGCCGCAAAAATAAGGGCGGTAACACCTTTCCCGCTCACATTAGGATATGTCTGCTTCCATCCTTGTGAAAAGGCATGTAGAAGAAAAGAGCTTAACGAACCCATTGCAATAGGTGCACTTCACCGGTTCGCCGCCGAATATGACTCTAACACAATCGAACCAATCACAAGAACTAACAAAAAGGTTGCAATAATCGGGTCTGGACCAGCAGGACTCACAGCAGCGTATTTTCTCAATAAACAAGGGCACAACGTTGTAGTGTTTGAATCCCAATCAGCTTCAGGTGGAATGCTCCGTACAGGTATCCCCGGCTATCGTCTACCAAAAGATATCCTAGATAAAGAGATCAAAATCATACAGAACGAAGGAGTTGAGATCAAGACTGGTACCACAATCGGGAAAGATGTTATGATGAAAGATCTAGTTGATCAAGGATTCAACGCCTTCTTTTTAGCAACAGGAACACCCATTAGCAAGAATCTGACATTAGACGGCGCTTCTCATCTTGACGGAGTATATCTTGCTCTGGATCTACTAAAAGAAGTCAACTTGGGTCATCGAAGTGAAATGGCCGGGAAAGTCATTGTCATAGGGGGCGGTGATGTTGCAATTGATGCTGCGAGAGTTGCCTGGAGACTTGGCGCATCCGAGGTCCACATTGTTTACAGAAGAACAAAAGACGAAATGCCTGCAAACAAGTGGGAGATTCAACAAGCTATTAGTGAAGGTGTCAACATTATTTATTCATTAAGTCCTCAAAAATTATTATCTTCAAATGGCCGGGTTACCGGAGTCGAATTTGAACGTACAACTCCAAATAGAGAAACGGGTCGAAAATCTGATCTTGAAGTCAACCAAGGAGACACTACTATAATACAGGCTGATAATATTATTCTTGCTATTGGACAATCACCTGATCTCTCATTCTTTCACCTAAACGGGTCCTCCGAATCAAAAACCACATCATTAACTGTGGACCCAGAATCTCTTGAGACCAATGTAAAAGGGGTTTTTGCTGGGGGTGATGTTGCATGGGGTGCCAGCACCGTTGTGAACGCAATCGCCGATGGGAAGAAAGCTTCTGAAGAGATAAACAAATACCTATCAGGTAAAACAGAGCCCACAAATGCAAAAGAGGATAGGCCAAATCCTTGGTTAGGACGCGAAAGCAGCTTCGCTCAAAGGCGCCGCTTAAAAATGAAATTACTGCCAGTTGATAAACGCAGCAGAAATTTCACGCCAGTCGACTTAGGATTTGATAAAAATCAAGCTGTTGAAGAAGCTAAACGCTGTCTGCAGTGTAATCTAAGAACATTTCTTTCTCCAGTCATATATCCGCCGTCTGAGTGGAAAGAACTGACAGCGACTTGTGTATCTCTTGTCCCGGACTCAGAGGGGGTCTATTTGCTCGCCGATGCAAACAAAGAGATACTCGCCATAAAGGGAACAACAAATCTCCATCAAGATATTGAGTCTAACACCAGCAACGTTCAAGCAAAATACTTCAAATATGAAGAAACCCAAATGTATACCATGAGGGAAACCGAGCTTATCCAACAATATGTTCAAAGACACGGTAAGATGCCTCAAGGCGACGACGACCTTAGTGAACTATATTGAAGCATGATTCACCCATGACTAAGATCAACCAAGTAGATATAACGTTAAGACGTAATGGCTGGGTAAAGAAATTCGACGCAGATGAACCCCGACTCAGTGAGATGGTAAAATTATATGAATCCATTGGGTTCGAAGTCAGACTAGAGCCTTTAAACACTCACATTTCAAAAGAAAAATGTAATGTTTGCCTGACCAAAACAGACAAAAAAATCATGACAATATACGTAAAGCCCAAGGTAGACACGTCTGGTTCTTCAGAAATTTACTAGTGATTATGCAAATAATGTTTATCTAACGCCTCTGGTTCTAAAATAGAAATGATTATCTAATACTAACGATCTAATAATAATAAATGGACAAAATTCATGGAAAAGAAAATAAAAAAAATCTTTTGAGAGATATTATCTTAAATCTACATCAAGGTCTATCCATAGAACAGGCAAAAGAGCGATTTGAGAAAGAAATCGGAAGCATAAGTTCAACGGAAATCGCTGAAATCGAGCAATCTCTAATTAATGAAGGCATATCCCCAGATATAATAAAAAAGTTTTGTAACGTTCACGCTTTACTCTTCAAATCAGCATTAGAAGCGACGCCGTCAAAAGAAGAATCTCCAACTCACCCCATATATCTCTTCAAAATGGAGAATAGAGAAATCGAGAAGATAACCAGTGCTATAAAAACAGTAATTAAAGATAAAGACCGTTCCGATATAACCCAGACAAAGCAAGGAATCAACGATTTACTGATACGGTTGAAGGGATTGGATACGCATTACATCCGAAAAGAACATCTCCTTTTCCCTTTCTTGGAGAAATATGGATTCTTAGGGCCATCAACAGTAATGTGGGGCAAGGACAATGACATCAGAGATATGTTAAGTAAAACTTCTTCTGAACTTGACAATGTAGATTCAAAGGTAAGATTAGATAATTTTACCACGAAATATTTGAATCCGCTGATAGATGAAGTCGAAGGAATGATATTCAAGGAGGAGAAGATACTTTTTCCAACATCAATTGAAAAACTCAATGTTGAAGATTGGGTTCAAATACTTACCGAGAGTGAAAACATAGGATACGTCTTTATTGAGAGACCTAAAGAAACCCAATCGCTCATAAGTGCACTGAGGTCAGCAGCGGTCGAGGAACCAACTGTTAAGGATAAAATTGTGTCTTTTCCATCAGGCAATTTAAGTCTAGACGAGCTGATGGCGGTTCTAAACACATTACCTCTCGATGTTACCTTTGTGGACAAAGATGATAAAGTGCGATATTTTTCTGAGGGAAAAAACAGAATCTTCGTTAGACCTAGATCCATTATTGGCCGAACAGTTCAGAACTGTCATCCCCCACAAAGCGTTGACGTTGTGGAAAAGATTCTTAGATTGTTCAAGGACGGTAAACAGGAATCCGCCGAGTTCTGGATAAACTTCAAGGATCGACTTGTGCATATACGATATTTTGCGGTTAGAGGCGGTGCAGGCGAATATTTAGGAACACTTGAGGTCACACAAGACATAACTGAAATAACAAAATTGGAAGGCGAGAGGAAATTGCTAGATGAAGGAAATTGAACTAAAAAAAACGAATGATCCGAGTTCCTAACTAGAATGGCCATAGTACAGTTACGGTTAGTATGACAATACTCCCAGTTATGACAGTTAGCGGAATTCCGAGTCTGAGGTAGTCTGTGAACCTATATCCTCCAGCTTCCATCACAAGCAGGTTACATTTATGGCTTATAGGGGTCAAGAAAGGCATGGCCGCTGCAAAAGCTACTCCCATTAAAAGGGGGAACCCTGCTACACCCAGTATATCGCCAAGCCTAAGAGCGACCGGTGCCATGAAGACTGTTGCTGCAACGTTATTCATAACATTAGACAGTAAGTTTGTTGTCACATATACCACTATTAATGCGGCAATAGGCGCGCTTACCCCCATCTGAAAGATTGTTTCAGCAATGATTATATCTGCGCCTGTCTTTTCCATTGCGACCCCGAATGGGATCAGCGATCCTATTAGGATTAGAATCGGCCACGGTACAGTCTCGTAGGCTTCCTTGATCTTTACCGAGTTTCCTAGCAGCATCCCTACTGCGCCAAGAGCTAATGCGACACTGATAGGAATAATGTTTAACGTGCCAAGCGAAATAGCTACTATTGCTATGGTAAGTGTTAATTTTTTAGGCGCATGTGCATGAAGCAAAATACCTCGCGCACGCAGAGGCGCGCATTTTAGCTCTTGACACGTTCTAGTTAAATCAGCGTCAGCGGCCTCAAACATTAAGGCGTCTCCTTCCTTTATGCTGATGTTGCCTACTTTTCTGGTTAGAGCTGAGCGGTGCCGAGCGATGCCAATAAGAGTTACGTTAAGCCAGTCCCTCAGGTGCAATTGGCTTGCGCTTCGGCCGATAAGCGACGATCCTGACATAACTATGACTTCTATGAGGCTGAGCCCTTTTTGCATTTCTATCACTTCTTCCGATCTGACAGTCTCCAGTCCTCTCTCCCTTCTCATCTTATCCAGATCTTCAGCATCAGCTCTCACCACAAGGATGTTGCCAGAAGCTATCTTCGTCTTGTTATGGGGCATCTCACTTTCCCTGTTAGTCTTGATGATCCTGACAACTTCAATACCCGTGAATTCCTTTTCTAAGTCGCCTATTGTTCTCCCTAAAAAGCTGGATTTCTCAGTTGCCTTAACCTCAAATACGTAGCTTGGCAGTTGGGAACCTTCATCTACCTCATGGGGACTGGTACGAAGAGGGAGAATTCGTCTCCCGACGAGAACAAATAGAAATAGTAAGCTTAGAAGTACTAATATGCCAACAGGAGTGAATTCGAAGATTCCTATGGGTCTCCCGAGTTCTTGGATTGCTATCGAACCTATAACAATATTCGACGGAGTTCCGATAAGTGTCAGTCCGCCGCCGATCAAGGCAGCGTAACCCATTGGTATCAATATCTTCGAAGACCTTATTCCGAGGCTTCTAGAAAGCGAGATACCCACAGGTAACATGATGGCTAGCGCCGCGATATCATTTATGAAGCCTGACGCAAGGGCGATTACAGCTAGAAGCAGGAGGAATGGGATAATTGGGCGCTTTTCAAACCGTAAAAGCCCTTCAGCCACCTTGTCCAGGATCCCCGTGTTACTTAGGCCCCTAGCTATAATCAACGCTGAGGCAACCGTAATCACTGCTGAGCTAGAAAAGCCTTGGAAAAGCTCCTCGAAGCTTAGAATCGATGAAATGCCAAGGCCAAGTAACATGATAAACGCTACAAGGTCATACCTAATTCGTTGCCACGCAAACATTACTATGCCGACAGCGAGTAGGCTGAATACAATTCCGATTTGTAATTCTTGGCCGATCATCCTTAATCCGTATTAAAGACTGGAATTTATATTAATGCGTTTTATTTTGGTTTAGACTCTCCCATGTGTGTTCGGCTCGCATTCCGTATTGTACTCTCAGGATGAACCTTTGAAGTGAAAATGTATTGATAGATTTGTCTGATCAAAATGCTTGAAAAAGTTCCTTTCACTCGATTGAAGTATCACGCGGCTTTTTGATAATATCTTTTACATATTACTGTTTAAATATGACATGTTAATTATTTTAATATCTGCTTATGTCAGAAAAAATACACACTAACTGTCGGGCTTGTGGACATGGTGGCTGCGGTGTTCTAGTACGTGTTCAAGACGGGAAAATCACTGGCATAGAAGGTGATGAAACCCATCCTATTAGTAAAGGCTACATATGTTTAAAGGCCTTAGCATCCATCGAAGAAGTTTATCACCCTCAACGTTTGAAACATCCGCTTAGGCGTATAGGCGGCAAAGCTTCCGGTAAATGGGAGCCGATATCTTGGGATGAAGCTTTGGCAAATATTGCTGAAAAACTTGGAAGTATCGCCAAAGAATCTGGCCCCGAAGCGGTTGTTTTCTCCCATGGCACGGGTCGGGACTACTTCCATTTTATGAACCGCTTTTCCAACCTTTTCGGGTCTCCCAACTATCTTACCAATGGGCATGTGTGTTGGATTCCGCGTTCATCAGTAAGCAAAGTTTTAGGTCTAGGCGGTTTACCTATCCTCGATTATGACTCTTCACCTGATTGCGTGTTGGTGTGGGGGAATAACTGCATAATATCAAACCCTGATGAATATGTTGGAATAAATCTTGAAATCGCCCTAAAAAAAGGGGCTAAACTCATTGTAGTGGATGTTCGGCGAACTCCTCTAAGCCTCAGGGCCGACATCTGGCTAAAACCTCAGCCTTCAACTGATCTAATTCTCTCACTTGGGATGATAAAATACATAATTGATGAAGAGCTCTACGATAAAGAGTTTGTAGAAAACTACTCAGTGTGCTTTAAAGATTTACAGTCACATGTTAGGCATTATACTCCTGAGTTAGTTGAGGAGTTAACAAGTGTTCCTAAAGACTTGGTAATCGAAACTGCGACAATGTATGCGACAACCAAACCTGCAGGTATCCAATGGGGCGTAGGCGTGGAGCAGAATGTTAACTGCATTGCTACTGACACATCTTTAATGTACCTTGTAGCACTGACCGGAAACCTAGATGCACCTGGGGGAAATGTTGTATTTACAAGTCCACCGACCATAAAATACCGCGATTTTGGGTTATCTGAAAAGCTCTCACAGGCACAGGCTGACAAGAGAATCGCCGGCCAAAAATATAAAATGCTTGCTTTGGTAAATCGAAGTCCACCTTATGCTATTTGGGATTCTATAATCAAAGGTGACCCGTATAAAGTTAGGGCTCTTTTCGTTGCAGGGTCAAATCTTTTAGTTGCACGTGAAAACTCTTATAGAGTTCAGGCAGCTCTAGAAGAAGTCGAGTTCCTGGTTGTTTCAGATATTTTTATGACGCCTACCGCTGAATATGCTGACATAGTCCTTCCTGCAGCTACATGGCTTGAGTATAACACAGTAGCTGATTACTGGAAGTTCCACGGATATGTCTTTCCTAGACGTAAAATAGTTGAGACACCTGAGTGTTGGTCCGACCTTAAAATATTCAATGAACTCGGAAAAAGACTTGGATTCAAAGGATACTTTTGGGACCATCCAGATGACGCGTTGGACTATATCTTCGAACCCGCCGGTATATCTTGGTCGGAATTTGCCAACATGCCTTATCTGCGAGGGAAAGTGGAATACAGAAAGTATCGCAGAGACGGGTTTGCTACTAAGAGCGGGAAATTCGAATTCTACCCCGCGTCATTCAAAGACTGGGGACTTGGCCCCCTACCTGAATTTGAGGAAAACCCTGAGAGCCCAATCAGAAGCCCACACTTGCTAAAAAAATATCCCTACGTTCTGATAACCGGGAGCCGATCTATAGAATACTTTAATTCTGAAGGAAGAAATATCCAAAGTTTGCGTCACCATCATCCTGACCCAATAGTTGAGATACATCCTGAGACTGCTAAAAAACATGGAGTAAATGACGGTGACTGGGTCAAAATATATAATCTGCGAGGAGAAGCATCTCTGAAAGCTAAACTTACGGAAAGTGTTGAACCACAAGTTATACACGCTGAACATGGTTGGTGGTATCCTGAGATCGAATCGCCGGACCATGGTTTCAATATATCAAATATCAACGTGCTTACTGATGACCGTCCCCCAATAGATCCTCTAATGGGTTCAACCTGTCTTCGAGGCCTTCTATGTAATATAGAACGAAAATAATTTGATTATGATCTACTTAAGAACGCGCCAGACTCTGGCCGTTAAAAACCCTGCAACCACCCCATTTACGATCGCTGCTGCAAATATTAAAATCTCAAGCATCACGTTTCTGGGAAGTAACTCTAAGGCTAAGACAGTCACATAGTATCCAAGAATGCCTGTTAAACTGGTTGCAATAGTTATAGCTACTACCAATCTCTTTAAACTAATTTCATTATCAGCTATCTTCACCCTCAAGCCGAATATCAGGATATCCATTAACATTCCATACATTACTGCAATAATCAAGCTAAACGGCGCAAAAGATGGACGCCATAATGTTGTTAAAAGCCCGCCTATTAAAGCCACACTCGTTCCCCCAAATCTGGAGATATATAGGGTTCCTAAAGTCAGCATCATAGTTTGCAAAACTAAAAACATTTTATCTATAGGTGTAGGTAGAACAATTTTCGAAAGAAAAATAATGCCGCCAAAAAGCGAAATCATCGCCAAACGGTGACTTAAACTTCTATTATCTAACTTATTAATTTCGCCCAATTAAAACAAACCTATGTGTTATTGAAAAATCCAAATATGCGAATCTACATATTTCTTGCATCTAATCATCTCTCATATGTGCAATTTCTGATCTAAAGCATTTAACGCTTCGCCCTCACTTCGGCCTTGTCCATCCTCTCCACATGGTTTACAGCCTAAAACTACGTATTCTAATAAAAATGCACTATCTCCATTTCTCGGGAAATAATGTTCAACTAAATCTAAAACACCGCCACATTTTGGGCAAGAATAAAATGATGTGGTTGTCATCGTATCTTTCTCTTCAACCAATTCATTAAATTTATGTGGACACAGCATATAATCTTTTCTTTCTATAAACAGTTTGTTATTATGGATAATTTCCTCTTCAAATATTGTCTAGAACCAAATATAATTTGAAACTACTTGTAAAAAACTGGGGAAAATCCGGTTAACACAAATATATTGTGATTAGTTGTTTGATCGATAAATATCGATTAGAGGTGGCTTCTGCTCTTTTTACCTTCAGCATAACATTCCCTTCGGTGTTTTCTGAAGACTATGGTTCCATAGAATGTTTTACCACATCTCTTACATACATATTTATCGGGCATCGTATAAAGGTATTAAAACCTGCTATTAAACACTTAGTTTTGATAACCCTGTTTTACCTAAATTCTTCTACATTTGTAGACAATATTCACCATCTTTAGGCACTATCTAAAAGCTGGGATAACATGGTCTATTATTGTTCTTAGGAAGTTAACCCATTCATCTTCATTTTCCATAGTGTGTCTTACCATAACTGAAGTTACTCCTTTCTCCTCAAACATCTTTATCTTCTTTATGCAGTCTTCGGGTGTTCCTGAAACCGTCAGCTTACTCACCATTTCATCAGTTATGAAACCTGACGACATCAAGGCTTTTTTCCAATCCGTGGTGTGAATAAAATCATATTTGAGGTAATTAGCCTTCATTTCTTCCATTTTGGCCTTCAAAGATTGTGAGCTGAACCCCGCAGTATCAAGTAGCCAAGGCGAATTAACCATAAACCATTCAACGTACGGTCGCCCCAAATCTATAGCTGTCTTCCTATCTTCAGCTACACTCCAAAGATTAACCGACGTACGATCTATTTCACTAATATCTTTCCCCGCTTCCTCAGCCCCTTTAGTCACATTCTCTACCGCAAAATCAATTGACTCACTGACTGAACCTGTATTCATTAAAACTCCGTCGCCAGCTCTCCCAGCCATTTGCCGCATCAAAGGTCCGCTAGCCACAATGTATACTGGAATCTTCACACCTTCTGTAAAAATTATTCCAAATTTCTATCTTTTTTTATATTCTATTTCTCTTCCTTCAACTAAGTTTCTAATGGTGTTAACAGCGCTCTCAACTTCTTTTACAGGCCTAGGCTTTGAATCTATGCATCTAACTGCGCTATCTCCAGTCCCTATTCCTAAAATTATTCTGCCCGGTGCAACTTCATATGCGGTTAAAATTGAATTGGCTGTAACCGATGGATCTCTAGTGTAAGGGTTAGTCACAGCTGTCCCGAGTTTCACCTTACTCGTGTTCAAAGCGCATAAAGCCATTGATACATAGGGGTCCCTGTATACCATCTGTGAGTCTCCAAACCAGATGTGCTCAAATCCACCCGCCTCAGCTTCTTTAGCTAACTCCGCCATTCTTCTAGATGGAAGATATGTACCACCAAAACTTATTCCAAATTTCATTAAAAAAAATTGTCTACGTTCGACTTAAACTTTATGCCCTCTAAAATTAATTTTTTCTATATATGTTGCTAAACCAAAGTTAAGTCCAGATTTAGGCCACAGAATTGCAGGATAAACGCTAACATTTTGGAATAATCCTGATTTAAATCTCTAATTAATATTTAATATCACTAACAATTCTAACAATTTAATACGGGGCTAACAGATTATATAGAACGCCTTATGAAATATTCTTTTAGAACCTTACTTAGGCCTTTCCGCAGTATCTGTGTCAAAGCTGAAGGAGTTGTGTCCGTTTTCTTGGCCAAATCCTTTAGACGTGTCTTCTTTGGGTGATCAAAGTAACCTCCATCAAACGCCATCTTGAGAATGTGTTCCTGTCTGCCGGTCATCATCATTCCACTGTTGGATGTTCCCAGTCTAGTGACTTTTACCTTAATATTTTCATTGTTGAGCTGCTTTAGCAAAAGTGGAACTGAATCATTATCTCCAAGAAGATTCCACTCAATATTTTTATCGCTTGTGCTATATGCAGACTCAAGGTATACGCCGCTCATATTTGAAAACCCGCATGTATGGTCACGAATCTTGAATGAGCCGCGAATTTTACCTATCTTAGAAGTTATTAGTTCAATATCATATAGGGAGGTATCGTTGCGAATGGATTCGATCATATTACTGATTAGGCGGGGCGGAAGTATAATCTCGAAGAAGTGGTGTACTCCTTTCGATTCTCCAAGAATCTTGCAGTCTAATATTCTTATCTGAGCTTTGGGGTGTGAATCTACAAAACCAGTTACCCAGCAATTTTTTGGTTTAGCCTTTAGACTTGCTTCCAGCATATGTTTCCACATCTGTAGAGAGTCTATTAAGTATTAAGGGCGTCTCTGGGAATATGTAGCACGCGGAGTGATGCCTCTATTCGCCTCCTCTAATAGATTTCAGTGAGGCTGAAATTGGCTAACTTAATGATATATGATTATCCTATATCCGCAGAAGTAAAAAAGAAGAAATGCTTTATGTGAATAATTGATGCGAAGGTTATGGCGCAGTTCTTCTCCTCAGCGGAAAAAGCGAGTTAAATAAGTGCAACTTTTCCCCTCAAGAAAGATCATATGAACCTGGAAAAAGAAAAATACATGGTTCTAGTGCTGACATAAGTGTATATATGTAGATCTAACGACTTGGATGGCATCATTAAAACTTAACATGTTAAGTTAAAAACTAAATAAGTAACTTTTACCCCGTTCATTGCGGGTTTTTAGCTCACTTTGAAAACAATTGACGCTGCTCTATTGGAAAAATCTGGAGATGCGCTAAGGAAATATTATTGGAGCAAACTTGGCGAAAGTGGCGATGTTACCCATGGTTCTCAATTAAAACCATTTTCTGAGATGGCGAATTATGTCTATAAGGCATGGGCGGCTCATTTAGATAAGCTGGGTGAGAGCTTCTACGCAGGCTCGTTAATGTTTGACCTATGCTTAGAAGGAACCGGGCGCAGGTTTACCTCCGATGTTGATGAGGCAAACGCAATTAGCGAAAGTGGGCGAAAATTGGCGAGTCAGATGTGGGCTCAGTTAGACACGTCTAAGGGTGATCTTACAGCTTACAAAGGCATGGTCGCTGAAATTGAAGCTTCACTGCTTGAAACCTATGCATTATACAAAGAAAAAAAGGCGATAACCAGTTGAAGAAGAGCAGAAAGGTAATATTAGTCACCGTTCCTTTAATGGCTTTAATCCTATTTTCTGCATTTACACAATTATCTGGTTCATCTATTTTCCCAAGTGCTTCAGCCGAAGATTCCTCGGTAAGAATCATAGAGATCCGGGCTTTCCAATTTGGGTGGGACCCGGAGGTTATTATTATTGATGCTGGAGAGAAGGTTATCTTCAGAGTCGAGGGTGACAAAGTGGTTGCACACGGCTTCTATATAGATGGCCAAGACTTCCAGATGTACATACCGCCATTAGAAACGGTTGATGTTGGTCCGATGGTGTTTAACACGCCTGGGAAGGTCAAGATTCGGTGCTCGGTGACCTGTGGACCACTTCATCCCTTTATGGTTGCAGATATTATTGTTGAACCAAACTATCCTTACTTTGCATTCTTAATTTCATCCATAGCCGTTGGAGGTATCACCGTTCTTTATGTAAAGAGGGGTCCAAAGAAAAAGATGCTCGGTGTTCCACTAGACAAGGAAATCGACCTGCTAAAAATCAGGGTTATCGGGCCGATTCTCAAAAAGTTGCTCCAGTGGAGAGGAATACACTTCGCCTTAATATTGCCTAACATCGTCGTCTTTATGATTGTTTTATCCTCCGGATTCTTCGGAAACCCCACGGGCAACTTGAACTTCTCGGTAGCCGTGGTATGGATCCTCTGGCTCACCGCGGTTGAGTTTATGATACTGTTCTTGGGCAGAACCTGGTGTACCATCTGCCCGCTTCCCGCTTTCGGGGAGTGGCTCGCCCGAAGAAGAATTTATAGTATGCCCTATCTACGTAAGCCTTTCTCGCTTGGATTGAAGTTTCCTAAGAGTCTGAATAACATGTGGGGGTCAGGTTTAGGTTTCTTGGGGATTTCCCTTGTGGTGCCTTGGTTAGTTACCCGGCCTTGGGTTAGCAGTATGCTTTTCGCTGCGTTGATCGTCTTGGGTGTGGGAACTACCCTTCTATTTACCCGTAGATACTTCTGCCGTGTTATTTGTCCTGCGAATAGTTACATAGGTTACCACGCCAACATTTCCTTCTTCGCCGTCAGGTCGAAGGATAAAAGCATCTGTGACAAACATATAGCGAAGGAGTGTCTAAGAGGCGGTCCAAAAGGACATGCATGCCCATGGGTTACACCTTACCCTGGAGGTTTGTCAGAGAATACATGGTGTGGACAATGTTATGAATGCTTGAAGTCTTGTCCACTTGATACTATGACTGTAAAGTATAGGATGATCGGCCAAGAAATCGACGAAATGGCGGTAAAGTCCAAGAAGAGGTTCGGGATGGCATGGACAGGATTCATCAGGTTCAACCTCGGAATATTTTATGAGTTAGTCTTCTTCGGATCATTCTGGTTCCTTAAAGATTGGGGCAACATGGGGATAAACTTTGGCGCCAACTTGTTCAGCGTTAACCTCTTATCACCTACCTCGCAAGCCTTCATGAATTGGGTACTCTGGGCTTTAATAGTCGCCGGCGTAAGCCTCGTCATATACCCAGCAGTCTTTTACGGGTTCTCATCGCTTGCAAGGAGGGTCGCCGGGGATACGACTCTCTCTACTAAAAATGATGTATTTGTTCCATTCTCTTATGCATTAGCTCCTTATGGTCTGTTCGTATGGCTCGCCTTTACATTCAACCTTGTATTAGTTAATTGGGCATACCCAATATCCAGGTTTGCAGATCCAATGGGGTGGGCCTGGAACTCCTCACCTCTGATGCCAATAGAAGGGATGATGTTTGCTTGGTCGCCGATAGTGCCTGATATGCTGCCTTACATAGTGATACCGATAGTCCTCTTGGGTCTTGCCCTAGCTATCAACAGCACATACAACATTGCTAGCAAACTCTTTGGTGACCATTCTAAAGCCTTCAAGTCGACGGCTGTAATGTCAGTCCTACACACAGCGATGGCTCTCGTTTTCGTCTGGATAATTATAGGGTGAAAAGTATGGTATCCAAAATTACTTACCTCTGGGAGTTGATCGCGCTGATATTATTAATAGGCGCAGTCTCAGTCGCTCTTATACCTCTCATGGATGACATCTTTACTTCAGCAGAGGAAGACGCGGTAACTGTCTACCTTAACACGCATGAGAGCGGGGGCTGGAGTTTTGGTACCCCACCTTTAGGCGCCCAAACTCAAAACGAGGAGGCGGGTAATATTATTCTAAAAAAGGGTGAATCTGCCAAGATCTTTCTGATAGGGGGCGATGTAATTCATAGCTTTGTCATTTCCGATTTAGGCATCAACAGTGGTCCTATATCCCCTGGAAAAACAAAGGTGATCGAATTTACCCCTGACAAGTCAGGCGCCTTCACAATCTACTGCGGCGTAATCTGCAGTCCAGAGCATCACTTTCTAGTTTACAATTTAGTAGTAATGGAGCCTGATGAATTTGAGGATAAGACTGTCAAGAATTAATGGTGAAAAAAATATGCGAACAAATCTAAAAAATTATTATAGTAATAGGGGGTCAGACTAATGGGTAAAGTAACCCGACGTGGTTTTGTTAAGGCTACCGCCGCGACCGCAGCAGGTGCTGCCGCTGTTTTCTACTTCGGCTGGGCTGAATCAGCCGTACGGCTATTAGAACCCGTAAGTGTAGAGAACCCTCTGGAATTCTACCCTGAAAGAGACTGGGAGAAAGTCTACAGGGATATGTACAGTCATGACTCCGACTTCACCTTCTGTTGTGTGCCCAATGATACTCACAACTGCAGATTAAGGGCGTACGTCAAAAACGGCATCATATTAAGAATAGAGCAGACCTACGGTGAATCTCAATCTAAAGACTTGTTGGGAAACACTGCTACTCCAAATTGGCACCCGCGGGGTTGTCTAAAAGGGTATTCTATCGTTAGGCGAATCTACAACCCCCACCGCCTTAAGTACCCAATGGTCAGAAAGGGCTGGCTAGAGTGGGCTAATGCGGGCTTCCCAACCGACTCAAACGGGGTTGTCGCAGAGAAGTACAAGAAGAGGGGTGAAGACGATATGATCAGGGTACCTTGGAACGAAGCCTTAGAATTATCTGCTAAGGGCCTTATGCATGTTGCCAATAAATATTCTGGTGATACAGGTGCCCAGAAGTTAAAGGCGCAGGGCTACCCAGAAGAAATGATCTCAACCATGAAAGGTGCTGGTACACAAACCTTGAAGTTCAGACCGGGTATGGGGTTACTCGGAGTCATCCGGATCATAGGAAACATCAGGTTCTCCAATATGCTTCAACTCCTAGATGCCAAGATCAGAGGCGTCGGCAAAGGTGAAGCTCTCGGCGGAAGATATTGGTCAAATTATACATGGCATGGCGACCTTGACCCTGGGACACCTATGGTTACTGGCGTACAGACTTTCGACATGGATCAAAACGACCTACGATTTCCAAAGTTTCTTATCCAAGTTGGAAAGAATCTTGTCGAGAACAAGATGCCTGATGCCCACTGGTTCATTGAAACTCTAGAGCGGGGCGGAAAAGTTGCGGTCGTTACCCCTGAATATAGTCCAACATCCCAGAAGGCCGACTACTGGATGAGTATCCGTCCAGGGTCTGATGTAGCACTCTTCCTAGGCATAGCTAATGTCATGATGAGGGAGAAAATATACGATGAAGATTTCGTCAAAAGATTTACCGATTTACCATTATTAGTTCGAGCCGATAACTTACAGCTACTTAGAGCCAGCGATATAACCCCTGACTATAAGAATAAAGAACTTAAGAATTGGGTCAAAGTTCAAGACTTCGAATCCAAAATAGAGAAACTTAACTTTGAACGAAACGCTGTTAAGACCGGAGAAATAGCGAACTTTGGCGCTATTATCCCACCGAAATTAAGAGAAAAATGGGGTGACTTCATACTCTGGGATAAGAAGACAAATCAACCAAAAGTAATTACACGTGATGATGTAGGCGATCGTTTTGATGACCTAGATCTCAACCCAGCTCTTGAAGGAACTTTCACGGTATCCACAGTAGACGGCAAAGAAGTCGAAGTTAAACCTCTCTTCCAGCTATACATGGAAATAACGGAAGAATATGACCCCGCAACCGTCCACGATATAACTGATGTTAACCTAGAAATGATTACTAGGCTTGCGAGAGATATAGCAAAGAATACACCTGGATTTGACCCTGAAAAACCTCACCTAATAGGCGGAACAATGATTCATTCTGGGGAAGGAGTAAACCACTACTTCCACAATGACCAGAAGGATAGGGTGATTCATTTAGTTTTAGCACTTACTGGAAACGTTGGTAAACCCGGTTCCAATAAAGGCCAATGGGCTGGTAACTACAAGCACTCTGTCTTCGGAGTCGGTTTGTATCCATGGGTTCAAGAGGATCCTTGGAACCCCGCGCTAAACGAAGATATAGATGGAGCAGACGTACCCATATTACCCAAAGCAATTGGAGAAGAAGTATGTTACTGGAATTACAATGACCGTCCACTGATTCTCGACACACCAAAGTATGGCAGAGAGGTATTCACAGGTAAGAGCCACATGCCAACCCCTACCAAAGTGATATGGTACGCTAATGTGAACCTGATAAATAATGCTAAATGGCATTACCAAATGGTCAGAAAAGTTAACAAAAACATTGATATGATCGTGACGCAGAACTGGGAATTCTCTCCTGACTGTGATGCGGCTGACATTGTCTTCCCGGTTAATTCATGGGCCGAATTTACCCAACCAGATCTTACAGCTTCCTGCTCAAACCCATTCTTACAGATTTGGCCCAAGCCAAACACAGGAATACCACCTATCTTTGACACCAAGATGGATCATGTAGTACTGGCGGAAGTCGCAAAGAAGCTTACAGATATAACAGGAGATGAACGATTCGCAAATTATTGGAAGTTTGTATTAGAAGATAAAACTGATGTGTATATTCAACGTATCCTTGACGGGTGTACAACAACTCGCGGTTACAATGTAAAAGAGATCCTTGAATCTGACAGAGAGTGGCTAATGATGTTCCGAACCTACCCTCGGATACCAGGATGGGAACAGATCAATGAAAGCAGACCATTCCATACAAAAACAGGTCGTATGGAATTTTATCGCGAGGAGAAAGAATTTATAAACCATGGGGAAAATTTCGCTATCTTCCGAGAGCAACCAGAAGCAACCCCATATATGAACAATGTAATCGTTAGCACCCATTCATGGATAACTCCTGATGATTATGGAGTTCCACGCAATTCAGAGGATTTAGAGGCGATACAGGTTCGCAATATTAAAATGCCTTGGTCTGAAGTGAAGAATACCGAGAACTTCCTATGGAAAGAAGGATACCGATTCTACTGTCTAACTCCCAAAACAAGACATCGAGTTCACTCTTCATGGAGTAATGTCGACTGGAATGTTATCTGGGACAATAACTTTGCTGACCCCCATCGAGAAGACAAGCGAAAACCATACGTCGGCGAACACCAAGTGAATATGAACCCCTCCGATGCAAAGAACCTTAATATTAACGATGGTGACTATGTCTACATTGACGCAAACTGGCGGGATAGACCCTACACCGACTATGCTTCTGAAAAGGATGAGAAATGGAAGAAAGCTTCCAGACTTATGATCCGGGTGAAATATAACCCTGCCTTCCCAAGCGGTATTGTTATGATGAAACACTCAGTCTATCAATCCTCCCCCAAGACAGTGCATGCTCACGAAACGAGGCCAGATGGATTGGCTATGTCGGAAAGTCCGGGAGGAATATGGTTCTCAAACTTCCGCTATGGTGGTCACCAATCACTGACACGTGCGTACCTTCAACCTACACAGATGACCGATAGTTTAGTTCGTAAAGATACATGGGGTTGGGGTATCGGTGAAGGCTTTGCGATTGACACTCATGCTCCTAACACTTGCCCCAAGGAGTGCCTTGTAAAGGTGGAGAAAGCTGAAGATGGCGGAATGCCTGAAGACGGCGAAACCCGTGGTAAGGGCGTTTGGAGTCCAGCGAAGACTGGTTTCACACCTTCAAATGAAAGTGAAAGTATGAAAAAGTACATAAAAGGAGAATACATCCAGAGCTGATAAATTTGGCAATTGAGAATGTTTGGAACTGGCAACTCGGAAGGAAAATGGATTACCCATATGAAGAGGCAAGGCCCAAGAGGCAGTATGCAGCCGTCTTCAATGTTAACAAGTGCATTGGCTGTCAAACTTGCACTATGTCGTGTAAGAGTACTTGGACTTATAGCAAAGGCCAAGAACATATGTGGTGGAATAATGTCGAGACAAAGCCTTACGGCGGCTATCCTCAGTTCTGGGACCACAAGCTACTAGAGAAGCTTGGGCCAAATAAATGGAGTTCAGCTACGGGACAAAATGGATCCGTCTATTCAGGTAAAACCATTTTTGAGGCAGCTCCCATAGGTGAGGTTGCATTAGGCTACCTGCCAGAAGATAAGGAGTGGCAATCCCCGAACATTTACGAGGACACGCCTACCACTACGGATCCTGATAAAGGCCCCGATGAATCCGTAGACCTGGTAAATCTCCCTGCCCATACTACATGGTTCTTTTACTTGCAGAGAATATGTAATCATTGCACTCACCCAGCCTGCCTTGCAGCCTGTCCACGGAAGGCCATCTATAAACGTCAGGAGGACGGAATAGTTCTCATCGACCAAAATAGATGTAGAGGCTATAGAAAGTGTATTGAGTTATGTCCATATAAGAAGCCCATGTATAATTTGGCCACAAGGATAAGTGAAAAATGTATCGGCTGCTACCCCCGAGTAGAGCAAGGGATAGAAGCCAGGTGCATGGCCGCCTGTGTCGGTAAAATTCGGCTCCAAGGACTAAAGAACTCACTACCAGAAGAGGCAGAAGCCAATGCTGAAAACCCCCTAAACTATCTGATCCACATTAAGAAAATAGCTCTTCCACTGTATCCCCAGTACGGAACGGAGCCGAACATCTACTATATACCTCCACGATGGATTCCTAAACAATTTCTATACCAGATGTTTGGACCAGGCGTAGACGAAGCTTTGAAGGTTTATTCAAACATGGACGAAGAACTGCTAGGTGTGCTCTCCCTCTTCCGCAGCACACAAAAAATTCTTGAAAAGTTTAACATTAATTCCAACCAGGCAGTAGGCTATGACGCAAAGGGTCAAGAGGTCATCAGAGTTCCTATAGATGAACCGGTGATAGTGAGGCCACCAAAATACCATAATACTTCTTAATGTGTTGTAATGATGGCTAAATTTGTTCAGACGATGGAGGCGGAGTAAATGGGTAATAAAAATTTTATCATCGCATTCATAATATTTCTTCTTGCGTGGCCATTACTCTTCATAGGTTCTGCAGTATTTCCATTTCCCCAGCAGATTGACGTTGTCTCAAAAAGGGTGAGTCAACCTCTTCCGATTACTGACCCCAGTTCAAATCTCTGGGTGAACGCACTTCCTAACGAAATACAATTAGGGGCGCAGACTGTGACTAAGCCCATTCTCGCCACTCCATCTATCAAGAGTGTAATGGTAAGTTCAATTCATAATAGCTCCTGGATCGCCTTTAGGCTAGAGTGGAAGGATCTGACTAGAAATGTCAGCACAACTGGTACAGAATACTACCAAGACGCAGCAGCTCTTCAATTTCCAATCTTAGAAGGAACTCCATTTCTAGGAATGGGTGAGGAGGGACAACCCGTGAATATATGGCAATGGAGGGGCGATTGGCAGGAGGACATAAACAATGTTTATCAGGAGGTCGAGGCGACTTATCCAAACATGTGGGTTGACTCTTACCCATCTGCTGTATCAGAGCCTCCATACAATATTCCGAAGATTGCGAGCATTGACAAACTCTTTGTTCCAGGGTGGAATGCTGGAAACCCCATTTCTCAGCCCATCAAAGTCACTCCGATATCTGACCATATCGCCGAAGGATTTAGCACTCTTACCTTCAAGCCGGAGCAGCAGGTGATCGGTCGGGGTGTGTGGGAAGATGGCACATGGATAGTTGTTTACGCGAGGCCCTTAGATACCGGAGATCCTAGTGACACCAAATTTACTATAGGTGAAGATAAGTCGATGGCTATTGCCGTCTGGGACGGTGCAAATCGAGAGGTGGACGGAAGGAAGGCTGTATCAGCTTGGTTGATGATGCGGGTCGAAGGATCCTCTTTCCCGTTCTCCCTTAACATTATCGTTGAACTGGCTTCGGTAGCTCTTATCGGCACTGCGGTTGTGCTTCTCCGCAGGCCTACTAGGTCTTTGTGATGGATACTATCAATGTAAATGATCTTCTGGCAAGAAGCGTGATTTACAGGCTTCTCTCTCTAGGGTTTCTCTACCCAACAAATGATCTAGTCACGGCTCTCCGAGATGAAGTTGGCAAAGCGGATAAATCGGTCAATGTATATGGTGACTGGGTAACCCGACTCGCTAAAGCCTTTGAAGAAGATTCAGACCAAGCATCTATTTCAGGGCTAGAATCTGATTATGCCCGACTATTCGACGCCTCCATACAAACTCCTTGTCCGCCTTATGAAACAAACTATGGGTCGAACCACACCTACGATCTAACAAGGGAATTGGCTGATGTGGCCGGATTTTATCGAGCTTTCGGCCTTAACATGTCTAATACAAACAAAGAGATGCCTGATCACATTAGTGCTGAGATGGAGTTTATGCACATCCTCACCCTGAAGGAGGCCCACGCAACGATGAAAGGGTGGAGTGATAAAATATCTTTAACAAGAGACGCACAGAAAAAGTTCTTACAATACCACTTAGGACGATGGACTTCAGCGATTTGCACGGCAATACAGAAATCGGCTGATGTGAAGTTTTATCGTGAGTTAGCCGATATAACAAATTCACACATCGAAAGAGAAGTCAGCATGTTTAAGATAACACCTGAAAGAATGACTAAAAAAGTTGAAAGCGAAGCCCCACTTGAAGATATAGGTTGCTCCGAAGAAACTTCTGAATAAAGTAAAACCGAGTTGACTCAATTTCTCAGCAGCTAAGGAATACTTCGGGCACCTCGTTAAACTTCTATTGGTGTTGGTAGTCCTTGAAGTTCTACTCGTCAGACCATTTTTGAAAGTTGGGTGGGGTTTTCTCCGAGCAGGGCCATTTCCAAGCATCTATGAAGCCCTCATTACGCTGGAACCCATCATACTTAGCGGTTCTCTCATTTTGGCCTTGATCTCAGCAGGGCTGGCAGGATACCTTTTGATCAAAGATCTATCCATATCGAACAGCGTTACCTCAGTATTTCTATTTGCCTTCTTAGGCATAGGTACACTTTCCGTCTTTACCACCCCCGAAGCTGTGTTATTGATGGCCCAAAACATTGTTACACTCATAGTAATCACCCTCTTGGCCTTACGGGTCACAAAAAAAGCGGCTACAAAGATGATGCACATAGTCGCTGCGATGTTTATATTCGCATATTTTGCCACATTCTGGTTTGGTGTTGCTCCAGTTTTTTTCGCAATTGGGGGCCCAAAGCCGGCTTTTTTGGTGGAAATCTTCAACTTGGGGGAAGTGCTTGCAATTGTAAATGTCTTACCTCTGTACTTTATTTTCAGAGGACTCGGGAGAGAAAAACACTCCCGGGGTTTAGAGCTGGGGTTGTCGTCTATTCCCGCTATCTTGTTTATGGGTGCATACTTAGCGAACCCCGTTCTTACATCTCTTTTTTCCACTTGGGTCTTCGGTTACACTCTATTCCTTCCATTTCCTATCTACGCTGCAGCTCTCTGGCTCTACGCTAACACCATCATCCGAATGTTGAAGGTCAAGGAAGAAGTAGTCTACGGTCTTCTTTTTATCTTTCTCGCCGGAAGGAATCTTCAATCCGTCTACCTTACCCTGATAGCAATCCTTGGCATATCTCTAATCATCAGCTACGTTAATCTAGGAAAAAAAATGGGTGCTGGTATTGATCAAGATATAAGGGAACAGACGATGGTTGAGTGAAAAATACTCTATTAACTATTATTCAAATATTTGGTCACACAATACGCCATTTAGTTTGAAGCTCCAACCCTGTTCTCTTTAGTAGATTCTCACCTGAGTCTTGAGCTTTCATAGATTTTATATTCATCAACTGTCTTCAATTTAACAACCCGTTTTCAATAACGATATCAGTCAAATTAAGTGGAAATACACATATCTGCTATATAATGATATTAACTGAGTAGATTAAGAATAGACAAACCTAATTAATCACATATTTCTTACGTAATCTTTCTGTTAAAGAATCTAATATAATGGCCAGCATGGTTTTGCGTATTTACTTAAACCTGTACGTTTAGCTACTTCGAATGCAGCCTTTTCAGCTTTGGTTATGATGCTTTCTTCGTCCAAAGTTTGAACTTTTCTATCTCTCATAACTATTTTTCCGTTTATTATCGATGTATGTGCACTATTACCGCTCGCAGAATAGACCAAATTAGCGTGGGGGGGGGGTTATGTAATGGTCTCCACTCCAGGCCACTCATATCGAATATCACAATATCCGCCTAAATAACCATACTGATCAAGTCTGAGTCTTTGTTTATTTATTTTCTTTTATCGAAGTTTTCATTAGGGACGCCAATGCAAACACTAGGATAATCCCTAGGACTATGACCAGTGATAATGCGGTCGGTATCTCAACTCCAAAAGCTGTTACGAGGAATTTAGCTCCCAAATAGATTAGTACGACTGCCAGACCCTTACTCAAGTATTGCAGTTTTCGTAGAACTCTTGCTAAGACAAAATAAAGCGATCGCATGCCAAGAATAGCCAAGATGTTTGAAGTGTACGCGGTGAAGAATTCGTCTGTCAAAGCCAACACTGCTGGAACCGAATCAAAAGCAAATACAACATCCGTTGTCTCTATCGCTAAAAGTGCAAGAATCAGAGGAGTGAACATGAGTTTCCCTTTATTTCTAACTAAGAAATTTCCACCAGTATATTCTGTATCTATCTTCAGAAACCTCCTAGCAATCTTCACAATTCTATTCTGTTCAGGGTCAACTTTATCAATATTGTCTTTAGACAACTTATATCCTGAGTATAGCAAGATGACTCCAAAGACATAGACCATCCAACTGAAATTCTCCAAAAGGGCTATCCCCGCAAATATGAAGACTCCTCTAAGGATTATGGCGGCGACTATCCCAAGAAAGAGGGTTTTATGTTGATGCGCGACAGGTATTGAGAAATAGTTGAATATTACTATGAACACAAAAAGATTATCCACACTTAATGCTTTCTCAACAACATATGCTGTGATATACCTAAATCCTTCCCCATAACCAAAGTTCAAGATAACGTAGCCGCTGAACGCTAACCCAATTGTTATCCATATGATGCTCCATGCAACATCTTTCCTCAATGTGACTTCATGAATTCTTCCGCGGGACAGCAAGTCCACCAGTAGAAAAAGCCCAACTGTGGCATGAAATATTATCCAGAAGATAATGTCTATGTCTTGCATTTCCTACCCTTAAGTGATTATACACCATTCTGATGCCTAATTATGCTTTTGGAACATTCTTCTCAGTTAACTATTAGAAAATTTGGCTCAATTTGTTGCTCAATTCTATCTGATAATCACTATCAGTAAAAAAAACAGATAATCGTTAGTAAGTATTGTATTTGCTGTGTTCGCACATATGGGGAAATATTTACTTTATTCATTCTCTAAACTGTTTTAGGAAAACACATCAATTATATACGATGTTTAGAAAAGACGAGTGAGATAGAGGCTCAGAAGAATATGAAATCTGTAATCCTTGCAGGTGGTTTCGGTAAACGATTAAAACCACTCACCGACACTATTCCTAAATCATTAATTGATGTAGACGGTAAACCCATTTTAGTGCGGCAACTAGAATGGCTCCGTAAACATGATATAGTCGAAATTATTCTTTGCATTGGTCATTTAAAAGAAAAAATAGTAAAATATATGGGCGACGGTAAACAGTTTGGAGTAACTATCGATTATGTTATTGAGGAAAAACCATTAGGGACCGGAGGAGCTCTTCTAAATGCAAAACACCATCTAATAAATGAAGACCACTTTATAGTGTTAAATGGAGATGTAATTACCACCCTTAATCCAAAAGAGTTAATAAAAAAAATTGACACAAATTACGGCATTCTATCATTAGTGCCTCTGCGCTCACCTTATGGAATAGTTAATGTTGACCAGAATATGCAGATTAAGAACTTCACTGAAAAGCCATTATTGAGATCACATTTGATAAACGCCGGCGTTTACTGTTTGAAACCTAATATTTTCAACTATTTACAAAATAAAACAAACATCGAAAGCGTTGGGTTTCCAGAAATCGCTAAAGAAAACAAATTAGCTGCGGTCCAATTTAACAAATGCTTTTGGAAATCTATCGATGGCTTCAAAGACATAGAAGAGGCAGAGAAGGGAATAAAAAATATCAGCGCTGAAAAATAGATGCTGTGTTTTTGAATTTCGTGAACTGCTAATTTTATCCAATAATCGCCAAGTAAAAAAAGCTAAAAGCTGTTATGATTTGAGCCTAGCCATAAAGCGCCTAAATCTGATACAACTTTCAGATATATCTGCTTTAATTAAAAAATTACCGTGTCGTTGATATTTGACGATAAATATCAATAAACATCTGAATTTTATAGATTTTAGACGATAATAAATAAAATGGTTGACATTAACACACATTCTTTATTACGTGTCAACAATGATTAAACCCATCTTAATATTAAAACCATACAATAAACTCTTTTTTTATTAGCGTTAATATGTCTGAAAGACATAGTAAATATATATGAGCTGCTTATTCAGTTTACTTTACTGAAAATGTTAAGGCTTGGCGTAATCTTTGTAATATCTTCCTTTTCTTTACTTATAATATTCCTTTTTTCCGATACTATAGATATAATATATGTTCCATTTCTCTCAACTGCTATAGGTCTGATAATTACTTATGCAGTTCAACTATTTCGAGACGCCAATAGCAAATTGTCTGCAGAAATAGAACCTCAAAATAAACTAAATGCTAAAGCTTGGTTTAGCAAGGGTGTTGCCTTAGGGAATCTTGGTCGGCATGAGGAAGCTGTTAAGGTTTTTGATAAAGCTGTTAATCTTAAACCTGACTATAATGATGCTTGGTTTAACAAGGGTGCTGCTTTAGAGAATCTTGGTCGGCATCAGGAAGCTGTAGATGCTTTTGATAGGTCTATTGAGATTAAAGATGACTATGCTGACACTTGGTTTAGCAAGGGTGTTGCCTTAGGGAATCTTGGTCGGCATGAGGAAGCTGTTAAGGTTTTTGATAAAGCTATTCAGATTAAAGATGACTATGTTGAAGCTTGGTATGGTAAGGGCGTTGTTTTAGGCGAGCTTGGTAAGAATGATGAGGCGTTGAAGACTCTGGACGCGGGTATGAATATATTCCCAAAGTCTGAACAACTCAAACAATTAAAGGATCTTCTTCTCTCCAGGATGGAACAAGGGAAAAGTCAAAGCGGCTAATATATGCATCTCTGCCAAGCTGCAAAATATTTCCTCGTTATTCTTTAGAATATTTTTTAATTGTAATTTCTTTTATCAAGTTTCTTGGTTTACCTTAATCCTCATGAGAATTGTAATAATCCAACAAAGATGGCTATCCTAAATATAGCGACATTATGTACAATTAACTAACTGCAAAATAGAAATATATCTTTGATATATTTGTATTATTTTTTATATAACCCGTAATATATGTTATCTTGAAGAAATCATGGAAAAGAAAGTATGGCCTTATATTCTTCCTCTACCTTTAACAGAACAATATACCCTTTTTTCATCAGTCTTCGCGTCAAAGGTATCTGTTAAAATTTTGGAGATTTCAAGTTCAGGCAGGCGAATGTATCAAAAAGATTTGATTGAGGAATTAAATGAATATTCAAATAAAACCGTTATTTTAAAATTAAAAAAGCTCGTTGAATCCGGTATTCTTAGTGAAGGTGTCGAAAAAAAGATTATCAAATCAAAAACTTATTGGGTAAAATGGTATGAGTTAACATTTATTGGTAAGTGGTTTTCATTGTTACTTAGGCCTCCAAATCAAATTCCGGGAGATGAAGCAAAGAATATCCTTGAAGATCTATTCAAATTATATATAATTAACGCAATCCATCTTTGCAAGAAATACAAAATAAATCCTAGCATTTTCAGGAAGGCTTTTGATAAAGCCCTTAAAGAATCAGATATTTCCAAATAGACTATTATTGTTTAAAAATAAAATTTTATCTACGTTTTTCTTCTATTATTCAGTTCTCACTCTTAAACTAGTCAAATTTAAATACGTATAGTAATTGTTTACATGCCGTCGTAATAATTTACAATGGGTGTTTGTTTGAAATCAAGAAAACGTCTTATAAGTACACGTACTATAGCGGTTGCATCAACTTTTGCTGCTCTATATGCAATTCTCCGCATATTACCGACATTTCCAATGCTCGGTGTTAGTGGATCATCATTTGCTGCGGCAGATATAGTTGCCCCACTATATGGTGTTATTTTAGGCCCAATCATTGGTCCGCTAAGTATTATCATTGGTACTGCATTCGGTTTTTTCGGAAAACCTCCAGTCTTCTTAGGTCTTGATTTCCTACCGGCTGTTATGAACGCGCTTTTAATCGGCCTACTTATGCGTGGAAAATGGGCTGCTTCTGTAGGAATATACGCCATAATCTTAGCTGTCTTCATCTCGAATCCTCTATCACTGCCATTTGTCGACCTCGGTGGTACACAAATTCCATTTCACTGGATGCACATCGTTGCTTTGGCTTTGCTTATTTCTCCATTAGGGCGAAAATCCGCAAAATGGATAACTGATTCTTCATTAAGAAAATCAAGCCTAGGCCTAGTAACATTGGCTTTTATCGGGTCATTCATTCAGCATTCAACAGGCGGCTTGTTATGGGAAACTATATTCGGCAATATTCTCGGCATTATCCCTCCAAATGCCTTCGCAGAGATTTGGCAAGCTATTTTCTGGATTTACCCATTTGAACGAATATTTCTAATAGTGATAACTTCAATAGTCGGCATTGCCACTATAAAGGGATTAAATTCAGCTGGTCTACTTTTAACAAAAAAAGATAAGTACATAACTGCAAATCGCTAATTTCTAACTAATTATTTTCCTTTGCTAAGCCCTAAATACAGGTCTAAAAAACAAATCTTTAATAGAAAAAGATATTCAAACGGATTAAAGCATCCCCATTCAGGTCGGCTTGAGATCAAGAACAGCCAATTATTTATCTGATTTTGAATGATAACATATATTAGCTTACTCTAATTGAATCTATTTGATGAATGAAGAAAACGTCAGAATTAAAATACGTTTAGGTGCAAACGAATTCGAGATAGAGGGCTCAATTACATCTATCAAAGAAACAATTGATCTCTTACCTAAATTCATTGATAACCTCTCATCTGGAACACCTGTGAAGGAACAAAACTTTCAAGAAATAAATCCTACCGTTCTAAGTTCAGAACCATCCGTCATCCGTGAATCTCCAGAAATCCAAGTTGAAAAGAACGATTCTTTATCTGATATTATAGTTAAGATGTTCCAAGATTCTTGGGGACGACAACCAAAAAAACTTAATCAAATAAGATCCGCGTTAGAATCTTACGGATTAAACTACCCCAAACAATCTGTAGCTGTTGCTTTACTTCGACTTGCACAATCTGGCAAGCTACGACGCTTCAAAGAAGGCGGTGAATTTGTTTATACTGCATCAACAGGATTAAATCTAGTGCCATCATCTGAAAACAAAGAGTAAGTTAAGATATCTAAATTAATTATATTGTATTAAACGCATCTTTATTTATCCTAAGAACGGTATTTACTTGAAAATTAATCAATAATAAATTAATCTAATAACGATCGCTATCTAAACATTATATCTGCAAATATATAACATTAATGCGTAATAATTAATTTTTATATATCTTCCTCTTATTCGATCAAACTGTTTTGTTTTACAATTTATAATTATTAACCAATATTGTATTCATTCTTCCCAATATCTAATAATAGATATCCAAAACTAAAATCTAAACCAAAAAGTTATTTTACTCAATGCTTGTTGTATTGCTGTGGGCTAGTTGGATAGTGATAATATTATTGTTGTTAACGTTTCATTTAGTGGATTACAAGTTGAATTTAAAGGTAATCCCGAAGAAGTTGGTTTGCAAGTTAATGAATTTCTAAATAAGCAGATACCTAATATTGATCTCGCTCGTCGCATCTCGGTTAACTATTCTACCAAAGAATTGATCAATATGTTTAACGGAGTAGTCAAAATCACTCCAGAAGGTCCTCGAGTGTGGGTTGCAAATACTAAGCTTAGTGATAAAGATATTGTTGCTTTACAACTTGTGGCCGTAAAAATAGGAAAACAAACTGGTAAATCAATTAATGACTCGCTTTCTACTAGTGAGATCCAATATGCTACCTCACTTAACCCAAAATCTGTTAGCTCCCGTCTAAGCGAATTAACCAAAATGGGTTATATTGAAAAAGAAGCTGCTGAGAAAGGTGTAAAATACCGGATCACTACTCAGGGAATTAATTGGTTATTTAATATTATCTCAAAGAAGATTCCTAAATCATGATTCTATCTTAGCAGGTTTCTTCTGTATATACCTGTAGTTTCTCATACTGCCAATTCTTGATAGAACGTTCTCCCTAACAAGATCAGTTAGGGAATGAGAGACTGCGGTCCTATCATAATGGTATCCCATTCTCCCCAATTCTTGATCAACTTCTCCTAGGTTTTTCTCCGAAATGAAATATCCTTCACTCCAAAGATTTTCAATCAATCCTCTGCAAGTTGATGACCCTTTACTCCTCTTATTACTTTTTAGTGTTTCATCATAAATTATGTTATTTGAAAGTCCAGATAAAACAGATTTAATGGTGTTTTCTATTTTTTCTTCTGGGCAACTTATCTCAACTTCCCAATCTCCTTTCTTTAGTCGGACCTTAATATCTTCCCTCTTCTCTATACTCATGATCTTTCATCTTGTTTATTGTTGTTGAACAAGTTGCGCAACATTTATATTGACAACTTGCCTATACATTGTTGCTCAAGATGAACCAACAATTAAACCTTCTCTCTATAACCAGTCGAAACGAGCTTATTAAGAAAGTTTCGAAAGCGGTTGATCTATCTCTAGCCAAAAACATACGTCCTCCCAAAACCAAGCTAGATATTGAATTCATAAATGATTCAATCCCTGATATTGACGATCTTAATGTCTCTTTTGTTGACAAACAGAATATCAACACTACTATTGTAGCTGTTGATTCAACTTGCATTACTCTTGGTTTCTCTGGCGAAGACATTGTTCTTGCCTCAAGAGTAACTGCCGTATTTTCAAATGTAAAAGGCCCATTTTTTAGTATGCGTATGGGTCCTTACTTAACTAGACTCCCAACCAAGTATCTTCATATCGATCGTAATCATAGTAATGGATATACTACTCTTCATGCCACTCATGCTGAGCAAAACATCCGTCATGTGCTAGAATATTCTACTTTAAACGCCCTGAGCAAGTCATTAAATAATATTATTGTATTAGTAGACGGTGCATTAGTTCCATATCATCTATTTGATATTAATAATGAGAAACTTAAACTTGTTAGAGGAGTAAAAAATCAGAATATTGATCTAGTCGGTTTTTCAAAATCAAGCAGTTTGCAGTTTATATCTAAACAGATTACAAAAGGGCTTACGATATCTGGTTCTCCCTGGTTCTCCGAAATACGGATGCCTTTAACCAAATCTGACCCTGATGTAAATATTTACGTTGCTCGTTTTGATGACAGAGGGCCTCCGTTTAGGATCGATATTGCATCGGAACGAACACCAAATGATGTTTTCTCCTTGTTGATATCTTCAGATATTAACCATAAAGGTTATCCTGAATCTCTTCGATTAGCTCATCATCTGTCAATTTTCAATAGTTTGGAAACATTCTCACTCAAAATACTATCTCTTGGGCGTACTGATGTGTATCCTGAACTTGGCAATCTAAGATTGATGCTTCTAGGATCTTTCTCGCCAAGATAGTGATCAAAATGAGGGTTTTTGAAAAGAACGATGACGAATTTCTTGTCCTAGCAAAACGCCCATCAAATGTCCGCATAGGTGATTTTTTGCTCATAAAAGATGACCATGAATCTATAGGTGTATTAATTCAAGTGCTTGATGAATCTTTTATAAACGTAGAAGGAATCGCAGCTGAAACAATTAGGGAGGAAGTCATAGAAGGTCAAATTGAGGTGGTCGAAAAATATGGAGATGATGCCAATCTTATCTCAAATCAAATTCGGGATCTAATTATTTTGAAATGTAAAATTAGAGGATGTATTAACTCCGGCGTTTACATACCAAATGTAAATATTTTACCTTCAAGAGTCTTCTCAAAAATCGAACAAATAGGGATAAACAAGTTAATGGGCCTAGTAGGAATCGCCGGAACGCGTTTTGCTCATATTGGTAAAACTTTGAAAGGTGAACCTATATCTATTCCTCTTGAATCATTAGATGGTCATTTATCTATAATTACTGGGAAAAAAGGTTCAGGAAAGTCACATTTAGCCAAGCTTCTTATCAAAGATCTTGTAAATAATGGTGCAAGAGTAATCGTCTTCGATATTAATGATGAGTATAGCGGTCTAAGATACTTTGCAGATGGTTCTCCATCGGCTCTGTCTAAAAAAATATTAAGATTAGATCCTGGAAAGAATCTCCGTTTTTCCATCGCATATTTAGGGAAGAAAGGTTTAGTCTCAATTCTAAGTCATGTTATGGATCTACCTGGAACTTCTTTGAGGGAATTTCTACGAATCTGGGACACCGTTGAAGAACGCGGGCATGTAACTATCCGTTCTTTAATGGATACAATAACATCTTGGAGATGCAATGAATTTGTCCGTGACGCTCTTATCTCAAGATTTGGCTCCCTCATATCGTCTAAACTCATCACAGATAATCCTAAAGAGTCAATCACCATTAATGGTGTATTCGCCCAATTAAAAAGTGGCGGCGCTCAAATAATAGTTCTGAATCGTTGCTCTAGTCTAGTTAGAAGAATAACCGTAGAACTACTTTTATCCAAAATGGCTGAGGTAGTCGAGAACACTCGTACCCCTCCAATATTTCTATTTGCTGAGGAAGCTCATCTGTATCTTAGGGACACTTATTGGGATGATTTAATTACACGAATGCGGCATATTGGAATATTCACAACTCTTGTGACTAATCAACCTGATGCAATTCAAGAAACTATTTACCGCCAAGCTGACAATATTTTTCTTTTCAATTTCTCGAGTGATAAGGATTTAGGAACTATCGCTCAAGCAAGCATGGTTGATAGCGATTCAATAAAAGTATTCGCCAAAAGTCTCCCACCTCGGCACTGTCTTGCCTTAGGTAAAACAACCGGTGAGCTTCCTATCATTTTTCGTTCCGCCCCATCTGATGTTCAATCCTTGGGGGAAACCAGACTTTTCTTCCAGGATCTCCAAAATTCACGTTCTCCCCCAAAAAAACAAGATTTAGCTTTAGTTCATCTATCTAATTCGACAAAAGTTTAATAATTATGTGTCAAATGACGAAAATATGGTGCTAACTTCTAATGATCTTTTGATGAAAATCGCTGGGTCTGTTGTTATCAGTTCAACACCCGGTCTAATTCTAAAATCGTGGAGGGAACGATTAAAAATCAAACAAGTAATTCTCGCCAACCACATGAATGTCTCATCTTCTGTACTAAGCGACTACGAGAATGGACGAAGAATATCTCCAGGTATTGGTTTCATTAAAAGGTACCTTGAATCTTTATTAGCTATCGATAAAAATCAAGGTAATTTTATTGAAAAACAAGTTGAGGCCTTAGATACTTCTGCAATTATGGCTATCGGCGAATTTAAAAATCCAGTATCCGCAAAAACAATAGTTGAATCATTGGAATCTACGATTCTATGCGGGGCTAATCTCCAGAACCAAAATATTTTTGGTTATACAGTTCTAGACAGCATTCAAACTCTTTATTCTCTCTCTGGATCCGGATTTTATAACATTTTTGGATCTACAAGCGAGCGCGTAATAGTTTTCACAAAAGTCGGTCTTGGGCGCTCCCCCATTGTAGCTATTCGTGTTTCCCAACTTAAACCGCGAATGGTTGTTCTTCACGGCCCTAAAGTAGTTGACCCATTAGCTATTGATCTTGCTAAAAAGGAGAACATTATTTTATCGCTTTCATCAATGGCTTCTGAACATGATTTCGCTCCCAAGCTGCAGCAATTCTGAGCAATGTTTTTGTAGGCATATACTATTCAACTTTAGGCGCGTGATATTCCATTTACTTCCTCGAAATCGTCTTTGGGCTTATCTTTGTAGTTATTTTCGCACTGATTGCACTACAAATGAAAGCTCTGGATAAAAAAGGTGTCTTCGCATCCATCATTCTAGGTATTATTGTGCTACTTGGACCTAGAACTTGGACTTGGTTTGCTCTTCTTTTAATTTTCTTCTTTATATCTTTCTATTTTACTCGATTCAGGTATCACGATAAATATATCTTAGGGTCTGCTGAAGGAAAAGGTGGAACAAGAAGTTGGAACAACGTATTAGCTAACGGCGGGGCAGTCTTAGTTATTACAATTATTGAATTTTTTATTCATGATGAAATATTTGCCGCTGCTTTTCTTGGAGCCATAGCTACATCAACTTCTGATACATTAGCAACAGAAGTAGGGCTTCTTAGTAAAAAATCTCCTCGTCTTATAACTAGGCTAAGTATCATAGTTAATCCAGGGCTTTCAGGGGGTGTCACTACCCTCGGCTTTATTATGGCGTTGGTTGGATCTTTGATTATCGGTTTAGTCGGTGTTGTTCTTGGCTTCATTAACGGTGATTACTTAAAAATCCTAATTATTTCTATCTCTAGTGGCTTCTTTGGTGCGACGGTCGACAGTTTATTCGGCGCAACTATTCAAGGCTCTTATCGCTGTAAAGTTTGTGGGGTGCAAACTGAAACCCAACTCCATCATGATGAGCCCACCAAATTGTTTAGAGGCTTTTCCTTTATAGGTAACAGTGCTGTGAACCTATTTTCAACAAGTGCGGGTGCTGTGTTTGCCGCTATTCTTTTTCTTATTCTCTGAGTCTATGAAAATCTTTTTATTAACTCATTCTCTAATTGATTGATATTTACTCTAATCTGTGACATATCATCTCTGTCTCTAACAGTAACTGCGTCATCTTCAAGAGTTTGATAATCAATAGTTATGGATATCGGCGTCCCAATTTCATCCATCCGCCTATATCTTCGGCCTATAGATCCAGATTCGTCATAAAATACTTCAAATTTTTCCTTCAATTTTCTCTCAATATCTTTAGCTGTTTTTCTAAGTTTGTCTTTATTAAACAATGGAAATATTCCTGCTTGAATAGGTGCAATTGATGGTTTAAACCCAATTACTGTTCTTCCATCAGTATTTCTAATAGTGTGCTCTAGCAAAGTGTATAAACTGCGATCTATTCCCATAGATAATTCAAATACATTAGGTAACACTTTCTCTTCGCCATCTAGAACTGTTAATTCTTTTTTGCTTTCCCTCGAATGTCCTCTTAGGTCATAATCTCCCCTATGATTGCAGGCAACAAGTTCAACCCACCCCAAACTTGTTTTGACTTCGAAATCATAAGCAACTTTGGCATAAAATGCTTTCTCATCATCCCCTAATCTTCTGAACCTTGTTCTCTCAATGTTTATTCCTAAACTTCTGTAGAATTGTTGAAGAATTGCTAGATAATAGCCTATAATCTGATTTGGGATAAATTCTCTCTGAATTGCGTCTTCTATTGATATTTCTTTTGTCTTATCTTCATTGATAAGGATTCTAATAGTTTCATTTTTTATTTCATCATATTTCTGTATCTCCTCTTTTTCTGGGTTAAAGAAGACCTCTATCTCCGCTTGATAAAACTCGCGTAACCTCATGAGGCTTTGTCTTGGCGCTATTTCATTACGAAAACTCTTTCCAAATTGTGCAAAAGCTATAGGAAGCTTGCATCGCATTACCCTAAATAGTCTAGGGAAATCTACAAAAATGCTTTGACATGTCTCAGGTCTTAGATAGACTTCTTCATTTGAAGGCCCAATTCCTAGCTTAAACATCATGTTGAATTTATCGATACTTCCTAGGCTTCCTCCACAACTAGGGCATTTCATTTCTTCTTGAAGAATTATTTTATTCATGTCTCCAGTTTTCATATTCTCCGGGATTATTTTGCCTGTCTTTTCTTGGATTAACCTATCAGCGCGATGTGTCGCTTTACACTTATTGCATGAGACAATAGGGTCTTCGAAGTTCTGCAGGTGACCTGATGCAACAAAAACGCTTTTAGACATAACTTGGCTTCCGTCTATCTCTAACATGTTATCACGTCGTACTAGTTTGCGTCTCCATATCTCTAAGAATCTATTTTTTAGTAAAACACCTAAAGGCCCGTATTCCCAGAATCCTGCAGGGGCATCAGAGTATAGTTCTGAACTTGGGAGAAGAAAGCCTCTACCAAGCATTAATCGGAATACTTCTTCGTAGCTCATCAAGGAAAAGCGGCTTAATCTTATCTCTTAAATCTATTGGCTGATTAATATATCTAAAAATTTTAATGAGTAACTATTGAATCAAAAAATTATTTTTGTATAGTCGGTGAACATTGAATCATGCTTTTTGTTTTCTCAATTTTGAATGAGGAATCAAATGACAGTTTTGTTCCACATTTATTGCATCTTCCATGGTGTATCTTCAATATATCTCTGGGTGATTTTAACTCCATATTCCAATAAAGTGTCGACCCGCATGAATCACAAACTACCTCTAACGGCATATTTCTATTGTTGTCATTATTAGATAAGTGGATGTGGGTAATTAAATTCTGTCATTGAGGTCAAAGAGTATTAAGTTGATAATCTTGTATACCTCATTCGTATTATGGAAATTAATAACCGTTACGTACTCTTTCTCTATTTATGATGTTCTTCCTTTTATATTCATTCAAAATGTCTTTTGGATCTAACTTTAACTCAATCGATGCTTGTATAACAAAATGCCATATGTCTATGAGTTCTTCTTTTGCTTTCTTTTCATCAAATGCTTTGAAGATTTTCCACCATTTCCAAGATGTAAGATCCTGCAATTCAACTGCCTCATGAATTATTGCTGTGCAAAGGGCCGCTACCCTCTCTTCTTTTCTTTTAGGATATCTTTCAAGTTTAGTTTGAGCTAAATATTGTTTCTGTATTCGAAGTATCTCATCTAAAGTATCCAAATCTATGACCCCGTATAATATATTTTTATTTAGATCTGTTTACTTATATGGTCCTTCTTTACCATCTGATGGATTATTTGGGTGCTTTATCTGCTCGCTAGGCATTCTAAACTTCTTATCAGGCGATGTAATCGCTATCTTGTTTGAAACCGCAATATTATAATGTGGTGATCCATCAGGGTTTTTATAATTTATTGCAATACCTGCCCTATCTATATCGACCCTTATTTTTACTGTCGCTCCGTCTTCCAGCCGAAAAGTAACTATGTCGCTTGCTATCGGTTTAGAGTCAAGTTGTTTAAATTCAATTTCATCTGGCATCTAAAGTCGTTCCACATTGTTTATTATACGCCTTAAACTTAACTATACTCTAAAACAAAAAATAATTAAAATTGATTAAATTTGCAAATAAAAATGCTAAAGTCACATCCCGCCCTAATCTCTTGGAAGAAACGTAAAAATAAAACTGATGCTGATTAAAAAAAAACTCGTCTATAGGACTTAAAACATTATTTCATTAATGTTTTCTATTTGTCAATTAATGTAGAGCTAAATGTATATTATTCTTGACTCATAGTTTATTAATGTTATGTGTTCTACTTTTTTTTAGAATTTAGATGAATGAAAGAAAACTGCGTCTAATATCTGAAGATCTTGCTGATATTATCCGGGATGACGACAATTTATTTCTAAAATTTAATGGTTCTGAAAACTGCATGCAATATGCTTTTGCTAAACCAAATAAAATCTTATATGCATGGGATGTCTAAAAATATTATCTAAGTATTATTGTTGATTTATTTAATTAAGAATATACTTCATGATCGCCTCATCTGAATAATAGTGGTCTTCTATTCTTCATTCTGCATGTATGTATTACGAACAACTTTAAGAATAACTGAATATAAGATGTAACGGTATAATTATGTCAATATATAAGATCCTAAAAATGTCTGGGGGTTCTCCCAAAAGCTGGGAGCAAGCTGTTCAAAATGTGGTGAAGAAAGCTGCAAAAGATTATCCTGATATTAGTCGACTATATGTGGAAAATTTTAGCTGCAAAGTCGTGAAAGGAAAAATAAAAGAATATCGCGCAACTGCCAAGATAATGGCAAATGTATAATTATAATCTAATTTCGCTGTATATTTGACTCCATTATCTTATTAATTATCAAAATTATTTTTTCATAAAATATCTTTTATATTCAATTAACATTCAGATAAATTCCGATAACCACCAATATTAACGCCAACCAAACCTTAATGCTCACTCGCTCAATTCTCTGTAAAAAGAGATATGTAATCGCAACAGTAAAAACTGGTGTTATAGTGTTTACTATTGGAAGAATTATTATTACTCTCCCGATATCTATTGCGATATATATGCTAATAATCGCTAAAGAGACGACTGTTCCTTGTACCACAAAAATCTTTAACAAAGCTAAGTCATTCTTAATTTTTAAAATCCTTCTTTTTGGTATTAATACCACTATCCACCCTATTGATGAAATAGCATAAGATATGAATGTCGCAGCAATTGGTGAAAAAGTTCCAGCTAATCCTAGGGCTATAAAAAAAGTGGCAATCGCTCTTAAAAGAGCAGCCTCCACTGCAAATGAAATACCCGTGATAAATTTATTATCTTGAGATTTAATGAATCTAAAGTCGCTAACTGAGACAACTATCATTCCTAATATCATAAATGTTATTGAGATTGCCTCATTATTTGATAAGCTTTCACCTAAAATTATTATGCCAATCGCAATGATGAAAATTGGGCTTGTGGCATTTATTAGCTGCGCTCTGGCAATTCCTATGATCTTCACGCTATGAAAAAAATAAAGCTCTCCCAAGTATGAAATTAATAAGCCCGCCTATTCCCAAATATAGATAAGAAATAATATCCATTTTCACGAGATCTAGTAGGCTCCCCTCAATTACAGTGGCAATAAAAACAACGGCAGTCCCAATAAATACTGAAATAGCGGTTCCATTAGTTGGATCACGATATTATTTATCTTATATGTATTAACTATTAAGATGTTTTTCATTTGTTTCATTACTTTATTAGTTTGCTGTATTTTAACTATCTTCAAGCGTGTACAATTGCTTAGATATGTTTACTAAGAATCTTCTCTCCTTAAATTTCTAGATAGTTTGCTTAAATAATCTATTGCGAAATTTTATTATATTTTTATTAAATAATTTCGCCTTGTTAGTATTATTTGTTTAAAGGTTAAAGATTTAGGTGTGTGGGTTTGGATAACTCTAAACTCTTATTTTTACGAATTTGTATCCGTAATGTACCTGATCTGAGCATTCATCTACATTAATTTTTCTGAAAACTAGTTTTACAGAATCACCTGTTTGTAGGTTGTTTTCAGATTCATCAACTATTTGGCTTAGTATTTTAACTCCGTTTTTTAGCTTTATTATTCCGAGTATCATGGGTTGTTGGTTTTTGAAGCTACTCATTGGTTCTCGAAGAACTGTGAAGCTGATTATTTTTCCTTCTTTAGGCATTGAATAGTCATAGATTTCGGAAGATCTGCATTTTCTACAGTTATAGAGTGGTGGATAGAACTCCTCTCCACATGATCTGCATTTTGAGCCTAGGAGTTTATAATAATTATTGCGTCTTCTCCAATAAGATATTGACATTTTATTCTCTCCTCTTTAGAACTGTGATTACGCTTGTTGTATCTATTCCACCCATGTTCTGCGCAACCCCAATTTCTGGGTCCTGTATTTGATTATCTCCAGCTTTTCCTGATAGTTGTTGCCATAGTTCTGCTATTTGGTATATGCCGGTCGCTCCAACTGGGTGTCCTCTTCCTTTTAACCCGCCAAAGGTCTGTGAGGGGATCTCGCCTTTACTTGAGAATTTTCCTATAGCCGCGTCTTTTGCTCCCTCCCCAGGTTTTGAGAACCCCATTGCCTCTACTGATAAGGCTCCGGTTATAGAAAACGCATCGTGAAATTCCAGTGTGTCTACATCCTGAACATCTATTTTTGCTTCTTCAAACGCTTTTTTAGTTGCTTGCTTTGTTGCATTAAATTCAAGCATATCATCTCTCTCATAAACGCTGAAAACGTTTGTTGAAGCAGAAGATGCGGCAACTTCTACAGGATAACTGCTTACATCATTTATTCTAGATTCATTGGTAAGTAACAGGGCTGCTGCTCCATCTCCTACTGGCGCGCAGTCTAGAAGTCTAAGCGGATCTGATATTAGCGCCGATTTTGAAACATCATCAACAGTGATGTGTTTTCGAAACTGGGCGTGTTTTGATGTCAAAGCATTTGTGTGTGATAATACTGGAAAAGCTGATAGTTCATCTCTTGTTACATTATACTCTTCTAAATAGATCTGTGTTAGTAATGCGTTTAATGCTACAAATGAAGCCCCTATGTACTGAGTATATTCAGCTGATTCGGCTACAGATAAAGCCGATGTTATATCTGGCTGTTCTAGATCTTTCATCTTCTCAACACCGATAACTAAAACAGCTTCTGACTGTCCCGTCTTAACCTGGGAATACCCTACATTGGCTGCCATCGCTCCTGAAGCGCATGCTGCCTCAACCTTAAACGCTGGTACACCAACTAAATCCAGACCTGTCGCTGCTAATGCCCCGAGGTGTTCCTGGCTTGATGACAGCGCAGAAAACATGTTTCCTATTATTATCCCATCTGGTCTAATTGATGGGGCTGCTCTCATTGCTTGAAGCCCAGCTTCTACCATGAGATCTCCTATAGATTTTCCCCAATGATCTGAAACTTCAACATAGCCTACAGATGCAATGTAAATTCTATTGGTACTCAACCATATTCACCTATTTCCAAGGTTAAAACAATTTCTAAACTTAGAATATGTCGCATAATCGACTTTAATTGTATCTTTTATCATGTCTTTTATCCGCGGATATGTAGCATTTTTTATCCTCTCTATTCCATCTAGGACCTTGATGCTCATTGCATCACTGCCTGATCCTGATCCATATGAGCACATCATTATGCGGTCCCCTGGTTTACACTCTTCTAAGACCGCTGCTAAGCTTAAAAGCGAATTGGCTGCATAAGGGTTTCCTATTATGTGGCTCAAAAGTCCAGGCCGAATTTGATCTATATTGAACCCCAATCTATGCGCAACCTCAACAGGAAACCTCGGATTTGGTTGGTGAAACACTGCGTACTCAAAATCTGACGCCTTACACTCAAATTCTTCAAATAAGTTCTGCACAGCTTGTTGCGTATGGTGAAAATATGCTGGTTCACCCGTAAATCTGGATAAATGTCTCGGATACTTTTCATGTTGTCTTCTCCAAAAATCTGTTGTATCTGAAATATACGATGTTGAGCCTTCTATCTGGGCTATTGATTTTACTGTCTTTTTTGAAATAATATACGCTGCGCTTGCTGAAGCAGCTGTGTATTCTAACTCATCCCCTGGTCTTCCCTGAGCTGTGTCAGCTCCTATTGCTAAGCCATTCTTTATCATCCCTGAGCCAACCAACCCCATTATCATCTGGATGGCTTCTGTTCCAGCTTTGCAGGCAAATTCCAGGTCGGCTGCTAACGTTTTACTTTGCCCTAAGACTTGTGCAACTATTGTCCCCGTAGACTTTACAACATACGGTTTTGTTTCAGTCCCTACAAATATAGCTCCTAAATCGTCAACCTCCGCCATCTCAACAGCTTTTTGGGCTGACTCAACGGCCATGGTTGCTGAATCTTCATCAAGTCCAGCTAAGGCTTTCTCCACATTGGGTCCTTTTCCTGCACCTTTCCAAACCCTTCCTACTTCTGTGGTCGGGAGCCTGTATCGAGGTATGTATGCGCCGTAGCCTAATATGGCGATATCCTGGGGTATCTGCATAATTAAAGCCCGATTCCAGCTAGGGATTATTAAATGATTATATCCTAACACGGATATTTGAATATGCTTCGTTAATAGTCGAAATTATCTGTAATTCGCGGTCTGAAATTGAAAACTTATAGCCCGCTAAACAGCTTTTACTTGTTTGATAACTTGTGGTCTAACTTTCTTTAGAATACGGTAACCGCATATGCATTTTATTTCAGGGAGTCTTTTTAGTTCATCGGATTTGACTGTTGTTCCACAGTTGACACATTTATAAATAACGTCTCCGAAAGTTGTCTCAGTTTCTGTGCTATCCACATCCATAATCAATACACCGCTAAAACAGGTATATGAGTATTTTTCTCTTCTGTGTTGATAAATCTTTTATTTTCTAAACTTTTCACCGTGGAAACACCGAAAGTTATTCAAGTCATATTCCGTACCCTACTGTTATTAGGACTTCGAGTTATCAAATGGGCCACTTTAACCTATCTTTAATTATCCCTACATATAATGAACTTGACAATCTACCTGAGCTCTACCGTCGTATTCAAAAACTTGATATCTCTATAGAAATTATTATCGTGGATGACAATAGTCCTGATGGAACTGGTCAACTAGCTGATCAGATTTCTTCTGAAGATCAAAATGTTACTGTTATCCATAGGCCTGGAAAACTTGGGTTATCTTCGGCAGTAATCGCGGGACTAAATATCTCCAAAGGGCAAAGCGTTGCTGTAATTGACGCTGACCTGCAGCACCCTCCTGAAATACTTCTGCAGATGGTAAAACGCCTCGAAAGCGGTTTTCAAATTGTAGTTGCAAGTCGATACGTTGAAGGCGGCGGAATAATTGGTTGGAGCTTTTCCAGAAATATTGTATCTAAAATAGCGCGATTAGCTGCAAATTTGCTAATTCATCAATCAAGACGTGTGAAAGATCCGATGTCTGGTTTTTTCGCGGTCAATCGACAAGTTTTAGACGGTGTAACCTTTAATCATCTAGGTTTCAAGATTCTTCTTGAAGTCCTAGCTAAGGCGAAATATAGTTCCGTGACCGAAGTTCCATATGTGTTTACTCCACGTTTGCGCGGAACTAGCAAATTAAGATCAAGTGAAGTATATGCATATCTAAAGTTGCTGCTAACTCTTTTCTTCAATAAAACGTGAATCTAACGTAAAACCGATTTTATCAAATCCCCTGTTTGTTCTAAAGTCTCTATGTTAACTGCTGGGTGAATAGGCAATGATAACACTTCCTGAGCAGCTCTTTCTGTTTCTGGTAACTCTATTCTCCCAATGGTCCTCAAATAATATGGTTGAAGATGGATTGGTGTAGGATAGTATACAGTGGCTCCTATTCCTTTACGATGCAGTTCCTCTATTACTCTTTCGCGTGATTTTATGACTCTGATGGTATACAGATACCAATTATGTTCTCTATTATTTGCTTCTTTTGGCAGTTTTATATGCTCCAGATCGGATAAATGTCTGCTTAATATCTCCGCGTTCTTTTTTCTGGCAGCAAGAAAAGCTCCGAGTTTTTTCATCTGGGCACATATCATTACCGCTGAAAGCTCAGACATCCTATAATTTAATCCGAGACTTCTAACAGCTGAATCTCTAGCCATCCCATGGTTTCTAATCATCCTTATTTTATCCGCCAAATCCTCCCTATCAGTTACGACTGCTCCGCCTTCACCGGCAGTAATCACTTTCGCGGGGTAAAAGCTAAAACATCCTGCGTCTCCCACCGTTCCTGAATATTTACCATCGTATTTTGAACCGAGGGATTGACATGAGTCTTCAACTACTGGTATTCCTTTAGGTTCAGATATTGAAAGTATGGATCTCATATCCGCTGGGTATCCGTAGAGATGTACTGGGATTATTGCTTTGGTTCTTGAACTTATTTTCTTCTCGAGGTCTGAAATGTCAATGCAGTAATCTTCGGCCGAAATATCTACAAAAACCGGTCTTGCTCCTAAAGATAGTACTGCGTTAGCTGTTGCAACGAAAGTGAAAGATGGGAGAAGCACTTCATCACCTTTTTCAACCTCTAGCGCCATTAATGTAGCTTGAATAGCTGTTGTCCCCGAGTTCACCATTACTGCGTCCCGGGTTCCAAGATATTCCTTTAGTTCTTTTTCTGATTGTTTAACGTTAGTTCCCCCATAATATGAGGAATTAGTTAGCTCACATCTTCTTATTGCTTCGATAACCGCGGTTTCCTCTTCGACGCCCAGTATCGGGATATTTATCGGTGTCAAAAAACCCACTTAAATGAAGTTGATGTTAATCTATGGATCTATTAATTGCTATAGCTATGTATCCTCATTTTATGAGGTATTGACGGTCTATTTACTTCGAAGTCACGCCTTTATTCAGATTCTAATATGTTATTTATGTTGCTTGCAATATTTATTCTAATGCAACCATAGTTAAGGTTGATCGAACTCCTTCTAAGTTTCTAATTTCTTTAAAAATACTTTGCTTTAGTGCGTCCATCGTATCTGCCTCAACTTCAACTACTAAGTCGTAGACTCCGTACACATAATGAGCTTTATTCACTTGCGGGGTTTTCCTCAGTTTTTCAAGAATTATTCTCTCTTTTCCCATATCTGTATTTAACATGATAAATGCTTTGGGCATACTATAGTGTAGTATTACAGTAAATATTAAGCTTATCTGATCATTCTCTCTATTTCTTGTAAGTGATTGGAATGACCTGATATGGCTGCGTTTGGTTTTTGCTCTTCTTTTCGAATTATCATTGTGTTAACCTATTTACCCCAAAAGAAGTCTTCTAGTTTTGTGGCTCCCATTATTTCGTCAAAGTCGTATCCAAGCGCGTCCAAGAATTGGTCAAACGTGCTTCTCATCTGTTCGAGATATTTCTTTGTATCAACATCGCTTATTTTCGCCATCGATATCGGTTTAACGCCTGGCGGGGTGTTTGTTTTGATGTAGGATATAATTTCACCTGCCTTCACCTCTTTTCCTTTTGATTCTAGGAGCCTGGCCGCTCTAACATGTTGCGGGGTTGTGTGCGTGTATCTTTCAAGCGGTTTTCCGATCATTACGTTGAACGCAAGGTCTTCTATTGGTATCTTCCTTTGCTTTAAAGCAAGATACTTCTCCCGTATATCTTTCTTTATGTCTTCTTTGGCTTTCTCAAAATCTCCGGGTGAATTTACTTTGCTTAAGATGTTTATTGAATCGTAAAATGCTTGTTTTATGAATTGCGGTATGTGGCTTTTTTTGCCTGTGAGTCCTTTGATGTCCACTTTGCCATCTTCTAACACTCCCATATAGTTTTTTTTGCGTTGGCTAAACGCTACGTATCTATATGTTTTCTCAAGGTCGAGCTCTACTCCTAGATCTGAAGATGCCCACGTTATGATCTGTTCTAATTGTTCTAGTCGTGGACTTTTTAGGAAAAGTGAGTCCGTGTCTCCATAGATTACTTCTATATCCATGTCTTTTGACTTTTCTATTGTTTTAGTTATGATATGTCTTCCAACTGATGCTGTTGCTTCTGCGACTGGTAGGCAGTAAAGTGGG
>Ga0187827_10000151_pt1 | contig 107032 bp, 101 predicted proteins | sample ETNtaG_39_FD_167969 | JGI IMG/M metagenome (GOLD analysis project Ga0187827, IMG submission 167969) | Marine microbial and viral communities from oxygen minimum zone, Eastern Pacific Ocean - ETNP2014_SV_150_PacBio MetaG (Illumina Assembly) | ecosystem: Environmental > Aquatic > Marine >... | reverse complement strand
CAGGCGTTGTTGCAGTAGGTAGAACTGCTGTACTGGGTTCGAGAGTAGGAATGGTAGTAGGCGCTTATGGAACGGTTGGAATGCCCGCACTTGGAGTGGTCGTTACAGGTGTTGGTGCAAAAACCGGAAGTCTGTACAGGTTGCGCGATCGGTTGAGGCTGTACTGGGGTCGAGGTAATCGTAGGTTCGCGAGAGGTTGTCGGGGCAATATTCACCGTGATTGTCCATGTTGCGGTGATGATCACCGTTGCGTAGTCGATGTGAGGGGTCGCAGTGGTTACCGGAACTGCAGGAGTGTCAGGAACTGAGTTCGTGTCGACTGATTCTGATCCACAAGCGGTGGTGATGAGTGCAAAAAGAAGGACTAGCCCGAGCAGGAACGATCTAGTGCTGGTGGTCTGAGTGGTCGTGAGCGCTGAGGTCGTGCTCCCAATGACCGGGCGAATGATCGTGCCCAGTGTGTGGATCAAAACCCGGCGGATGTGGCGGTGGAGCCACCTGGGCGTGTCCATGAGATTGATCGATATAGGCGTCGGGGTGAGTCGGGTGATCGTCACCGAACGAGATGCCTTCGAGGTTATCTGGAGGGCCGCCGACGTTATCGGCCTGACCGAACGCAATATAGTGCGGTGGTTGACCTTCCAATACGAGATATGCGGACTGTTTGGTCGTAAGTGACTCATGCCCGCCGAACCATACAACGAGCGGACCATTCACCATCTGTATAGGGCCGTCTTTTGCAGGAAGTCTTACGTCTTCATTGATCTCGCCAGTTCCGGCAGGACCTACGCCCCAACGCTGCGGGCTATCGAAATCGGCGGGTAGAACGAATCGCCAGCGTGGGAGCAGACCCTTCCATGGGCCAACTTCGACCGCGACACGATCCTCCACGCCCTCGAAGGGGTGATGAATTCGCCAATTGAACTGGGTGTCTTCGGATTCGGACGGTGGACCGGGCCGATGGGTATCGGCCGCATGGTCGTGACCGTTGTCTGGCCCCTGGGTCAAAGGGTTATCTCAGGTTAGCTAGAAAGCTTGTTGTACTGCTTGGTGAGTCGGGACTTTTTTCGAGCGGCAGTGTTTCGGTGCATAACACCTTTAGACACTGCCCTGTCGAGTGCCGACACTGCGTCTTTCAACGAAGTGTCCGACTCATCAGATTTTGAACCATCTTCGATGGCTTCGGTGACAGCTCGAACTCGGTTTCGTGTGAAGGATCGGGTTGATCGGTTTCGGTCGGCTTTGCGGTTCTGTGCGCGCAAAGTTTTAGCGGCGGGCATTTATGTTCCTTGGTAACTGTTCTAAATGCTGTGGATACGATTATTTGCGATTTGTTGAGTTTATTTCGTTATGAACTCTGCGCTTCGCTGACCCGGAAGACACTGTCTACACCTGGGATCGTTTCCACGCGGGAGAAGAGCCGACTTAACTGCTCTACCCCTGCAGTGTACACCGTAAGTGAGACAGTACACGCATTGGTTTTCTCGTCTTCATCTGATGTGAGCGAGTGGATATTTACGTTTTCTGATGAGACGACATTGGTGATATCGCGAATCAAGCCGACACGGTCGAAGGCTTTTATCTGCAACCGGGATGCGTAGGTCGTTTCGTAGTGACCCCATGCAACGGGGATGTGACGATCAGAATCTTCGGTATCTCGGAGGATCGTGCAGCTCTGCCTGTGAACTGTAACTCCACGACCCCGAGTGAGGTATCCGGTGATTTCGTCTCCATATACGGGGCTGCAGCACCGTGCGATTCGGGTGAGCAGTCCTGGTTCACCCATGACCACAAGACCTTTGGTTTGATCGGTCGGCGGTTTGCCTGATTTGAGTTCGGGTGTGAATACTTCGGCTGGTGCAGGACTCAGCGTATCGGCGACCCGGGCAACTGATATTTGACCGGTACCGAGGGCTTCAGTGAGTTCGTCAAAGCTGTCGTAGTCGAGGCTGGCAACGATTTCTTTTTCGTTGAATTTGAGACCAAGCCTGCGAAGTTCCTTTTTGAGCAGATCTTTACCACGCCGAACGTTGCTCTGACGCTCCTGCTTGCGGAACCACTGTTTCACCTTTGTTTGAGCACTACCTGTCACAAGATATGCGAGATCGGGATTGAGCCAATCGAGGCTTGGGCCGCGTGGGATGCGGGCTTTTCGAATCTCGACAACATCGCCGTTGTTGAGAGGTGTGTTCAGGGCGGTTAGTTTGCCATTAACGACCGCTCCAACAGTGTTGTGTCCGAGATCGGTGTGGATGCGGTAGGCAAAATCGATGGGTGTTGCACCGGCTGGCAGGTCTTTCACATCACCTTGAGGTGTGTAGACGAAGACCTGGTCCTGCAAGATGTCGGTGCGAACGGTTGCCAGGTATTCATCATCACCTGATAGCTCACGCTGCCAGTCGAGTAGCTGGCGAAGCCACGACATCTTCGTTTCGAAGTTGTCGACCTTCGGCGCTCCGTCTTCACCCTCTTTGTACATCCAGTGAGATGCGACACCTTCTTCGGCGGTTTCGTGCATTTCCTGGGTACGAATTTGAACTTCGATCGGATAGTTACCCGGGCCCCACACCGAAGTGTGAAGCGACTGGTACATATTTTCTTTTGGGCTGGCGATGTAGTCATCAAACTGACCGGGAACGGGTCGCCACTTCGAATGCACTACGCCAAGTGCTGCGTAGCAGTCTCCGAGCGCGTCGGTGACGACTCGAATTGCGATGAGATCGTAGATTTCGTCGAACTTGCGACCCGTTCGCTCGTAGCGTTGCAGCTTGTTGTACGTGCTGTAGAGGTGTTTTACCCGACCATCGACTTTACACTCAATTCCTGCTTCGTCGAGTGGGCCTTTGATCGCCTTGACGGCGGCTTCGGTATATATCTCGCGTTCTGCGCGTTTTCGACTGACCAGTCGAGAGATCGACTTGTATTGACGCGGCATGAGGTAGCGAAACGCCTGGTCTTCTAGCTGCCATTTGATGTCGTACATGCCGAGGCGATGTGCCAGCGGCGAATAGATATCGAGTGTTTCTCTTGAGATTCGCTGTTGTTTAGGCACCGGAAGGTGACTGAGGGTTTGCATGTTGTGCAGGCGGTCTGAGAGTTTGATTAGAACCACTCTGACGTCTTCCGCCATAGCGACGAGCATCTTGCGGAGTGATGCAGCCCGAGTTGCCTCAGGGGTGGCGATCTGCTTCAGCATTGCGCTGTTTTCGGAGATCATGTCGAGGCGTTTCAGCTTCGTGACCCCATCGACGAGTTTCGCAACTTCAAGACCGAACTCTTTTTCGAGTTCCTGGAAGCTAATTCCACAGTCTTCCATCACGTCATGCAGAAGTGCTGCCTGGATAGTGGTCATGTCGAGTCGCATATCGGCGAGTCGTATTGCCGTGGCGATCGGGTGAGTTATGAATGGCTTGCCGGAATCTCGTTGCTGGCCGTCGTGAGCGTTGATTGCGTAAGTGAGAGAATCTTCAACCGTCGAGGCGCGATCGGCTGGCAGGTACTTGTGTACCGAGTGCATTAGATCCTTGGCGGATCCGATCTGTTGGATGGTGGTCATAAATCGAGGGCGAATCGCTGATTGCTTACTTGCTGGCGCACGACTTGGGTCACGCTCGAGCGCGCCTGTGGTTTCATTCTAAATGTTTGAAGAAACTTAGGGCGATAGCGGAACATATGCGACTTGTCCTTCTGTGCCGGTGATTTACGAAGAATAAAGTCTTGCGATTTCATCGCGTTCGAACGTGGGAAGCGGTTCAACAGAGCCATTGACGATTCTGGTGAGCCCGGCATTAGCATCGGTTATTTTGCCTATTACTGCAGACGGAAATCCAGAACGGTCAAGTGCATCGATGATTTTCGATGAACCTTCGGGATCAGTAGTGATGAGTAATGCACCCGAAGCGATCAATCCCCATGGATCGAGTTTGAGTGCATCGCAAATTGTCCGGGTTTCGGGGTAGACGTGTACCAGTTCGGAATCGATCAAGACGCCTGTGTTCGACGCCCGGGCGAGTTCATCGAGTGCTCCTGCAAGACCACCTTCGGTGGGATCGTGCATTGCTGTGACGTGACCAGTCGAAGTAGCGATTGTTGCCGCTTTGACGACCGATATTCCGGGTGAATCGAGAAATTCAGCCGCTCTAGATAATTCGGTTTCGGATAGACCGGACTTGAGAAGCGTGACTTTGCTTTCTCGGGCGATGATTGCGGTGCCCTCGATCGCTATTCCCGCAGTGAGAATCACGTCGTTACCGGGTTTTGCAGAAGAAGTGTTCACCGTTTCAGATGGAGCAGCTTCACCGAGCATCGTTCCTGCAATGATCGGTCGGGGTAGGCCAACGGTAATTTCGGTGTGCCCGCCAATCAATGTGATTCCGAGTTCAGCGGCGGCATTGTGGAGTTGTTTGAAGATGTCACGCGCGGTTGAGGCTGGTTCATTTTCGGGTAGGAAGAGTGTTCCGAGAAACCATTTCGGCACCCCACCAGAAGCTGCGATGTCGTTGGCGTTGACCTGAATTGCGTACCAACCGATTCGGTCGGTTGCGAATGTGATCGGATCGGACTTTGCGATGAGAGTTGAGCTGCCGAATGATACGAGAGCGGCATCTTCGCCGACGCCGGGTCCGAGGAGTACCCGTTTATCTGCAGGATTCAGATCGTCCAGAAAACTGGCGAGAAGATCTGGTGGGAGCTTGCCCGCTTTCAGGCGTCTATTCGCGAGTTCATCCATCATTTTGTCGATCTGAGTGGTTACTGAGTGGCGGTTGGTAAGGCCGGGATCGGATCACCGGTCAGGTACGGGCCAATGATGTGGCCGAGAATAGGCGCATTTCCGTGTAGGTCGTTCCAGTAGATATCGAATGCCTTAGGGTTTTCTTCACAGATGAACTCGATCTTGCTGGTACCGCGGCCTGTTTGGAAATCGAGTCTGAAAACCGTTGTGCAGGGGGCGGCATAAGATATGGCTGAAGGTTGATCGAAAATGTCGATTACTCTTGCCATGTCATGCGGGGTCATCTCTCTTCTGACCTCGAAATTTCCATTGTCGAAGTTTCGCCGCATTAGAGTGAGGTTTGTTGCTTCGTGGAGATTTGACTGATCTGTGATATTAACGAGAGATGCATTGGAAGGTGTGAGTTCATCGCAGCGAGCTACGACTGTATCGTCGGCATTGACGTGATACTCCCACGTCAATGCCCCGTTGCCGAGTACGTAAATCAGGCCTTTGTACGGAGCATCTGAAGTGTCGTGATATGTGCCGGGTTCCGGACAACCGAGTGCTGCGGTTGGCCACTGAGCTTCACCGACCGAGGCTACAAATAACGTCGAGAAATCAACTCCGCGTTCCGCGACCAATCTTCCCATTTCAGTGACGTGTGAACCAGGTGGGGCGGGAGTTGGTGTTGCCGTCGGTGTCGGAGTAGGGGTTGCCGTGGGGTTAGGCGTGACGGTCGTCCTAGGTGTGCTGGTTGGTGACGGAATTTGAGTAACGGTTGGTCGAGCGGTTACCACCGGTTTTGCGGTCGCTGAAGACGTGGTGGGCTGAGTCGTAGAAGTCGGTTCATCCAACTTGCCCGATGAGCATGACGCTACGATGGCGACGAGTGTTACTGCCGACAGAAATATGACTGCGGTGCGGATCGAGATTTTCACTTAGTTACTTTCGTTTTTGGGTTGGGTCAGTTGATACGGGGTGAGTGAACGTGGTTTATTCCGCCACGATGAACTCGTATTCAGCATCGGAGCTGGTGGTGTCATCCTGCGCCCAGAATTGGGACCGTGTGTCCCTAGCCTCTTCAGCGAATTCTTCGGGCACGATCACTTCAATAATGAGCGATGTTCCCTCTGGCGATAGATAAGCCCTATCCGGTTCAATATTTGGTCCAGAAGCTACCCATCCACCGACGAGGACTTCTTCAGGATCGCCAAATTGAACGTTGGCGGATGTTGGCTGGGCGACATCGGGAGTTGGCAGCGAGTCGGAATAAAAATCATCACACGCGGTCAAAAAAAGAACCATGAGCAGCGCGATACCAGCGACGGCGATCCGGGATTTGTTGGGTGAGGTGATTTCGGGTTTGTACATGCGACTGTGCACGCGAGTTTTTTTGGGATCGATTGCGACTAGACCGAAGCAAAAGAATCTGTAGATCAGATTGTAGGCGGCGCTGCATTACGAGTGCGTGCTCGATATACGACGTATTTTGTGAATAGTTTCATTCGATATCGCTTCATCTTCTGGCCTCATCGGCAGCTGTATTCAACTTGTGCATCGTATATACGAATAAAATGATTAGTATGAAGGAGGTAAAATGATTTGAAAAACGTGCTAGAGGTGATTCAGAATAAAAACGCACCCAATAAGTCTTTCATTGCCCTTGATTGTCAATCAAGGATAATTGTGTATTATTAAGGTAAGGATTTCGATATACGAACGGAATAAGACGCACCGGCGAAATTGTGAAAACCCGGTTGTCGGCTCCTATTCGACTGTGCCAAGAGGTCGTGGAATGAATAAAGGTATTGCCACTATGTGGCGTGTAATAGTTAGTGTCGCGCTATTTACTATCGTGGCTGTCGTAGCCGTTGCATGTGCAAGTTATGACTCATCAGATTCGAAAGTACTTGTTATCTATTCGGGTCGCAGCGAATCGTTGATCGCCCCGTTGATCGCTGATTTCGAGGAGGTAACCGGGGCAAAAATCCAGGTGAATTACGGTTCGACCGGGCCGTTGGCAGCGACGTTACTCGAAGAGGGCGGCCGCACCCCTGCCGACGTTTTCTTTGCGCAGGACCCGGGTGGTCTTGGTGCGGTTGATTCGTTACTTGCAGAACTGTCGACCGATATTTTGGACTCAGTTCCTGTTTGGGCACGGGATCCTGAAAGTAAGTGGGTTGGTACGTCGGGGCGGGCGCGTGTAATCGTTTACAACACCGATATGCTGACCGAAGCTGATCTGCCCGATTCGATCGAGGATTTCGCTAAGCCTGAATGGAAGGGGCGAATCGGTTGGCCCCCAACCAACGGATCACTTCACGCCATGATTACTGCAATGCGGCAGGAGTGGGGTCAGGTTCGAACCAAGGAATGGCTCGAGGGAATTGTCGCAAACGAACCGAAAATCTACGCGAAGAACACCCCGACGGTTGCAGCCGCAGGTACCGGCGAGATTGAAGTTGGTTTTGTGAATCACTACTACCTGCATCGGTTCATCGCTGAAGAAGGCGAGTCGTTTGCGGCTAGGAACTATTACACACGGGCGGCCGATCCGGGCTCAGTAGTGTTGGTGGCAGGTGTTGGGATGCTCGAAGATTCCGACAATAAGGACCTTGCTGAGCAGTTCATCAAGTTCCTGCTTAGTGCATCGGGTCAGCAGTATTTTGCTTCTCAGACGTACGAATTCCCGCTCACCGAGAATGCTAAGCCGAATAATATGTTGCCTGCTCTTGCAGATATCACCAAACCTTCGATCGATCTGGGCGACCTGACCGATCTTGAAGGAACACAGGATCTACTCCGGGAGGTAGGCGCTCTTCCGTAAAGGAAGGGCTGACGCAGATTCGATCTGCGAGCAATTTTGATCCAATCATGTTGCACACACATGTTGGAGTTTTCATTGCAGGTATCACCTTATGAAATCCTGGTGGTGTCTGCGTGACTATTTCTGGCGCTATTTCAGCAGGGTGGAAATCCTCTGACGGAAAACGACCACCAGCGTTCTTAGTGGCGTCGGCTGCTGCAGTCACATTTGCGGCGCTTATTCCAGTTGTATATTTGCTGGTTCGATCGATCGACGCCGGATCGGAGTGGATCGATATCGTCTGGCGAGCGAATACGGCTGCGGTGTTTGGTCGGACGTTCCTTCTGATAGGTCTGGTGACGATTATTTCTGTATCGGTTGCCGTTCCAGTGGCGTGGTTGACGGTGAAATCAAATATTCCTTTACGGCGTGTTCTATCGGTCGCCTCGGTGTTGCCACTCGTGATGCCGAGTTTTGTGATGGCGGCGACCGTGATCGAGATGTATTCACCAAAAGGCGTATTGCAGGGCTGGCTTTCGGGATTGGGGGTCGATCGGCTTCCCGATATTTACGGACTGGGTGGTGCGACTCTTGTTCTGGTTCTGATGACCTACCCGTACGTGCTTCTGACGGTTCGGGGTGCCTTGCGCAGGATGGATCCGGCATTGGAGGAAGCGGCTCGAGCGATGGGTTACGGACCGGTTCATGCGTTTCGGGCGGTGACCTTGCCGATGTTGCGACCAGCGATTGCAAGTGGATCGCTTCTGGTCGCGCTTTACACGTTGAGTGATTTCGGCGGAGTTGCGTTGTTGCGTTACCAGACGTTCACATCGACGATCATGATTCAATACCAGTCGTCGATCGATCGTACGTTGGCGGCGGTGTTGTCATTGGTGCTCGTGGTTATTGCAGTTTTGTTGCTGCTGGGCGAAGGGTTTACGCGAGGGCGTGGTGCCTACCACCGAAGTACTGTGGGGACGGTTCGAATATCGCATCGATTCGATCTGGGTCGGTGGCGCTGGGGTGGCGCAGCGGCGGTTTCAGTGCCGGTGTTGATTGGCCTAGTGATTCCAGTTGGTGTGCTTATTCACTGGTTGGTGCGTGGGCTCCTGAACGACCAGGAATTGTTGCCGTTGCTGGTTCCGGCTCGCAACTCACTTTATGTCTCGCTTCTGGCTGCGCTGGCAACCGTGTTGGCTGCTCTTCCGGTCGCAATTCTTGCCGTTCGGTTCCGGAGCCGATTAAGTCGATTCTTCGAACGTTCGGTCTATATCGGCTTTGGATTACCGGGTGTCGTGGTAGCACTTTCTTTAGTGTTTTTTGGAATCAATGTCGTACGTCCGTTGTATCAATCGACATGGTTGCTGATATTTGCGTACGGTGTTCTGTTTTTGCCGGCGAGCGTTGGGACGCTGAGAAGTTCGTTGTTACAGGTGAGTCCGAGAGTGGAAGAAGCAGCTCAGAGTTTGGGTAGATCGCAGTGGAAGGTTATTTTCTCAGTCACTGTTCCGCTCGTGATGCCGGGCGCGTTCGCTGGTGGAGCGATGGTGTTCTTGCTGACGATGAAAGAGCTTCCTGCGACGTTGATTCTTTCTCCTATCGGGTATCGGACGCTTTCGTCTTCTATCTGGTCGGCGGCATCAGAGGCGTTCTTCGCAAAGACGGCCGCTGCGGCGTTGCTGCTTGTTGTGGTCGCGGGTGTTCCGACCGCCTATCTCACTCTTCGTGGTCACGGCGACAACTCGGGCACTTCGGACCGGTCGCTTGATGTGAACGGGGCAGGCCGATGAGGGTGCCGTGGCGACGAAAACCTGCTGGTCTTTCCGTTCCAACCGCTTCGGCTACCGAGGTGGAGTCAGGTACATCTTCCACGCCTACGCCTCTTTCTGAGGAGACGGGTGTCATTCACCTGCAGGGTGTGGAGTGTAGATATCTTGGTTCTGATACTCCGGCGATCAGTGATTTCAATCTGCTTGTTCGACCAGGCGAGTTCGTGAGTATTTTGGGGCGGAGTGGAGCTGGAAAGACGACTGCGCTTCGCGTGATCGCTGGATTTGAACAGGTTTCGGACGGGTATATACGCATCGGTGGAAAGTTAGTTGGGACGTCTTTCGTGCATGTGCCCCCCGACCAGCGCAGGATTGGTCTTGTGTTTCAGGACTACGCGCTGTTCCCTCACCTGACAGTTGCGAAGAACATTGAATTTGGACTGAAAGACCTGCCTGCCGATGAACGTCGAGTTCGAATTGCTCCGGTATTGAAGATGGTTGGGATGAGCGGGTACGAATCTCGCTACGTTCACGAGCTTTCTGGTGGTCAGCAGCAACGTGTTGCGATTGCACGGGCGTTGGCTCCCGATCCAGTGGCATTGTTGCTGGATGAGCCGTTCAGCAACCTTGACCGGCAACTTCGAGCGGCACTGCGTCGCGACATCAAGAAGATTGTTCACGAGACCGGAGCGACTACACTGCTTGTGACTCACGATCGTGAAGAAGCACTGGCTACTTCAGATCGAATAGCCGTGATGGGCGACAACTGTATTGAGCAGATCGGTACGCCAGAAGATGTGTATCAGAATCCGATTTCGGCTGCAGTCGCTAGGTTGATCGGTCCGTGCGAGCTTATTCCTGGCGTGTACCGGGGTGAGGTTGTGGTCACAGAAGCCGGTGTGTTCCCGGTCAGGGTTACGACCGAGAATTCAATCCTCGACGGTCGCCAGGTGCTTGCGCTGATGCGTGCGTCGGAGCTGGAGATCGAGCTTGCTGGAGAGGATGACCAGCGGACGGCGATGGTTGAGGCGCGGGAGTTCGAAGGTGAGTTCAGCGAGTACAGTATTCGGCTCGATTCGGGTACGTTACTACGTGTTCGTAGGCGGGCTGCCAACGGGATCGAACTCGGCAGCCGGGTGACAGTGTGCGCGCGCGATGGTTCGAAGGTGATTGTGTTCCCGGCGTGAAGGTGTGGACGCTATCGCGCGATCGGTAGGTGTTCGGTCGATTTGGGCTGCTGGGCGAGCCCCCCTCGGCTACGCTAGGGACGCGTGATTTCGTCTACGTGAACTTTTTGATTACGAGGCAGGCGTTTTGACCTCCGAATCCGAAGCTGTTTGAAAGCACGATGTTGACTTCGGTTTCTCGAGCTACGTTGGGGATGTAGTCGAGATCGCAGTCGGGGTCGGATTCTTCCTGGTTGATCGTCGGGTGAAGGATGCTGTCATTGATGCTGTTGACGCAGGCGATAGCTTCGAGCGCTCCAGAAGCACCCAGAGAGTGACCAACCATCGACTTTGTCGAACTGATCGGAATGTTGTACGCCCGTTCGCCGAACACGGTTTTGATCGCCTTGGTTTCAGAGGCATCGTTGATTGGCGTCGAAGTGCCGTGGGCGTTGATGTAGTCAATATCGTCGACGCCAACCCCCGCGTTTTCCAGCGCACGGCTCATGGCTTTAGCAGCGCCTGAGCCTTCCGGGTGCGGCTGGACGAGGTGGTAGGCATCGGAAGAAACGCCCCAGCCACCGATTTCGGCATATATCTTTGCGCCGCGTACCTGAGCGTGCTCCAGACTCTCGAGGATAAGTATTCCGCTACCTTCGGCAGGTGCGAATCCGTCGCGACCCTTGTCGAACGGTCGGCTGGCGAGAGTGGGATCGCCGTCCCAAGTTGTCAGTGCTCGCATAGTGCTGAATCCGCCCATGCCGATTTCACAGATTCCCGCTTCGGTTCCGCCAGTGACGATAACGTCGGCAGTTCCTCTACGGATGACCTCTGCCGCTTCACCGATCGCCTGTGTACTCGCGGCGCAAGCAGTTACGCAGGTATTGGTGTAGCCGGTGAAGTTGAATGCGTGCGAAATGTTGGCTGACGCCATGTTCACGAGCATCATGGGAATGTAGTAAGGGCTCATGCGTGAGACGCCGCGTTTTACGCGAATCTCCGCCTGTTGATCGGTTTCTGGCAACCCGCCCGAGCCGCTACCGATAAGGACACCGATCCGGTCGTGGTCTTCGTTGTGCAACTCAAGACCGGAGTCTTCGATCGCCTGACCTGCTGCAACAACTGCGAACTGTGAGAAGCGAGCCATGCGACGGGCTTCTTTGCGGTCCATATAGTCGGACGCATCGAAATCCTGAATTTCGCCGGAAATACTGCACGGAAATCCGTCAGGACTGACCAGGCTGATTTCACGAATCCCCGATTTGCCGGTCTTAATTCCGGTCCAGAATTCGTCAACCGAATTTCCGAGGCACGTTATTGCACCCATCCCCGTCACGACAACTCTATTTTGGTTATTGCTGATCATTATTGTTGTGTTCGGTGTTTTCTATTGAAGCGGCTTGTTGGTTGGGCTAACAGGTAGTTTGGTATCGGGGTATAACTCGGGTTCAATTCCGTGTTCGAGTTCTACTATTTCAGCGGCTACGAACAGCGATCCGGTTCCGAGAATCAAGTCGTTCTTTTTTGCTAGAAATTTTGCCTGCTCAAGTGCCTCGTGTGTACTAGCGGTTGTTGCGGTTACGGTAATTTTACTATCACCCAGCGCGTCTGATAGTTCGGATTTAGTGAGGGATTTCGGATGGCGAGATTCAGTCGTGATGAATATTGGTCGAAGTGGAGCAAGTTCTCTCGCTACGACAGAAGGGTCGTGACCTCGGATTGTGCCGAGGATTACGATGACGTTTTCTCTGTCGGGGAAGAGTTTTTCGATTGATTTTCGAAGGGCAATTGCAGAAGAATCGTTGTGCGCACCGTCGACGAAAATGAGGATTGGTTTAACTGATACCAGTTGGTTTCTCGCTGGCCATTCGACTTGATTGATGCCGCTTGCTATTTGGGAAAGGTCGGTCGGGAAGTCCGTTTTGTTGAGTTGGCCGATGGCGGCGATCGCGGTTTGAGCGTTGTCGACCTGATGATCGCCGAGAAGCTGAAGATGGATGTTGGCTGACTGGTTGTTGAGTTCGAGTTCGAGATTTTTTCCATCGAGCCCGAGATCTATTTCTCGGCGAAGTGTTATTGCTGAATCCGAACGGGTTAGCTTGCTCTGCTGCTCATCGGATTTCTTTTGAATTACCTTCATGGCTTCCGGTTTTTGTGGCGAAGCAACGACTGGAACGCCCGGTTTGACAATGCCGGCCTTCTCGGCTGCGATCAGTTCGATGGTGTCGCCGAGGACTGCCACATGATCGAGGCTGACAGGAGTGATGACGGAGACGAGTGGCGTGATGATATTTGTCGAATCGAGCCTGCCACCTAGGCCGACTTCGATCACACTGATATCGGCGCTGCAGTTTGCAAAGTAGCTGAACGCCATAGCTGTTTCGAGTTCGAATACTGACACGACTCCGATATCGTCATCGGCGGTCACTTTTTCGACTGCTGGCCAGAGATCGTCAATGAGAGCGATGAATTCGTTTTCGGTGATCGGAGTTCCGTTGATACGAAAGCGCTCAGCGATTCGATGGATGGATGGCGAGGTGAAAAGTCCGACTGTGTATCCGCACGCAGCAAGTCCCCACGCGATCATTGCTGCCGTGCTGCCTTTGCCTTTGCTCCCGGCGACGTGGACATAGTTTTGATCGAGGTGGGGATTGCCGAGGTAGCCAAGAAGTCGGGCGATGCGTTTCAGATGAAAATCGGGAGGGTCGTTGGCGCGGGATTTTCTCTCGAAATCAGCGAGTGAGAGAAGCTTCGAAATAGCGGCTTGATAATCGCTGTTATTGAGAGATTCGGGTGACATATATAACGATTATCACGGTGAATGCCACTGAATGTCATTTCGAATACCGTCGAACTGCACGGATTTGCGGGTTTGATTGCTAGTATTGACGCCCACTATATGAAACCAACTACAACCAGAAGAGACTCGACTGATTCGTGAAATATCGAGACCTTATTGAAAATGCTCTGAACGGGCATGGTGCCGACTACTGCGAAGTCCGAATCGAAGAGACGGATAATTCCCGATTGACCTATCGTGGTAAATCACTCGATACGATCGCCCAGATAAGCGGTCTTGGCGGGAACGTTCGGGCTGCGACCAAAGGCGGTTGGGGGCTTGCGAGCTTTAACAGCCTCGACGAACTGAGTTCGAAAGTCGCGGACGCGGTTGCACAGTCCAAGGCTGTAGGTGGATCGAAGACGGAGCTTGGAGAGGTAGAACCGAACGTCGACGTAGTGCCAGCCCACATCGTTGAGGATCCGGCAGAAATCTTGCTCGTCGAGAAGAAGCATCAGATGGACCGCTACAACGATCTGGTGTGGTCGGTCGATGGCATCAACAGTGCCGACATCATCTACGGCGATACTTCTCGCAAGACCTTCTTCGGCAGTTCGGACGGTTCATATATCGAGCAACAGCAGGTCCACGTGATCACTCGTATTTCAGCGCAGGCCCGAAACGGTGGAGATGTGCAGCAAGCTGGGTTTAGCCTTGGATCGCAGGGAGATTACGGGCTAATTCGTGATCTTGACGACCAGGTAATTGACGCCGCAAAGCGCGCCGTTGCGCTGCTGGACGCTGAATCGCTTGTAGGTGGTGAGCGAACAGTAATTCTCGATCCAGTTCTTGCCGGGGTGTTCGTTCACGAAGCGTTCGGACATCTTTCCGAGAGTGACAACGTCTACGAAAACGACAAGCTGAAAGAAATTATGTACCTGGGTCGAAAGTTCGGTGGTGAGCACCTGAACTTCACCGATGGTGCAGCGATTCCGGGATTACGGGGCAGTTTCAAGTACGACGATGAGGGGACACCGGCAACTCGAACAGCTCTTGTTCGAGAGGGTGAGTTGGTAGGGCGCCTGCACTCCCGCGAAACAGCCGCCAAGCTCGGTGAGAAACCGACAGGTAACGCCCGGGCGATTGGATACAACTTCCCACCGATCGTTCGTATGACGAACACGATTATCGAGCCGGGTGAAGCGACGTTGGAAGATCTTCTCGAAGGTGTTGAAGATGGTGTTTACGTTCGCAACTGGTACGGCGGAATGACTCAGCACGAGATGTTTACGTTCTCCTCTGGAGAGGCGTACATGATTCGGAATGGCGAGATTCAAGAAGCCGTTCGTCCCGTGATGCTTACTGGCAACCTTTTTGAGACCCTCCAGAATCTCGACGGCATTGGCGACGATCTGGATATGAATCAGGGCGGCGGTTGCGGCAAGGGAGGGCAATCGCCTTTGCCGGTTTCGAACGGCAGCCCCCACATTCGAATTCAAAACTGCCTGATCTCGGGAGCTTGAGCATGCCGCTTTCGACAATTTGTAACCACACATTCCAAGAGAAACGAATTTGACCGAACCGCTTCTATACGCAGCAGCTTCGAAGTTCGATCAGGCCGAGGTATATCGGGTCGAATTGGAGAGTCATCCGGTTTCGTTCGAGTCGAACAAGTTGAAAGAGATCATGCGTCACGACACATCAGGTGTGGCACTGCGGGTGATTGACGATGGCCGGATCGGATTTACGTCGACTACGGACGCCGGTCGTGAAAACGAGCTTGTTGACCGTGCGGCTTCGCTGGCTCCGTTCGGATCGGAGGCTTCGTTCGAGTTTCCTGCACCGAGTGAGTATCCGACTGTGGATATTGTCGATCCGGCGATTCCGCAGGTTTCACAGCAATCGATGATCTCTACGGGGCAGATGCTGATCGAGCAACTGCTGGACGAATGGCCTGCCCTGCTGTGTGACGTTCGGATCGGCTGGGCGACGGGTCGTGGACGAATCATGAATTCGGCGGGAATCGATGTCGAGTACGACCAGACGAGCTACTACTGCTCGCTTGGCGCTCAGTTGATTCGTGGCACCGATATGTTGAACGTTTGGGCTGGATACGGTTCGAGTCACCTGTTTGGTAGGGACGAACTTGAACGGTTATTGCAGACAGTTCGACGGTCGCTGCGGTGGTCGAAAGAGACTGCTGTGGCAACGGCGAATACGGGCGATCTGCCGGTGATTTTTACACCTCGTGGTGTGGGCGCTACTCTGCTTCATCCCCTTCTTTCCGGGTTCAACGGGAAGAATGTTGCCAACGGATCGTCACCACTCGGTGAGCGATGGGGAGAGAAAATCGTCGATGATCGGATTTCTATTTTCGATGATCCACTGATTCCAGGAGCGAGCGGTAGCCGTCCGTTTGATGATGAGGGCGTTGCGAGTCGCAAGTATGGGTTGATTGAGAACGGAATCGCTGGTGGTCCGCTACTTGATTTGCAGACGGCGGGTCAGCTTGGAAAGACATCGACTGGTGCGGCTGGTCGTGGGCTGGCAAGCACACCGTCACCGAGTTCTTCGGTGATCGATATTACCTCTGGAGAGACTCACTTCGAAGACATGATCGCCGGGGCGAAAAAAGGGTTGGTCATCGAGGAACTTCTTGGCGCCGGGCAGGGTAATGAGCTTGGTGGAGATTTTCGGGCTAACGTTTCGCTTGGCTACAAGATCGAGAACGGCGAGATCGTTGGACGTGTGAAAGACACGATGATTTCAGGCAACGTTTACAACGTGCTTTCGCAGGTTGAGCATGTTGGTGATTCTTCGGATTGGGTGTTCGGATCGATGCGTTCGCCGGCGATTCAATGCTTAGGTGTTGAGGTAGCTGCGAAGGACGATTAGAGAATCGTTTGCGGTGAGCGAGCTAGAATCTATTTATGGGTTTCGACGAATTTCTAAACCAACTACCCGAGGATGACGACGCGACAATCAACTACGCGTCGTTGCTCGAACTCTCAGGCCTGACCGGACCCGAGGCAGACGAGTTCGGGCAACTCTGGCTTGAATGGACTTCGGAGCGGGTTGGCGACATCGTCGATCGCATGGTTGGTCTCAGCAACGAACAGCCGGATGTCGAGTTTGAGACGATCTTTAAACAGGGATTGCTGCATCCGAGTGCGAATGTGCGAGTTAGCGCTCTCAAAGGTTTGGAAGAGAGCGACGATCGAACCTTAATCAAGCCCCTGTGCGAAATGCTTAAGACCGACCCGATGGTCGAGGTTCGAGCCGCTGCTGCTATACCACTTGCGTATCTTTCGGCGATGGTACAGACGGGTAAGCTGGGGTTGAGGTATCGAGAAGCTCTGATTGGTGTGCTTTATGGAGTTCTCGAGGATGTACGGGAAGTCCAGGACGTGAAGCTGAAGGCGCTTGAAGCGGTGTCGGTGTTTAGTGGTGACCGACTTGCTCCGTTTATTGAGGAAGCGTGGTCTTCAGGTGACTGCGAAGCTAAGCAAAGCAGTTTATTTGCGATGGGTCGTACGTCCGATCCCCGTTGGGTAGAACACGTGCTCACCGATCTTGAGCACGGTAGCGTCGCAGTTCGTTACGAAGCCACAATGGCGATGGGCGAACTGTGCGATGAAGAGCACCTTCGTGCGCTGGAATCATCGCTGGATGATGAGGATCTGACCGTGCAACTGGCCGCAATTTCTGCAGTAGAGCGAATCGGTGGTGAAGTTGCTCAAAACCTGCTTGAATTAAAACTGGTTAGCCCGGAACCACGTGTTGTGGAGCTTGTTCAACGGGCGTTGCAGACGATGAAGAACGAGGAAGACCTCGATGAGGTTGTGACCCAGGAGATGGCTCGTTCGATGTTTGGCGCTGGCGATACGCTGCCTGGAATCGACACCGAGGGATACGAGCCAGCAGAAATCGAAGGCTGGGCCAACTTACCTGATCCGAGTGAGGTCGACGACTTTGGCACGGGTGTAACCGAGGAAGCTGAAGAACTGGGACTCGACCGTGGCGACCCGTTCGATATCGATCTTCCGCCCGAAGACCCGTGGGATCACGAAGAGAATTTTTAGTTGGCGCTAGCATGTTTTCGCCGGTGCGACTGGTATTATCGTGATTCTTACGCTTATCGGTGATCTTCACGGTTTGCGAAGGGCGTGGCCACCATCACCGTGCTTTTTCCTGCGGGACCACCGAAGGACGCGATCTCGATTTTTTCGAGGTTGTTGAACGCTGGGAGTGCCGTGTTCTCAGCCTGTTCAGGTGTTAGATCAAGAATCCATTTCCATGGTGGTAGCAGGAACGCGGGATTCACTTTGAACGACTGCTGCAGAGTTGCGGCGGTCGTGCGGGTGTGTCCCCATAGATAGCCGGACCATCTCTTTGTTCCAACCGGCATCTTTGCAGGCATTGGCATGATCGGGACAGAGAATTACAAGTCCCCCACCGCCTTCTGGGTCGTACGGATCAGGATCGGACCAGCGATAGGAAACGTGTACTGCACCACCCTTAATTCCGCCAGCAACTATGTTGAGCACGCCTTCGGCTGTGTAGTTCGTTAAGTCGGCGGCATCGTGGACGTTGCGAGCTCCAACGACCGTGACGGTTGACTCGCCAGCTTTGAATCGCGGCTTTCGTGGAACCCTTCCCATCGATCGGTTTAAGACGGTTCTGCACCGCACCATGAGAACTTGTTCGGTGAACCGATCGTGTCCATACCCAGTTCAGTCGGGTAGTTGTGCCACACGTTCATGAGGGCAGTCGCAGAGCGCGTCCAGGTACGATGTTTACGCAGGATTGCCTGTCTGATCAAGTACCGCTGCAGGGGTGGGTATGCTGCCCGCGTACAGCTTGATGTCTACATTTTTCCCGGCTTGATAGTTCCTCTCCGACCCTGGTGAGTACGGCATCACCACCTCGTTTCCTGTTCCACACCAGTCCAAGTTTTAGACCATCGAGCGACTTGGGGCGTGGAGCGATTTCCGTTTGAAGGCAAGTTGCTGTATCTCAGCTACCGGGTTGCGAGTCACTAGTTTTTCCATAACGATCTCCATCGTGTTACCCGGTTTTCTGCTTCGGGTGGAGTACTAATCGATCTACACGATACCTAGGTCAGAGTCGGCGGGCTTGTCTGAAGGCTAGTTGGGCTGCGCCGAGAAGGCTGACATCATCGCCGAGGCGGGTTGCCGTTAGGGGGATGGTGTCGCCGTATCCTGGGAGTGAACGTTCAATCACGGTTTCTTGAAGTTTTTGCCAGTGGCGCTGGAGCCCCTGAACCACACCGCCACCGATAACGAGGGCTTCCGGGTTGAATATGTTCATGAGTGAGCCGAGTCCTATACCGACATTTTCGACCGTAAGGTCGACCACTTCTTGAGCGATCGGATCGCCTTCATCGGCTGCGTCGAACACCATTCTTGACGTGATGTTGTCGGGGTCGCCGTCGGCAAGATCTGCGAGCGGGCCCTCGCCGGTCCAGCGATCCCGGGCCGCTCGTGCGATGGCGGGTCCACACGCGTTGCCTTCGAAGCAACCGTCGCAACCGACGTTGCACCGATAGGAACCAGTTCGTATCGCGAGATGACCGACTTCGCCTGCGCCTCCGGACGCTCCGGTGACCATTTCGCTGTTGGTGATTATTCCGCCACCAACGCCGGTGCTAATCGTGACGTAGACAAGGTTTTCGGCTCCGACATGGTCGCCGAATCTGGTTTCAGCGAGTGCTGCCAGCGTTGCGTCATGTCCGACCCAAACGGGCAGACTCATCGATTCAGCCAGTCGTGGTTTCATCGTTTTGTCGTGCCAGCCGGGGAGATTTGGTGGGTGGTTATAGGTGCCGGTGGCGGGTCGGATAGGACCTGCGGTCGACACGCCGACTCCGACAATTTCAGCGTCGGCAGGAGCTGTGGAGCGGGCAGCGTTGAGGAGTTTTGCCAATCGATCACTGGCGTCGTCGATCCCACGTTCGGGGTCAGTGCTGATCGATCCACGACCGATCAACCGACCTTCGGAGTTGATGAGTGCTGCTCGGATGTTGGTGCCACCAATGTCGGCGGCGAGGGCGTACTGGGTATTTGTAGTTGTCACGTTCGAGATGGTAGCACCGGGGTGTGGGTGGCAAGGTTTCTGCGGCGTGAGTTTGATGGGTGAATGAGGAGGTGCTAGACGATCTTCGGCAAAGAGTTCATCATTGGATGATGCCTGAACTCGTTCACAACATCGATCTTTCTTCTGTTCCCCACCGTTCCGGTCAATCGCCGGACCTTGAGGCAAAGCGTTTGCGCGCCTGGGAGCGAATGGACGACGAAGAAAAAGAATGGGTTTTGAACGCCTGGGATCTGGCGGGCATGATTCCTTCAGCTCCAGCATTCCGTGAGATGCAAAGTGCGTCGGACCGGGTTTTGTATGTGCTGGTGGGAACCGAAGAGAGCCTTACCCCACTCGAACTGTGCTATTTGATGATCGCCCGATGGTTCCGCAATATCGACCCCGCTACCGCGAGGGCAAAAATGGCGCAGCTGGTGAGCCAGGGATTTGCCCGATACACAGGTCTTGGACGAACGATAGCGACTGAAGCGGGACTAAATAGACTTGAGGAAATGGCTCAACGACGTCGACGATCCGACGATGAGGATGATGAGCGTCGCAGTGACCATCGCACGACTACTTTACAGAGTCGAGTAGTAGATCGCGGCGAATCGGTTCGATCTAACTTCGGTAACCGAGCTGCGCCGACGGGTCGTTATCGGAGCGAGATTCCCGATGACGGCGGCCGTCCGGGTCTACATGACGATCGGGGTGATAGTGATTCGAGTGGCGAGCGTCGTTATCGTGGTCGGGATTCACGGAACTCTCGAGGGGAGTACCGGGACAATCGCGGTCTCTGACGTGATGGCCGTGGTGGATATGCACGAGGCCCTCGTAGAGATGATCGTGGACTAAGGCGCGATGATCGCGATGGGTACGCAAGAAAGCCTCGTAGGTATGATCGTGATGCAAGGCGTGAAGGCCGGGGTGCTCCATCCGAACGCCGTTGGGTAACCCTTGACGGTACGGTCATTGACGATCGAGATCGCTATGAGCACCCTGTGAACACCGATGGCCGATGACCTACGGTCGTGATCAGGGCGATGGTTCTTCCAGGCCCAAGAGCAAAAGCCGCAGCGTGACGAGCGCGTCCGATTGATCGGCAAATCCAAATTTGGTGATCGAAATTCGGATTAGCTAGTACCGGCTGAGCTCTCTAGTCCGTTACTCCCACCTACCGATAGTCTTCGGCGTTGTCCTGAGGGGCGTAGCCGATGGTCTTTTTGGCGTGGTCGGTGTCCCAGAAGCGCCAAGTATTGTCGGAGACCCCGTAGAAGATTTCGAATCTGAGCGGCTGTGTGAGGCACTGGGTTACGAGCTGGGTTAAATCGCGGTGGCTGAGCCATGTAGCCAGCATTCGGACGGATCCGGCAGGACTATTGGGTGGATTGACCGTTCCGATTCTTAGACATGCGACTTCGAGACCGAAGTGTTCGTGATAGTAGCGACCGGTCGCCTCGCCAAACGCTTTGCTCACGCCGTAGTCGGAGTCGGGTCGGATTGGGACAGTGTGGTCGATTCGTTTAAAACCTCCGGGGGTAAGTCCCTCGTAGTCACCGACTCGGATCCGACTGTATGGCTCGTCCATTTCAAAATTACCGACGGCGTGGTTGGAGCTTGCGAATACGACTCGCTTCACACCATGCTGACGAGCGGCTTCGTAGACGTTGTGGGTGGCCGAGATGTTGTTCTTCAGCACATCGGTCCAGGGGGTTTCGACAGGGGCGTTAGCGGCGAGGTGAACTACAGCGTCGACGCCTACGAACGCTTTCGACATCGAGTCGTAGTCCGATCCATCGGTGATGAGGGTTGGCACGCCGGGCGCGTGTTCGGACTCTCGGGCGTCGAGCGCTGATATTTCGAACGGGTCGGATAGTGCGTTGATGAGCATGGAGCCGATGAGTCCGGACGAACCAGTGACGAGAACCTTCATTTTCGGGGTTAGCCTTTGCGATTGCGTGTGGAGCTGTTGCACAGATAATACTCGTGTAGTTGATGGAATTCGTCCAAGCTTGTGCTGGTTTTTTTGTAAGACTCGTTGGATGAGGAGTCGGGAGCAGTCATTGGATCGCATCGCAGTTGATGGACGCGAGTACGAGTTTGCGGACGCAGGTTGTTGGGATTTGTTCAGGGTCGCTGTGTGTTTGGTGCCGAGGAAGGGCTTGTTTTGATGCGGTCGCTCTGGATTGCACGAGTCATCCCCGAAGAATGGGATCCTCAACACGAGATTTAATATCGTAATTTGGTAAATGAATCAGAGGTCTGGATCACTCGACCATGCGCTTGGACGGACTCCCATATTCGATCGCTGGTTGGCAGAGTCCAACCTTCTTTAACGAGCTATTTGTAGCGTAAAGCAGGTGTTGAAATGGCTATGCCGAATGAGGATTTCACAGGTTTATCACGGTAATATGTCCGCCTTCACGTCCACAACATGTAGGTAGTGAGAAGCTTTGTGCAGGGCGGTAGTGCATGCCGGAGCGCAGCTGGACCAGCCCCCGACTCGTTCCCGCACTGCCGCCTTTGCGTTTTAGCTACGGGCGTTGTCGAACGACTTGGTAACGCGTCGCATTTCTCCTTTCCATCAAGGAAAAGAGGGCTGGCGGCTCCACTCGACCGGTATATTCGTGACACTTGCTGCTTTACTGAGGGTCGATACGCTAGTGGTGGTAGCGTTCATGGAAATGCAGACTAGGGTTATTGCGGTGGGTGGTGTGGGGAGTTCGTTGCCGGGTGATTTGATCGAAAATTCTTCACTTTGCCCAAGATGTACCAACGATGCTCCGATCCGTTTAGGGAAGACCGATCCTCTGGCGAATACGTGCTATCGATGTCGGACGTGCAGGCACATTTTTTGTCCGAACGATTAGTGCAGAGTGATTCATGCGGGATATCGACTGAAGCGCGCAGAGATACCGATACTCCGTTGTACGGGGGTTCGGTTCGTGCAGTGTGGCTACGGGATCCAGTGGAGTTCTCCTGTCGGGTGCTTTGACCGAGTCCGTGGGCGAAACAGGTCGAAATTCTCGAAGCATCAGAGATTACGTACAGGTCGCCGTTCGTTCATGCAACGGTTCGGTAAGACCTATATCGCTGCACACGTGGTGTTGTGGTGGCAGATGTGCCACCCAGATTAGGATTGTGAGCACGACGGCGCTGACGGGACACCAAGTTTGGAACATTCTATGGCGTGAGATTCGACGTGCTCATCATGAGAACGCCGGTGTCATAGGAGGAACGTTGCTACGACTTACATGGAGCTCGGCGACAAGCACTACGTCTAGGGACTTTTGATCGATACACCCGATAAGTTTCAGTGGTCTATGAAGGACACCACCTGTTCGTGATCGCTGAGGCTTCCGGCGTTCGAGAGGGTATCTTTGAGTCGATAGAAGGATCTATGACGTCGGACGATGCGAAGCTCCCGCTTCTCGGTAATCCAACATCTCTCGAAGGTACTTTCTACAATGCGTTTCACAAGCGCGTGGATTGTGGAAGACGATCCATATTTCTGCATTCGATACCCGAATCTTGTCCATGAGGATTCGTGTGTGGCACGCGAGTTGAGCCTAGTGAATGCGGGTGTGATGACGCCAAACGAGGTGGGGTACGGCACGGGCTAGAGCCAGAGGAGTGGGGTGCTGCTGTTGTAGTTGTTAACTGCTCTGAACTGGTTGTTGGGATCGTCGAAATTCAGGGCGTGGTTTTTCTAGTATGAGAATGTGCACTCCGGAGATTTTGTAAGAGATTTTGCGCTGATCATGGTCGCTGCAGCCGCAGCCTTGATCCTTTTCCGACTCATTCGGCAACCACCGATTCTCGGTTATCTGCTTGCGGGCGTGCTTGTAGGGCCGTTCGCGCTTCAAGGTCGTTTTGTGTCCGACGCAGAGACCGTCTCGCTCGTTGCTGAGGTTGGACTTGTTGTGCTGCTGTTCGCGATCGGCGTTGAGTTCGGTTGGGAGCGGATTCGTAAAGTAGGATTCCGAGTCGTGCTGATAGGCGCTGTCGAAATCACGACGATGATTCTGCTTGGGTATTTCCTTGGACGCACCCTCGGTTGGAGTGCCACAACCTCGATTTATCTTGGTGCAGCTCTGGCGTTTTCGAGCTCGGTAGTTCTGGTGCAGATGCTCCGCGAAAATGGACAACTCATGTCGCTTCGTGGGCAGTTGGTCGTTGGCGTGTTGGTTGTTGAAGATTTTGTAGCTGTTGTGCTGCTCGCTGTGTTCGTCGGTTATGCGAACCAGGAAGCAAGTGGCGCGGTTCAGGTCTGGCCAATTGTGATGAAGATGGCTGTATTCGCCGTCGGAGCACTGGTTTTCGGCACACTACTGGCACCTCGGCTCATGGAGCTGTTGGACTATCTAAAATCCCGCGAAACGTTGCTCATCGGAAGTCTGGGTATGTGCTTTGCGGTTGGATTGCTTGCCCGTGAAATGGGACTTTCTGCCGGAGCCGGAGCGTTCTTGATAGGTACAGTGCTCGGCGACACCCGGCATCGAGACCAGATCGCACGCCTCATTGCCCCGGTTCGTGATGTGTTCGCTGCGTTGTTCTTCGTTTCTATTGGCATGTTGGTGAATATGAGCGATGTACCTGAGTTTTTCGGTACGGCTCTGATCGTAACCGGTGTGCTGGTAGCCGGAAAGATCTTGGCGGCGACAGTCGGCACTTTCCTGACAGGTCACGACGGTGAAACGGCTCTAAATGTCGGCACATCGATGCCGCAGCCGGGTGAGTTTTCACTCGCAATCGCGCGTTCAGGTAGCGAGCATGCTGCGGTCGGATCGCAGCTTTATCCGATCGTTACGCTCGGCACATTGATGTCGTCGTTTATCTATCCGCTTATATTCAGTTCGCCCAGAAGAATCGGTGCAGTTGTTGGATGGTTGCTGCCGAACTGGGTGAAGACCGAGGCATCGGCATTCTCCACAACTATCGCGACGTCTCTCCGGGCAATGCCTCCCGCAAAACCAACGCCGCACAGATTCAAACGTGATGTGAGATCGGTCGCTGTTAGTTTTGGAATTATCGGGCTCGTGATTGTTGCCGGTATGTTGATATCGAACGCCGGTACGAGCCTTGCTAGCGAGATTGGCATTTCAGTTGAATTGGTCGGAGTGGTTGTCCTGGCTGCGGTCGTAACGCTAGCGGTACCGGCAGGAATCGTGCTGTGGCAAGTTCTTTCCGAGCTTGGAGCGGTTTTCGTTCGACGAGCGTTTGCTCGATTCAAATTGACTGCACGATTTCATGCACCCGATGTGATCGGAATCGGACTGGTGAGTGTGGTTATGTTGATTGCAGGTGTTTGGACTGTGACACGGCTTGTCCAGATGATGCCTGTTGCTGATTTGACGTCGCCAGTTCCGGCTCTCGTAATGGCGTCGAGTGTTGCAGTGACTGCAACGCTGGCGATGAGGATCCATTCACAGATGGACAAGACTTTCAGGCGAACATTGCTGGGTGATAGGTCGGGTACTGGCCAATCGCATTCTGACGGATCGGCTTCTGCTGGGGATTAATTCGACCTCAGGAATGCGGGGTTTAGAGTAGTGATCGTGCTGGATTACACAGATTCAGGACCTACATGCTACTGATAGCAATGTCATATATCACCGCTGTGAACTCGCTATTCACTCCTAAACTGGTCTGGTGAAAGAGACTCCATATGCCAGATGATCGTTCATTCATCTTCGAGTCAGAAGAGCGGTACGCCGCTGCTATCAATGCGTCCGACGTTGATGAAATTGATGATCTGTTCGCCGAGGATGCCATTCTCAGGCTGCCGGATCGTCCTGTGGTCAGCGGCAGAGAAACTATCGTTACGCACCAGCGTGAGTTCTTCCGCTCGGTAAAAGCAGCATCAAATCGATCGTTGCTGAAGTCGAGATCTTGGAATCGATCGTCTGCGTATGGGTGCGTTCAACTAAGCAATGGCTCCGAAGATGGGAGCGAGGTCGTTACGATGCGCGGGAAGTACATCAACCTGTACAAACGGGACGAGATGAAGCAGCGGCGCGTCTGGCGCAGCATCAACAACATCGATCATCCGCACCACGATTGATTCGCGTCACGCTAAATCCTCGGGAGCAGTCCCAAGAGGTTGCTTGCCATGATTCCGTAGCCTTCGTTGTTGGGGTGAAGGTCGTCAGGTAGCAGGTGGGCGTTGTCGGAATCGAAGACGTCGAGTCCGTTGATGTATGTGATGTTATCGTCGCCGTGTGCCTGCAACGTTTCGCCGGCACGTTTTACTTCTTTCCGCACTTGTTCCAATGTGAAGCCGACAGGATTGAGAGCGGTTTCTCTACCAGGGGAGTAGATCGGCGAGATGAGAGCGATCGGTGTCGTTGGGTGCTTTTCTCGGACGATCTGGATGAATCCCATAATTCCCGGGGCGAATGTACGTTCATTGAGCGATCCAGCCCCGTAGATGTTGATTCCAACGCAGAGGGAGATGAGATCGGCTTCACGATCTCGGATAAGCCGGGCGATCATCGGATCGAGATGGCACTGCCCCCCGAATCCAAGACAGGTGAGATCGTATCCACGGGTGCGGGCGACGATTGCTGGCCATGTTTTGGTTGGCGAGTCGGCAGTGCGGCAGTGAGTGATTGAGCTCCCGTAGGTGATCCATTTTGGTGCGGTTGATTCGGAGGTTGCCGAAGTTTCTGCGCTATCGTCGAACGTGAGATTATCGATGCGTATCGATCCGAACTGCGGCATCCATAGCTCGATATCTTTCGTTTCAGATCCGAGATTTTCGAACTGGAACGATGTTTCATTTACAGTTTCGACCGATCCAGCCAACCTCCCGTTTACGACCAGATCGATATTGCTTCGTTCGTCAACGGAATCGCAGTTGCCTGTGATCGTCGTGGAGTTCGTGCGAAATACCAGTCGGATCCCGGTGGGCATGACAGCTCTTTCGACGAGATTCATATCGTAGAGGGCTTTTTCCTTGTGGGGAATTCGCCAGGGCTTCACCGATCCGTTGGCGACTTCGGCAGAGGTCATTCCTCTCCACGTAAAGCGAGGATCGTTGATCGGGATTGTCTGGGGCATGAGCGACTTTCGAAGTGGTAATTGCAGGAATTGGACCGGCGAATCGTAGCAGGCTCACAGTGGATTCTCACGATGTGCAGATTTGTGATTGCTGTGTGACTTATACTTCCGAACCGTAATTCAAGCTACCAGCAACTGGGACAACGATCACAAATGCCAACTCACGTATCGGACGAAATACTCGATCGATTCAGGAAAGTGACTGCAGCGACTGCTTATAGTGGTACGTGGCGGTTGACTCCCCCAGCGGGACAGGAGTGGTTTGCTTCGGCGAACTACCAGCTGTGTCTGATGCGGGGAATCAAGGCGTTTACGCCGGGTAAGATGCTGGTGGGTCGAGCGCAGACGCTGCGGTATGTGCCGGCTCGTCCTGATCTATTGAAGATAACTCGAAGAGGTGCCGATTCTCCTGAGTATCGAGCGATGGCGAAGTGCGGACCGAACGACGTGTTGGTGGTTGAAGCGCATACATTCGATGACTATTCCTGCACGATGGGCAATATGAAGACGCGGCAGTTATGGCACAACAAGGCGCAGGGCTTGATCACCGATGGTGCGATTCGTGATTTGCAAATGATCTTGGACGACTATGATCTGGCGGTGTTCGCGAAGAACCGTTCACCTGCCGGTAACTTGCCGTTCCTGGAATCGTTCGAAGATGGCGGTGCGATCAATGTTGGCGGCGTGTTGGTGATGCCGGGCGATGTGATTGTTGCCGACGATGATGGGGTTATTGTGGTGCCATCGGATAGGGCGGAAGAGGTGATCGACTGGATCGAGGAACAGGAGGAGGCCGAGGAGTATGTGATTGGTCTCATCGATGAGGAGCGGGTTCCGCCGGGGACGTACTACCCGATTTCGGAAGAGATAAAGGATCGGTTTAGGAAGTGGAAGAGCGAGCGCGGGGAGTAGCGCGCTTCCTTCTCCCTAGAGAGAAGAGACCGGTAGTTTGTGCCATCGGATCGTCATCCTAAAATAGGGATGTCACCCTATCTTAAACCAAAAATCCCGTTGCGAAAGCAGCGGGCTTATGCTTCTCTCCAGAATCGGATTCTGACCTCTACTGACCAATCAGGACCAGACTCCGGGCACACGTTACGCTGCTATTCAGCAGCACTTGGGGCTCAAGGGTCTTGTCGAGGACGAGCACGATCGCAAGCTGCGCCGCATCGAAAGCAACCTACGCTGGACGATAATGCGGGTTGGCGCACAGTTCATGACGATAATCGGAAGTGCGATTGCGACGTTGGTTGGTTGGTGAGGTGAGGGCTGTCATGCTGAACTCGATTCAGTATCTCTTTCAACAGCTATCAGTCGAACGAGTCAGCCAATTGGTTGCTTCACTACCGTGTTTGTCGAACGACGTGATACTGAATCGAGTTGAGCATAACGTTGGAGTGTCGAGACAAATTAGTGACGTGAGTCGTGATCGGATTGATTTCGTTGGCCAACGTCTGCAAATCGCAATTCGCGCGCATAAAATTCGCCAGCAGATAAATCATGTCGGGTGGCGTTGTTGATTAACGTCGAAAAATCTTAGGAGCTGAACACGATGCGTATTGGGATCATGGGCGCTGGCGGTATTGGGAGCGTTGTTGGCGGATTGCTCAGTGAGGGCGGGCACGACGTTACGTTGATCGACCAGTGGTGGGAGCACATTGAGAAGATCAAGGCAGATGGTCTGGTTGTCGAGCACCAAGACACCGAAGTTCTCACCCACCCGAAAGCTATTCACATTCACGAGCTTCAGCAGGAGACCGTGCCGTTCGATGCTGCATTCATCGCTGTGAAGTCGTACGACACCGAGTGGGCGACCACGATGATGCTCCGCTACGTCGATCCCTATCACGGCCTGTTCGTCGATTTCCAGAACGGCATCAACGACGAAAGAATGGCGGCCGTTGCTGGTGTCGAGCGTTCACTGGGCTGCATCATCACAATCGGTGCCTCTGCATGGGAGCCGGGGCGCGGTATTCGGACAGACAGCTACGAGTTGGGATTCAAAATCGGGGAGCACGACGGATCTGACACTCCTCGAGCTCGCGAACTCGTGGAGGCATTGAATTCAGTCGCAGCAGCCGAATTCACCGATGATCTATGGGGCAACCGCTGGTCGAAATTGATGATCAACTGCATGGTAAATGCACTTTCGGGTGTGAGCGGGTACGGCACCACGGAGGTACGTACCGAAGATGACTCCCGCAAGATCGGGATTCAGTTGGGTGCCGAAGTGGCTCGAGTCGCTCAGGCTCAGGGTATTAATTTGTTCCCGGTGTTCCAAATTCCCGCCGAATCAATCATCGATGCTGCCGAGGGACGGGGTATTGAGGAGGTCGACGCGGCGTTACTGGAGGCAGGTCGAAGGGGTGGACCGGCCGGCGTGCCATCGTTCGGTCAAGACGTGCGAAAAGGCCGGCGAAACGAGATCGATTACCTGAACGGCTATGTGTCGGATATGGGGCGAAAACACGGTGTGCCAACACCTTTCAACGATAAGATCGTCGAGATCGTCCATGATCTCGGGATCGACTTCAAAGGTGATGTAAAGCACATCCAACCACTCGTTGAGATGTTGCCTTAGTTCTCCGGAGTAGCGATCACCGTAACTAGAGAAAAGTAAGAAATGACCTTCAAGATTGCGTTAGTTGGCTGCGGTGGCATGGGGCGTCGTCATGCCCACGGCTACATCGAGCTCAGGAAATATTTCGACACTGTCGAGATGACAGCGGTGTGCGATGTCTACCACGACGTTGCAGCGACTGTCGCGAGTGAAATCGGTGAAGCGACAGGCTCTACGCCCGATATCTACACAGACTTTGGCGAAATGTTGGCTCAGGCTGATCTCGACGGCGTTGCGATCGTTACTAGCACGCCGATGCACCATATTTTCGCCATCAAGGCGATGAACACCGGCCTGCACGTCATTACCGAAAAACCGATGGGCTTGACGTTGAAAGCGTGCCGCCAGATGCGTGAAGTTTCTCAGTCGACCGGCAAAGTTATGGCGGTTGCCGAGAACTATCGACGCGATCCTATGAACCGGTTGACCAGGGCGTTAATTCAGGCTGGCGCGATCGGTACTCCGTACTTCGTGCTAGATATCGGTGTTGGTAGCTCAGATGGCGCGGTGATGCACAGCACTGTTTGGCGTGCGAAGAAGGAGCAGGCTGGTGGTGCGCCGCTCGATGCGGGTGTACATAACGCCGACATGTTGCTGTATCTCATGGGTGGTGCGAACACCGTGTACGCCGAAACTGCGATCAACGAAACGCAACGCACATTGCGACCGATGATTGAGGTGGCACCTGTTCTTGCCGAAATGTATGACCATCGAAAAGAGGATGGCTACGCAACCGGAGATATCGTCGAGCAGACAGCGGCCGATACGGCGTTTGGTTTGATTCGATTTAATTCGGGTGCTATCGGGCAGTTGCTAATGACGGATACTTCGCACGGGCAATCACTGGGCGTTTCGACGATTTCTGGTAGCACTGGAACGATGTATCGTCCCCGCAGTCGGTCGGGCGAGTCACCTCGGATTGTTCGCAATGATGGTTCTGAGATCACTGGTGATGCGTTGCTGGAACTGGTTCCGGATTTCGAGTTGGACGATACGATTTCGATTCTGTGGAATGGGGCACGGCGTATCAGTTCATACGATATGGATTTCCGAAATATCGATTCGAAGATTCTGGCGTACGAGTATCTCGATATGGTTCAAGCTGCCGAATCAGGCGGGCAACTGGAAGTGGGTCCGCAAGAAGGCATGGATGCCCTGGCACTTGCCTACGCATTGATGGAGTCGGGTGTGAGCGGTGCACCTGTGACAGTCGAAGACGTTGCTGAGGGACGTGTCTCGGCGTTCCAGGACGAAATCGACGCCTCGATGGGTATTTAGCAGCGAGTCTGTCCCAAATCCTCCCTCCCATGCATGGGAGGGAGGATTTGGATTGTCAGCTATGCGGCTGCAGGTGGGATGACCAGAACGGGCCGGTGAGCGGATCGAATCGCCTTGTCGGTCACACTCCCTATCACCCATCTCTTGATTCCACCAGCGCCGTGGGTTGCCATCACAATGATGCTGTTCTCAACCACCGCCCCTTCGTCAACGATCTGGATGGACAGGTTTCCAATCTTTGCTTCAGCACGAGCTTTCACACCCAGTTCGAGTGATCGCCCAATCGGAGCGGCTCGCCCGGCATCGTCTACGCCTGTTTTCTGCCCGAACTGCGACGGACCACCGGTTCCGTAGCCAGAAGTGAAACGTCTACGCCGGTGCTACCGAGTTTTCTGTACTGCAAGGGCTAAAAAGATTCTCTTAGTACTCGAGGATGGCGCGGCCCAAAATTTTGCTGTTTTGTAGGTCGTCGCACGCTTCGTTGATGTCGTCGAGCTTGTATCGCTTTGTCACCAACGTATCGAGCGGGAACTTACCCTCTTTATAGAGTCGCAGGTACATGTTGAAATCTTTTTCGGGGTAGGTTGCGCCGAGAGATCCACGGTACTGCCGCTGATGGAACATAAAGTGCCCCGGCCAAATCGTCATTTCCGGGCCCGGCATTCCAACCAGAACCGCCATGCCACCGATGTTGTCTGCCCCTGAACCACCGCTTTTCGTTACTGGCAGAATTTGTTCGTTAGTGATGCGAAGCCCGATAGCATCGAAGGCGTAATCAACACCCCCGTTGGTCATCTCGATGATTGTGGTAATCGGATCGACTTCGCTTGAGTTGACGGTGTGCGTTGCTCCGAACTGCTTTGCGAACTCGAGCTTTTCGTCGTCGATATCGACAGCGATGATCGGGTACGCTTGGAGCACTGCTGCCATTTGAATAGCTGACATACCAACCCCACCGACGCCAAACACGGCCACCGATTCTTCGGGGCGCACTTTGGCGGTATGCAAGACCGCGCCCGCTCCGGTGAGAATAGCGCAACCGACGATCGAGGAAAGATCTCTTGGCGAGTCGTCATCGACTTTCACCGCGTAGCCGCCCCAAACGATGGCGTCTTCACCCCAAGTGTAGGTCGAGCCTTCTAGCGGTTCTTCCTGCCAGGTGACACCTGCTGACGGTGCTCGCCATCGACCTTGAATCGGCTCTCGTGGAACCCAAGTCACGATTGCAGCATCGCCTTCTTTGAGGTGGGTGATGTTTGAGCCGATTTGCGTTACGACTCCGAAACCTTCATGCCCGAGAAGCCCCGGTGTCGGGGTGTCGGGGTTGTGCATTTGGTGCAACTGTGAGTGGCACACGCCGCTTGAGTAGAGTTTTACAACAACCTGATCGGGCTGAGGATTCGGGATGTTTACTTCATCGACTACAAGTTCTTTGCCGTGCCCGACATGAATAGCAGCTCTGCTTTTCATCGTTAGCTGTTCCTTTGCCCCAAAAAGTATGCAGTGAATACCCAGCTACTGCCGCATTCGTTCAAGCCACAAGCAAGAACGAATCGAATAGGCCGTCAGTTTAGCATCGGGTGGTATAATGACGGGGCTAATAACTGTGGCTATTGTCGGTCAACCGCCCAGCAATGCGGCGAGATCGACCTCGCATTTGCCAAAGGCGGTGAACAGGCTGGGATCGGGTGCGCCGCCCGCGAGAAGGTCGGCGATTTTTTCTTCGCCAAGTTCTTCGATCAGGCAGACGATCTGCTCTTCGCTGAACGGGAGGTCGAGATCGGCAATATCTTCGGGTGACTCGATCTGCACGGTCGGAAGCACGGTCGGAACGACCAACGGTTCGGAATTGATCGGCAACGTCGCAGTCCCCATGAGGTCGTCAAGCGAGATTTCACAGTTACCGAGTGCTGTCATCAGCAAACCAAGTTGAGCGATATCAGACTCAGCAGCACTTGGATCGAGCAGTGTAAGACCGTCTTCGCCAAGCGAGCTGAGCATGCAACCGATCTGGTCGGCAGTTAATCCGAATTCTTCGATCTGGGAATCATCGATCGCTCCACAGTTGATCATGATCGGAAACAGATCGCCGAGTTCACCGAAATCGACACCAATGGATCCGACAACGCCCATCAGGCTTTCTAGCCCGGTTGGGCCAACGCCGTTCACGACGCATTCGACAGCCTCGATCCCACCGAGTTCACCGAATCCGTAGGTTGCGTCGCTACTCGACATCGCAGCCCGTTCTTCTGTGTTGAGGCAGAAAACGCCTTTGAGTGAGCTGATAATCACATCGGCCGCAGGTTCATTGAGGAACAGGCTCGCTGCCGACATTCCGCCGATTTGCTCGCCAATACAGATGATCGTGGCATCGCTCAGCGTTCCGGCTTCTCTTGCTAATTGACCCACGAAAACGGCCTTAACCGTTTCGTCACTCAAGCATTTATCGAGATCGCTTGCTTCAGCAGGGGTTAGTCGTTCGTCGCCCAGATTCGACTCGATCATGGCGAGCACACGCTCACGCCCACCGAGAGCGTCGGCGGCACATGAAGCTTCTGAAGCCGGGAGTGAATTGAAGAATCCGTCAGGATCGGTCGTCCAGTCGACCTCGATCGGTGCGACAGGCACAGGTGTCGGCGTTGGAGTCGGAGTTGCCGTTGGCGTCGGTGTTGGAGAAGGCGGTACAGGTGTTGGCGTCGGTGTTGCACTACTACAAGCGGTGGCGATCGCCATGATGGCTGTGAGGGCTAGGAAAAGAACGGTCTTCTGACGAAACATCTTAGATTTCTCCGCGCCAACGAGGTACAAGAACGAACGTGTAGTCAAAAGGTTGCCGTGCCACTTATCAGTATCAGTTTAAATCCAAATCGTTACCGGTATGTTTCTAAACCGGCGTTCTTTTTACCTATGTTTTTAGATTTTTCTGTGAATCAATCGAGAGTTTGCTGTGGAACTACTCAGACAGTCCGAGCAGTTCTTGCCTGAAGACGCTGAGTGCGCCCATCGCAGCCCGTTGTCGATCGGGTTCACCTCTCCCGGCTGATCGTACGTGTCGAGTTCGTTCGCCGTTTGGACCCGACACAACGATGTACGTCTCGCCTCTTCCAAGGTTCTCGGTGCGTTGATCGCCTTCCTCGGCACCATGCACGGCAATTCCGTAGATTGCTCCGGTTGTTTTTCTGACTGCGCGAGCGAGAGCCGCCGCCCGTTCGGCCCCATCAGCAAACGGCGGTGTTTCGCCACCCGCAAGGGCGATCTTCTCGACAGCTTCGTTCGAGTTCACGATCGAGCTCTGCAGGAAGGCAGAATCGGCTGCCGATTGGAACGCCGAAGCTACCGATCCACCGCTGAGATCTTCACAGATGGCGACCGTTGCTTTTTCTTTGGCTACGAGTTCGCCCACTACCGACTCGATCGTTTCGTCGTCAACCGCAAATATATTATCGCCAAGCAGCTTTCGGATCTCGACATCGACGTCATCGATCAGCGAGTTTGCTTCATCGACGCTTTCGGCGAGTGCAGCGATTCGAACGTCTACCTGCCCCGGGTGTGCCAGAACACCAACGGTCGGGTTGGTTGAATCGGCGATCAGGTGGCCGATGCGGTCGTCGACGGCGCTTTCTCCGATGTCGGCGACCTTCAGGATGCGGTAGTGGATCATCTGCGCAAGACCGTATTTTTCGCGGAGGTACGGGATCACCTCGTTCTCGACAAGCCATTTCATTTCGAACGGCACACCGGGAAGGCTGATCGTCACACCGCGGTCGGTTTCAACGATAAACGCCGGTGCCGTTCCGTTTGGGTTTTTCACGACGATCGCACCGCTGGGTATCTGGGCCTGGCGCTCGTTGTTCTTGGTGAGGATGAATCCACGTTTTTGGAAGCGTTCGCGCAGTTCCACGAGCGATTCGGGATCGGTTATGACTTCGCGTGCGGTAACTTTTGCAATGGCTTCTCGTGTGAGATCGTCCTGAGTAGGCCCGATGCCACCACCAGTGATCACGACGTCTGATCGGTCGAGCGCACGATCGAGAGTGTCGACCATGCGGTCGAGGTTATCTCCGACGGTCGTTTTGTAGAACAGGTTCACTCCGCTTTCAGCGAGTCGTTGCGCAATCCACGATGCGTTTGTGTCGACGATCTGACCGAGCAACAGTTCCGAGCCGATAGAAACGATTTCTGCATTCATGGGTGGGTAGTGATCCTGCCTTGCGTGTTCATAGTGTGGATTCTGGTGGCGTTATCTGCTTACTGGTCCGTGCGGACTCAAAGTAGTGCCGAATACGCTTGGGGTCAACGCTTGCTTAATGGCAATTCATAGATCAGCCGGATTATGTGGTCCTCCCTCCTTCAGGTGGAGGTTAGGAGATGGGCAACTTGCAGCTACTGCAAGTCACGCCAGTAACGCGGAGTTAATTAGTGCCAAACCGCTTGACTTAATTAGAACAAAAGTTCGATACTAGAACAGTAGTTCTAATTATTAGAACAAAAGACAGTATTGAAGAGGTCAAGATGAGTCCGACTGCTACCGCAATTGCTACACCAGCAAGCCACGTAAGCCTAGGCAGCACTGAAGGTTTTGAGGTTGTTGGTTCAGTTTCGCCTGTGTCGATCGCATCCGGACTTTCTGAAACGGTTGCCAGCGACGGATTAAACACCGCATGGGCGCAGATCGTTCATAGTGTGACTAATCGTGCGATTGCGAGCGCGAATAGTGGTTCGAAGATCATTACGATCGATCTTGCTCAGGGCGAGAGTGCCCAAGAGTTTTTGACACGGCTTCGAATGCTGCTGTTATTCATGAATCGTGATACAGATTCGATTTCTGCCACTATTTCTCCTTCTTTTAGAGACGACACGTACCCGGCGATGCTTGCTCTTGTGAAGAGCTTTCAGCGTTCTGGTGCGAGCGAAGACTGGCGACCAGATGGTCCTCGATCGATCCGCATGGGTAACGCGAGGTATCTGTTTGTGAGCGTCGATATGCCGGTTGCAGATCGCAGCCCTTCGCCCGACACGCTTATCGAGATTGTCGCTGCACACAGAATCAGCAGTTCCTGGTACGACCAGCGAGTGAGCCCACGTGTTTCTTCGGCAGGTCTGACAACCGTGATGTTCGGTGCGCCGAATAGTCCGGACCCTGAATACGCAAATTCGATCTTCAAGCGTGAGCGCTCGAAGAACCTGTCGGGTCGCCCCGGCGGAATTCATTTTTTACGTCAATTGAACTGGTCCGCTACGGCGGCTGTCTGAGTTCATTTCTTTTTTAGCTCAACTTCGGAGGCTTCTCTAATGGTGATGACGCTTGGTCCTGCAACCCCTCAGTCCTTTGGGACTCTGGCTCCTGTCAGGTCGGATACGTTGCCGGAAAACACGCGCTACAAGGACGATGGTTGCGATGCTTCGTTGAGCTGCCTCAATTGTCTGTTGTCGTTGTGCAAGTACGACGATCCGGGTTGGCTGCAGCGCGAGAGTCGCAGGACTCGCGACGACGAAATCTTCCGATTGCGGGAGGAGCGTGTCCCAGTTGCTGAAATTTCAGAACGGTTCGGTATTAGCACGAGGACGGTTCATCGAATTGTTCAACGTGGCGGTGCAGCTCCGGTGACTATCGCCGAAGAGGACGCTGGTCCTGTTATTTCGCTCAGCGAGTTGGCAGAGCGTTCATTATTCCGTGAGCGAACGCCGTTTCCCGAACTGCTGCTCGAGGCTTCTGGTTAGTTCGGAGCGAACTAACTCAGCAAATGGAACCTGAGTTAGTTCGCTAGACCGCTAAACTGTCGGTATGACAAGCGGATCGAGCCTTCCAGATCGCCCACAACTACGTCCTGTCGAAGTAAATCGGATCTCTCACGAGGGAAGCGACTACTTCTTGTTAAAGGACCCTCGCAAGTTGAGCGAGCAGTCGTTGCTGGTTTCGGCTCCACTTGGTGCATATCTTCAGAATGTCGACGGCACGCACACTGTCGAAGAGATCATCGAAACGGCTCTGACTATTGGTGCCCCGCTAGTTCCCACTGAGATTCTCGACGATCTGCTGACTCGTCTCGACGAGGCGCTTTTGCTCTCGAACGGTGCGTATCTGGCCGAGATGGAGCGACGTATGCACGAATATCGAAGCGCACCGTCGCGAAAAGCTGCTCTTGCCGATCTAGCTTACCCGGGCAATGCAGAGGATCTTCGAGGATATCTCGACGGCTTTGTATTTCCGTATATGAGCTCGAACGGCACTTCAGCGAGGCAACCGGATGGTGTGTTGAAGGGCATCGTTTCGCCTCACATCGATTTCGAACGAGGTGGTGGTTCGTACGGAACGATCTGGGAGCAGGTGCGCAGTCAGATTCAGGATGTCGAGTTATTTGTTGTGTTTGGCACCGACCACAGTGGTGACGGGCCTCGGCTCACTCTCACCAACCAGAACTACGAATCTCCACTTGGCATGCTCGCGACCGACACCGAATTGGTCGATGTGCTGGCGAGAATTCTGGCACTCGACGACTCTGTCGAGGATCACGCATTTGGCGATGAGTTCAATCATGTGAATGAGCACTCGATCGAACTAGCAAGTGTGTGGCTGCACCGGGCTCTAGGGCCGGACAGTCGTGCGAACGCTAGGATGTTGCCGATTCTTTGTGGATCGTTTGGACGGTTGTTGATGGATGGTGCACCCGCAGTCGATGAGCATCCACAAATTCGCCAGGCAATCACGTATCTGAGCGAAATCGCCGAGCAGCGACGTACAATATTTGTAGCTGCATCTGATCTGGCCCACGTCGGTCCTGCATTCGGGGATGCCGACCTGATGCCGGTTGATTCCGATCATAGAAAACGGGTTGAAACTGACGATGAGCAACTGCTAGAAACGATCATCAAAGGCGATCGAGAGCGATTCTTCGAGCTTGTCAAAAATGATGAAAATCGCAACAAAATCTGCGGACTCGCACCGATCTACATGACGCTCTGGGCATCGGGCGCAACGTCCGGAGTTTGGAGTGGGTACCAGCAGTGTCAGGCAGATGCGGCCGATACGTCGTTCGTCTCGATTGCGGGCGCGACGCTATACGGGTAGCGAAGCACTAAGAATTTCTCGCAACAGCAAGCTGGAGTCGATCGACGACCTACTCTGGAGATATTTCGATCTGGGTGTTACCGCTGACGAGTTCGCCCGTCGCCTGATACAACGCTCGCTCAGCGATGTTCATTGCTCGATCTGCCACTCGCTCAACGTTGTGTGCAACCCACATGAGGTACGTTGCCCGTTCGGCGTTGTCAGGATTGCTCTTCACGAGTTCCATGAGATCGGTCTGCACCTTGGTGTATAGGTCGTCCACCTCGTCATCCTCTTTTTCGAGATCAACGCTTATCGTTCGAACGTTACCGGCGTCGCTACTCATGAAAGCTTCGAGTGCCCGTTTGAGCATACTGACAGCCATATCGCCCATTCTTGGGATGTCGATCAATTCCTTCAGCGGAGGTTGGTTTCCCATCATGATGCTGATCTTGGCGATTCCTTCGGCATAATCGCCGATTCGTTCGAGTTCACCGGCGATCTGCAAAGAGGCGACGATGCGGCGTAGATCGCCAGCCATCGGTGACTGACGCCGAATCAACTCGACACAGTAGCGTTCGATCTCTAGCTCGGTTTCGTCGATGTGATCGTCTTCATCGATGACCCTTTGCGATCGATCGATGTCGCGATTCTTCAACGCCTGTAGAGCGTCAAATATCGCCTTTTCGACGAATCCGCTCATCAGAATGAGTTCGGTCTCGAGTCTGCCAAGTTCTCGATCGAATTCTTGCCGACCGGTTGCGATGATGCTGTCCTGTTCGTTCATAATCGCTACAGTCTACCCCTGTGTACGCTAGCCGATACGACCGGTTACGTACGCTTCAGTTCGTTCGTCTTTCGGATTGCCGAAAACCTGTTCGTTGGTTCCATATTCGATCATTCGACCGATCCGCTCTTCACCAGCCATCATCACCGCTGCGTAATTGGAGATCCGGGTTGCCTGCTGCATGTTATGGGTGACGATGATGATTGTTACTTCGCTCGAAAGCTCCTGAATGAGTTGTTCTATCGCTTGAGTTGAAATCGGGTCGAGGGCGGAAGCGGGTTCGTCCATGAGTACGATTTCAGGGTTCACTGCGAGCGCTCTGGCGATGCATATTCGCTGCTGCTGACCACCGGAAACGCTCAAACCGCTGTCATTCAGGCGATCTTTCACTTCTTCCCAAACAGCTGCTCGACGCAGGGATGTTTCGACCACTTCGTCGAGGTCGTCCGTTATGCCATTGATTCGAGGACCGAACGCAACATTTTCATAGATGCTTTTCGGAAACGGGTTGGGTCGCTGGAACACCATGCCGATTCGGAACCGAATTTCGGTGGGATCGACTTCGGGAGCGTAGATATTTTGTCCGGCGAAATTGACCGTGCCGTTTACCGTTGCACTAGGGATGAGATCGTTCATGCGGTTGAAGCAGCGCAAAAGCGTGCTTTTTCCACAGCCTGACGGCCCGATGAGCGATACGATGCTGTTCTTGGGTACTTGCAGCGAGACACCATCGACGGCCGTTTGACCGCCATAGGCGACAGAAAGTTCGTTAGATTCGAGTATCGGCTCGATGTTGTCGAATTTGAGAATATTTTCGACCGAGCCTGCCTGCGAGAGGAGGTCGGTGTGTTTGAGAGCCATTAGTTACTCCACAAATGGACCTGAACAATTTACGTTCGTCGTTCAGCTTCAAATAGTAGTTGCGCAACGTTAACAGAATGAAAGAAGCGGCGAGACCGGTCTCGCCAACTGCTTCGTGCAAACTCGCAGCGAATTCCAGACGTCGCCGTAGACCGCATTCAGAAACGGGTCGTTCACAACAAAGTGATCGCGCTTTAGTAGCGTGCAATAGTCGAAGTTTTTACCTCGAACGATGTTGTACCAGTCGAGTTTGCGATTCGCTCAGAGAATGCCTGCCCGACTAGAGTTCGATACACAAGGGCTGCATCGAACGACGGATTGTTGTCGGTTCCGGCTTCGTATGGAGAAACAGGAATCCCAGAACTACTGCCAGTGATACCAATCCTGAGAAGGAATCGCGTACTCGTAGCCGACTTTGTAGAACGGGTCGTAGCTCGTCCGACGATTGGCTATCAGTCTCGTCAGCGCCCTTTCTTCGAGAGAACCATCATGGTTCGGATAGACTTTGCTGGGTGCGTTTGTATTCACGGTTTGAGTTTAGGCACTGGCATGTGAGATGGCATGCGCCCATTCGCGTCGTCCGTTGCTAGACTTAACGTTTATCCCCCGAAAATCCTTCTTCAATGACCACTCCTCCGTCTACCTCTCCCGATTCTGGGCCGACGGCTGTCGACGCTCCTGAAGCCACAGCCGCGCTCCCCTCAATTCTCGAACATTCACGCGACAAACTCACTTCGATAATGCTCGAACTGGGCGAGAAGAAGTTCCGTGCCGACCAACTCTGGCGCTCGATTTATCACGAGACTGCAGAGAGTTTTGAAGACATGTCGACTCTCAGTAAACCCTTCCGGAAGTCGTTGATCGAAAAATATTCGCTCTCGTCGCTTGAGCAGGCAACATTCGTGACCTCCGCCGATGGTACGACCAGCAAAGCGTTGTACAAACTACACGACGATGAACTGATCGAAACGGTATTAATGCGATACGAAGCCGATGGCCATCGTCGCAATCGCAAGACTGCGTGTATCTCGACTCAGGCAGGCTGCGCGCTTGGTTGCACCTTCTGCGCAACTGGCCAGCAAGGTCTCCGACGCAATCTCACCGTGGGTGAAATCGTTGCACAGGTCATCGAGATGCAGCGCATCGCCCATCGTGAAGATGAGGCTCAGGTGGCCGAAGGCAAGCGCACTACGGGCGAGCTTCAGGGCGTGACGAATGTCGTCTTCATGGGTATGGGCGAGCCACTCGCTAACTACAGAAACGTTATGTCTGCGATCAGAGTGCTCAACGATGGACAGGGTCTGAACATCGGTGCCCGGCACATTACGGTTTCGACCGTTGGACTTGTTCCACAGATTCTCCAGCTTGCCGACGAAGAACTCCAGATCAATCTGGCGATATCACTCCACGCTCCCGACAACGCTACTCGATCGCAAACGATGCCGATCAACCAGCGATACCCGGTCCAGGAGCTTATTCGAGCGTGCCACACGTATGCCGACAAGACGAAACGGCGCATCTTCTTCGAATATGTATTGCTCAAGGAGCAGAACGATTCGCTCGAGCAGGCTCAAAAACTTGGCCGGTTGCTCAACGGGCTGCACTGCCATGTAAACTTGATTCCGGTGAATCCGACTAAAGAAGGTCCGTTCGAGCGAACCGACCTTGCGACGGCCAAGGTTTTTCAGAGTGGCTTGAAGCAGTATGGCATCCCTTCTACAGTCCGAATGGAAAAGGGAATCGATATCAACGCTGGTTGTGGTCAGTTGCGCGAGCGGGCGGTCGAAATCCTCGGCGCGTAGTCGCTTCCTGCAGACGCGAACTCCCCGAATCGTCTGTAGAATTCCGCCTCGTTCGATAAGCTGAATCTGGCGAAGTGGAGTACCCGCATGACCGATCGTATCTGGCCCGAGGTTTACAAGAAACTCGGTGTAGCCCCCATTATTAACGCCCAGAGTTGGGTGACCGCTCTTGGCGGATCGATCATGCGGCCTGAGGTTCTTCAGGCGATGGATGACGCCGCGAATGCGTTTATCGACATCAAGAAACTCAATCTTGCCGCTGGCGAGGTCGTCGCACGTTCATGCGGCGCCGAAAGAGGTCTTGTTACCGCCGGGTGTTCTGCGGCCCAAGTCTTGATGGTAGCTGCGTGCATGACGGGGCAGAGTGAAGCGAACGTCGAGCAACTTCCAGATACAACCGGGATGAAAGACGAAGTAATTCTGTTCAAGGGGCAGCGAAATCGTTACGACAAGGCATTTGTTACGGCTGGCGCTACCCTGATCGAGTATGGATCTGAAGACTCCGTCACTTCCGACGATCTCGATAACACCATCAACGAAAACACTGCGTGCGTCGCTTACATAGTCGCTCCGTTCGTTCCGTCGGGCATCGGCCTCAAAGAGACGATTAGAGTTGCACACGAGCGAGACGTTCCCGTGATCGTCGATGCTGCTGCCGAAGTGCCACCACGAGCGAATCTTTCGGAGTTTCACAATCTGGGTGCCGACATGGTGGCGTTCAGTGGTGGAAAAGGAATCGGTGGTCCGCAGTCATCGGGTTTGCTTGCCGGTAAAGCCGATCTTATGGAAGCCGTAGTGATGAATTCGCTGAATCTCGATTCATCAGTAGCGGGTATTGGTCGTCCGATGAAGGTTTCGAAAGAGAACATCATTGGTCTCGTCACGGCTTTGCAATTGTTCACAGATTCTGACGAGGCAACCGAGTGGAAAGGATGGCAATCGAAGGCTGAGTACGTTGCGGAACGCTTGACCGGCATCGACGGAGTGCGTGTCGAAATAGAAGACGATCCGGCTGAACGTCAGGGTCCACAACCCGTTCTCCGATTTGGCAACGGCTATTCCGGACCGTCGATTGTTGAGATCAAAAACCATCTCGAAGCGGGTGATCCGGGAATTTTTGTTGGTGGTGGTGGTGGTGGCAGAGAAGAGATCAACATTGTTATGGTCAATGTTCAAGACGGCGAAGAGATCATCATTGCCGATCGCCTGAACGAGATTCTTCAAGGCTGATAAAACGTCGAATCGGCGTTTGTAGTCCCCACTTAGCATCAGTCGAACTTTACACGCGGGTGATTCACGGTATGCCGACCGCGAAATCGCGGGATCCCTCAATCCGCACGGTCTCTCCGTAGGTCAACGGTTGAATCGTAGGACAATAGTCCTTTTGAAATGACTGCTTGAACTCAGAATAAGCACTGCCATCCATGCCGACCCTCGCCTTTACTGATACTCGGTGGGTGCAGATATTTACCGCGTTATACGGATGGCACTAGGTAGTTTCCACGATGTTCGCATGGTGCTGTAGCGACATAGTGGAAACTTATCCGCCGGCCAGCGTTAAATCTTAAAAACATTGAACGGGCGATCCCGGATACGACGAGGGGGTTCTCGTTGTAGTCGCAAGGATCGAGTGGTGTAGTAAGGGGTAACTAGTATGGTCCTGAAAGGATCCCGTAGCCAACATGGCATCACGGGTCTTAAAACAGCGATCGTGCTTATTGCATGCGTGGTTGTGGTTTCAGTGTTCGCATTCACAATTCTTTCGGCAGGTGTCTTGTCATCTGGAGCAAACAAGCAAACGATCCATGCAGGCCTAAAAGAGACACGAACACGCCTACGTCAGGCTGGCGTTCGCCTTTTCTGGCTACGTTGGCAGCATTCAGGCTGTTCATAAAATCATATTTATTGCACAGAACTCTCTCGCTGGTGAAGCTGTCGACCTGACTGCACCGTACTCGGTTGACGACTCAGGGACTGATCCAGACATCGTGCCAGTGCCCGCACGGCGACGATCGTTTCTTACGCCGATGAAAATCACCGGCTCAGCGACGTACCGTGATCAGCAGTGTTCACTGGCAACAACAATGGTGATTCGTTGTTGGAAGATGGCGAAAAAGCTGAAGTGACCGTTTTGTTGATGGCCCGCATCACAGACCCAGCAATCGGCTCTACCGATTCGATTGCCTACATGGACGGTAATTCTGGCAACGGTGGTGGAGTCTCGGGTCTCAGCGCAGACGATTCACTCGTTGTAAAACGCACAAGGTTTGTGCTTGAGATGACTCCGCAGCTTGGAGCACCACTAGCAACCCAACCGGCCAGTCCCTCCTGAACTGCGTGCGGTGATTAACCTGAACTAAGTTCATCCTCATCAGCGTGTATATGCAGTGCCCATGTTCGTCCCGGCGGACAACATGGAGCGCTATGGCCAATCGCCTACCCCGGGAGCGTAAACGAACCCCTCAATGCTAATGCTGACGGATCGATCCGCAAGTCCTACCTAATAGAAAGGGCAACCTCTGGCCGGATTGGCGGAAGCCCTTTCTATCGTTAACTTTGATCTGGGTTTGTTAGTGCGATTGAACAGGTAGATCGTTGAGCAAACCCGCGTCGTTCATGGCATTCCATTCACCCAAGAACGTTGCGTTCCACTCGTCGGTCAGATGGCTCTGCATCATGTCTCGAAACACAGGCCAAAATACGATGATGCCATCGGCTCCATCGCTTAGTGCTGCCTCTGCGGTCTCAACCGACCTTACGAGAGCAGCGGTGATGAACGGTCGGTCCGCCCAGCCTTCGAACATTTTCTGGCAGTCACGAATCAACTTTGTCGGGTCGGCGCCTACGTCTTTGAATGGCTCACAGAATGGCAGCACGTGGGTGACTCCCGCCTGTGCGACTGCCGCCGCCTGAGGCAAGCTGAATACCGTTGTGCAGAATGTTGGAATTCCGGCCTTTTTGAGTTCAGTGAATGCACCAAGTGCGTGGGTTGATGCAGGGATTTTCAGAATGATCTGGTCGGACATTTTGGTGAAGACTTCACCTACGTCAAGCAGTTCCTGAGTCGAATGGCCGTCGATTTCGATAACGACCGGCTTGTCAGTGATATCGAGGTATCGCTGGGTGAGTTCGGTGATCTGCCCGTATTTCTTCACCATCTCGTTCAGGACGACCGTATTGGTCACGATCCCCGCAGCGCCACGGTCGAGCCATTCAGGTATATCAGCAGGATCGCCAGCCAACCAGATCGCCGGACCTGTGCCCGTCCTTCGTGCATTTTCTGCCGTGCCGAATAGCGGTTCGGTCAGCTTCAGCGAGGTTCCGTTCATAGTAGCCACAATAGTTCTCCATACCCATGCCAGCCGATTCGAGTGATGCAGTCGGCCAAATTTCAGACTCTGATTTCAGACGGTGAAAGTGTACCGCTTTTCAATAATATTTTTTTCTATCGGAACTGCCGAATTACCATGAAACCAATTTCGGTCAGACTGTTCGAACGCCGAAGAAACGTGAGAGACTTGGTGCCGTCTGATTTTTGACTTCGCAAACTCGCAGTTCATAAAAATGCCAACGAACTACGAAGGAATCCGCCCGACAATGAGCACGATAGAGATTGATATTCCATACGGCAGCGAGCTGGCTCGAACGAAATTACCAACGGGTAGGTTGCTGGGTACGCTCGATGTTGACGATACGGCAGGGTTGGTTGATCGAAATCAGGCCATCAAAGAAGCGATCGAGAACCCGATTGGGCTCGATAACAGCGTTTTCGAAATTGTGAATTCCGGCGAGACTGTTGCGATTGTAGTTCCCGATTCGTTCCGTACTACCCGCATCGAGCAAGTACTTCCGGTCCTCGTCGATGGCTTGATCGAAGCTGGTATTTCTTCGGGTGACATTTCGTTCATCTATGCCACCGGCACTCACCGTGGTCCGACACCCGAGGAAGAGCGAAAAATCCTAGGTGACGGAATTTACGAAAGGTTCAAGGATCAGGCGTATTCTCACGATCCTTGTGACGAGGATAATCTCGTCTATGCCGGAACGACTAGCCGTGGAACTAAGGTGCACCTCAATAAACGGGTTCATGAGGCAGATCGTATCATCGCGACTGGTGCAGTCGTACTGCACTATTTCGGCGGATTCGGCGGTGGCAGGAAGTCGATTGTTCCCGGTGTGGCGTCGATCACTTCAATCGCAAGTAACCACTCTATGAATCTGCATCCGACCGAAGATCAGATCGATCCGGCGGTGCGGATTGGTGGGCTAGATGGCAATCCGGTCGCAGAGGATATGCTTGAAGCCGCACAGCAGAGCCATGTCGACTATATCGTGAACACGGTGTTGAACCGCAATAGTGAAATTGCCGCGGTGTTCGCAGGCGAACTGAATGCAGCGCACATCGAGGCGACCAAGTTTGCGGAAAGCCAGTTTGCGACTGATATCGATGAACAGGCCGACATTGTCATCGCAGCTTCACCAGCAACCCAGAATTTTGTACAGACCCACAAGGCACTGTTCAACGCTTACCAGGCGGTGAAGCCCGATGGTCGGATCATTCTGTTGGCACCGTGTCCCGAAGGATTGGGTGGTGACCAGTTCGCCAAGTGGCTACGCCTTGGCAGTAGGGAAGCGATCATCGCTGGTCTTCGAAAAGAGAGCGAAATCAACGGTCAAACTGCGCTGTCGACTATCCAGAAAGCCCCGATTACCTACGTTGTGACAGAGATGACCGACGACGAAGTTAACATGATACGAGGTCGAACTACCGAATCGTTGGAAGACGCCGTGAGCAAGGCGTATGCCGATCTTGCTGCCGACGGTCGAACCGATCCAACGGTCTACCTCATGCCCTCAGCCGCCTACACAGTGCCGTTCGTGAAACAGGGCAGCCCGGTTTAACAAACGGCATCCTGAATCTAGCCCAGTCGCTCTGAACCCAGCCGTCATCCTGAACTTGATTCAGGATAACGAACAGCTGGTTTTCAACTTTTATCGGATGACCGTTCTCCTCTAATTCCTTCTCCTTCAGGGAGAAGGCTATGGTGAGGGGGAATGACGTCGGCTACTCAGGTAGCGCGTCGGCGATAACCTCGACGACGTGGCGTGATTCTCTTAATGTGTTGAAGCCGATTTGCTCTCGGCACGAAACGCCTGTTGTAGCGATCTCAACATTTGGATCGGCGTTACGCACGGCCGGGAATAAACGGTCTTCTCCGATCGCAGTGGCGATATATACGTGGTTTTTTTCGTAGCCAAATGACCCCGCCATACCGCAGCAGCCAGCTGATATTTCAGTCGCGTTGAAGCCGGTCGGAAGATTTAGTGCCCCCAGCGATTTCGACGTGCCAGTTAGAGCTTTCTGGTGGCAATGGCCGAAGAATTTCACTTCTTTCTGCACATCCGACCAGGCGATCTGCTGACCATCATCACCATTTGTTTCGACCAGTAATTCCTCGATGGTTACGACCGAAGCCGCAACCTGCTTGGCGTTGTCATCGCCATTGAGCAGATCGGACCAATCGTCGGTTATCGCCGAGACACAACTCGCCTCGCAACCGACAATTCTGATCCCCTGCGACACGTAGGGATGCAACAGGTCGACGTTGTGACGGGCGTTGTCGCTGGCTTGTTCGAGCAATCCCTTCGAGATCATTGGGCGACCACAGCACTTACGATCCTTGAGCACGACGACTTCGTACCCGAGTGCTTCGAGCACACGTGTGGCGGAAATACCGATGCTCGGGTGGTTGAAATTCATGAATGTGTCGTGGAAAAGCACGATCTTTCCACGCGGGCTTGCAGCACTCGCCTTGTGATCATCGAACCACTTCTGGAAAGTGTTGCGGACTACTTTTGGCATCGGTCGATTGCGATCGAATCCCGTTGCTTTCTCAAGCATGTATTTCACCGGACCAGAGCGGTTGATCGCGTTGACGATCGGTGCGACAGGCGCTGCCAACGAGTTCATGAGGTGAATGTCGGCAACAAGCTTCGACCGTAGCGGCACCTTCTTGTTTTTGTAGTACTGGTAGAGGTATTCGTATTTAATCTTCGCCATATCGACGTTGGCGGGACATTCGGCCTTGCAGGACTTGCACTCAAGGCAGAGGTCGAGAACCTCTAGAAGCCGTTCCGAGATCAAACTTTCCCTTGGGATCGTGCCTGAAAGCACCCCTCGCAATGCGGTCGACCTGCCACGGGTTGAGTGTTCTTCGTCACGCGTTGCCATGAACGAGGGGCACATCGATCCGGTGTGCAACTTTCGACAGGCTCCAAGGCCGACGCACATTTCCACAGCACCGTCGAAACCTTCCTCGATATCGAAGTTCAGGCGAGTGGCTATCGAGTCGGCTTCGTACGTGGGACCGTAGCGGAGATTGTCCTTGATATCCGGAGTGTCAATGATCTTGCCGGGATTCATGATTCCCTTGGGATCGAACGTAGATTTGATGTCTCGGAAAACCTGAACTAACTCTTTTCCGAAGAGCTTTTCTGCCCAGTGCCCACGGACAATACCATCGCCATGCTCACCCGAGAATGAGCCGTCAAACTCGATGACGAGATCGGCGATATCGCGTGAAATGGCTTCCATCTTTTCGATGCCATCAGCCGTTTTTGGATCGACAAACGGGCGAACGTGTAGGCAACCGACGCTGGCATGCCCGTAGTAGCCGGCACGGGTGCCGTGACTTTCAACGATTTCGTCGAACCGCTTCACGTATTCGGGAAGTTTTTCAGGCGAAACGGCAGTGTCTTCAACAAACGGTAGCGGCTTCGCAGCACCCGGAACGCTCATCAACAAACCTTGATTCGCCTGCCTGAACGCTCCGATCTGGACCTGCTCAGCCGGTGTATACAGCTTCGTTGTCGCATATCCAAGCTTGAGTCGTTCGAGTTTAGCGATGAGATTGTCGAGCTTCGATCTGACCTCTGCCTCGTCATCACCACTGAATTCGACGAAAAGAACGTCGGTCGGGTCGCCTTGCAGGAAATCTAGCGATCGGCTGAATCCCAGGGAATTACGCGCTTGATTGATGATGATCGAACCAGTGTGTTCGACTGCCGATGGCGATTCTTCGAGGATCGCTACGGTCGCTTCCATCGATTCGACAAGGCTGTTGAAATGAACGACTCCGAACACCTTGTATTTCGGACTGTTGACGAGATTGAGTTTTGCTCCAGTTACAGCAGCCAGTGTTCCCTCGGAACCGACCATAACCTCTGCGAGATTTAGCGAAACGGGGTTGGCGGTGCGGTCGATGTTGTAGCCGCCGACCCGCCTCTGGATTTTCGGAAATTTCGCTTCGACGAGTGCGGCAGAGCGGGTGGAAATTTCGCTGACTCCACGGTAGATATCGCCTTCGAGACCAGAAAGGGCAAGGCGAGACTTCAATGCACCGCCTTGCTGGCAGCCTGCGGTCGTCTGCGATCCGTCTGAGAGGGTTAGGTCCATCTCAAGAACATGATCGACCGTTAGGCCGTAGATCAGCGAGTGGGTGCCGCAGGAATTATTGCCCATTGCACCACCAACGTTTGCACGGCTAGCGGTGCTGGGGTCGGGTGTGAAGAACAGACCAGTTGGGCGTAGCTGGTTGTTCAAGGCGTCGATCGTAATACCAGTTTGGGTTTGAACCCATTTTTCTTCGGTGTTTATCTCCAGAACATTGGTCATGTATTTGGAGAAATCGATCACAACGGCGTGATTGACGGTTTGACCCGAAAGACCGGTTCCACCGCCCCTCGGAAGCACCGCAACCCCGTTTTTATTGCAGATTTCGATTGTGGCTTGAACATCACCAGAATCACGCGGGATTACAACACCGATCGGTTCCATTTGATAGATGGATGCGTCGTTTGAGTAGATTTGCCGGGTTACGGCGTCGAAGCGAACTTCGCCACCAACCGCAGTTCGTAAATCAGCTTCGAGGTCGTGCGTCGAAGAGTTTGGATTTCGACCCGCCGAGACAACCACGCCTAGTCGTCCGTTGCCGTTGCTACGCTTACGGTGGCAGTCTCTTCTTCTTCGTTGTTTGGAAGGATGATCGACATCAAAACACTACCAAAGAGGATTCCGATGATGATTCCGAGCGAAAGGTAGATATCACCAAGTTCGCCGAACACGTGGAAATCGTGGAACGCCTCTTCGACGATCATCTTCAGGCCAACGAATCCCAGAATCAGCGCAAGTCCGTACTGCAAGTACCGGAAGAGCCTGACCATGCCAACCAGCAGGAAGAACAGCGGCCGCATTCCAAGCACCGCCATGGCGTTCGACGACCAGACAATGAATGGATCGTCGGTGATTCCAAATACCGTTGGAATAGAGTCGATAGCGAAGACAACGTCGGTCGTTCCCAGAACAAGTACCACCAGCAGGAATGGAGTCACCGCTCGTGCACCGTTCAGCTTCGTGAAGAATTTTGTGCCATCGTATTTGGTACTGACGTGCATGAACTTCTTCGCCAATCGCACCGTGATGTTCTTGCTTGGGTCGACTTCCTGTTCGCCAGCGAAGGCCAGTTTGTAGGCGGTGTAGATCAGGAATGTGCCCAGGAGGAACAAGAACCACGAGAAGGCGGTGATTACGGCGACACCAATCGCGATAAAGACCGCTCTGGCAATCAAGGCTCCGACGATACCGAACAACAGTCCTTTGGCTTGATATTCCTTTGGCAGGTTGAAATAGCCGAATATCACGATAAAGACGAACAGGTTGTCGATGCTTAACGCACGTTCGGCGACATAGCCGGTTACGTATTCGAGCCCCTGTTGATTGTTGCCAGCGGTATAAACCCAGACTCCCACGACACCAGCCACGAGGGTCCAGAAGACGGTTAGCCACGCTGCTTCTTTCATTCCGACTTCATGACTTTTGCGAGTCAGAATTAGCAAATCAAATACGAGCAGTACGACCAGCGTGACGTTGAAAATTAGCCAGTGGTTAAAACTCTCGAGCAACAGGGATGCGTCTTTCTATGCAGTTTGCGCGATTACGTTTGGTGTCGGAGGGTATTGCGGATTCTGGCGCGCTAACTCGGCAACTAAATTAGCATAGAGCCATGCGAAATGAGAGGGGCTAGAGCTTCGTTAAATCGAGACCAGGCTATCGCTATGAGCGAAACGTCGCTAAGAGGTTTTGCTGATCTTGTACATCTGCTGGCCACGAGGAGTCTTAACTTTTACCTCGTCGCCGAGCATTTGCCCAAGGATTGCTGATCCGACCGGAGATACGATCGAAATCTTCGACGCCAGTGGGTTTGCTTCGTGCGGTTCAACTAGCTGGTACTTGACCGTCTTGTCTGTGCTGATCTCGGTAAGCTCGATCTTAGATCCGATGTGAACCCTGTTCCGATCCTGATTCTTGGCATCGATGATGACCGCTACTTTGAGCGTGGCTTCAAGCTCTTGAATCTTGCCGATAGTCATTCCCTGAGCTTCACGGGCAGCCTCGAGAGGAGCGTTTTCTCGGACGTCACCGTCGGCAGCTGCCTTCTGGATATCTTCAACGATTCTAACTCGCTCTTCCTGCAACGATGCAAGTTGCTTGGTCATTTCGTTGTAACCGCTCTGGGTCAAGCGCACGCTTCGGGCAGGGTTATCAATGGTGACGGTCTTGGTGGCGCTTGTCCGGGACTTTCGAAGACGTAGATGCTGCGCGAGGTTGACCTCGATATGCTCCTTTTTCTTGAGGAACGTGAGGAAAAGCTTTACAGCGCTGAGTCGTTCGGTGGCGTCACGAGTTGCGGTCTTGGCGCCAAATATCTCGTTGTACTCACCGATTTCGGATGGGATGATCGTGTCGATCAGTCGCTCGGAACCGATCCAGCGGACGAACTTGGCAATTTCAGGCTGCGCAGACTTCTTGTTATCTTGCGGCATCTGCCTCACATATGTCTGAAACGCTTCGTTTAGTGAGAGTGTTACTTGCTCTTCCTGAGTAGTTTCCGGTGCTTCAGACGTGGTTGCCATGTTTTGCCTATTTCTGTGGGATAAGGAAAGCCTGTTTCCCACTGCTGGATATCAGGAGGACAGTAGGTTAATGATAGTTACGCCATTTTGAGACCGCAAATAATCCATCTGGAAATCGTTTGACACCCCAATCATCTCGAACTTAAAATCAATGTTCCCACCCGTAACAAGCGGGCTCATTACATCAGGCCATCCGGGCCGCAGGCGTCCCCACGACGATACCCACCACCAATATGCCAAAGCGTACCTACCAACCAAAATCCCGGCGGCGCCAGCGCGTCCATGGCTTCCGATCACGTATGAGTAACAAAGGCGGCCGTGCGGTTCTTGCTCGTCGCCGAGGCAAGGGCAGGTTGCGGCTAACCGTTTAGTAAGTCGCATCCAGTGTCACTACCTACCAAACAACGAATCAGACACCCGGCGGAATTCCGGCGCGTTTTTGCGTGTGGTCGTCGAGTGTCGAGTGAGTTCGTAAATGTTGTTGTACTCACGAACGACCTCCCTTACCCGAGGGTTGGACTGTCTGTCAGCAAGCGCGTTGGCGGTGCAGTTGTGCGGAATCTTGTGAAGCGACGCATCCGTAATTCATTCGCTGAAATGAACCTCAATTCAGGCTGGGACATCGTTGTTACTGCCCGACCACAGGCTTCAGAAGTTAGTTTCACGGAACTCGATCGAGCGATAAAGAAGTCGATTGAACGTGCAGGTGTCAATCTCACCGAGATCCGAGAATCAGGAGTGGCGATCTAATGCGCAGCGCACTTCTGTTACTCATCAAGGGCTACAAGACGGCGATTTCGCCGTATATGCCCGGCCAGTGCCGTTACGACCCAACTTGCTCTGAATTCGCCGCCGCTGCCATCAAGACGTATGGTGCTGTTAGCGGTTCATGGATCGCATTGAAAAGGATCGGTCGGTGTCATCCCGGTCGATCGCGGGGTTACGATCCCGTCCCTTGAAAGCGTTTATCTGAATAACCACCTAATCCGGGCTGGGCTGCCAATCGGCTTTCCTCTCTCGGTTCAATAGCAACCGGAGGCCTAAAACGCCATCGTCAATATCCGGCACGATCCGAACCACTAAAAACGGGTCAACGCCAACAAATAAAATCCGGAGGAACCGTACGAGGTTCCCTCTTCTGCTTGCGTTCATCTTCGTGATGATCGCTGCGGTTGGTTGTGTAAACGACCTCACGCCAGAAGGGGGCTGGTCGAGTCCGATTTCCGAAGGCGACAAGATTTTCGTCGGAAATCGCGATGGAAACCTCGTCAGATTCGATCCTGCCAGCGGAAATCTGGACAACAGCTGGCGATACCCGTTCGATGATGGTCTCGGGGCGATGTACAGCGAGCCCGTAGTTGTTGGCGACATTGTTTACGGTGCTGGATACACCTGCCGAGGGAATAGCTGTGATGGTGAAGTGTTCGCCCTTAACCTTGAGGATGGTGTTTCTATCTGGCGTTTGGAGCTGAAAACCAAACTTGTAGGGCCGTTGGCAATTGCCGGTTCTTCTTTGCTGTTTTCGACCGGTGAAATCGACGGAGAAGAGGAGGATGGTACTGCCGGATATCTGTACGCTCTCGATATTTCGAATGGCGCGGTCAACTGGCGAATGCCGCTCGACGGAAATGCATGGAGCGGAGTCGAAGTCGCAGGGATTGCTGCGTACGTCGCAACAATGTCCGGGACTGTATATGCAGTCGACACTAGTGACAACCCAAGCTTCGCCAGTGATTCAACCTCTCGAATTCGGTGGGTTCTTGACGCCGGGGCTGCACTCGCCGGTCCGATCCATGCTGAGGCCGGAAATATCTACTTTGGCGATCTGGCAAACAACGCGTACAAGGTCAACACGGCAAATCGATCGTCTACGTCACTAGCCTCAGAGTTAAGTGCTGGCCGAGGTGAATGGAAGTACGACGCCGGTGCCTGGGTTTGGGCAAAGCCGCTGATTGAAGATGGCACAATATTTATTTCGGCCCTTGATGGCTCGATTCACGCTTTGGACGCCGCGTCCGGTAACCAGAAATGGACTGTCTCTATCGAAGGCCAAATCGTTTCGCCTCCGACGCTATTCGATCGAAGACGCGGCGACACACGTGAGCGAGCGCTTGCTGTGCCATCGGGTGAAAAGAATGTCTGGGTGATTTCAGTGATCGATGGGCGAGAACTGGGTGTGTTCATCACCGACGAACCGGTCAAATCATCTCCACTGGTCCACGGAGACAATCTTTATGTTCATGCCCTCAACGGCGATCTAAAGTGGTTCTCAGTCGATGACACCTCTAAGCGAGGTTGTATCAACTTGAAAGACGGTGGACGATGCGACTAAACGCTATCGCCAACCGCGTTACTTCTAGAAGGGAGGCCAACTAATGGAAATATTTGGCATTCTCTGGCTTGAAGTGATCATGCGCCCGATGATCAACAGTCTGGCGTTCCTGTACCAGGTGCTGTTCTCCAATTTCGGACTCAGCATCATCATCTTCACCGTTCTCATTCGTGTGGCGATGATTCCGCTCACAGTACGGCAAACACGTCAGATGAAGAAGATGCAGGCTATCCAGCCCAAGTTGAAGGCGATACAGGATAAGTACAAGGGCAAGAAGGGCGACGCCCGCCGCCAGATGTCCGCCGAGACCATGGGACTGTACAAAGACGCCGGGGTTAGCCCTGTTGGCTGTCTTGGTCCCATGATCATCCAGATGCCGATCTGGATCGGTTTCTATCGGGCAATTTTGCGCACCATGCCATCGACACCAGAAGGCTTGGCGAATCTTTCGGATCTGTTCTACAGCTGGAACCCTGCGATCGCTTCGGTTCCGTTCAATAGTCAGTTCCTGGGTCTGTCTCTTGTGGATCTAGTCTCTGCTGCGACAATGCCGTGGAACTACGCACTGCCAGTTTTGGTAGGTGGTTCGATGTTCCTCCAACAAAAAATGACCACGAACCCTACCTCGGACCCACGCCAAAAACAGACCAACCAGATGATGCTCTGGATGATGCCGATCATGTTCGGTGCATTCACATGGCAGTTCCCCGCTGGTCTGGCTGTTTACATCCTGTTCTCAAACATCGTCGGTGTAGTTATTCAGTACTACGTCGGCGGCAAGCAACCAATCGAACTATTCGGCCGGTCGTTCCTTGGTACCGAAGCGAGCAAAGCTGAGCGAGCACAACAGCTGGCAACAGAAGCCGCGGGTACAAGTACATCAGCACCGGAACCGGAGGAGTCAGACGAAGATGACACGAGCACGGAAATTCTCGGGAAAGACAGTCGACGAAGCAACCGAAAGCGCACTCGCCGAACTGGGCGCCGAACTCGAAGACGTCGAAATAAAGGTAATTAGCACCGGTCGGTCAGGCATTCTTGGCTTCGGTGGTGAACCGGCAGAGATCGAGATTTCTAGACCGGGCGAAGACGGTTCGCCATATTCCGATGACGACTTCGCTGATTCTATAGAGCCTTCGTCTCAACCGGAAGCTATCGCTGATGGTGCAGATTCTGATGATGCGGCACCACGCGGACGTGGCAGGAGTCGCAACCGCAACCGGGGACGAGGTCGTGGCCGTGGTCGAGAGGGTCGCTCGCAACGTGACGACCGTGAGCAGCGATCAGACAACAGCCAACGCAGCGAAGATTCCCAGCCGATTATTCGTGAAAAGGATGAAGAAGCGGAGCAGCTCGTTTCAGAGTTGATCGACTACTTCCTAGGTGCGATGGGTGTCGTCGCTGACACGTACATTCGCGAAGATGAAGAAGACGGTTCGATGACTTTCGAAATCGAGGGCCAGGACGCCGGCTTGCTGATTGGTCGCCGTGGCGAGACGCTGCAGGCACTTCAGTTCCTCATTCGTATGGTTACCAACCGACAGCTTGGGCGAAAAGCGTACGTTGTTATCGATATCGAGGACTACCGGGAACGCCGGATTCAGATGCTGCGTCGGCTTGCACGTCGAACGGCGGGTCGGGTTGGCTCTAGTGGGCGTGAGGACAGTCTAGAGCCGATGTCACCAGCCGAACGTCGAATCGTTCACATGGCTCTCGCCGGTCACCCTGATGTCCGAACCGAGTCTGAAGGCGAAGGCAACCAACGTCGAGTAGTCATCTTCCCGAACGACTAGGTGGTGGCTTAACGGCGTTTTCTGCGACAGGGCTATAGTTAGCCAAATCGTTGTATCCGTGCCGCTGAATACACTTATTCTCTCTCCCTCCTGGGAAGAGGGCAAGAGTGTGGGTCAATCCAGAATCGGAACAACCGAATTCACAATCCCCTCAATTTGCTCTCCAGCACAGCAAGCGATATACGTTGGTTTCAGGGTGATATCGTCGCGCTGAGAGATCCGCAATTCGCAGATCCTAACTACTGAACGAACCAAATCAGAGCATGCAAGCCCCACCAGAATTCATTTCAGTCGGTCACCTGACATTTGACGTCAACATCGTCGACAATGGATCGCCAAGCAGCCATATTCCCGGCGGTGCGTCAGCCTATTCGGCACTCACGGCTGAAAAGCACGGGTTGTCGACTGGCATCGTTACTTCGGTCGGTTCCGACTACCCGGTTGACCAACTGTTCAGTGGTGTTGACGTACGCACTGTCGAAAGCGAACACACCGTCGCGTTCGCGAACTACTACGACTCAGGCGATCGAACTCAGGTACTGATGGCGTCGGGGAGTCGCATTCCGCAAACCGCGATTCCAGAAGACTGGACGACTCCGGACGTACTATTCGCGAGTCCGCTACTTCACGAGTTGCCCAGCGACTGTGTGAACTGGTTCGATCCGAAAATATCGTGCCTCGTACCCTCCGGTTGGCTACGACGTTGGGGCCACGATGGTGAGATTACATACGCTGATATGTTGCCCCCGTTTCGAGGCAAGAAGTGGGATGTGATTGCAGTTTCAGAATCTGAAATTGAGAGACTTCCGGACAAACAACTGTTCGATCTCGGCGAGATTATTTGCGTTACCAAAGGTGAAAACGGCTCTCGGATCTGGTCGAACGGAGAGTGGATACAGGTTCCGATCGTCCCGTCGAAACCTGTCGATTTCACAGGTGCTGGCGATATCTGGGCGACCACGTTCGTTATTGCGTTGAATGCGGGAATGGATCTGGAACCGGCAGGCAAATACGCAGCCGCTGCTTCGGCGATATCGATCGAGTCGACTGGGCTCAGCGGGTGTCCGTCCCAGACTGAAGTCGAAGCGCGCCTGCCTTGATCGCCCGAATCATGCGGCTTCGAGTGCTTTTTGGGCTGCAGTCTTATCAAGAAGGCCGCCCGATTGTCGCCAGACGACTTCACTGTCTTTGCCAATCACGACGAATGTCGGATTCAGGTAGGCACCGTAATCGCGAACCAACTGTCCTGCGATTGAGTCTGGACGTTTAGCTTGAGAATTTGCACATCGTCGTCCATTTCGCTTTCGAGACTTTGAACGATGGGTTGCGATGCAAGACACGCCGTGCAGGAATTCGAGAAGAATTCAACAAACACTGGCTTACCTGATGTAATCACACCTGCGCTTCAAATTCACTCCCAACTGAACTGGTGCCAGGGCGAAGAACCATTACGGCGCTGATTCTGATGATTACGGCGACCAGATACACGGAAATCTGCCTGCGGCGACCTTTGATCGGAAGAAGAGCGATCATCAGGACGATGATGCCCGTAATCGTAATAAAAGCCGAGTATTGGTTGAACAATTTGAGCAATGACAATCCTCAAAGAGCTTCCGATCTGCAGCGGGTTATTACCTGTTGTGTATGGTTAGATTCAGCAGATGCGAATTTGACGCGGCGATGCCATTCGTCTGACGGGTAAATAGGTCACCGCAACGAATTTGACGCCACACCTTCGTCTCGACCGTCGCGGAGCGGAGATATCCTGGTTGATGAAGTAAGTTGGATAGCTCAATAACAACGACGTACGCACCACGCCCCCACTGAAGGTCTCTCTCCGCTGGTCGAGAACTCCGGCGTGGGCTGTTGGCTTTGTTGGCGGCGAGTAGGTCTCAGGACTCTCCACTCCGCTATCGCTTCGGTCGTGACGAGGGAGTAAACACCACGTCTACCCAAACGCTGAGCCGTTTAGTAGAGCGGCTAGCGAATGCTCATTTTCGAGCTGCCCATCGAGTTCGAGCCGATGCGTGCTTAGCGTCACGTGGTTGTGATCGCATGTCGCCAGAATTTGTTCGAACCGGTCGGCAGACGTATTTCCGAACAAGATCAACACCGGCAGAACGTGCCTGCGTTCCGCCTGGAAGATGGCAGCCTGATACCAGAGAGCCTGCCTCAAGCCTTCAGACCACGAATCAGCCCGTTCTATTTCGATTACGTGAGTCGGAAATTTTGGGTTGTACCCGATCAACAAATCGGCACGTTCCTTGCCGGTCCACATTTGCGCTTGCTCGATAGCGTTGATGCCTGCGAGCCGGAAAATGCGGGTCACTTCTTCCTGAATCTCGGCTTCTGCCTTTTTTGGAATCCCCTGCGCGGCATCGAAGCCCTTCATGATTCCGTCTTTCAGCGTCGCATGTGAAAGATTGAACTGAGATTCCCACGCCTGGTACAACACCGACTTGCGCGTATTGCTCAGCTGCGACCAACCCGAGGCTTCAGCTTCCTGATGCACCGTGGCAATCACGGATTCTCTTTCGGCGCTGGAGAGTTCGGTCAGTGTGCGAGTCATTACTTCTTAGTGGATTTCTTGACGGCTGGTGGTTTGAATTTCTTGCCAGAGGCGTGTGCCTCAAGACGCTGATTTGCCAACTCGACGTACTCAGAAGATACGTCATACCCAACAAAATGACGACTGTTCCTCACGGCTGCAAGTGCTGTAGAGCCGGTTCCCATGAACGGATCGAGCACCACTTCGCCTGAGAATGTATATAGGTCGATTGCTCGTCGAGGTAGCTCTTCTGGGAACGGTGCCGGGTGGCCAACTTGCTTTGCCGACTGAGGAGCGAATTCCCAGACACTCTTTGTAAATTCGAGAAAGTCGTCCCGGGTGATGGTGGCTTCTCGACCTTCGAGGGGTTTGCGTCCGAAGGGTGGTTTTTGAAATACGAGGATGTATTCGTGGGTGTCTCGGAGCGTCGGGTTCGATGGCGACATCCAACTGCCCCATGCTGTCGATGTTCCCGCACCCGCCGACTTGTTCCAGATGATCTCCCCTCGCATGTGGAATCCGGCGATTGCTGCCTGTTCGATGAGGTACGCGTGGAGCGGAATATAAGGTTTTCGACCCAGATTAGCGATGTTCACGAGCGCACGACCACCGTCGACGAGGATACGGTACGTTTCCTGCATTACGTTGCCGATCAACTTCATGTACTGGTCGTGGGTCAGGTCATCGTCGTAGTCCTTGCCAACGTTGTAGGGCGGCGAGGTGACCATCAGGTGCACTGAACGATCAGGTAGTTCGGTCATTTTTTCGCTGGAGCGATTGATGACCGTATCGAGGATGTCAGCGGGAATCGATTGCTCGGGCTCGGGCTTTTTATCCAGGGCTTCCCGGTCGTCCGGTTGAAGCGCACGCGCGTAATACTCGGAAGAATCGTGGCTGAATCTTCCGTTTGTCCCGAAGGACGATGTGCTGGTTGGTCGCTGTTTCGGTACAGCTTTTGAACGACGTGACATCTTCTAAATAAGGATGCTAGCAGTTGCCGCGCGTAAGCGCGAATTTATTTCGGCGGACATTCCCTCTCAACCTGAGCTTCTCATTGAGTGCGAAGGAATAAAGTGAGATCGACGAGTGAAAAAAGTCTAGTCTGTTGCCTGATCGAGGATGCTGATGAGGTCGACGGCTTTGCGGTCATCTTCAGCGCCCTTGGCGGTGATGCCCTCGTCGTACATCTGGATGCAGAACGGACAGGAAACAGCGATCGTTTCGGCGTTGGTGTCGAGGAACTGATCGGTACGCAGGTGGTTCACTCGCTCACCCTCGGCTTCGATCCACATCTGCCCACCACCTGCTCCGCAGCAGAACGAACGCTCCTGATTCTGTTCCATCTCTACGAAGTTCAACCCCGGAATCGAACTGATGATTTCGCGTGGAGCACCAAACTCACCGTTCTGTCGACCCAGATAGCAAGAGTCGTGATAAGTCACGGTCCCGACCTTGCCAATGCCAGCTTCTGTCGGCTTGAGTTTGCCATCACGTAGCAATCCGCCAACGAAAGCTGTGTAGTGAATGACGTCGTATTTGCCACCGAGTTGCGGATATTCGTTCTTGATCGTGTTGAAGCAGTGTGGGCAGGTGGTGATGATCTTTTTTATGTCGTACTGCTTGAACGTTCCGATGTTCGTTTCGGCCTGCGTCTGGAAGAGATACTCGTTGCCGAGTCGACGAGCGGGATCACCCGTGCAGGTTTCTTCGTGGCCCAGTACAGCGAAATCGATTCCAGCCTTTTTTAATACTGAAGCCATCGATCGAGTCGTATCGACGCCACGCGGCACAAGTGCACCCGAGCAACCAACCCAGAAAAGCACTTCCGATTCGGGTTTTTCAGCGAGTGTTGGAATATCTAGCCCGTCCATCCACGATGTGCGATCCAGCGTCGTACCACGCCATGGGTGACCACGCTGCTCGATCGATTGCAACGCCGATTGTGCAGCGTCGGGAGTGGTCGCTGCTTCGAGCGTGAGGAACCGGCGCATATCTACTATCGTGTCAATGTGGTTGATTTCAACCGGGCAGGCGTCGAGACACGCCGCGCACGTTAGACAACTCCACAGTGCGTCGTCCCCGACCGCATCGTGAATCATCGAGGTTGCTGGTTCCGGTGCAGTTTCTCCGGCAGGTGTGCCAAGAAGAACGGGAGCACGCTCCTCCATGTACCCACGCATTCCCTGAATCACGGCACGAGGAGATAACGGCTTTCCAGACGCGAATGCCGGGCAGGCGTCCTGACATCGACCGCAATTCGTGCAGGCGTCGAAACTGAGCATCTGCGTCCATTGGAGATCTGGGATGTCTTTAGCACCGAACGTTTCGAGCGTCTCGAAATCACCCATAGGCTTCAGAGCACCACGAGGTCGCAGTGATCGATAGTACCAGTGCATCGGGCTGACGATCATGTGGGCAAGTCGATCGAAACGAGTTGAGGTATAGATGATTGCCGAGACGAATATTCCAGCGTGGATCCACCACATAGCAGCGTGAGTGGCTTCGAGTGACGCCGATGTGAATCCGATGGCCAGCAGAATTTTGGCGACCACCCAGCCGAGTGGTGACCATCCCGCAACCGACGTGTCGTAGTACGTTGACGCGGGATTCAGTTCAGTCGCGCCGATTCGCATTCCTTCGATCAAGAAACCGCTGAGCAGCAGACCGAACAGAAAGCTGAGAATAATGCCGTCGTCGAGAACCGTGTTGAGGCGACCGGGTTTAAACACATAGCGTCGCCATGCCGCCATTGAGAGTCCGAGCGCAGCCAAACCGCCCCCGAAAACGTCCCACACGAATCCAAGCGGCACGCGAGCATGGGCAGTCGGCCACGCCCACTCAAGATATTTTTCAGCATTGAACTCGAGAGCCGCGATTATCGTGGCAATGAGTAGCACACCAAATCCCCAGAAGATTGAAAAGTGCATGATCCCTGAGTAGAGATCGCGCTTTCTCACAAATTGGCGATGAGCGAATAAGCCGACCAGAACAAGCGAAATAAACGCTTTCCATCGATCGGAAGTTGGTCCTAGATCGACTTGTGCACCGGCGGTGTGCCACAGACGCCACCTACGGCGAAGGGCGTACGCAATCGAGGCGAGTGCGATCGGAGCGATCAGGTAGACTAGCGCCCCGGCGAGCGGGTAGCCGATATTCCAAAAGTCTGTGCGACCTGCGAACTCAGACATGCCTTAGCGTTGTTCCCGATTTCTTAACCAGCGAATACTTCCCCGCGGGATTGCGGGTAGTGTACAAATTACCAAAGTCGATGTCGTGCCTGAGCACCGGGTTGCCGGTGTGTATTGATGAGGTGGCCGATTTGATTTAACGTATGTCCTTCGGATGCATTCGGTAAGCCGGAACGATTGGCGTAGCAGGAGATTTCCGCACGTGAAAACTCGTGCTAACCAATGATTCGGGTCCACATCAAAACCGACGAACCGGTTACGAGCCACAGGAAGATGTTTATCAGTAGCGGCTTGTCACGAATCAAGATTTCTTCAGGTGCTTCGCCCGCGTCTTTGACGTGGATCAGGTACAGATAGCGAAGGACGCCGTACGCCACGAACGGAATCGTGAGCATCATCGAGTTGTTGGCGGGTACGTTCGCCTCGGTTACGTCGGTGCTGAACGTGTAGAGTGTGTAGGCGATGAGCGTCGCCGTTGCTACCACATTGATCAGGTTATCTAGCAGCGTCACGGTATATTCAGCGAGGATCGACCTCTGAGCCTCGGAGTTTTCTCCGGCGACCGAAAGCTCGGCACGGCGTTTCGCCAGGGCGATGAACAAAGCACCGAGGGCTGTAACGACGTAAAGCCATGGTGAAATGGTCAGATCAAGTTCGATCGTCTCACCTCCCCGATAAATAATTGCGTGGTCGATCGCAATCGATCCGGCAACAGCACGTAGTACGAATCCCGACGAGACTGCCATCACGTCGAGCAGGACGATATTTTTCAACCACCAGCTATACGCGACATTCGTGGTCAGATACGCAGCTGCGGTAATCAGCATTGGAATGGAGATAGCAACCGACGCTACCAGCGCTCCGACAATCATTGCGATTGAAATTCCGTATGCCCACGGCAGAGAAATCCGACCGGCAGCTATGGGGCGTAACTGTTTTCGAGGGTGTATACGGTCTTTTTCGACATCGGATGAGTCATTGATGAAGTAGACGGCAGCCGAGAGAAGCACGAAAATTCCGAGAGTTGCGAACGTCCGTCCGACGATCGATGTCATACCAGAGAAGTCGTCGGCGCTATACCAGATGTTTACGGTGAAGAAGAGCGGAACGAGAACCAGCCCGTTCTTGACCATCTGGAGAGGACGCGATCCTTTGATAATTGCCCGTATGCTCGGTATACGTGATGTCTGAATTGTGAGTTCCGTTTTTGCTGCCACATCGCCGATGATAGGTGTAATCACAATTCGAGGTCAATTTACGGCTCTAACACGAATCGCCATTATTTATGCCTTCAAATTCGAAAATCCGCCTCGATCAGCTCCTCGTTAACAGGAGATTGACACCTGATATCAAAGAGGCTGCTGCTCTCGTTATGGCAGGGAAGGTGTCGGTTGCCCACGAACGTAGATCGCCTACACCGGGAATGCAGGTTCGATCTGACATCGACGTGGAAGTCGCGCCAGAGAGACGGTTTGTTTCACGCGGCGGAGAGAAACTCGCACGAGCTCTGGACGTGTTCGAGATGAACGTTGAGGGTTTGGTTTGTCTTGATGTTGGAGCGTCGACCGGTGGATTCACCGATTGCCTGCTGCAGGCCGGTGCAGAACGCGTCTACGCCGTTGACACGGGACGAGGACAGCTGCACCAGCAGTTGTTGACGGACGATCGTGTAGTGAACATGGAGCGAACGAATCTGGTCGATGGAACCGGACTCCCCGAAAAAGTCGATCTCGTTGTTGCCGATGTTTCGTTTACTTCCCTGAGTGCGGTCTTGCCATCGGCGTTCGATCAATTGGTGGCGAACGGTCAGGCGATCGTGCTTCTCAAGCCGCAATTCGAGGCTAAAAAGAGCGAAGTTCCTCGCGGCGGAGTAGTAATCGATCCCGACGTTCACGCCGCGGTAATTGGGCGATTTGTAAAGTGGGCAGGCGACGCAAAAATTCGCATCCGGAATCTTGTCAGTTCGGGGATACTGGGCGACAAGGGAAATAAGGAGTTTTTGCTCCAGCTGGAAGCCCCTCGTTTGTCAGGGGATTAAAAGGCACGCCTGAGGCTGTGTGTGCGTTGACCGTGCCAGTTTTGGCACGTTAAAATTGTGAACTCATTCGCTGATAAACCTTGGAGCATTTCGGCGATTCTGATCTTGATGACGTAAACGTGCGTCTCAAGGAATTGAGCGGACCGATCAAAAGCATCAGCATCTGTGATAGATACTCAGGGCCCGATCATCCCCAAATCCGACGACAAACCGCATGAAGCATGCGGGATTATCGGTGCTTACCTACCTGACGAAAGTGTCGTCCGTACCGCCTTCTTTGGACTATTTGCCCTACAGCATCGCGGTCAGGAGAGTGCGGGCATCGCCACGTCTGATGGTGATCGGATTCATCTCAAGGCGCAGATGGGGCTCGTTTCTCAGGTTTTCCGAGAAGAAACACTCGCCGCTCTTCCCGGTCATGTCGGAATCGGGCACACCCGTTATTCAACGATGGGTGGAAGTAAGGATTACAACGCTCAACCACTCTTAGCCGACGGTCAACGAGGCTCAATTGCCGTGGGGCACAACGGCAATGTGATCAACGCTCGTGAACTGCGAATTGAGATGGCTGAAGAGTTCGGATCGTCGTTCGAAAAGACTTCCGATACTGAAGTGATCGCCGAGCTATTTGCCAAGGCACCCGGAGCCGATTGGTTTGAAGTTTCGGCTTATGCGATGCGCCGACTCAAGGGTGCGTATTCTCTGACGATCTTGACGAAAGACAAGCTGGTCGCTGTTCGTGATCCGCTCGGAATTCGTCCACTCTGTCTCGGAACACTAAATGGTGGTTGGGTTGTGGCGTCCGAAACAGCTGCCCTCGACAACATTGGTGCCGACTTCGTACGAGAACTCGAAAATGGTGAGACGCTCATCATCGACGAAAACGGGGTCGAGTCGAGAATCTGGTCGGGTGCAAGAGATACCCACGCAATGTGCGTTTTCGAGCAGATTTATTTTGCCCGACCTGACAGCCTCCTCAACGGTGAACTGGCATACGAGACACGCCAGCGACTCGGCGCCGAGGTGTATCGAGAGCATCCAGTTGATGCCGATATCGTGGTCGGTATTCCCGACTCGTCCACCCCGCACGCGGTTGGCGTGGCCACCGCCGCTAAGATTCCATACACCGAAGCCATCATCCGTAATCGATACGTAGGTAGGACGTTCATTCAACCCGATCAACGTTCGCGGGCGCAGGGTGTCCAGGCCAAATTCAACCCGATGCGGGGCGTGATCGAAGGAAAGCGGCTTCTGGTTGTCGACGACTCAATTGTTCGCAGTACGACGATTACACGCGTGGTCAAGATGTTGCGATGGGCGGGTGCAAAAGAAGTCCACGTTCGAGTGGCTTCACCTCCAATCAAATCAACCTGTCATTTTGGGGTTGATATGGCGACCATGGGTGAGTTGATCGCGGCGAACAAGACGATTGAAGAAATTGCCGAGTTTATCGATGCCGATTCACTCGCATATCTTTCAGTACAGGGGCTTCTTAGAGCAGTTCGAGCGCCCGAAAACGCCTATTGCACCGGCTGCTTTACTGGCGACTATCCGATACCTGTTCAGCTCGAGATGAACAAAATGGGTTTCGAAGTCGCCCCCGCCGATTAACTCAACGTAACTCACTTGAGTTTTACTTGGTGCATTTAGAGGCCTCAAGTACCCTTCCTGAACGTATACTTGTCGCCTGACAATTACGCGCCTGATTCATGACAGACAATATCGTTCACGGGAGCCGAAAGCATGACTGATCGTCCAGCGGGGAAGACCTACGCCGATGCTGGTGTGGACCTGGATGCGGCGGCTTCGGTAAAAAGTACGATTAAGGACATTGCTACAGAGACTTTGAGCGGTGCGGTCGTTACTGGGCCCGGTGGCTTTGGTGGTGTGATTGATCCTGATCCTGCAGGTGACATGCTTCTGGTAGCCAGCTCAGATGGTGTTGGAACCAAGCTGCGTATCGCCGGCGCGCTAGGCGGACACGATACCATCGGTGCCAGCATCGTGAATCACTGCATCAACGACATTCTTCCCGCTGGTGCAAGGCCGCTATTTTTTCTCGACTACATCGGTCTGAGCCGATTCGATCCCGACAAGATCGCAAAGATCGTCTCTGGACTGGCAAAGGCTTGTGGTGCAGCAGGATGTGCACTGCTTGGCGGTGAAACCGCGACGATGCCAGATATATACCACAATGACGATTACGATCTAGCCGGATTCATAGTTGGAACAGTTCGCAAGGACGCCCTTTTGAGGCCCGAGAACACGCAGGAGGGCGACGTCATCTTGGCATTGGCGTCTGATGGCCTGCATACCAACGGCTACTCGCTGGTTCGATCAATCTTTGAAACCGACCAGAACCCGTCTGTGCTCGCGATAAACGTCCCAGAAACTTCCCATACGCTCGGAGAAATGCTTCTTCGGCCGCACCTTTCATACCTAAATGCGTTGAGTCCGGTTCTCGAAAAGATCCGTGGGCTCGGGCATATCACAGGCGGTAGCTTTTACAAGAACATTCCCCGAGCTTTGGCTGACGGTCTGGGTGCCGACATCGATATCTCGACGTGGAATGTTCCACCGCTGTTCAAGTTCATTCAGGAAGAGGGACGAGTTGAAGATCAGGAAATGTTTCGAGTCTTCAACATGGGCGTCGGCATGACCATTATTGTCGAACCAGGGCAGGTGGAGGATGTGCTGAACAGTGTTCCCGGTGCATTCCGGGTGGGTGAAGTAGTAAAACGGGCTGAAGGTGAAGAACGAACCAAGCTTATCGGTCTCTAGACGATCAATCCCCAACGTACTGGCGATTCTGAAACCAGCGATGGGGCAAATGAACAAGAAGAATCGAGAATAAATTTGAGGGCGTTACTTTCTGCATTTGACCGAACCGGACTGGTCGATTTCGCCAGAGTACTTGCTGATGCAGGTTACGAACTGATTAGTACTGGCGGTACGGCGAACGAACTGAAGAGCACAGGCCTCGATATCACTGAAGTTGCCACGGTGACCGGTGCTCCCGAGATTCTCGGTGGACGAGTCAAGACGCTTCACCCACGTATACACGGCGGACTTCTCGGTAAGCGAGGCAATCCTGCCCACGTCACTGAAATGGAAGAGCAGGGCATCGCGGGAATCGATGTCGTTGTAAACAACCTCTACCCGTTCCAGCAGACTATTTCCAAATCCGACGTGACACTCGATGACGCCCTCGAGAACATCGATATTGGTGGTCCTGCCATGACCCGTGCCGCCGCCAAGAACTTTCCTGACGTGGTGATCGTTGTCGATCCTTCGGACTACGGCGTTGTAGGCGAAATGCTCACAAAAGGCGGTGTGTCGATGGATCAGCGTCGCCGACTCGCCTCTAAGGCGTTCCAACACGTCGCTGGCTACGACACGCTCATTTCCGCCTACCTGCGTGAACCTGACACGAAAGGCGACGATAAAACGGCTCTCTTCCCTGAAGAATTGACGTTCGGATGGAACCGGGTTGCTATTCCTCGATACGGCGAGAACCCACATCAGGCTGGCGGTATATATGTGACTCCGGGTGAGACCGGCGGAATCGTGAATGCGAAGAAGCTGCACGGCATCGATATGTCGTACCTGAACTACTTCGATGCCGATGCTGCCTGGGTTTCTGCGAATTCGTTCCAGTCGCTCGGTTTGCACTGTGTATCGGTCGTAAAGCACGCTAATCCGTGCGGACTCGCAGTCGATGTCAGTCAAGCCGAGGCTTACCGCAAAGCGTATGCCGGCGACACAATTTCAGCCTTTGGTGGGATCGTCGGTTTCAACACTGTTGTAACAGCGGAAACGGCAACTGCTATGAAGGGCGTTCTCTACGACAACATTGTTGCACCCGGTTATGAACCAGAAGCTCTCAAAATTCTCAGCAAGCGAAAGCGCACCCGGGTTCTCGAAGTTCAACTTTCGGAGACCCCGCTACTGAATGTTCGAAATGTGACCGGTGGTGCACTGGTTCAGCAGCCAGACGATATCGTCGAAGAGGCTTCGTCGTGGAAAGTTGTCACAAAGAAGCAGCCGACGGATCAGCAATTGAACGATATGGCTTTCGCCTGGAAGGCGTGCCAACTGGTGCACTCGAACGCGATCGTGTTCGCGAAGGACTCGATGCTGCGCGGTATGGGTGCTGGTCAGCCGAACCGGTCAATCAGCGTTTATCTGGCGGGGCGAGCCGCCGGTGACGAAGCTCAGGGTTGTGTGATGGCGAGCGATGCCTTCTTTCCGTTCCCTGACGGAATCGAAGGTGCTGCAGAGGCAGGAGCAGTTGCAGTGGTTCAGCCCGGTGGATCGGTGAAGGATGATGAAGTAATCGAAGCTGCCGATCGAATGGGTCTGGTGATGCTGTTCACTGGAACTCGTCACTTCTATCACTAACGGCGTTAGGTTGGTCGCATGACATCTCTTCTCAAGCGCCGTATCACGCAATATGAAAAACTTTCAATGGCAACAACCGTCGACATAGTCATTCCAGTCCTCAACGAGGAAGTGGCGCTGTCTAATTCGGTCGAGAAGCTTTTCGCGTTCACCGCCGAATATCCTGAACGTGATTGGCGAATTATGATTGCCGATAACGGCTCGACCGATCAAACGAGAGAGATCGCCGAAGGGTTAGCTGAGAAGCATTCAAACATTTTAGTTTCGCTACTCGATCAACGTGGTCGCGGAAGGGCGCTGAAGAAGGCGTGGGGTGAGAGCGATGCCGATGTTCGGTTGTATATGGATGTCGACCTCTCTACCGACCTCAAGGCTCTTCCGCCCTTAGTTGCCGCTATTGCCGAAGATGGGTATGACGTGGCGATCGGATCGCGACTCATCAAGGGCTCTGAAGTAGTCGACCGAACCCTAAAACGGGAAATCACATCACGCGGATACAATATTCTGATTCATATGTTCTTCCCTCTGACGAAATGGAAGGATGCCCAGTGCGGCTTCAAAGCGATTTCCCGAAGAACGGCTGAGAACGTTCTACCGCTGGTCAAAGACAATGCATGGTTCCTCGACACCGAGTTGCTGTTACTTGCCGGTAAGGCTGGTTATGGGATAAAAGAGGTGCCGGTTCACTGGGAAGATGATCCAGATACCCGGGTAAAGATCATTTCGACGGCGTGGGAAGACGTGAAAGGACTGCTGAGGTTGCGGTTTAAAGGTCGTCCAGTTCCGCCATCTACAACTTGACCTCTGATTTGAACGGTCGCTAGAGTTGAGTACTCGCATTGCCTTTCAAGTGATTTGCGCACGTAAACCCTCAAAATATGACTACTCCCGGCGATTTTGAAATTGGCCGCTCGGTACTAACCGGGTACACAGCCGATAACGAACTACACAGGGCGTTGACCATTCTTCGTAACGAAGGTGTCAATCCCGAAGTCGTAGTTGAGTTCACCGCGGAACGAGAGGGCGTTTTCTGCGGAATTACCGAAGTGAAAACACTCCTCGACCGAGTTCTTCCAGAAACGGGTCGGGAAGTTTGGGCGCTCGACGAAGGTGTATCTGTAACTGGTGGCGAAGTCGCTCTGCGAATACGAGCACCTTACGCATCGTTCGGGTTGTTCGAAACAGCGATCCTTGGAACGTTGGCGTCCTGCACAGGCTGGGCGACTGCAGCCTCCGAGTGTGTCGACGCTGGCGACGGTATCCCCGTAATCGCTTATGGCGCACGCCACGTTCATCCTGAAGTAGTTGGCGTGATGGACTATTCGGCAGTTGTCGGCAAATGTGCTTCAAGCTCCTCGGTGGTTGGTCAGCAACTTCACGGACTTACCCCTTCGGGGACCATGCCTCATTCGCTCGTGCTGCTCATGGGCGACACAGTTCGCTCGATCATGGCGTTCGACAAGCACATGCCCCCTGAAGTCCCTCGAGTGGCGTTGGTGGATACTTTCAAGGACGAGGCGGAAGAGGCCCTCGCCGTCGCCAAGGCGTTACGTGAGCGACTCCGAGGCATCAGACTCGATACTCCTAAAGAACGTGGAGGCGTTACACCCGACCTCGTTCACGAGATACGTGCAAGACTTGATCAGGGCGGATACAGTCACGTCGATATTTTTGTCAGCGGCGGTATCACCCCAGATCGAATTCGAGAATTCGTTGAGGCATCAGCACCGGTGAGCGTGTTTGCCGTGGGTTACTACATCGCAGCCGCAAGCCCGATTTCGTTCACTGCCGACATCAAGGAAATCGAGAATAGGGTGATCGCCAAGCGCGGTCGCATACCTGGCCTTGCAGTGAATCCTCGCCTATCGCAGGTTCTATAGGCGTTCTGAAAGTCCATCAGGAACTCGGTTGGGATCGAGCTCCGGCGAGTTCGAATCGAGCAACCTGCGAGTGCTCCGGAAGCACCTTCGCCCATTCTGCGAGTCGATATCCGGCGATCCAAACGATCCCATGATCCGATTCGACCAGAGGCACTCTGTCTCGCCAGCGTTCTGGTACTCCCGCGCCGATAAAGAAGTCCTGAAGCTTCACCTGTGGAGCCATGCCCAGCGGTTGGAATCGATCGCCGTTCTTTCGGGTGCGCAGCTTTAGCGAATGCGAGAGCAGATCAGGAGTGGCGAAGGCAACATGGGCGTCGGCGAGATCAAGGTTTAACGGGCGATCGATGATTTCAGCACTGAGAGTCATTCCACTACCGATAGCCGTAGTACCTGGTAGTGGTAGTTCGGCTGTAGCGAGATTGGCTGGGTATGGGCAGTCATCGTTGGATGGCGATCTGAAACCGAACGACTCCCGATCGATGTAGAACGCAGTTTGATTGGGTAGTTCAATCGAAGTGCCGCTCTGACCGTTGAGCAGATTCGCCATGTCGATGACGTGCGAGCGGTCGAGATTCAGTGAGTGACCGACATGTAGCTCGTATGCTTTCATCAACACCCTTGCAATCAGGCTTTTTGGAAGATCATCGACGACTGCACGGGAGTATGAACCAGCGGTGTTTTGTGCAATTGAGAGCTGCTGGTCAACCGCCCAGTCGATGATTTCGAGGTCATCAGAGGTGTTTTTCGCGAGGCGTGCCAGAGCGCGGATCGATTCCGGAGTCACCTCGTTCAACAGGGGGAGCACGTCCAGACGAACTTTGTTTCGTGTGTAGTCGCGGCTGTCGTTGGATTCGTCGATTGCTGGCTCGATTCCAAGCTGTGTGCAAAATTCGATGCACATGGCTCCGGGTGTGTCGAGCATAGGGCGCAGCACTCTCAGTTCGGCGGCTGAATCTGGAATTTTAAGCAAAGAGTTGTAGCTCATACCCGCGATTCCCCTTAAACCGGATCCGCGGGTAGCGTGTAGCAGCACCGTTTCGGCCTGATCGTCTTGCGTGTGACCCGTGACCACTCCGTAAGCATTGTGAGTTTCGACGGCCTTCGCGAGTGCTTCGTATCGGAGTCGCCGGGCTGCCGATTCGATTGAGATTTTGTTGGTTGTGGCGAGCGTCGGTACATCGGCATTGATTGCTGTGAATTCGATATTTAGTGCTCTGGCGATCTGTTCAGCAACGGTTTGGTCTCGATTCGAAGTTGCGGGTCTGATCTGATGATTGACGTGAGCAGCGACGAGAGTGATGTTTCGGTTGGCGCTAAGTTGAGCCAGTCCGGCGAGAACTGCCGTCGAATCCGGACCACCAGAAAACGCCACGATGAGCGTGGATCCATCAGGAACGGCTGCTTGATCAAGACCAGAGATTAATAGTTCGAGAAATTTTGACTCGCTAGACATGAGCTATCTTCTGATGCTACTGGACGAGTTCAGCGACTTCGGTGACTCGCCGAACCCTGATGCTCGTGATTTTTGACCCATCCATCTCACCAACCTGCATCCGCAGGTTTCCGAAACGGACACGCGCGCCGGGTTTTGGTAGCTGTTGAGCTTGCTCAAGGAAGAAACCAGCGATCGTTTCGTAGTCGCCTTCCGGGATCTCCAGTCCGAGTTCGTCGTTTGCTTCACCGATCTCAAGGCCACCGTCAAGTACGAACGTGTTTTCGTTGACCGTCACGAACCGTCGTTCAGGTTTGTTGCCCTCTTCACCCGTTCGGCCAACGATTTGCTCAACAAGGCGTGAGAGTGTGATGAGACCTGCGATACCACCAAACTCGTCGACCACGAGCGAGATTTTGTGTCCCGACTCCTGCATCTCTTCAAATAGATCGTCGAGTCGTTTGGTTTCCGGTACGAAGTTCGCCTGCCGTAGCAAATTGATGACAGTTTGTTCAATGTCAAGCTTGCCTTCGGAAAGCGATGCCAGTACGTCTTTGACTGAGAAAATACCGACAACATCGTCGTGGTCAGTGTCATAGACTGGGAATCGGGTGTGCGGCGAGAGTTGATACATCTTCATAAATTCGCCGTAAGTAGCATCGGCCCGAATCCATGAAATTTCGGGTCGAGGAGTCATGACGTCCCGAACTTCCATTTCCCCGAATCGGAAGATGTTCTCGAGCATCTCACCGGTGTTTTCTTCAACCGTGCCTTCAGCTTCACCCAGGTCGATCAATGTGCGTAATTCGCCGGCGGTTACGATCGGACTGGTGAACGATTCTTTCCCGCCGAACAAACGCATGATTCCTCGTGGGACGAGTGTGAATGCGAACACGATTGGCCACGAAACCGTCATAAGAACCAAAACGAGGCGGGCAGTAATAAGCGACCATCGTTCCGGTGCAACGACCGCAAGCGTTTTAGGGGTGAGCTCACCCACAACAACGACTACAACGGTCGCAATACCTGTTGCAGCAACGGTCGAGAGCAGGGTTGGTTCACCACCACCGATAGTCGAGATGGCCAGCGTTGTTCCGACAGACGCAACCATGATGTTACAAAGGTTTCCGACAAGAAGAATCGTTCCAAAGAACTTTTCATACTGGTCGAAAATGCTCACCACGAGTCTGGCTCGCTTGTCGCCTTCTTCGCCTCTGTGTTCGATTCGATGTCGGCTCGCGCCAAGCACAGCCGTTTCGGTGGCACTAATAAATGCGCTACCCAGCAGCCCCAGGGCGATGATTACGATAGAGGTGGTCACTTGATTCCATGCGCGGTGTCGCTAAAAACAGCGAACCGCTCTTCTATCAAGTTTATCGGGCAATCGCCCTTAGAGCGCAACTGACGAAAAATTGCCAGTTGCGCCTGAAATGATCAATTACGAGAGCGAGACCGAGTTAAGCGGCTTTAGTTCGATGCTGATGCATCGACTGTTTGGCCTGTTCCCTCAGGTGGGGTCGTGTCATCTTCGCCACGACGAATCGAAGCTTCGACCTCGTCTCGGATATCGGTGTTCGTCTTGAGGAACTTTCGAGATGCCTCACGCCCTTGACCCAGGCGGGTATCACCGTACGAGTAGAACGAACCGCTCTTCTTGACGATTCCCAATTCGACACCAAGATCGAGCAGGCTGCCCTCTTTGCTTATTCCGGAATCGAAGAGAATTTCTATCTCGGCTTTTCGGAACGGAGGAGCAACTTTGTTCTTGACCACACGGGCACGAACGCGGTTGCCAATGATGTCCTGCCCAACCTTGACCGCCTCAACCCTGCGAAGGTCGATACGTACCGAGCTGTAGAACTTCAAGGCACGGCCACCCGGTGTTACCTCGGGATTGCCGAATACCACGCCGACTTTTTCGCGTAGCTGGTTGATGAAGATACAAACAGTGTCGGTCTTGTGAATAATTCCGGTGAGTTTGCGAAGAGCCTGTGACATGATGCGGGCCTGTAGGCCAATCTGCATGTCACCCATATCGCCTTCGAGTTCTGCAGAAGGAACAAGAGCCGCAACACTATCGACAACGATGATATCGAGCGCACCACTGCGAATGAGGTACTCGGTAATTTCTAGAGCCTGCTCCGCAGAGTCGGGCTGAGAAACGAGCAGCTTGTCGATGTCGACACCGATCAAGCGTGCGTACGCCGGATCCATTGCGTGCTCAACGTCAATGAAAGCCGCCTGACCACCGGCCGCCTGGGCTTCAGCTACTGCTGCCATTGCAAGAGTGGTTTTACCTGCCGACTCAGCGCCGAAAATCTCGATGATTCTGCCGCGGGGAAGTCCACCGACGCCAAGTGCAAGATCGAGAGCGATTGAACCTGTTGAAACCGCTTTGACACCTGAATCCGCCGCCGATTCACCCATGCGCATTACTGCACCACGGCCGAACGCCTTTTCGATCTGCGCAAGAGCCAATTCGAGAGTCTTATTTCGGTCGCTGCTTGCCCCGTTAACTGAGATCTTTGCCGATGCTTTCTTAACAGCCAACGTCGCTCTTCTTTCTGCGCTATTTTGTGGCCGGACATGCGGCTCAATCCGTCCGCAATGTAAGCAAGATTAGCACAAGTGTTCTAATGCTGCAACAACTCTATGGCACAACGATATCGCTCTCCCAGAAAGTGCGTTTGCAGCAGGGAAACTACTAAGAAGGCTGGCGACGATGAAATCGGTGAACGACTATGTGTGGCGTCCGCGAACTCGACCATTTTCGTAAACCATATTGAGACCACGTTCAAGTGAAAAGCATCGATACGAACAGAGGAAACACTGTCGTCTTGGCTTGTGACAGTGTGGCTGGTAACGAAGCCAATGCCCGGGTTTTGCTCGACTGACGAAATAGCTGCCTGCGTGCCACCCAGCGTCATCGAAACCTTGTGCTCAGGAAGTTCGATGCCTGCGGATGAAAGTGTCTGTACGACAGTCTGACAGGTACCCGACCCGCCTTCTCTCTGGATGGCGTTCCTGAGAGGCCAAGATCTGCCTGACGATCGCCGAGGGTACGAGCGACCTGCGCTGAGTCGGCGACCAGAACTTCGACCGATATGCCTGTTCGCTTGTGAACTCAGCTACCAGTGCCGGGATCAGGTGCTCAGCGGGGGTTGAGCTGGCGACAATCCTGATGACACCGTTTAGTGCAGATGGGTCGGGGTCAAACCGTGAAACGGGGGCGTCGAAATCCGAAATTGTTCGGATAGCAAACTGCATCGACTCGCGACCAGCATCCGTGAGAATTGCGCCGGTACCTCGCTTTTCGAGCAGTCGAGTACCCAATTTCCGTTCAAGTCGCTGGTTTTGGCGACTCAACCCGGGTTGGGTCATACCCAATCGGTAAAAAGGTTCGAACAATTTCTAACGGATTATCTTAAAAAATACTATTCTGATGAAAAAGAATGTCGAGTCCCAGAAGGATTAGAACCACTGATCAGTCGCGACATAGCACGGCGAGCGACAGATGAATCGTAATCTCGACGCGTTCAGTGTAACCAGAAAACCGGTTATTTTCAGTGCTCATTGGGAAAGAGGAAGAGATCCAGTCTTTTCAAAAAGAAATCCATCAGTCAATCAACTGAGGAATTACTTGTGTGATTCCGTTGGATGAATCGGATTTAGGAGATACTTGGTCGAGATCCGAGTGTCATCGAGATGGCGATCTCAACTCCGTCGCGGACTATGCCTACAACGATCTCTTCCCTAGGCTCCGTATTGAGAGCCAGATATCCGATTAGATCGTCCATCGACAGCATGCGAATCGAGTTGATCGAGACGATAACATCGCCATCGTAATTGAACCCGGTAACACCGCTGTCTCCACGAATTCCTGCCTGATCTGCGGGGCCGCCCGGGGTGACGCGTGTGATGTAGGCACCGACGACATCGGCGGGCAGACCGATGTTTTCGCGAAGACTGATTTCTACCTCGTTTCCGCTGATTCCCATGAGCGGATAGTTGTACTCACCTGATTCAATGAGCGAAGGAATAACTCGCTTAACGAGATCGATGGGTACGGCAAATCCAACACCAGAACTCTGACGTGTTTCGCTAACTATCTGAGTGTTAACTCCGATCACTGCACCGTTCATATCGAGAAGTGGGCCGCCCGAGTTGCCGGGATTGATCGCTGCGTCGGTCTGGATGACTGAAGGAATGTTGTATGCGGAAAATCCACTTTTGATCGTTCGAGAAATAGCACTGATGATTCCAGTCGTCATCGTAAAATCTTTTCCGAATGGGTTGCCGAGTGCGATCGCGGTTTGTCCAGGTCGCAGGTCCGATGAATTTCCAATTGCGGTTGGAGCCAAATCGTGGTCTAGATCGATTAATTTGATTACGGCGAGATCCGCAGCAGGATCAAACGCAACTACTTCAGCGCGATATTCTCGACCGTTGAAGAACTTTACGAGAAGCGTAGTAGCACTTTGCACAACGTGATAGTTCGTGACGATGTGGCCTTCTTCATCCCAAACAAATCCCGATCCGGAGCCTTCATATTGTGATGTACTTGAGAAGATAAACACAACCGACTCAACAGTTGATTCATAAAGATCTGCGAGATGATCCTCCTTTGCAGCGACTATCTCGGCTGGGGTGAGCATCGATATGTCGGACTCTGGATCATCAACCTCAGGGATGGCGTCGCCGATTGGCTTATCGTCGGTTTCCCCGTCGAACGCAGCCTGAATTGATTCAGCTGTTGGACTTTCGACTACTGCCGACTCTCCAGTGTCGACTGGCGCGATGGTGTTCGTTGGCACCGGCGTGGCGGTGCTCTGTTCGACATTTGCGACCTGTACGGTGCTTGATTCTGCGCCGAAGCTTGTTTCTGCCGGATCGACTGTTCCAGCTGAACATGCTGCAACTGCCACCAAAGTCAGAGCGGCAAATCCGCCAGCAAAAAGTTTTTTAATATTGTTCAACGTAGTCATGATGTATTTGATGCGTCTTCGAGTCGAACGGTCAGCATTGAGTAGCTTCGGTCGAATGTAGAAATTGGTTGATATCTAACTTACGGGGCGAATGTGGAGCAACTTTGAAGATCGATATGAATCCGAAACCTGAATCCATCGTAGACAGAGCAATTCTGAACTGCAAACTAAGCGTAATCGACTATTTTTGCCAGCCCGAAGCGATGGGCAGTCGGCGATCTTTTCCGAACGCAAGTCCCGTTATTTTCACGCCAGGAGGGGACTGTCGTCGTTTGTATTCGTTTATATCGATCAACAGAACGATTCTTCTGATGACGGATTCGATGGCACCATCTTCTCCGAGTGCCTGTTCTGATTGAACGATTGCTTCCGGTGGAATACGTTCTTCGATGTACTGATGAATTATTCGATCAAGCTGTTCGTATGGCGGGAGCGAATCTTCGTCGAGCTGATCGGGTCGAAGCTCCGCACTCGGCGGTTTCTCGATGATGGCGTTTGGAATCGGTGAACCTGGCCCACGCTGATTTCGGTGGTGGCAAAGTTCATACACCAGAGTCTTCGGAACATCTTTGATGACTGCGTAAGCCCCCGCCATATCGCCATAGAGAGTTGCGTAGCCGGTCGCCATTTCAGACTTATTACCGGTTGTAAGTACCAGCCAGCCATACTTGTTGGCGATCGACATCATCAGATTGCCACGAACTCGGGATTGCGTGTTCTCCTCCGCTAGCCCGGGTTCTGTACCTTCGAACGCCTCGCCAAGCATTTCCTCGAAGGCAGAGTGACCAGGTTCGATGGGAATCTTCCACAGCTCCACACCGAGCCTTGAGCAAAGATCTCCGGCGTCGGTGAGGCTACCTTCGGACGAGTATCTCGAGGGAAGTGCGACTCCCACGACGTTTTCAGCACCGATCGCATCGACAGCTATCGCCGTAACGATTGCCGAATCGATTCCACCTGAAACTGCGATGGCGACTTTCTTGAAGCCGGTCTTTTTTAAATAATCCTGCGTTCCAAGAACGAGAGCGCGGTAGACGGATTCCAGCCTGTCTAAGCTGTGTATCGAAAGCTCGGAAAGTTGTGGGTGCACCGTAGAAGCAGGGAGATCAATTTCGATTGAGCTTGGCTGTCCGATTTGATCAAGTTCGTCCTGCGGAATCGCAAACGACTGGTGCTGTAGTCGGAACGAGTCAAGTGCACCAGCGTCGATATCGGCAACAAGCAGCGCTTCTTCGAATCTTGGCGCAGTGCCCAACAACTCACCACCGGGACCTGCCAGCATGCTGCCGCCATCGAAAACAAGCTCGTCCTGACCGCCGATCTGATTTGTGTACAGCGTATACACGCGGTTTCGATGAGAAAGCTCGGTTACAACGTCGACTCGATGACCTTGCTTGCCCAATTCAAATGGCGATGAATTTAAATTTACGACGATCTGGGCACCGGCGACGCACTGGACTTCCGAGGGTCCGATCGATTCCCAGATATCTTCACAAATGTTGACACCCACCTTGATTCCACGGATATCAAGCACAAGGCATTCGTTACCAACGGAGAAGTAGCGTCGTTCATCGAAAACACCGTAGTTGGGCAAATGGATCTTGCGATAAATAGCGACTACCTTGCCGGCGTAGAGCACAGCCGCTGCATTGAATAGCTTCGTTCCGATGTCATCGGTCACCGAATCAACAAAACCAACCATCGCCACGATGTTGCCAACCGAAGCCGCAATGCGGCTCAACGCCGAATTGTTAGCGGCGATGAAGTTGTCATAGAGCACAAGGTCTTCTGGTGGATATCCGGTGATTGTCAATTCGGGGAACGCAACAAGATCCGCACCCTGATCTTGAGCCTTGGTGATCCACTTTTCGACCAACCGCGCGTTGCCGTCGATATCACCAACAGTGGTGTTTATCTGCGCAGCGGCTACGCGAATTACCCCGCTCAAACCCGAATTGCCGTTGTCGGAAGTCATAGGGATTGATTCTACTGCCGCTTTTAGTCGTTATTGCTGCCTACCGTGACCATAATCGGAGGTCGAGCGTAGCCTCGCACAGTTGGAAGTCGAGATTCTCCGGTAAGGAAAATGTCGATCTGCCGTGCTGCACGTCGTCCGCTCGCGATCGCATGAACCACGAGCGACTGACCCCGCTGCATGTCACCGCAGGCGAAGACTTTGTCGAGGTTGGTTCGAAGACTGCCATCGGCTGCTACGTTGCCTCGTGGGTCGTAGTCGACACCGAGATCGTCGAGTAGGCCATTGTGTTGCGGGTGGAGGAATCCCATTGCGAGGAATACCGCATCCGCTTCGATGGTGAATTCGCTGCCCGGAACTTCGTTCATGTTGAAACGGCCGGTCTCTTCGTCTTTAACCCATTCGACTCGAGCGCACTCAAGTAGCTTCAGGTTACCTTCATCGTCGCCTACGAATCGCTTTGTGAGGACGTTGAAATCACGGTCGCCGCCTTCTTCGTGCGCACTTGAAGTGCGGAAGATCGTCGGCCACTGCGGCCATGGGTTGGTTGCTTCGCGGGTCTCGGAAGGCCGAGGCATGATCTCCATCTGGATGATGTTTGCCGCACCCTGACGATGCGATGTACCGAGACAGTCCGCTCCGGTATCGCCACCGCCGATGATGATCACCTTCTTATTAACAACATCGATATTTTCTTCGGGCGGGAACTCCTGACCGCGCAGCTTTCGATTTTGCTGGGTGAGGAACTCCATTGCGAAGTAGACACCTTTGAGATCGCGACCTTCCACAGGCAGATCACGGGGGATGGTAGATCCGCCGGAAAGGCAGATTGCGTCGAAATCGGCAAGCAATTCTTCAGGAGTTACGTCGACACCGACATTCGTGTTGACACGGAACTTCAGACCTTCTCCGCGAAGCTGGTTCACGCGACGCTCGATGACATCTTTTTCGAGCTTGAATTCTGGAATACCGAGTGCCAGCAGGCCGCCGATGTACTCATTTCGTTCATAGACAGTCACTGTATGACCTGCTCGTGCAAGCTGCTGTGCCGTCGCAAGTCCGGCAGGACCTGATCCGATTACAGCAACCTTCTTGCCAGACTTGAGTTTAGCGGGTTGCGGTTTGATCCAACCTTCTTTCCAGGCGTGTTCAACGATCTGCTTTTCGATCATCTCGATCGTCACCGGGTCGTTGTTGACCGAAAGTGTGCAGGATGCCTCGCAGGGAGCCGGGCATATACGACCCGTGAACTCGGGGAAGTTGTTGGTAGCGTGTAAACGTTCAACAGCTTCTTCCCAGTTACCGTGGTAGATGAAGTCGTTGAACTCGGGGATCAAGTTCCCAAGTGGACAACTGCTGTTACAGAACGGGACACCACAATCCATGCAACGGCTCGCCTGACGACGTGCGTCGGATTCGTCCCATTCGAGGTAAACCTCTTTCCAATCTTCAAGGCGAGTGACTTTGTCGCGGCGGAGCGGAATGCGGCGCACCGCCTCCATGAATCCGGTTACTTTACCCACGGCTACCTACCCCTTCTTTCGAGTCGGTCGATTCAGAAACAGCAGCGGCTGCACGTCTTCGGAGAGCTCGTGCGTAGTCTCGAGGGAATACCTTCTTGAATTTCGTCACCGATTCCGCCCAGTCGGCTAGAAGATCGCTTCCGACCTTGCTACCCGTGTACTCGACGTGTCTTTCGATCATCTCTTTCAGTTCGTTGTCGTCATCTGATCCTGGAATGACGTCCAGCAGATCCGCGATCGCATCGTTGAAACGATCACTGAACGATCCATCTGGATCGATCACGTAGGCAACACCACCGCTCATTCCTGCACCGAAATTTCGGCCGGCCGGTCCAAGGATGGCTACGCGACCACCGGTCATGTACTCACAACCGTGATCGCCGATTCCTTCTACAACAGCCGATGCTGCCGAGTTTCGAACGGCGAACCGCTCACCGGCGAGGCCGTTCACGTACGCCTCACCACCGGTAGAACCGTAGAGAGCGACGTTACCGATGATGATGTTGTCTTCAGCGGCGTACGAACTTTCTGCGGGAGGAGTGATGATGAGCCGACCACCCGACAAGCCTTTGCCGAAGTAGTCGTTCGAATCGCCTTCAACCTTGAACGTGATTCCCTTGACCAACCACACACCAAAGCTCTGACCAGCAGACCCCTGGAAGGTGAAGTTGATCGAACCATCGGGAAGACCAGCCTCTCCGGTCCTCTTGGCGATAATACCGCTCAACGTGGCCCCAACCGCTCGGTTGATATTGGTGATCGGCAATGTTGCATCAACGCGATTTCCGTAGTCGATTGCAGCTCTCGAAAGCTCAATTAACTCGTTGTCAAGTGCCTTGTCGAGTCCGTGGTTCTGCAGAATCTGCTGGTATGGATGATCTTCCGGCAGCACATCGGGTTTCACCAAAATCGGCGACAGATCGAGTGTCTGCGCCTTCCAGTGATCGATATCCTCGCGTGCCTTCAGCTTGTCAACCCGGCCAATCATTTCATCGACGGTTCGGAAGCCCATCTTTGCCATGAGTTTACGAAGGCCCTCAGCGAGGAACATGAAGTAGTTCACAACAGCATTGGGAGTTCCCGAGAACTTCTTACGAAGCTCAGGATCCTGAGTCGCAACACCAACTGAGCACGTGTTCAGGTGACACTTACGCAGCATGATGCAGCCCATCGAGATGAGCGCTCCGGTTGCGATGCCCCATTCCTCGGCACCCAACAAAGCCGCAACCAGAACGTCGAGAGACGTCTTCATCTGGCCGTCGGTCTGAACAACAATTCGGTCACGCAGACCGTTGGCGACGAGAACTTGCTGGGTTTCAGCGAGCCCAAGTTCCCATGGCAATCCTGCGTGGCGGATTGAGCTGAGCGGTGATGCACCGGTACCACCCGAGTCGCCCGAGATAAGAACGACATCGCCCTTACCTTTGGCTACACCGGCAGCGATGATTCCCACACCAGCGACGGAAACGAGTTTCACGTGCACACGGGAATCGGGGTTGACGTTCTTGAGGTCGTGGATTAGCTGAGCCAGATCCTCAATCGAGTAGATGTCGTGGTGAGGTGGAGGCGAAATCAACTCCACACCGGGAGTCGTCTTCCTTATATAGGCGATGTAATCCGAAATCTTGCGACCCGGAATTTCACCACCCTCGCCCGGCTTGGCTCCCTGCGCCATTTTGATCTGAAGATCTTTGGCATTACTCAGGTAGTTAGTCGTGACGCCGAAACGGCCCGATGCAACTTGCTTGATCGCGGAGGAACGTGAGTCGTCGTTGTCTTCAGGAGTGAAGCGCTCGGGGTCCTCACCACCCTCACCCGTGTTTGAGCGAGCGTTGATGCGATTGGTCGCAACAGCGAGTGTTTCGTGTGCCTCACGGCTGATCGATCCGAGTGAAATCGCACCCGTGGCGAATCGTTCAACGATGGTTTCAGCCGCTTCGACTTCGTCTAGCGGAATCTCATCATCGAAAATTGGCTCCAGCATGTTTCGGATAGCGACGTGCTGGCCACCTTCCTCGTCGGAAGCCTTCTCGAATTGCTTGAACACATCGCCATCGTTGCGGCGAACTGCATCTTGAAGCAAGGCGATGGTGTCGGGGTTCCACATGTGATGTTCGCCAGTGGCACGCCAGAGATACAGCCCACCGAGATCGAGCTTGAGATTCGAGGGAATGTTGTCGGGCGAGTACGCACGTGAGTGGTTCGCAAGAATATCGAGAGCGATTTCGTTCGTGCCGACTCCGCTGATGCGAGAAACGGTCCACGTGAAGTATTCGTCAACGAGTTCCTGCGAGAGGCCGAGTGCCTCGAAGACTTGCGCTCCGATGTAACCCTGAAGGGTTGAGATACCCATCTTGGCCATCGTCTTTACGACGCCTTCTTCGATCGCCTCTCGGAAGTTTTCTTCAGCAGTATCCTGCGGCGGAATCTTTTCCTCGGCGGTCGGGCGCATCCTCAACCCTGCGATTGTTTCTAACGCCAGATACGGGTTGATCGCCGATGCACCGTAGCCGAACAGCGTCGCGAAGTGATGTACTTCGCGTGGTTCGCCCGACTCGACGATGATGTCGGCCTGCGCACGGTTGCGCTCCCTAATCAAGTGATGATGAACGGCGCTCGTTGCGAGTAGCGACGGTATGAATGCGTTCTCGGCGTCAACCCCGCGATCGGACAGAACGATCAGGGTGTAACCGTTGTCGATCGCCTGACTCGCCTGGTTGCGAATCCGGTCGAGCGCTTCGTCGAGTGCCTTTGCACCACCACTGACAGCGAACAGTGTTGAGATCGTTTTTGCCTTTACGCCGGGCACATCGGATGCCTTGATCTTCGCCAGTTCCGAGTTTCTCAATACTGGGTGGTCGATCCGTAGTGTACGGCAGTGAAGCGGCGTCGTCTCGAAAATGTTTGGGCGTCGTCCAGCCGGCACAGCGCGCTGGGTGATCAGCTTTTCGCGGATTGCATCGAGAGGTGGGTTCGAAACTTGGGCGAACGCCTGCTTGAAGTATGCGAACATATTTTGCGGCTTGTCGGATAGAACGGCGAGAGGCGCGTCGTTACCCATTGAGCCCTGGGGTTGGTGACCCGTGATCGCCATTGGGCGAACCAGCATGTGCAGATCTTCGCGTGAGTAACCGAACGCCATCTGACGGCTAACAAGAGTGTCGATGTCGGTGTCTGGGACGCTGGGTGCGTCAGGTAGGGAATCGATCGTTGCGCGGTTTTCTTCCAGCCATTCACCGTAAGGATTCTGTGACGCAATGCGGTCGATAACCTCGTCGGGTTCGATAATTCGCTGCTGCTTGAAGTCGATCAGGAACATACGACCCGGCTCAAGGCGTGAGCGGTACTTGATGCGCTCGGGATCGATATTCAGAACGCCGGCCTCCGAAGCCATCACCAACAGGTCGTCTTTGGTCACCCAGTAACGGAATGGGCGGAGACCGTTTCGGTCGAGAACCGCACCAACAGCGTCGCCGTCAGTGAACACGATCATCGCTGGACCATCCCACGGCTCCATTACGTTGCCGTGAAACTCGTAGAAATCTTTCACGTTCTGCGGCATCGACTCGTGGCCGTACCATGCGGCCGGCATCATCATTGATGCAGTGTGCTCGACCGAGCGACCTGTCATGCGGAGCAATTCGAACACGTTGTCGAGTGACGCGGTGTCAGAGGCGTCATCGGACTCGCAGATCGGTGTTAGCTGATCGATCTTGTTCCCGAAGAACGAAGAGTCGATTGTGCGCTCTCTTGCCTGCATCCAGTTGCGATTCCCACGAACCGTGTTTATTTCACCGTTGTGCGCTAGCATTCGATACGGGTGAGCCAACTTCCACGAACCAAGAGTGTTGGTAGAGAAGCGAGAGTGAACAAGACCGAATGCGCTGACCATGCTCTCGTCGCTAAGATCGAGATAAAACTTGCCGAGTTGCCAGGTGAGAAGCATTCCTTTGTAGATCAGCGTTCTAGCCGACCACGAGCAGACATAGAACTCTCGGAGCAGTGTCTTCTTAATATCAGGGTCTGACTCTGCGTTGAGGAAATTCTTTTCGGTCGACTTTCGAGCTAGATACTGAGCCCTTTCGAGCGCATCGCCTTCAACACCCTCTGGTGCGGCTACGAACAACTGTGCGATTTTCGGCATGATTGTGCGAGCCGTGACACCGATCACATCAGGATCGGTCGGGACGTCGCGCCAACCAAGAACGGCCATCCCGTTATCGGTTGTTGAAGATTCAAGGGCGGAACGTGCTGCCGCGTTCAGTTCGTCCTCGACAGGGAGGAAGCACATCGCGATGCCGTAGCGACCTTTTTCCGGAAGCGTTATACCCACTTCGTCGGCAATTTTACGCATGAACGCGTCGGGTATCTGGATCGTAATTCCAGCACCGTCACCGGTTAGTGGATCGGCACCGGCCGCACCTCTGTGGTCGAGATTCACGAGCACTTCGAGCGCCTGATCGATGATCTCATGAGATCGCTTGCCGGTGATGTTGGCGACCATGCCAACCCCACACGCGTCACGTTCCAGTTCGGGAACATACAGCCCACGTTCGGCTATGTCGGTGAAATCTGGCAGCACTGCCTCTGATTGCGGTTCTCCATAGTGCGAAGTGGAAGTATTCCGGTCGTCGGTCATGTCTCTCCCAGTACCAAGATCAGGTCGCATGCCTGCAAATATCGTGACCCGTTCGATCAGATGGTTTACAGGTGGCGATATCTTGCTAGCTCGTAATCGGTCACCGTATTACTAAACTCTTGCCACTCTAGTCGCTTATTTGCGAGAAAGTTCGCCATAACGGTCGAACCGAGAGCTTTTTCAAGAAGCTCGCTGTTCTCCGCAAGCCGAATAGCTTCATCTAGCGTTCGAGGCAATCGTGCTACTCCACGTTCGCTCAACTCGGTATCCGACATTTGGTAGACGTCATCATCGAGCGGCTCAGGGAGCGGTAATTTGTTTTCGATGCCATCAAGGCCTGCAGCAAGCAGAACCGAGAATAGTAAATAAGGGTTCGCGGCGGCATCGGGAGCGCGGTATTCGATTCGAACGCTTTCTTCGCGTCCGGGGCGATAGGTTGGCACTCGGATCAGATCGCTGAAGTTGCCTGTTGTCCACGATGTGAAGATCGGGGCTTCAAGACCCGGCAGAAGTCGTTTGTATGAATTGATCCATTGGTTCGTCACAACACAGATATCGGCTGCGTGACGCATCAACCCCGCAATGAAATACCTGCCGGTTTCCGACAGGTTCATCTCGGCATCAGCATCGAAGAACGCGTTTTCGTCTCCTTTGAACAGCGACATGTGAGTGTGCATCCCGGATCCGTGGCGATCACCGAACGGACGGGGCATGAAAGTAGCGTTTGCGCCGGATGGAGCTGCGAGTTCTTTGGCAACAACCTTAAAAGTGATGATCGAATCGGCCATTGTCAGCGCGTTCATGTGCCGCAGGTCGATTTCGTGCTGTCCGGCTCCGACTTCGTGATGGCTGTGTTTTACCGGGATGCCCATCTGCTCAAGAGTCAGTACGGTCTCACGGCGAAGGTCAGCCCCGGTCCCATCGACCGAAGTCTGGTCGAAGTAGCCGCTGCGATTTGTGCGAGAAGCCTCAGCCGTTTCACCCACGTCGTAGTAGTACTCGATCTCGGGTGCCACGTAGAACGTCAGTCCCATCTCGGCCGCACGGATGAGATTGCGACGCAGAACCTGTCGCCCATCTGTTGCTGTCGGTTCACCGGTGGGAGTCTCGATATCGCAAAACATTCTGGCGACCGCGTCTTTACTCGGCCGCCAGGGCAGTACCTGGAAGGTCGATGGATCGGGCATAGCGACCATGTCTGATTCGTCGGCGCGCGTCAGACCTTCAATTGATGCACCATCGAAACTTGCTCCGTTTCGGAGTACGCCTTCCAGTTCATCGACAGTAACGGCGAAGCCCTTCAAAGTCCCGAGGATATCGGTGAACCAGAGCCGAATGAACTTCACATCGTGCTCGCGCGCTGAGATTAAGACGTACGTGATTGCCTCTTCATCGAGTTTTTGGTGTGGGTTTTCGGATGTTTGTGTCATTGTCTGAAACGTACCTGTCGGAGTGTCTGAAGACGCTCCTGCGATCGGTCGCTCAAAATTGGCGAAGGCTGAGTAACGAAAAATGTTTTCTACTTGTCAATTAACTCAACGCGTTGCGGCAACTGATCGAGTTTGAAATAGCGGGGTACCTATATTGCTCTCGTAGGCGCGCAATACACGCGCTAACTATTAATATTTTGTTTCAATTTGAAACAATTTGTCGATACGACACATGCCGTACCTACGTCGATCCTCCCGAAGCTCCGCTTGTCGTTCCACCGGGCGAACGGAAGCGATAGCCAACATTCCACTGTGTTTCGATGAAGTGATTCGACACGTCATCGATCTTGCTGCGCAGTCGCCTGATATGAACATCGACCGTTCGGGTTCCGCCGAAATAGTCGTATTCCCAGATGCTCCGCAATAGCGATTCTCGACTGAACACCCGCCCCGGATTCGAAGCCAGGTATTTCAGCAATTCATATTCTTTGTAAGTGAGATCGACCTTGCGCCCCTTGAGCATTACTTCATAGCAGTCGCAATCGATAACCAGCTCACCGTGAACTATCTTGTTGAAAGTTTTGGCCGGCGCGTTTCTCGACATTGCGATGCTTAACCGAAGAGTCACCTCTTCGGGCGTGCAAGGTGAAAAACAGACCTCGATCTTTTCACGGGCTGCGGTAATTCCTTCCAGCGAAACGGCAGGAAGCACAACCACCACCGGAACTCCGGCATCGGCAGCGGCGTGGACTATTCCAGACGGGCCCGCCAGACCAGCGCCAGCACCCCAAACAAGCGCGCCTTCCACGCTCGTGGCCAATTCGTCCTTACTCGTTTCCGAAGTGAACTTCACAAATTTCAGTGAAGGATCAAGCGCGCTGATACCAGCCGCGAGGCGTTCAGATTCTGTGTCAGCAAACCCTAAAAGGGCTATCGAACTCACTTGATTACACCCGGATTAAGTAGTACCCCATATGAAAAAGAGGGCTGTGCGCTGCTTAGTGTGCGCACGCGCGGCGCATCTCCACAGTGAGCGAAATACGACTGCGCACGGCAGGGAAGCAACCTAGGGTATTAGTTTGTGGTGAATTTCACAACCCTTGATTTCGAACGGCGCGCCGCTGCGTCGATATTCGTTAAATTGCGTTAATTCTCGTTGACTTCGTGTTGTAGTGGTTCGTATACTTACCCTTCGTGGCCTGATCAATATCGGTTGGGCCCGCTTTCGTGTGACCTTTTTTCTGGAACTAAATTTGCCCACAATTAACCAACTGGTACGTAAATCGCGCAAGCAAAAACGGCGTAAGCCGAAGACGCCGGCGTTGCGGTTTGCCTTTAACTCATTCGCAAGCCAACAGGTTGAACTGAAAAAGGGAAGCCCGCAAAAGCGCGGTGTTTGCCTTCAAGTTCGAACCGTTACACCGAAGAAGCCGAACTCGGCACTTCGTAAGGTAGCCCGTGTTCGGTTGAGCAACGGCATGGAAGTCACGGCATACATTCCAGGTGAAGGCCACAACTTGCAGGAACATTCGGTTGTCCTTATCAGAGGCGGCAAGGTTCCGGATCTCCCGGGAGTGCGTTACCACATTGTTCGTGGAACGCTCGATACATCGGGTGTTGAAGACCGAAGGCGCGGTCGTAGTAAGTACGGCACGACAAAAAGCTAAATACTAAAAATCAATGGAAAAAACGACCGCCTGCTTCAACTTGGGTAGGCGGCTTAGTTTGTCAGAGACATTATCTGAAGACCGTAAAACGAAGGTAGAAACATGGCACGCAGGCGCCGCGCTCAGCGCAGGCAAATAGCACCAGATCCCCAGTACGGATCTGTGGAGCTTACCCGGTTTATTAATCGCCTCATGATTGGTGGTAAGAAATCGGTAGCTCAGCGGGCAATGTATGAAGCCCTCGAAAAGCTCGAAAAAGAAACCGAGAGGTCCGGCCTTGAGGTGTTCGAGCAGGCAGTACGTAACGCAATGCCTGCACTGGAAGTGAAACCCCGCCGTGTTGGTGGAGCAACTTATCAGGTGCCGGTCGAAGTGCGCCCTGAACGTCGGGGAGCACTAGCGCAGCGATGGCTGATCACAGCTGCGCGAGAGCGTTCGGGTAGGCCTATAGCCGATCGGCTATATGCGGAACTACTCGAGGCTTCCCGGGGGGGTGGCGTCGCCGTAAGGCGTCGTGAGGATCTTCATAGGATGGCAGAAGCCAATAGGGCTTTCGTCCACTATCGCTGGTAGAAACCAGCACTAAACCAATATCAGCCGCAAAGCCGCTCCGATGGCATGGCCACGGGGACGGAACGGATGGCGACAGAGATGACTACAACGTCTGCAAAGAAAACCGACCTTAAGAAGGTACGGAACATAGGCTTCATTGCCCATATCGATGCCGGTAAGACCACGGTGACAGAGCGCGTGCTCTTTTTCACTGGAGAGACTTATAAGATCGGTAATATCGATGAAGGCACAACCGTGATGGACTTCATGTCGATTGAGCGCGAACGTGGAATCACCATCGGTTCAGCCGCAACTAACGCCCAGTGGGATGGCCACCAGATCAACATCATCGACACTCCAGGTCACGTCGACTTCACCGCTGAAGTTGAACGTTCTCTTCGTGTGCTCGACGGTGGCGTAGTTGTTCTCGAGTCAGTCTCCGGTGTGCAGCCTCAGTCAGAGACAGTCTGGCGTCAGGCCGACACATACAAAGTTCCACGAATGATTCTCGTCAATAAGATGGATCGACTTGGAGCGAATTTCAACTACGCAGTCGAGACGGTCCACGACCGACTCGGCGCCAACGCTGTTCCGATTCAAATCCCAATGGGCGCTGAATCGGAGTTCCATGGTTTGATTGATCTGGTCGCTCAGAAAGCCTACGCTTACGAGACACCCGAAGCAGTTGAGCATAGGCTCATCGATATTCCGGCGGAATACGCAGAGGTTGCCGAAGAAGCTCGACAGCATTTGCTCGAAAAGGTCGCCGAGACTGATGATGCTCTGATGGAGAAGTTCTTCGAGGCAGAAGAAATCACTGTCGAAGAACTCAAGGCAGCCCTTCGACGAGCAACCATTGATCTCAAGATCTTCCCGGTATGCGTTGGTTCTGCTCTTCGACATCGCGGTGTTCACCCGTTGCTCGACGCAGTAATCGACTACCTTCCTTCACCGCTCGACGTTGAAGCAATCAAGGGTGTTGACCCTGCTGATGAGTCAGTTGAGCTGGAGCGACAGCCTTCCGCTGACGATCCAATGTCGGCACTCGCATTCAAGGTTGTTACCGACCCACATGTTGGTCGCCTTGTTTACCTTCGGGTTTACTCAGGAATTCTCGAAGCCGGAACAAACATTTACAACTCCACCACCCGCTCCCGCGAACGAGTGGGTCGTTTGATGGTCATGCATGCTGATTCTCGTGAAGAGAAGAAGTCGGCGGGACCAGGCGAAATTGTCGCGGCGATCGGTCTTAAGGACACGGTCACCGGTCAGACTCTCTGCCCGCAGGACGCACAGATTTCGCTGGAACAGATTTCGTTCCCCGACCCCGTACTTTCCGTTGCTGTTGAGCCTAAGACTCGATCAGATCAGGAAAAAATGTCGACCGCATTAGTTCGGCTCGCTGACGAAGACCCAACACTCGTTGTTTCAAGCGATGAGGAAAGTGGTCAGGTCATTCTTGCTGGAATGGGCGAACTCCACCTCGACGTTATCGTTGAGCGAATGCGACGCGAATTCAATGTAGATGCAACGGTTGGCGCTCCTCGAGTTGCCTACCGTGAGACCGTTACCCAGTCAACAACTGCGCAGGGTAAGTTGGTCCGACAGACTGGTGGTCACGGACAGTTCGGTGACTGCACACTTCGACTCGAACCGGTCGAACCGGGTGCCGGGTTGCTGTTTGAATCTGAAATTACTGGTTCGACTCTGCCTCGTGAATACTTCAGGCCGATTGAGCAGGGCTTCCGAGAAGCCGCTCGCTCAGGTGTCATCGCTGGATATCCGGTTGTCGACCTGAAGGCTGTACTCATAGACGGTTCGTACCACGAAGTTGACTCTTCTGAAATGGCTTTCAAAGTGGCTGCCTCGATGGCGTTCAAGTCCGCTATGGCGAAGGGCAAACCTGCTCTTCTTGAGCCGATCATGAAGATTGAAGTTGTGACTCCTTCTGAATTCCTTGGCGACGTGCTTGGAGACTTGAACTCTAGGCGTTCTCAGGTTCAGAACATGGAAGCCCGTGGCGAAGCGCAGGTAATTCTTGCGTACATCCCGCTTGCGGAAACCTTCCAGTACGCCACGCACGTTCGATCAATCACTACCGGTCGTGCCAGTTTCTCTATGGAACTGGACCACTACTCGGCAGTGCCGAAGAACGTTGCAGAGAAAGTATCAGGAAACTAGGGAATGCCAGGACAGAAAATTCGAATCGTCCTAAAAGCGTTCGATCACCGAGTTCTAGACATCTCGGCTCAGCAGATTATGGAAACTGCCGAGCGAACAGGTGCCCAGACCGCCGGACCGGTTCCTTTGCCAACAGCAAAGCGTCGATTCGCAGTGATTCGAGGGCCTCACGTACATAAAGACTCCCGCGAGTACTTCGAGTTGCGCGTTCACAAACGCCTTATCGACATCCTCGAGCCCAGCTCGAAGACGATCGATTCGCTAACACGACTCAACGTACCCGCTGGCGTCGATATCGCTATCAAGCTGTAGAGCAAATAGTAAAACCAGAAAAATGGTAAGCAAGAAAACGAAATGACTATCGCTGGACTTCTCGGTCGAAAGATCGGAATGACAACCTACTACCACGATGACGGAACCGCAGAATCGGTCACGGCAGTCGAGCTCGGGCCTTGCGTCGTCACCCAGGTGAAGACGGACGCTCGAGATGGCTACGAAGCTGTCCAGGTCGGGTTCCTTGCGGCAAGCAAGCTGAATCAGGCCGAAGCCGGGCATCAAACCCGGTCAGGGGGCAAGTTCGAGCACCTTCAAGAATTTAGCGTGGACGACCTCGCTGAGTACGAAGTTGGGCAAGAACTGAAGGCCGATGTATTTGAAGTTGGAGATCCGATCAAAGTGGTCGGTACCTCGAAAGGTAAGGGTTTCGCCGGTGTTGTACGCAGGTACAACTTCGCAGGTGGGCCGAAGACACACGGTCAATCCGACCGTCACCGCTCACCGGGTTCAGTCGGTGCGGGTACGTCACCGGGCCGTGTATGGCCGGGAACCCGAATGGGTGGGCACTACGGCGTCGACAGAGTCACAGTCAAAGGCCTCAGGGTTGTAGCTGCTGATGTCGAGAAGAACGTTGTACTTGTTCGAGGCTCCATTCCTGGTGGAAAGAACGGCATCGTTCGGATCGAGAAGCAGGGCAAATAATGGATCTGCAAGTAAAAGACAACAAAGGCAAAGTTATCGGGTCTGTCGCAGCAAGCGATCAGGTCTGGGGTGCTGCCTCTAACGACGCTCTCCTGCATCAGGCTGTTGTAGCCCAGCAGGCGAACAAACGACGTGGTACTCAGGACACTCAGAATCGATCTGAAGTCACCTACTCGACGCGGAAGCTGCGCCCCCAGAAGGGTTCAGGCCGAGCTCGGCAGGGTAGCGCGCGTTCGCCTCTCCTCAAAGGCGGTGGTGTAGCTCACGGACCGCATCCACGAAGCTACCGACAGCGTCTTCCCAAGAAGATGCGACAGCAGGCACTTCGGATCGCACTCTCGGACAAACTCCGCGAAGAGAATGTGACAGTTCTCGATGCATTGAAACTCGATGCTCCCAAGAGCAGCACTCTTAGAGACATCGTGTCGGCGTTCGATCTCAAAGGCCGAACACTTATCGTTACTGGTTCGACCGATCACAATGTGGTCAAGTCGGCAAGCAACATTCAGGGTGTCGAGGTTCAGGCAGCAGCGCTGATGAGCCCACTCGAAGCAGCAAGCTTTCCGAACCTGGTTGTTACACAGGAAGCGCTAGAGACAATCGATAGTCTCTGGGGAACCGGCGGCGGTGACGAGTAATGACCCTCGCTAAAGTTCTCAAGCGTCCCATCATTACCGAGAAGAGCACTCTTCTAGGCGAACAGGGCCGATATGTATTTGAAGTTGATTCCGACGCAACCAAGCACGACATTGCCAAAGCAGTCGAATGGGCGTTCGATGTCAAGGTTGTCAAAGTGAACACTCTGACAGTCTCTGGCAAAGTAAAGCGATACGGTCGACGGCCGTCGAAGCAAGCCGACTGGAAAAAGGCAATCGTGTCATTGCAAACCGGCGATACCATTCAGTTGTTTGAGGGGGCATAAAGTATGGGACTTAAAGAATTTAAACCCACGTCTCCCGGTCGTCGCGACTCCGTCGCTGACGACTACAAGGACATTACTAAAGGCAAGCCCGAAAAGTCGCTTCTCGCCCCTCTGAGCAAGAAGGGCGGACGAAACAACCGTGGTCGAGTTACTGTTCGACACCGCGGTGGTGGACACAAACGTCGTTACCGGATTGTCGACTTCAAGCGCGACAAGGCAGGCACAGCGACTGTTATGTCGATTGAATATGATCCAAACCGCACAGCACGGATCGCCCTAGTAATGTTTGAAGATGGCATCAAGCGATACATCGTTGCGCCAAACGACGTGACAGTCGGTGACACCGTTGCAAGCGGTGAAGACGTTCCTGTAACCACAGGCAACAGCCGACCGTTGGGCACTCTCCCGACAGGTACGTTGGTGCACAACATTGAAGTTACACCCGGTAAGGGTGGGCAGATGGTGAAGAGTGCCGGTACGGTTGCTCAGGTCATGGCTCACGAATCGGGTTACACGCTCGTCCGGCTCCCGTCGGGTGAGATGCGAAGGCTGTTGGGCGAATGCTCAGCAACCGTGGGTCAGGTTTCCAATCTGGACCACAAGAACGAAAAACTTGGTAAAGCTGGTCGGAACCGTCACCGCGGTCGCCGCCCAACCGTTCGTGGTTCAGTAATGAGCCCGGCAGCTCACCCGCATGGTGGTGGTGAAGGTCGTTCCGGTATCGGTATGCCTGGACCGAAAACCCCGTGGGGTAAGCCGGCACTCGGCAAGCGCACACGTCGGAACAAGGGCACGAGCAAATTTATCTTGAGGCGGAGGTATGACCGCTAGATACCGTCAGGTATCCGGTTGTCGAGACTAATAACAGATGTCACGGTCAATTAAAAAAGGTCCATACGTAGACCCAAAGCTGATGAAAAAGGTAGCTGCTATCCAGGCTGCTGGTTCACGCAACGTGATCCGAACTTGGGCGCGTGCTTCAATGATCATGCCTGAAATGGTTGGCCTAACGATTGCTGTTCACGACGGTCGTCGGTTCATTCCAGTCCTCATTACAGAAAACATGGTTGGTCACAGGCTCGGTGAATTTGCACCTACTCGTACCTTCCGTGGTCACATCGGTAGGTCCGATAGGACAACGGGTTAGTTATGGCTATAGCAAGAACAAAAAACGTAGGTATTTCTGATTACAAGCTTCGGCTTGTGATGGATCAAATCCGCGGCAAGATGGTTGACGACGCATTCCCAATGCTTCGATACATGACCAGCCCCGCTGCTGCTGAGATCCTGAAAATCCTTAAGGCCGCAACTGCCAACGCTGAGAACAACGACCTACAGTCACGCGATGACCTGAAGATCGTTCGAATCACCGCTGATAAGGCAACATGGACTCGCCGTTTCAGACCGAAGGCACGAGGCCGTGTCGGTGCGTTCGACCGTCCAACATCACACATCACTATTGAAGTCGACGAGGTAAGAATTTAGATATGGGTCAGAAAACACACCCGATCGGGTTCCGACTCGGTGGCGTACAGGATTGGCGAGCGCACTGGTTCGCAAGTAAGGGTTCGGACTACCGACGCCTCACCGAAGAAGACCAGAAGATTCGCGGACTGATCAACGGACGATATGCAGAGTCTGGTGCGATCTCACGAGTTGAGATCGAACGTGGTGCGCAGGACCTGGTCATTACGATCAATACTGCTCGCCCCGGAATCATCATCGGACGAGGTGGCACGCGAGTTGATGAGCTTAGAGGCGATCTCGAAAAACTCACCGAGACGCGTTCACGCCTGAATATTCAGGAGATTCGTCAACCTGAACTCGATGCAACCCTAGTTGGTCAGTCGATTGCTGAGCAGCTCGAACGACGTGTCGCCTACAGGCGTGCGATTCGACTTGCGATGCAGCGAACTATGCAGTCGGGGGCACTAGGTATCAAGGTTGTTGTTTCTGGTCGACTCGGCGGTGCCGAGATCGCCCGAACCGACAAGCAGAAGGAAGGGCGAACGCCGCTTCACACGTTGCGTGCGCAGATCGACTTCGCAGTGTCTGAGGCGAAGACCACGTTCGGTGTCATTGGCATCAAGGTGTGGATCTACACCGGCGACATGATTCCGTCTGCCGAGAACCTTCGAGCACGTTCGATGGCACGACTCTCACTGGGCGCGACCCAAGAGAGCAAGGATGCTCAGAACGATCAGGGCGGTGGACAGAAATCGTCTGGCGGCGGTGGTCGCTCAGGCTCACGAACCGGTGGATCGGTACCAAAGGCCGATGAGTCCGGGAGCAAGAAGTAGTCATGCTTCAGCCAAAGCGAACTAAATATAGAAAAGAACATCGAGGTCGGATGAACGGCATCCGCACCAAGGGTTCAACGTTGGTTTACGGCGATTTCGGTCTGAAAGCAGAAGGTCCTGGTTGGATCACAGCTCGAGAGATTGAAGCAGCTCGACGTGCAATTACCGGTTACGTGAAGCGTGGCGGTCAGGTTTGGGTTCGATTGTTTCCAGACAAGCCTGTTAGCGCACGACCTGCCGAAACCCGTATGGGTGGCGGTAAAGGTGCGGTCGATCGTTGGGTAGCGGTGGTAAGACGTGGGCGAATGCTCTACGAAATGGCCGACGTTCCGGAAGAGGATGCGCGTGAGGCTTTGCGACGAGCAGCACACAAACTGAACGTTCCGACCCGAATTGTTGCACGGAGTGATGAATTTTAAGGATGCTGATTGCTGATCGCAGAATGCGATCAGCAATCAGGCAGGAACTGACAATAGATGCGTATCGACGAAGTAAGAGAACTGAATGACACTGAACTCGTAAAAGAGCTCGGCGACCAGGAGCGCGCCATGATGAACCTCAGGTTCCGCAAGGCGACGATGCAGCTAACGAACACGAACGAACTCGGGAATACCCGGAAGACCATTGCGCGCATTCAGACAGTGATTCGAGAACGCTCGATCACGGCAAACTTGGAAACCGCACAGGCAGAGGGAGAATAGAGTGGCGCGCAAACAGCGGACCGGCACTGTTCTGAAAGACAAGAACGACAAGAGCGTTATTGTTGGCGTTTCTTGGTTGCAGCCTGACCGAATTTACAAAAAGGCGCGGCGCAAGCAGTCGAAGTTTATTGTTCACGACGAACAGAATTCCGCGACTGTTGGCGACCGCGTGTTGATCGAAGAAGCACGTCCTACCTCGAAAACCAAGCGATGGCGTTTGGTCAGCATTATCGAGAAAGTCGATGTTGCTGAAGTTCAGCCATCTGACCTTGCGAGTTCAGCTGCCTTTACTGGTGCAGAGGACTCAGAAAGGGTTGAGGACTAGCAGATGATTCAGCGAGAGACACGACTGAAAGTTGCCGACAACTCTGGCGCACGTGAGGTGCTTTGCATCAACATCGTCGGAGGAAGCGCGCGTCGTTATGCCAGTCTGGGTGACGTGATCACATGCACAGTAAAAGATGCACAACCCGGTGGTACCGTAAAGATGCACCAGGTAGTTCGGGCCGTGGTAGTTCGAACTTCGAAGGAAGTCCGACGATCCGATGGTTCGTACATTCGATTTGACGACAACGCATGCGTCATCATCGGCGAAGATGAAAACCCACGTGGAACTCGAATCTTTGGCCCAGTAGCACGTGAACTGCGGAACAAGCAGTTCATGCGCATCGTGTCGTTGGCACCGGAGGTTCTCTAACCAATGAGTCAGACACGAATCAAGCGAGACGATGAGGTACTCGTTATCTCTGGAAAAGACAAAGGCAAGCGTGGTTCTGTGATCCGGGTTCTCCCTTCGGAGAACCGAGTCATGGTTGAAGGTGTGAACATGGTTACTCGCCATGTGAAGGCACAACCTGGCATCGCACAGACTGGCATGGTCCAGGGTGAGGCTCCGATCTCGCTCTCTAATGTAATGCTCATCGATCCAGAGACCAGTGTTGCTGGTCGTACTGGTCAGAAGATCCTCGAAGACGGGACGAAAGTTAGGGTGGTCAAGAGTGGCAAACGCTCCTGACGAGAAAAAAGAAGAAAAGGCAGTAGAAGCAAAAGCTTCTAAGTCTGCTGCAAAGAAAGTTGCGGCCAAAAAACCAGCAGCAGCAAAGGCAAAAACCAAGCCGGCAGTAAAGAAAGCCGCGCCTAAAGCAGACGCTCCGGCAAAAGCTAAAGCTGCTCCAAAGGCTAAGAAGTCGACTGTAGTAGCAGATGTGCCGCGCATGAAGCAGTTGTACCGCGACAACGTGGTAGAAGTGCTCTCACGCGAATTTGGCTACAAGAACTCGATGGAAGTTCCGCAGATCGAAAAGATCAAACTGAACATCGGTTTGGGTGAAGCTCTCGATAGCAACTCGGCAGTCGGTGCTGCAGTCGGCGATCTCCAGAAAATCACCGGTCAGAAGCCAACCGAAAACCGGGCCCGGGTATCGATTGCGAATTTCAAACTTCGTGAAGGTTCTGTAATTGGCACTTCGGTCACCTTACGGGGATCCCGTATGTGGCAGTTCTACGATCGCTTCGTGAACATCACGCTCCCTCGTGTGCGCGATTTCCGAGGTATCAGCCGAACTGCTTTCGATGGTCGTGGCAACTACTCTCTTGGAATGCGCGATCAATCGACATTCCCTGAGATTGACTACAATGAAATCGATCGAATGCGAGGTATGCAGATCACGTTTGTGACTACTGCCCGCACTGACGAAGAGGGGCGACGTCTCCTCGAACTACTTGGCATGCCGTTTGCGCGTGTCGATGAGCCCATTGGGGGCCTCTAAACCACCTGGAGTTATTTGTATTGGCAAAGAAGTCGATGATCGAGAGAGAAAAGCGCCGCCAGAAGCTGGTTGATGCTAAGGCCGAAGTTCGAACAGAACTCCGGAAAATTTCGGTCGACATTAATCGAACACCAGAAGAACGATTCGCAGCCCGCCAGGAATTGACGAAACTGCCTCGTAACTCTGCTGCGATTCGCTTGCGTAACCGTTGTGCCGTAACTGGTCGACCTCGTGGTTACATGCGCTTCTTCGGCCTCTCACGAATCACCTTCCGAGAACTTGCACTGAAGGGCGAACTGCCTGGAATCCGCAAGGGAAGCCTGTAATAGCCGCTAACTACTGAAGAGAATCGATCAAGGTGCCAGTAACAGATCCCATAGCCGACATGCTTACCCGTATCCGCAACGCAGTACAGGTTCGCCATGAATCACTCGAAGTCCCAGCTTCACGAATGAAGTCTTCACTTTTGAAGCTCATGTCTGACGAGGGCTTTATTTCAAGTTTCGCAGCAAACGAAGATGAATCGACCGAGAAGAAACTCGAGATTCATCTCCGCTACTACGAAGACAAGACTCCTGTAATTCAGGGGCTCAAGCGCGTAAGTAAACCCGGTCTCCGTGTTTACGTAGGTAAAAACGAAGTGCCTCGGTACTTCGGCGGTCTGGGTGTGGCATTTATGTCGACATCCAAGGGCGTAATGACGGGTCAGCAGGCCCGTCGTCAGGGTGTCGGTGGAGAACTGCTTTTCTACATTTGGTAGGCGAGCGACTCAGCTGAATTTAGAATCAGAATTAACGAGAGAAAATCTAAAGTGTCTCGAATAGGATTAGCCCCGATAACCGTGCCAAGTGGCGTCGATGTAATAGTTGATGGCACTACAGTCACGGTTAAAGGCAAGATGGGTACGCTAACGCGAACCCTCTCGGCGACGATGAAAATTGATCTGACCGACGGTGTTATCACTGTCGCTCGCCCCAACGACGAACCCGATCAGCGAGCACTGCACGGATTGACTCGAAGCCTGCTGAACAACATGGTTATTGGTTGTGCAGACGGTTTCTCGAAACGTCTTGAGCTGATCGGTACCGGGTACCGGGTTCAGCAAAAAGGCAAGGCGCTTGAAGTCAGTGTTGGTTTCTCGCACCCGGTTCCGATTCAGCCGATTGGCGAGAACACCCTTGCTGCAGATGGAGCAACGTTCATCAACATCTCTGGTCCGAATAAAGAAGACGTAGGCGAGCAGGCCGCACAAATACGCAAGGTTCGTAAGCCCAACCCGTACACGGGCAAAGGCATTAAATATTCCGATGAAACCATCCGACGTAAGGCTGGTAAGACGGCCGTTGGAGTTGGTATCTAGACATGGGTAACAGGAAATTTGATTCTCGAAAACGGTGGATCAGGCACAGGCGTGTTCGTAAGAACGTGCGTGGCATTGCCGATCGACCACGATTGACTGTTTTCCGAAGCAGCAATCACATCTACGCTCAGGTAATCGATGATGACCTAGGCCACACATTGGCTGCAGCCGGTTCAGTCGAACTCAAGTTGGAAGATGCAAAGACAGATGCCGCAACGGCTGTCGGCGAGGCAGTAGCCAAGAAGGCACTCGCGGCAGGAGTCACCAAGGTCGTATTCGACCGGAGTGGTTACAAGTATCACGGTCGGGTTAAGGCGTTAGCCGATGGAGCCCGCAAAGAAGGACTTAGCTTCTAAATGACCACGCAGAACGATAATCGCGGTGGCAGAAATGCCGGTGGTGATCGCAGACCAGGCAGCGGCGGACGTGGGCCTGGTGGCGGGCGCGGAAAAGGCGGCGGACGTGGTCCCGGCGGAGAACGCCGGAGTCGACGCCCACGACGTGAAGAAGAAGATTCAGGTCTTGTCGAGCGCGTTGTAAAGATTCGCAGGGTTTCTAAGGTCGTCAAAGGTGGCCGAAACCTAACATTTAACGCAATGGTTGTAGTCGGGGATGGCAATGGAAACGTTGGCGCAGCTCTCGGCAAGGCTGGTGCGGTTCCAGATGCTGTTCGCAAAGGAACCACTTATGCCAAGAAAGCAATGAACAAAGTCGAGCTCAATGGTCCGACCATTCCGCACGAAATTACTTCGAAGTTCTCGGGTGCGAAAGTGCTGTTGAGGCCGGCTGCCCCTGGTACCGGAGTAATTGCTGGTGGTGGAGTTCGCGCCGTGATGGAAGCGGTTGGCGTGAAGGACGTTCTTTCAAAGACGTTCGGTTCGCCCAACACCATCAACATTGTTAAGGCCACACTCGATGCACTTGATCAGCTCCGAGACCCTGTTGCCGCTGTCGAGCGACGCAAGGGAGTCAGTGCCGACGGTTCTGGCGCATCTAAAAACGAAACTGTTTCGTAATTACGGGAAACTGGAAATAATGGCCAAATTGCGAATAACACAACTTCGATCGGGTATCGGCACGCAGCCTGCGCAGCGGGCTACGCTGAAGGCACTCGGACTTCGAAGAATCCGCCACGAGGTTGTCCAGAACGACAGTCCTCAGATTCGCGGAATGATCGCAAAAGTCGTTCACCTCGTCACTGTCGAGGAAACGAAGTAATCAACTCACGTGTCGATAGTTCGACTCATCTGTTCACTCAGTCAGTAAGAAATTTTGTAAAATGCCTGGACTACACCAGCTAAAACCATCAAAAAACTCCCGAGAGAACCGAAAACGCGTTGGTCGTGGTAACGGTTCTGGAACGGGAACATTCTCGGGTCGAGGCTCCAAGGGACAAAAGCAGCACGGTAGCGTGCCGTTCCTGTTTGAAGGTGGACAGCTTCCACTCATCAAGCGACTTCCTCACATGCGAGGATTCACGAACATCTTCCGTGTGGAGTCAACGCCGGTGAACCTTTCGATCCTAGAAGATTTTCGAGCGGGTTCGAACGTAACTGTTGAAAAGCTCATCGAGGCAGGCGTTGTTCGGAAGAAGAATGCCCGAATCAAGATCCTTGGTGATGGTGATTTGACCAAAAAGTTGCACGTATCGGCTCACGCTTTCAGCAAATCTGCGAAAGTGAAAATCGAAGCTGCTGGCGGAACTGTCACCGTGGTAGAAATGCCAAAGGTTGCACAGGCTCCAAAATTCGGCTCGGCTAAGTAACAATGACTCAGGCCAAACAAACGTCTGAATCTGCGTTACCGGCACTATTTCGTGCCGCGGCAGATGCATGGCGCATACCTGACCTTCGATTCAGAATCCTATTCACACTGGGGATTCTTGTCATTTTCAGGTTCTTCGCTCACGTTCCCGTTCCAGGAGTCGACCGCGAAGCTCTGGCCGCGGCATTTGATGCCAACCCTCTTCTGGGATTCCTCGATCTGTTCTCAGGTGGAGCGCTCAGAAATCTCTCTATCGCTGCACTCGGTGTGTACCCGTACATCACGGCGTCCATCATCCTGCAGATCCTGACACCGATCATTCCTACCCTGAAGAATCTTTCTCAGGAAGGTGAAGGTGGTCGGCAGGCGATCAACCGATACACCCACTACCTGACAGTGCCTCTGGCATTCTTGCAGGGCTATGGGCAGTTGAACCTGTTTGCGAGTGGATTCAGTTCCACCGGTGGAGCCGCCATTAGCGGAATTGGTTTCGGTGCCGACACGCTAAACACGATGACCATTCTATTTGCTATGACGGCTGGTACGATGCTGCTCGTGTGGATGGGTGAACTCGTCACTGAGAAGGGAATCGGTAACGGTATATCGCTGATTATTTTCGCAGGTATCGTTTCAACCTTGCCCCAGGTCGTCGGTCAGTTGTGGTTATTGCGTGATCAAATGTTCCAGGTCGGAATGCTGATTTTCATCGCGATCGCAATCATATATCTCATCGTTTACTTTGCAGAAGCCCAGCGAAAGATTCCTGTTCAATACGGCCGAAGCGTGTTCCGTGGCGGACAAATGTATAGACAATCGGGCGCAACCCATATTCCGCTGCGTGTAAACGCGGCCGGCATGATTCCGCTGATTTTCGCGTTCTCGATCCTGATCCTGCCTTCGGTAGTTGCCAGCTACTTCAACGATGGATCTGGTGGATTCATCTCGAACATTGCCAACTTCTTCCAGAACTCGTTCGGACCTACGAGCACGATCTACTGGATCGCAGTGTTCCTGCTCGTCGTTATTTTTACGTTCTTTTACACACTTGTTGTACACAACCAGCAGAACCTTGCCGAAAACCTCCAGAAAAACGGTGGTTTCGTTCCAGGTATCCGACCCGGACCGCCAACCAAGGTCTACCTGATGCGTGTTGTATTGCGTATCACGTGGGGCGGTGCGCTGTTTCTCGGATTTATCGCAATCATGCCTTTCCTGGCGCAGTTGGTTACGAACCTACCAAATGCTACGACCATCATCCAGAGCACAAGTCTGCTCATCATGGTGGGTGTGGCGCTCGATACGATGCGACAGCTGGAATCCCAGTTGCTCATGCGTAACTACGAAGGATTTGTCCGTTAGAGAGCGGTCACTACCCAAATGCGCATCGTCCTAATGGGTCCGCCGGGCGCGGGCAAAGGCACACAGGCACGTCGTCTCGCAGATTCGACGGGCATGAAGCATCTCTCGACTGGCGATATGTTGCGCGCTGAAGTGGCAGCAGGTTCAGAACTTGGTCTGCTGGCAAAAGGATTTATGGACAGGGGCGATTATGTTCCTGACTCGAACATCATCGCAATGATCGAGCAGTACATCGCTGATCCGGCTGGCGTTCTGCTCGATGGCTTTCCACGGACACTCGTTCAGGCGGAGTCGCTTGATGCGTCGCTTGAAAAGGCAGGATTGCCGATCGACAAGATTGTTCACATGACGGTTGATACTGACGAACTAGTGAAGCGACTTTCGAGTCGAGCCGTTTGTAGCGACTGTCAAACCCCGTACAACCTAGTTTCAAATGCACCCTCAAGAGAAGGTGTTTGCGGTAAATGTGGGGGCTCGGTAAACGTTCGGGACGATGACAAACCTGAGGCGGTTTTGAACCGCATGAAGGTTTACGAGGATCTCACCGCTCCGGTATTGAGTTATTACCAGTTGCGCGTCGGCGTTACGGAAATTGTTGCTACAGGTACGCCAGATTCGGTGTATGAGAAAATTTCTCAGGCGATTTAATCTGGTCAGCTATCGAACTAAATCCTTATTTAGGGATATACTAGGGGAGATCGTTCTTTGAATGGTGAATCGACGCCCAGAATCGCTGCAAGCGGAAATCCCGCTTCAGGTGCGACTTTAAAGTCGTCACGGGATCTGGAGAGCATGCGCGAAGCTGGGCGGATTGTCGCGTTTGCTGTTCGAAAGGCGTTCGAGGCGCTTGAGCAAGGAATAGCAACCCGAGAACTCGATGACATTGCTCGTCGGGCGATAGAGTTGGAAGGTGCAAAACCCGGATTTCTGGGACTGTACGGGTTCCCGGCAACAGCGTGCATATCGATAAATGAAGAGATTGTTCATGGTATTCCGGGCGACCGGGTTGTCCAAATGGGTGACCTAGTCACTCTGGATTGTGGAGCGATAGTAGACGGGTACAACAGCGACTATGCAGTTACGCAAGTTGCTGGTTCTTCCTCGAGTGAAAAGAATTACCTGATCGACATCACTCTTGAATCACTTGAAATGGGGATCAAAGCAGCACGACCCGGTAACCGGGTTGGCGACATATCAAACGCCATTGAAAGCCATGTGCTTCCTAAGTCTTACGAATTAGTTCGTGAGTACGTCGGGCACGGTATTGGCAAGGATCTGCATGAACCCCCGCAGATTCCAAACTTCGGCCCAGTGGGGCACGGTCTGGAGCTTCGGGCGGGGATGGTTCTTGCGATCGAACCTATGGTGAACGCTGGTGGATGGAAAACCCGAATGCTCGACGATGGTTGGACTGTCGTCACCGAAGATGGTGCACTTTCGTGTCACTTCGAGCACACGGTAGCGATAACGGAGGATGGTCCGATAGTTCTCACAGTTGAATAACTGGGGATGAACGGTACGAAAATATTTTGGCGAAAAAGGAAGCAATCGAAGTTGAAGGTCTCGTAAACGAGGCTCTTCCCAACGCGTTCTTCAAGATCGAGCTTCCAAACGGTCACGAGGTCCTCGCTCACGCTTCAGGAAAAATCCGCAAGAACTTCATCCGCATTCTGCCTGGCGACAAAGTCTTGGTCGAACTTTCGGCCTACGACCTGACCCGAGGCCGGATTACATATCGATTCAAGTAAGAGTCACGGCACAAATACGAGTGCTACAGCACACGAGATTAAAACAATGAAAGTCAAGGCATCCGTCAAGGCCAAGCACCCCAGCAGCAAAATTGTTCGCCGCAAGGGGCGCGTCTACGTGATTAATAAGCAAACCCCTCGCCTCAAGGCGCGACAGGGCTAGCCGGACAACAGGAGAAAGCGGCCTTATGGCAATCGTCTCCGGAGTAAACATCCCGGACAACCAGAGACTCGAAATAGCACTGACTGCTATCTATGGCATCGGTCGAACCACATCGAAGAAGATCGTGGACGATTCGGGCATGAACGAGTCGACGCGTGTTCGAGATCTTTCTGATGAAGAACTGGCTCGAGTACGAAGTGCTGTCGAGAGGAACGGACTCCTCATCGAAGGTGACCTTCGACGTGAGACACAGTTGAACATCCGCCGACTTACGGATATTCAGACTTTCCGGGGTCAGCGACACCGTCGTGGGCTCCCCGTTCGTGGACAGCGAACGAAAACTAACGCTCGAACAAAACGTGGTCGCCGTCAGACGGTTGCTGGACGTAAGCGAGTGGTTGGTCCCTAATCACGGCTAGACCGTACTTGATAGTTATTACGGCGATAGTCGCCCTTACGAGGATTACGAAGAACAATTATGCCAAGACAGCGAGCACGACGACGCGAAAAGAAGTTTGTCCCACAGGGCAAGGCTTTCATTAGCGCAACGTTCAACAACACGCTAATCACGTTGACCGACCCACAGGGCAACGTTATTTCGCAAAGCAGTGCAGGTGCATTGGGCTTCCGCGGCTCACGAAAATCTACTGCTTTTGCTGCTCAACGCGCAGGTGAGACGGCCGCAAGAACAGCTATAGAACACGGACTGAAGACTGTGAACGTCATGGTCAAGGGCCCCGGCTCTGGTCGTGAAGCAGCTATTCGAGCAATTCAGGGTGCTGGCATTCGAGTTGTGTCAATTCGTGATGTCACGCCTACTCCTCACAATGGATGCCGACCTCCGAAGAAGCGACGAGTCTAAATAGTCACTAACGAACTTCTTGCCAAATAGCAGTTCGTTCCACTGACGCCAGAACTAGATCGATTGATTAATAAAACAATCGAAAATAACTCAGGAATCTGAATGGCAAGGTATACCGGACCTAAATGCAAAAACTGCCGACGCTTCGGAATGAAGCTCTGCTCGAAGCCCGCAGGCAAATGCGCCTGGGAGCGACGAAAGAGTGCACCCGGAGACAAGTCGACTCAGCAGCGACGACGACGTATCTCAGAATACGGAACGCAGCTGCGTGAGAAACAGAAGGCACGCGCTATCTACGGCGTGTTGGAACGACAGTTCCGTAACTACTACAAAAAAGCAAGCCGACTTGAAGGCGTGACAGGCGATCGCCTGCTCCAGCTTCTCGAAAGTCGGCTCGACAACGTTGTATACCGACTTGGTTTCGCAGATTCGCGACCGCAATCCCGACAAATCGTCGGGCACGGTCACATTCAGGTGAATGACAAGAAGGTAAACATCCCCTCGTACCAGGTGAAGGCGGGCGACCGAATTAGTTGGCGCGATCAATCGAAGAAGACTGGACTGTTCGAAATCGTGTCGAACGGCATGGGTGCTAACTCGGTTATCCCGAGTTGGCTCAATGTCGATTCTGACAAGGCCGTTGGCGAAGTCGTAACTCTCCCGAAGACAAACGACGTCGAGCTTTCAATCGACACCCGTCAAATAGTTGAGTACTACTCAAGGAAGTAAATTACGCCGATGCTTGAACGAATGTACGGCATTACTCCTCAGGAAGAACTGCCGCCAGTAGCACTTGAGATCCCTGATCTCTCGATCACAATCCAGGAAAACGAAGAGACATATGGTCGCTTTGTTGCGGAGCCGCTTGAGCGTGGCTGGGGTGTCACACTTGGCAACCCGCTTCGCCGTTCGCTGCTCAATTCGTTGCCGGGAACGGCAATCACGTGGGCCAAGATCGACGGAGCGCTCCACGAGTACTCCACGATTCCTCACATGCGTGAAGAGGTTGTTGAGTTCCTGCTCAACGTTAAAGGCATCCGCCTGCGTTCACTCGCCGACCGCCCCGGTCGGCTTCGTCTTGAAGTCGATGGTGAGGGTGAAGTTCGCGCCGGTGACATCATGGCGACCGCCGATTTTGAAATCGTAAACCCGGAACACCACCTCGCCACTCTCGACAACGCTGGTGCTCGACTTTCTGTTGAGTTCAACGTCGAACAGGGTGTTGGCTACGAAGCTGCAAACCAGGACGGAGGTCTCCCGATCGGTGTGATTACAGTCGACGCTATCTACACACCAGTTCGCAAGGCCAATTTCTCGGTCGAAGCGACTCGAGTTGGGCAGCGATCCGATCTGGAACGACTTGTTGTTGAGGTGTGGACCGACCGGACGATCATGCCGCTAGAGGCGATGCAGTCGGCAGGTAACCTGCTGATGGAGCGCTTCTTCCTGTTTACACAGCTCAATAAAAAGCCGGAAGAAGAGGTGAGCCCAGCTGTTGGTCTTGGCATATCGCCCGATATTTACAACACCCTTGTTGAAACACTCGCTCTTTCAGCTCGAACACTCAACTGCCTTAAACGGGCAGGCATCAACCGCGTTGGTGAAGTGCTTTCGATGCCTAAAGTTGAATTACTGAAAATTCGAAACTTCGGCCAGAAATCACTCGATGAACTCTACGACAGGCTCACTGAGCGAAATCTCCTGCCTGAAGATGATGCCAAGGGCGATGTTGGGGCTGCTGATGGCGGCGACGGTGGAGACAGTGACGGCGGTGCCGAAACCGTTGCTGCTGAGGCTTCGGGAGAAACCACCAGTGAGGCATAAATTATCCGGTCGGCAATTTGGCCGAGCCTCCGGACCACGTAAGGCAATGTACAGGATTATGGTCACCGACCTCCTGAAGCATGGTCAGATCAAGACAACCGTCGCTAAAGCCAAGGAAATTGGTCCTCTGGCTGAAAAGATGATTACTCTTGGCAAAAAGGGCTCCCTGCACGATCGACGTCAGGCTGCAGCGTTCATAACCGACAAGTCGATTGTGAAGTCTGTATTCGACGACATCGCACCTCGTTTCAAGGGACGAGCCGGTGGCTACACCCGTATCACCCGTCTTGGCGTTCGCGCTGGCGATGCTGCGGAGATGGCATTGATCGAGCTGGTTGACTAAATAAACAATGCGTTTTGGCCTGGTTGTGGAGTACGACGGAACGGAGTTCCATGGCTCGCAGCTTCAGGCCAATGCGAGGACTGTGCAGGGTGAGATCGAAGATGCCCTACGCAAGATCTTCAACGAAAACATAAGAATGTATCTGGCAAGTCGAACCGACTCCGGAGTACATGCACGAGGACAGGTTGGTCGCTTTGATGAAGAGACCAACCTGACGCTCGACAAGATCAGGATTGCGTTGAATCACTACATGGCAAAAGACGTGCGCATTAGGTGTGTGCAATTTGTCCAGGATGGACCCAATGGGTTCGATCCTCGTGGTGACGCGTCTTCACGTACCTACGTGTACACGTTCAACGATGCCCGATCGGAACCTGCACTTGATCGTCACTTTGTGACCCACGTGCGGAAATCTCTTGATGCAGTGATGATGAACGAAGCAAGCCAGTCATTTGTTGGCCTGCACGACTTTGCGGCCTTTGCGGGTCCGAGCACACCACCTGACGCACCAACATTGCGAAACGTGGCTTCAGCTTCGGCAACTCGCAATGGTGACAATGTCGAGTTCAAGATCACAGCAAATGCCTACCTGCATCAGCAAATTCGCAGGATCGCGGGAGTGCTCTACGAGGTCGGAAGCGGCAAAACTTCTCCCGAAATCGTAGGGCAGCTGCTTGCTTCGGCAAACCGCGGTGAGGCTTCTCACGTCATGCCCGCAGAGGGTCTTTGTCTCGAAGAGATTACTTACAACGGATCAGGTGAGTGCGGATTGCCTTCAATCACTACTGCTGATTCGACTGATCTGAGGGTAGACTAGAGTGCTGAAAATCACGGACTGAACGAACGAACATGGTTACCAAGCTAAAGCAATACAACCCGAAAGCCTCCGATATCACCAACGACTGGCAAGTCGTTGATGCCGACGGTCAGATTCTCGGACGACTCGCAACCCAAGTGGCAATGTACTTGATGGGTAAGCACAAGCCCACGTACGTGCCTCATATGCTGACAGGCGACTTTGTCGTTGTTATCAACGCCAGCAAGATTAAAGTGACCGGCCAGAAGGCTGAGAAGAAGATCTACAAGCGTTACAGCCAGTACCCGGGAACCCTCAAAGAGATTCCTTACTCACGCATGCAGGAGCGACAGCCAACTCGAATTATAGAACTGGCTGTGAAGGGAATGCTTCCCAAGAACAAGCTTGGTCGCCGGATGATGGCTCGTCTGAAGATCTACGCCGGTGCGGAACACCCACACTCGGCTCAGATTCTTGGATCAGAGCGACGTCTAGAACGTGAAGCCGCCGCTGCCGCAAAGGCCGAGGTTGCTGCAAAACCAGCAGCCAACAAGCCAGCATCCAAAAAGGCTGCTGCCGTCAAGAAGGCCACAGCCAAAAAGCCAGCATCTAAAAAGGCTGCTGCCGTCAAGAGGGCCACAGCCAAAAAGCCAGCATCTAAAAAGGCTGCTGCCGTCAAGAAGGCCACAGCCAAAAAGCCAGCATCTAAAAAGGCTGCTGCCGTCAAGAAGGCCACAGCCAAAAAGCCAGCATCTAAAAAGGCTGCTGCCGTCAAGAAGGCCACAGCCAAAAAGCCAGCATCTAAAAAGGCTGCTGCCG
>Ga0187827_10000150_pt1 | contig 107541 bp, 93 predicted proteins | sample ETNtaG_39_FD_167969 | JGI IMG/M metagenome (GOLD analysis project Ga0187827, IMG submission 167969) | Marine microbial and viral communities from oxygen minimum zone, Eastern Pacific Ocean - ETNP2014_SV_150_PacBio MetaG (Illumina Assembly) | ecosystem: Environmental > Aquatic > Marine >... | reverse complement strand
CTATATATAATATGTATATATATACCCTGTGTCAACGAGATATGGGGTCGCACACTGTGGCATGGATCCCTGTTTTTTCGACACTTTCCACAGCCCTGCTAGTATGATGAGAAATCATATTTTTTTATATACCCAGTTGTCGTTCTAGTTGTGCTGTGGGTATGTGGATAACCTTCAGAAAATGACAGAGTCGATACACCGCTAACATACAGTGTTTAAAAACACTTATAGTCCATGCGGCCAGCTCCCTCTAGAACTGCCATTACGTTGATGATCAAGCGGCAGTCAAGAGTTATCCACGGCTGCCAACGAGAGTGTCGGAAGATGGAGTTATCCACAGGTCTTTCCACAGCCTTGAACCGGCATTTCCACAACCCTGCCGGCACAAGATGTGGATATTGCAGATTCTACTGGGGGGCCTGCCGTTGTATCTCTTCCGAGAGTGACTGTACAACGCGGGCAAAGGCGGGATCCTCACCGCATTTTTTGTCAACCGTCTGCACCGCGTGAACGACGGTGCTGTGGTCGCGGTTGCCGAAATGCAGCCCGATCACCTTGAGAGGACTCTTGGTATGGCGTTTGACCAGATACATGGCAATTTGCCGCGGCGAGGCCACATTATGTTTGCGCGTCTTGCCGATCAACAGTTCCAGCGTCAGATCAAAGTGTTTGGCCACCATCTTCTGAATGCCTTCGATCGACACCTGAGAACTCTCCTGAGTGCTGCGTTCCTGCACGATCCTGCGAGAGGCATCGACACTGAGTTCCACCTGGTTCACGGCACAGTACGCCATGAGATGGTTCAGCGTACCCTCAAGCTCGCGGATGTTGGAGCTGATATAATTGCCCAGGAACGTGGCCACCTCATCCGGCAGATGAATACCGTTGATCTCGGCCTTCTTCTGTAGAATGGCGATGCGTGTTTCCAGATCGGGTGGCTCGATACTGGTGACCAGTCCCCACTGGAATCTTGAAATCAAGCGCTCCTCGAGTCCCTTCAATTCCGCCGGAGGGCTGTCGCAGGTCATGACGATCTGCTTGCTGTTCTGGTGCAAGGCGTTGAAGGTGTGGAAGAACTCGTTCTGTGTCTGTTCGCCTCGAATCAGGAACTGGATGTCGTCGACGAGCAGCACATCGGCGGACCGGTACAGGCGTTGGAATTCAGAAGCGTTCTGTTGCCGGAGAGACTCGATGAAGTCCCCCATGAATTTCTCTGAAGGCACGTAGACGACCCGCAGCCCCGCTTCCTTGGACAGGGCGTAGTGGCCGATCGCCTGTAGTAGATGGGTCTTGCCCAGACCCACACCACCGTAGATGACGAGCGGATTGAACTGCGTCTTCCCCGGGGACTTGGCCGCCCCCTGCGAGGCCGCGTGGGCGAACCGATTGCCTTCGCCAACGACGAACGTCTCAAAGAGATAACGTTCATTGAGAGGCATATAGAGGAGAGGACCATCAAGGTTCGGAGCCGCCGCCTCGGGGCCAGGCACCTGTGCTCCCGTGGTCTCCGGAATCGTCGGCGATGGACTCCTCGGCGGATCGGTTGACGCCTCCGGCACCCGCGAGGCAGTAGCGTCGTCGGCGACGGCAAAGGTGACCTCCGGCGACAGCCTGGTCTCCTCTTCCACCACCGAGATGATCAGCGGCAGGTAGTTGCTCTCGACGAAATGAGCAAAGTAGGAACTGGAGACTTCGATTTCTAGGACGTCAGCGTCAAAACGGCGCGCCGTTGTGGGACGAAACCAGGTATTAAAGCTCTGGGCACGAACGCGCCGCTCGATGTTGAGCAGGCACTGAGCCCATAACTCTTGAGCATCCTGCGACATGGGTATCGACCGAGGGGAGTGGGAGGTCGCAGCAGGGGCGGGCCAGCGTCGGCGGCGCCACCCGCATCAGAGGGCGCGCTAGGGTAGGGAACGGCCACCGGGTCGTCAAGACGTCAGCCCACGCTCGGCGTCCCTGACACCCACCCAAGTGGGTGTTCCAAGGGGACTTCGGCGAATTGACAGTACCGTCGAGATCACCTACTTTTTGTGGTTTCAATCCGGCCGATCCTGGCGGATCTCCCCTTGTCATTGAGACCGAGGCCCACATCCCAAAACGTACCTATCAACCGAGCCGTAGACGGCGGCGGAACAAACACGGGTTCCGCAAGCGCATGCAGACTCCGGGTGGCCGCGCAGTGCTGAACCGACGGCGCCGTCGGGGCCGCAAGCGCCTGGCCGTCTGATCCAGCCGGAACCTGTTCGCGTTTCCGGAGAGGTGGCATGCCATGGACGAAGGGCCAGCTGCTCTGGGTTCGTACCGGTCGCGAACCCGGGGGTGTCGTCTTCGTCCTGCGCAAGCGCCTCGGCAAGGCGGTCCTGCGCAATCGACTGAAGCGCCGACTGCGCCACGCCTGTCGGGAACTGGAATTACCCGCTGAAGACAGCTTAGTGGTTCTAGCCCAGGCGCCGGCAGCTCACTCCTCCTTCCAACGATTGCGTGAAGAGTTGGCGCATCTGGTGGCCAGCCTGCAGGCCGAGGAGCGAGTGCTGTGACGATTGTTCTGCTGTGCCTGATCAGGCTCTATCAGTATCTGCTCTCCCCTCTCTTGCCGGCCCGCTGCCGCTACCTGCCGACCTGTTCCGAGTACGCCGCCGAAGCGATCCGTCGCCACGGCCCCTGGCGCGGTCTGTGGCATGGACTGTGTCGAATCGCCCGCTGTCACCCCTTTGGTCGCAGCGGCTACGATCCCGTCGAATGACAACGCCTGGAGCATCCACAAGCTGATGGACGACAAGCGAACTCTCGTCGCGTTTCTATTGATTGGTGCCATTTTCGTATTGCTGCCCTACTACTACGAAATGATGGGCATTGAGCAATCTCAGGTCGAACCGGAGGCCGTGGCGGAAGCCAGGCGGGACTCAGCGCGCGACCTGGCATTGGAGCCGGCCTCAGCTCCGGTCGTGACCGAACCGATGGAACGGCAGCCGGTCACCACAGCGGCCTCCGAGACAGACGTCAGCTCGACTGCCGTAACTCAGTTGGCCGAGGTCGCCGAGCGACGGATCCACATTCGCACACCGCTCCAGCATCTGGAGGTATCGACGACGGGAGGCGCCTTCGTCGGTCTGGAACTGCCGGCCTACCAAAAGGCCCATGGCGGGCCGGTCAGCCTGCTCACCGAGAGCGGTAGAGGTCTGGTGCTGACGCTGGAGTCTGAGACCGGGCGAGACGAGGTCCTTGATCTGAGCGAGGTTGTTTTTGAGCCGGACCGCGAGCGGGTCGATGTCGACGCGGATGGCCAGGGTGAGCTGCGGCTTCGGGCCGATCTGGGAGACGGCCGTTCCGTGGTCAAGACGATCAGGGTAGATGGTGGTGGCTATGGAATCGAGGTGGGGGTTCGCCTGCAGGGGTTCGACGAGAATACCCTGGTGTTCGCCCACTGGCGGGGTGGCATAGCCCTCGCGGAACGGGATGCCGACCTCGATCTGCCGGCGATGCAGGTCATGGCCTATGTGAATGAGAACCTGCTTGACCTGCAGGTCGACGAGGGCGATGAACCAGAGACTGAAGACGGCCGCGGAGACGTGCACTGGGTGGGGCTGCGCAACAAATACTTCGCCGTCATGGCCTCTCCCTCCAATGAGAACCGCCACGAGATCGTGATGCACGGCCGACCGCTTTCGTATGCGCCATTCAGAGAGTACGAATTCTCTCTCGGCACACGCTGGGGAGGACTGGAGGAACGGGAGTGGAAGCTGTTGCTCTATGCCGGCCCTCTCGGGCTGGAGCAGGTGTCACGCTACGAGCGTGATTTCGTCATGGCTCTGGACCTGGGTTTTCCCGTGATCCGCGATATCGCCAAGCTTCTGCTCTATGTGTTTGGCGCCGCCTACGAGTTCATCCCGAACTTCGGCTGGGTGATCGTCGCCTTCGGCGTCGCCGTGAAGATTCTCGTCTATCCGCTGACCCACAAGTCGTACGAATCGGCGGCCAAGATGCAGGAGGTCCAGCCGAAACTGGCAGCCCTGAAGGAGAAGTACAAGAACAACAATCAGAAGCTCAGCCAAGAGACGATGAAACTCTACAAGGAAGAGGGCGTCAATCCTCTGGGAGGTTGTCTGCCGATGGTCTTGCAGATGCCGATTTTCTTCGCTCTCTACCAGGTCTTCTCCAATGCGATCCAGCTACGGCAGGCTCCGTGGATGCTGTGGATCGATGATCTGTCGCTGCCCGATGCAGTGGCTGTGGGAGGCTTCGAGTTGCACATCCTGCCACTGCTGATGTCCGGCGCCATGTTCTTCCAGTCCAAGATGACGATGAAGGATCCCAAGCAGGCCGCCCTTGTATACATGATGCCGGTGGTCATGGTCTTCATCATGTGGAGCTTTTCTTCAGGCCTCGTCCTCTACTGGACGGTCTTCAACGTGATGCAGATCGGCCAGCAGGTACTGACCAATCACCTTAAGCAGAAGAAGCAGCCTGTCGTGGCGACGGGCCAGAAGTAGAGCTCGCCGCGCCCCATCGCCCATGGGCGGCCCAGACACCATCATTGCTGTCAGCACGCCTCGCGGCAGCGGCGGCGTCGGCCTGGTGCGCCTCAGTGGCCCGCGGGCCCTCGCCGTTGCCCAACAGGTGTTCGATGGCCGCCCGCCTCTGGGGCGGCATCCACGTCAGGTGACCTATGGGCGAGTCGTCGACGACGACGGCCGTCCTGTGGATACCGCCCTGGCATGGTACCTGGCGGCACCCGACACCTACACTTCTGAAGACATTGTCGAACTCAGTACCCACGGCAGCAATGCTGTTCTGGATCTCGTCATCGAGCGCGGGATCTGCCATGGGGCACGTCTTGCCGAACCGGGCGAGTTCACCAGGCGCGCCTTTCTCAATGGCCGGTTGGACCTGATGCAAGCCGAAGCGGTGGCGGACCTGGTCCACAGCCAGAGCGTCAGCGGTTTGCGGGCCGCATATGGAGTTCTTGAGGGGGGCTTGAGCGTTCGTGTTCGCCGATTGCGCGAGGATCTTGTAGATGCTCGGGCCCGGCTCGAGTCACTGCTGGATTTCAGCGAAGATGTGACGTCTGCAGAGCTTGGCGACATCGACCGGCTGATGGCCCGCGTAGAGTATGAAGCTGCGAGCCTGGTGGACTCATTCCGGGGGGCGAGGGCCCGACTTGACGGGTTCACCGTCGTGCTGGCAGGACGCCCCAACGCTGGAAAGTCCACGTTGCTCAATGCCCTGCTTGGTGAGGACCGCGCTATCGTCACAGACGTCCCCGGGACGACGCGGGACTGGCTGGAGGGGAGAGTGATGTGGTCGGGAGAATCGGTGCGCCTCAACGATACTGCGGGACTGCACGACACCGGGGATGCCACTGAACAGGCAGCGATGGAGAGCACCAGACAGCAGATGGCCAGAGCCGACCTCGTCGCCAACATCGTTGACGGCGCCGATGATAGAGATGCCGAGGAGTTGAACTGCGACACGGGCGACCCCCTGCCGCAGATCATCGTGCTCACCAAGGCGGACCTGCCCTCCCGGGCGTCTACGGCCCCGGGAGTGGAGACCGAGACGGTCCAGGTATCGGCTCTGACCGGCCGGGGGCTGGGGGAGCTCCGCAAGGCAATTTTGCGACACGTATCCCCACAGACACCGGACCAGACCGGGGCAGCCCCCCTTCGAGAGCGGCACCGCGCAGCCTTGGCCGCCACGGCCGAGGCCACCCGCCACGCGAGGCGCCTGCTTGCCGAAGACACCCCGGAAATCGCGGCAGACGAGCTTCTGAGGGCCGCCGCGCACGTTGACGACCTGCTCGGCGAGAGCCAGGACGAGGCCGTCCTCGACCGGATCTTCGCCGAATTCTGTGTCGGCAAGTGAGGATGTTCCACGTGGAACATCACGCCGCCGGCGTTCCACGTGGAACATCGCCGCATGGCTGAGGCGCGGCCACCGGGCCGGGTGTGCCGGAACCTGGACGCCGCTGTCGCCGCGGCTGTGCCCGGGGCGTCAGGCGGGCAGTTGGCCACCCTCGGTGGGCGTCTCGAGGAATACGTCGCTCTGGTCAGAAGGTGGGCGCAGACGGTGAACCTTGTCTCCCGCGACGATCTCCCCCGTATCGTAGACCGCCACATTCTGCCGGCCCTTGCGCTGCGGTCCGCGGTGAGGGCGGTTCCCCACGCACGAATCATGGATGTGGGGTCCGGTGCCGGGCTGCCAGCCATACCGCTCGCCATCACCCTGCCAGGGGCGAGTTTCACGCTCGTGGAAAGCCGCCGCCGCCGAGCCAATTTTCTGCGGCAGGCAGTGAGGGGCCTGGGACTCAGCAACGTTGCGGTGGTCTGCAGCCGCGTAGAGCGCTACAGACCGCCCACGCCGCAGGACCTGATCATGTCTCGCGCCGTCGCCGATGTCGAGGGACTCGCGAGGCTGGCCAGACATTGTCTGGCCTCAACGGGCCTTCTCCTTGTTACCACAGGACCAAACACGCAGAGTCAGACTGGCGGTTCGGGTGCTGTCATCCAGTTCCGCGATGATCGACAGGGACCGGTGAGCGCCACCATCGCCTGCCCATACCAGAAGATGGTCACGAGTGATGTCAGTGTGGATAGGGTCGTGGAAGACGACGCTTGAACAATGGGTTATCCACCGGTATCCACATGGTCTGTGTGGACAACCCAGGCTATGTTCGTGCGAACCTATTCGCTTCGCCTGCCGCAGGTTTCGACCATGACAGGAGTGGGGGTCAGAAGCTTTGTCCACAACACCATCCACCGAATGTGGACAACGGTCGAGTCCTGGCGGCAGAGCCACACACCGCCGTGGACAACCGGCACCTTGCAGGAGGCAAACCGGGAACGCTATATTCTCTACACCGACCCTCCAAACCCGGCGTGTCCCCTTGCTCGTATCTCAGTTGAAAACGGTTGCCACCAGCGCTCTGCGGCCGATCGCACAGTTCTTCATTCGCGTAGGCTTCCGGCCCGACTGGCTGACCCTGATCGGTCTCCTGCTAAATATGGTGGCCACGGCGGCATTCGCCATGGCACAGCTGCAGTGGGGAGCAGCCATCATGCTTCTGGCCGGTATCTGTGATATCCTGGATGGGCAAGTTGCCAGAGAAGGTCGCAGCGAGACAAAGTTCGGGGCCTTGCTCGACTCCACTACCGACAGGTATTCGGAGATCTTTCTTTACTTCGGCATCGCGGCTTATCTGGTGCGTGCCGGCGAGTGGGTCGTAAGTGGGATCCTGTTCTTCGCTTTGGCTGGATCCCTGATGGTCAGCTACGTGCGAGCCAGAGCCGAGGGGTTGGGTGAAGACTGCAAGGTAGGTTTCATGCAGCGTCCCGAACGATTGGTCGCCCTCGCGGTGGGGGGGTTGATCGGTCACGAAGGGCTGGTCTTCGTTCTCGTCGTCCTCGCCGTCACGACGAACTACACGGTTGTGGAGCGCCTCGCATACATACGCAACAAGCTCAAGGCCGCCCCTGCGCAAGCATCGGGACCGTAGTCGTTCTCGCATGCGCCCGCTGCCTGGTCGCTGTTTGCCCGCACACACTCACCGTCAACTACCGTGATGTCCGGCCTGAAGCCCCTCTTCATCGTCTTTGAAGGTGTGGACGGAGCCGGCACTACAACCCAATGTGACCGCCTCTGTGAGCGTCTGCGTCTCGACAACCATGAAATCGTTCAGACACGTGAGCCCGGTGGTACAGAGTCCGGTGAGCGGATTCGTGAGCTGGTCCTGGATCCTGCCCTGAAAGATCTGGACGATCTTGCCGAGTTACTCTTGTATGGAGCGGGTCGTCGTCAACATGTAGCCGAGGTAATCGAGCCCGCCCTGGCGGCCGGTAAGCCGGTGATCAGCGATCGATATGCGCAGTCGTCTATCGCCTATCAAGGCGCCGCGCGCGGACTGGGATCCGAGGTTGTTGACCAGGTGAATCACCTGGCTACAGGTGGCCTGTCTGCGGATTTCGTCATGTATCTGGATCTGAGCGTCGATATCGCACTGCAGAGACGTCAGAAACGTTGCACAACGGAAGATCGACTCGAGCAGGCGGGCGTCGATTTTCAGGCAGCCGTGAGACAGGCCTATCTGGAGCTTGCCGCGGCAGAACCCGAACACAGCCTGCTCGTGGATGCAGCAGCCTCGGTCGAGGATCAAGCTGTGCACGTACATCAGACGCTGTTGGCCCGCTTCCCGCAGTTTCCTTACAGGATTTCGGACCCATGATGCCCAGGAATGTCTCTCGCCCTCTAGACAGGGCCACACAAAGCCTATGTGGCCGCCTCTGTGTGGCCGCTCTTGTGTCGCTGTTTGCCCTCTTCCGTCCGGCGCTTGCTGAACACGACGATCCATACCAGGAGGTGAATCGCAGCTGGGATCGGTTCGGCTCCGTGTATCGGCGGGTCGTCGAGCACTATTACGCCCCGGTGGATCACGATAGAATCATGCGGGCCGCCATCGAGGGCATGCTTCGGCAACTGGATACGTACAGCCAATACTATGATGAAGAGGGGCTGCGCCAGCTACGCCAGGACACAACTGGAAAGTTTGCCGGTCTCGGCATCACGGTGGGCATCATGAACGAGCATCCGGTCGTCATCGCCCCCATTGAAGGTACGCCGGCCTCACGAGCCGGAATCCAGCCCGGTGACCTCATCGTCGGTATCGAGGGGCAGGAGACCTTCGGCATGTCCCTGGAGAGGGTGGTAAATGAGCTGCGCGGGGATCCTGGTACGTCGGTCCGTATCACCCTCGACAGGCGCGGAGTACTGGCCAACTGGGACGTCGTCATCGTACGCGAGGTGATCAAGATCAAGAGTGTCGCCGTGGCCGACGAACTGGAACCCGGTATCGGTTATGTCAGCATGCGTCAGACACGCTTCTCCGAAGACACGTCGAACGAGATGGAAGCCGCACTGGAGCAGCTGTTCGCCCGCGATATCACTGGACTCATCATCGACCTGCGAGGCAACCCGGGTGGACTGCTGACTCAGGCGACGGAGGTGGCAGATCTGTTTCTGCCACGAGGGGCCCCCATTGTGTCGGTGCGCGAGCGTTCCGGGCGCAACGAAGAGACACGGGTTTCTCAACGTCGCCCACCGGCGGAGCGAATTCCCCTGATCGTGCTGATCGACGGTGGCAGCGCCAGCGCTGCGGAGATTGTTGCCGGCGCCATGCAGGACAACGATCGCGGTCTCGTGGTCGGCACAACCTCCTTCGGCAAGGGTTCGGTACAGACGATTTTTGACTTGCGGGAGGACGACCAGGCGGCGCTGAAGCTGACCACCGCCCTCTACTATACACCCAGCGGTCGCAGCATTCATCGTGAGTCACTGGCTTCGGTCCCCGATCCGGGGATGCAGGTCGTCTTCGGCGATGTCCGTCTCCCCGCAGGCCAACTGATGTCCCTGCTGTTGCGGGCCACAGACGAGGAGACAGCCGAGGATGAGCTTCGGGCGCGCTTTGACCTGGATCCAGCATTGGCTCAACAGGTACTCACAACGCCGCTCGGCAAGCTGGTGGGTGGCTCCCTGTCGCTGCCCGACGAGGCGGCGACCGGACCCGTCGCAACCTACCACACCGATCACGGACGAACCGTATATGGTGGGGGCGGCATCACCCCGGATGTTATCGTCGAGGCCGATGTGCCACCTCGGATCATCCTCGATCTCTACCGCTACCGCGTCTTCTTCGACTTCGTTGTCGAATATGTCGGTGACGAGGAGGGTGATGATCGGCAGATCGAAATCGACGAGGACATGCTGCTCGCCTTCCGCGACTTTGTGCCACGTTCGGCAGCCGCCGTAGCGCGCCAGAATCAGTCCGGCGCTGAGCTGGCAGCCCTGCGTTCCCTTGCAGTGCACTCGGGATGGGACGAGGCGGTCCTCTCCCGTATCGATTCACTCGATGCCGTCATCGAGCGCCACACCGACACCATCCGTCTCACCAAGGACATGGAGCCGTATCTGCGCACCGGGCTGCGGCGCGAGTTGTCGCTGCGCGTCGACGGTCGCCGCGCCAGCTTGCTCGTGGATCTGGAAGCCGATCCGCAGGTCATGGAGGCGGTGGCTCTGCTACGCGATCCACCCCGTTTCCGCCAGTACCTGCATGGGGACGGGCCAAAGGCGGATTGATCCTGTCGATACTGGCCTCGCTTGCCCGAGGGCAAAACGAGGCGTATTCTAGCCCACACAAGACTTCAGTAAGAACAGAAAGGCTCGCCCCGACCGGCCGCCGATGAGGTTAAGGACCTCAACAGGGCCGTCGGTCGCCGCGAACCACAATGACAACATGGGCACGCGTGAGCGAGCCCGGCCTCGGACCCCACGAGTTGCCCGAATGACGGGCCGGGTTCGTGCCAACGGAGACCGATGACCGGGAAGCGCCTTGCGCCTGCCCGGTCGCTGGCCGCCATGCAGGCGGTCCACGGGACTACAGATTCAGGTCTGCCGGCGACGACAGCGTCTGCCGGCGACCCGCGAACCCGGAAGGAATCAACCAGACCGGGGTTGCACAGGACGGCTAGGAAACCGTCCAACAGCACCGCCCATCCCGCGCCGGTGCGCTCTCCGTTGCCAGGTCGGTCCCGCAACAATCACAGCGTGCCTCCCACGCGCCGAGGCCATGTGCCCCGGCGTGCACAGCGGAGAATAATCCACGCATGAAAACAGAAATCTTCATCAATCAGGGGATTCACGAATCCCGCATCGCCATCGTCGAGGACGGCACGCTAGCTGAGATCTGGGTCGAGCGTCCAGAGTCGGAGCGCATGGTCGGTGATATCTATCTTGGCAAGGTCAACGCCGTCCTGCCCAGCCTGCAGGCAGCCTTTGTCGATATCGGTCTGGAGCGCACCGCGTTTCTGCAGGTGCGGGATATGGTCGAAGCCGAAAACGAAGACGACGACAGCAACAGCAATGGGCGCCGCAGCGGCCGCCGGCCGCGGCAGTATCCACCGATTCAGGATCTCGTCAAGAAGGGTCAGGAGATCCTGGTGCAGATCACCAAGGAGCCGATCAGCACCAAGGGGGCCCGTATCACCACGCAACTGGCCCTGGCAGGGCGCTTCGTCGTCCTCATGCCCACCGGTGACTGGGTGGGTGTGTCGCGCAAGATCAGCAGTTGGAACGAACGCCGCCGTCTGCGCGACGCCGTGCGCAAGCTGACACCTTCCGGGTACTCCTGCATCGTCCGCACAGAGGGTCGTGGACAACAGGAGAAGGGCTTCCGCAAGGATATCAAGCAGCTGCATCGAACGCACCGTCGCCTGGCCAAGAAGGCGAAGCGTGCCAAGGCCCCGGCTCTTGTGCATCAGGAAATGGGGATGACATCGAGTGTGATCCGCGACGTCTTCACCGACAACGTCGATCGACTCGTCGTCGACTCCCGGGAGCTGTACAACGAGATCCAGGACTATCTCAAGAGCGTCTCCCCCGACCTGCGCAAGCGCGTCGAGTACCATCGCGACAAGAAGCCGATCTTCGACCATTTCAAGATCGAGAAGGAACTGGAGAAGGTCACCGACAGGGAGGTCTGGATGCGTCGAGGCGGCTCCCTCGTCATCGACCACGCCGAGGCCGGCACCTTCATCGACGTGAACTCGGCGCGCAATACGGGGAAACGAGACCAGGAAGAGAGCATCCTGCACACCAACCTGGAGGCCGCCAAGGAGGTCGCACGCCAGCTGCGACTGCGAGACATCGGCGGCATCATCGTCATCGACTTCATCGACATGCACGACGAACGCAACCGTCGCAAGCTTGTGGATGCCATGATTGAAGAGACCAGGCCACATCGCGCCAAAGTCTCCATCAGCCCGCAGATCTCTGAGTTCGGCCTCGTCGAGATGACTCGCCAGCGAGTGCGACCCAATCTTCTGCACACCCACTCCGAGCCCTGTCCCACCTGTTCCGGGACGGGACGGGTGCTGGGCCCCGACACGACGATCACGAAGATCGAACGCTGGTTGCGCCGTGCCTATGCCGGCAACGGTGACCGCCGGTTTCGTCTGCAGGTCCACCCCGAAGTGGCAGCCTACATGCGGGCCGACAACGGGGGTCGTCTGAAAGATATGCGCAAGGCGACCAAAGCCAGAGTCGACATCGAGGAGGATACGGCGATGCCGCAACAGGACTACCGCTTCATCTCGGTCAGGAGGGATCTTGATGTGACCGCCGAATTCAAGGGGTGATTCCCCTGTGGCGGAACACGTTGACAGATTCGCCGAGGCCCTGTAACTTTGTCAGTTCGCTCCGGAGGCTGCTTTTGCCGCTCTCCGGCAGCCACCCAAACACCTAGGCAGGAGAACAGGCGGTCCTCATGTACGCCGTCGTCGACATCGCTGGTCAGCAGTTCCAGGTGGAGGAAGGTGCCGTCCTTCGTGTGCCCCTTCTCGACCTCGAAGAAGGCGTCAAACAGACGTTTTCTGACGTGTTACTCGTCCGGTCCGATTCCGATACCCTCGTGGGCAGTCCCCACGTTTCAGGGGCCTCCGTTGAGGCGACCGTCATCGGCCACGGCCGCGGCGACAAGATCATCGTCTTCAAGATGAAGCGCCGGAAGAACTACCGCCGTCGCAATGGACATCGCCAGGACTATACCGAGATCAAGATCGACGGTATCGTCGCGCCCAATTAGATTGACGGCACACTGCACCCATCAGACAGACTCCGTACTGCACTGACCATACAGACCCCAGACTGAACAGGTCCAGGACACTCCATGGCTCATAAGAAAGGCGTCGGCAGTTCCCGTAACGGACGCGACAGCAATGCCCAGCGGCTCGGCGTCAAGAGCGCCGGTGGCCAGATCGTGTCCGCGGGTTCCATCATCATCCGCCAGCGCGGCACACGGATCCACCCGGGTTTGAATGTGAAGAAAGGCAGCGACGATACTCTGTTCGCCACCATCGATGGTCGCGTCGTCTTTGCCATGACCGGCCGGCACCGCAAGCAGGTGAGCATCGAGCCCGTCTAGCACCAGCGCAGTCCTTACAAGAAATGCGAAAAACGCCGCTGGATCTTTGCTCAGAAGATCCGGCGGCGTTTTTTTGTTCTGCCTGTTCGTCGGCAGACAGCGATCGGTGTCCTACTCCTCGGTCACGGCCGGTCGCAGCCCCGTGGTGATGACCTGTGAGCGCAGAAACTCCCGGTTGAGGAAAGCGATGTGCTCGACGGAGATCTCCTTCGGACAGACGATTTCGCATTCATATTCGTTGGTGCAATGGCCGAAGCCCTCATCGTCCATCGCCTTCAACATGGCTACCGTCCGCTCCCGGCGTTCAGGTTTGCCCTGGGGCAGCATGTTGAGGTGTTTCATCTTGGCCGACACGAAGAGCATGGCCGAGGCGTTCTTGCAGGTTGCCACGCAGGCGCCACAGCCGATGCAGGCGGCCGCGTCGAAGGCCTCTTCGGCGCGCGCCTGGGAGATCAGGGTGGCGTTGGCATCGGGCGCCGACCCGGTGTTTACGGAATTGTACCCACCAGCACCTATGATGCGGTCGAAGGCGGAGCGATCGACGATGAGGTCGCGAAGCACCGGAAAGGCCCGGGCCCGCCAGGGCTCGACGGTGATCGTCGCACCGTCGACGAAGCTGCGCATGTAGATCTGGCAGGTCGTGGTGCCGCGTCCGGGGCCGTGGGGCACGCCGTCGATGACGAGGCAGCACATGCCGCAGATGCCCTCCCGGCAATCGGAGTCGAAAGCGATCGGCTCCTGGCCCTCGCGCTGCAGGTCTTCATTGACGACATCGAGCATCTCAAGAAAGGACATGTCCGGCGTCAGCCGGGGCGCGTCGTACTCTTCGAAGCCGCCCTTGTCCTGAGGATCCCTCTGCCGCCAGACGCGCAATCGAACCGACATCGCGTTCTGCCGACGCTCGGCGCCACCGGCCCCATCGCCCTCCTGGGAGGCTGCCCTCGGACATCCACAATCGCCGCCGCGGCCATCACGGCTCGTGCTCACACTCACTTGTAGCTCCTCTGCGTCAGGGCCACATTCTGGAACTCGAGGGTTTCCTTGTGGAGGACAGATTCCTGTCCGACCCCAGCGAATTCCCAGGCCGCCACATGGGCGAAGTTCTCATCGTCCCGTCTGGCCTCCCCCTCTTCGGTCTGGTGCTCCTCGCGAAAGTGCCCGCCGCAGGACTCGTCCCGGGACAATGCGTCCTGAATCATTGTCTCGGCGAACTCCATGAAATCGGCGACGCGTCCAGCTCGCTCCAGGGCCTGATTCAACTCTCCAGTAGACCCCGACACGGTGACATTCTGCCAGAACTCATCGCGGATCTCGCGCACCCGCTCCCCCGCCTGGGTCAGGCCCGAAGCGTTGCGCGCCATGCCGCAGTGATCCCACAGCAGCAGACCCAGTTCGCGGTGGAAGTCGTCCACCGTACGGCTGCCGTCAACGGCCAGCAGCGCATCGAGACGTCCCTGGGCCTGCTTCTCGGCATCGACGAAGGCCGGGTGCGAGGTATTGATCTCGGGCAACGGCGTACCGGCTACGTACCCGCCAAGAGTGTAGGGGATGACGAAATAACCGTCTGACAACCCCTGCATCAGGGCCGACGCCCCAAGCCGATTGGCGCCATGGTCGGAGAAGTTCGCTTCACCGAGGACGAACAGACCAGGCAGGTTGCTCATCAGATTGTAGTCGACCCACAACCCGCCCATCGTATAGTGCACGGCGGGATAGATGCGCATCGGCGTGCGGTACGGATCTTCGTCCGTGATCTCCTCGTACATCTGGAAGAGGTTGCCGTATTTCTGCCGGATGGTGGCCTCCCCATCCTGACGAATGGCATCGGCGAAATCGAGGTAGACGGCGCGGCTTGTGGCGCCGACTCCCCGGCCCTCATCGCAAGCCTGTTTGGCGGCCCGGGAGGCCACGTCGCGAGGCACAAGATTGCCGAAACTCGGGTACCGGCGTTCGAGGTAGTAATCTCGTTCGCCGTCAGGGATCTGCTCCGGAGTGCGACCATCCCCCTTGTTCGCCGGCACCCAGACTCGACCGTCATTGCGCAGGCTCTCACTCATCAACGTCAGCTTTGCCTGAAAGCCACCAGCCACCGGAATACATGTGGGGTGAATCTGCGTGTAGCAGGGGTTGGCGAAGTAGGCTCCCCGTCGATGGGCCCGCCACGAAGCGGTGACGTTGCAGCCCTTGGCATTGGTCGACAGGAAGAAGGCATTGCCATAGCCCCCCGTACACAACAGCACGGCGTCGGCCACATGAGATTCCATTTTCCCAGTCGTCAGATCTCGGGTGACAATGCCGCGCGCGTGGCCGTCGACGACGACCAGATCAAGCATCTCGTGCCGTGGATACAGCTCCACCTTGCCGGCGTGGACCTGACGCATCAGTGCTCCGTAGGCGCCGAGCAGTAACTGTTGACCGGTCTGACCGCGGGCGTAGAAAGTGCGTGATACCTGAGCCCCGCCAAAGGAGCGGTTGGACAGTGTACCACCATACTCGCGGGCGAAGGGTACCCCCTGGGCGACGCACTGATCGATGATGTTCACCGACTCCTGGGCCAACCGGTAGACGTTGGCTTCCCTGGCGCGGTAGTCACCACCCTTGATCGTGTCGTAAAACAGCCGGTACACGGAGTCGCCATCGTTCTGATAGTTCTTGGCAGCGTTGATGCCGCCCTGCGCGGCGATGGAGTGGGCTCGCCGCGGCGAGTCCTGGATACAGAACGACTTCACATGGTAACCCAGCTCCGCCAGCGTCGCCGCCGCCGAAGCGCCGGCCAGGCCGGTGCCGACGACGATGAGGGTATGCTTCCTCTTGTTGGCTGGGTTGACCAGCTTCAGGTCGAAGCGGTGCCGGTCCCACTTTTCCGCCAGCGGTCCGCCGGGCGTGTGTCCGTCGAGAGCCATCGCTCTTTAGTCCCCCTCTTCCTCTTTTCAGCCGCCGGCGAACATCGCGGCGGGAATCAGGGCAAAGCCGCCGGCGATGAGGATGCACAGAACCATGGACAGTCGACGCAATGCCGGCCGAGCCGACAACCCCAGGGTCTGAAAGGCACTGCGCAGAGCATGCCACAAATGGAAGCCCAGCACGGTCATGGCGAAGACGTAGCAGCCGGCCCACAGGGGCTGCCGGAAGGTACCGGCCACGAGCTGGAACAGGCTGTCGTCGACGCGGTCACCGTACTTGAAGCTGTAGATGTGTTGGGCGATGAACAGTGCGATGATGATGCCGGAGGGGATCATCGTTCGTGATGCCAGTGATCGGCCCCCGACGGCCTGCAGTTGCCGGTAGCCGACGGGACGGGCGGTGGTGGCCTCTCTGGACAGGGACACGGCAGAGTAGATGTGCAATGCCAGCGCCAGCAGCAGTATCAATTCGGTAGGTATCACCAGCGGTGCGGAGGCCTCGAGAAAGGCGGCGTAGTCGTCGAAGGCAGCGCCGTGATCCCCGGCCAGCAACTGCAGGTTGCCGACGAGGTGGCCGACGAGGAACCCGTACCAGATCAGCCCCGTGAGGGCCATCATCACTTTCCTGCCGATGCTGGATGTAAACATGGGTATCGAAGGCTCCCTCGGGACCGAAGCACGGCCCGTGCGTTGGCGGACCTCCCAATATGACGCGTCGCCGAGGGAGGCGCAATTGGGCCGAGGCCGATCGCTTGCTGCCGGAGAGATTGGTTCGTACCCTTTTCGGCCCCCTAACGAACCGTGCGAAGTGCATGAAAATTCACGAGTTCCAGGCAAAACAGGTGTTGCGAGACTACGGCGTCACCGTGCCCGACGGCGGTGTCGCTAGGACCCCCGATGAGGCCGAAACCATCGCCAGCGGGCTTGGCGGCAAGGTCGTCGTCAAGGCGCAGATCCACGCCGGCGGCCGAGGCAAGGGCGGTGGCGTCAAGCTTGCCACATCGTCGGAGGAAGCCAGGCAGCTGGCCGACGACATCCTCGGTATGCAGCTGGTCACCCATCAGACGGGCCCTGCCGGGCAAGCGGTCAAGCAGGTTCTGGTAGAGAAGGCCAGTGACATCGCTCGCGAGCTCTATCTGGGCATCACCCTGGATCGGGCCCGGGGCTGCGATGTGATCATGGCCAGCCAGGAGGGAGGTGTCGAGATCGAGCAGGTTGCTGCCACCAACCCGGAGGCCATCCTGCGCGAACACGTACATCCAGGTCTGGGACTGCGGCCTTTCCAGGCGACCCGTCTGGCCTTCGGCCTTGGCCTGGAGGGCAAGGCGGTTCGCGAAGGGGCCAAGATGTTGCTGGCGCTCTACGAGGCCTATCAGGGATCGGACTGTTCGCTGGCCGAGATCAACCCTCTCGTCATCACCGGAGACGGTCAGGTGCTGGCTCTGGATGCCAAGATCAACCTCGACGACAACGCTCTGTTCCGGCACAAGGATCTGGCGGCGTTGCGCGATCTCGACGAGGAGGCCGCCCTCGAGGTCGAGGCGTCGGAACACGGCCTGAACTATATCAAGCTGGACGGCAACATCGGCTGCATGGTAAACGGCGCCGGGCTGGCCATGGCGACGATGGACATCATCAAGCTCGCCGGCGGCGAGCCGGCCAACTTCCTCGATGTCGGCGGCGGCGCCAGCGCTGAAACCGTCGAGAACGGGTTCCGGATCCTGCTCTCGGATCCCAATGTCAAAGCGATCCTGATCAATATCTTCGGCGGCATCGTCCGCTGCGATCGCGTCGCCGAAGGCGTCATCCAGGCGCGGAAGAACATCGAGGTAAACGTCCCCGTCGTGGTCCGTCTCGCCGGTACGAACGCCGACGTTGCCGCTGAGATGCTGCAGAACTCGGAGATGGATTTCACCGTCGGCGAGGGTCTCAAGGATGCGGCCCAGAAGGCGGTGGAGGTGTTGCGATGAGTGTCCTGGTCGACAAGAACACACGTGTCTTCGTGCAGGCCATCACCGGTACCGAGGGCTCCTTCCATACCAAGCAGATGCTCGAGTACGGCACGCAGGTCGTGGGCGGCTGTACGCCGGGCAAGGGCGGCCAGACCTTCGAAGGCGTGCCGGTGTTCGACACGGTTGCCGCGGGCGTCGCCGAGACGGGGGCCGACGCCTCGCTCATTTTCGTACCGCCGCCCTTCGCCGCCGACGCGATCATGGAGGCCGCCGACGCGGGGATCGGCGTCGTTGCCTGTGTTTCTGAAGGGATCCCGGTGGCCGACATGGTGCGGGCCAGGGAGTTTCTCCGCAGCCACCCCGGAACGCGCCTGATCGGCCCGAACTGCCCCGGGGTCATTACGCCGGGCGAGTGCAAGATGGGCATCATGCCCGGATTCATTCACCAGCAGGGCACGGTGGGTGTCATTTCCCGGTCCGGCACGCTGACGTACGAGGCCGTCGGCCAGCTCTCCGAGCGTGGCCTGGGGCAGTCGACCTGTATCGGCATCGGCGGTGACCCCATCATCGGCACCGATTTTCTCGACGCCTTTCAGCTGTTCGCCGCAGACGGAGATACAGAAGCTGTCGTCATGATCGGCGAGATCGGCGGCTCGGCCGAGGAGAACGCCGCAGCCTGGGTGAAGGACCACTTCGATCGTCCCGTCGTCGGCTTCATCGCCGGACGTACGGCTCCCCCCGGACGGCGTATGGGCCACGCAGGGGCCATCGTTTCGGGCGGCAAAGGAACAGCGGACGACAAGATGGCGGCCATGGAGGCGGCGGGTATTCTCGTGTGCGAGAGTCCGGCCGACATCGGCGCCACCGTGGCTGAGGCACTGGCTCGCTGAGCTGAACTCACAGATGGGACAACACGACGCGCTGTCCGGCTTCCCCCGGATGGCGCGTCTGTCGTCCGGGCCTACCTGCCGGCAGTCTTACCGCCAGGCGGCGGCCGGACCGTCGGCCGGAGCCGGCCGGGAGTAAGGCGACAGGATCGGCATGATGGGCGAGGACCGACGCAGCCAGCGGATCCCCGCCACCAGGGCGACCCCGGCTGCCAGGAGGACGACGACCGGTAGCGGCTCGGCCGCACCCAGTCCATCCCAACCGGTATACACGCGCAGGTTTACCGCGACCACGGACAGAGCATTGTTGACCGCATGGGCGAGCATGGCCGGATACAGACTGTGGGTCCAGTGTACGAGAGCCGACAGGAACAGGCCCAACAGGAACAGTGCCGGGAACTGCCAGGGGTTGAAATGAGCCGCAGCGAACAGCAGGGCTGAACCCACGACAGCGGCTCGCGGACCGATATGGTACCGCAGCCCGGTGAACACGAAGCCGCGGAAAAAGGCCTCCTCGCAGAGGGCGGGGACGAGGATGACAGCAAGCAGAATGGTCAGACCCGACGTCGGGTCGGTGATCAGCTGGGTCCGCACAAGAAGATAGTCGAACAGCAGTGGCGGCTCCCAGGCCAGAGCCTCGAGCACCCTGGCGCAGCCCTGGTCGAACTCCGAGGCCAGCAACGCCGCCCCCAACGTGGCCAGGGCAGCCGCACCCAGCGAACGCCCGGCCGTCGCGTTGAGCAGGAAGACGTCCTCTGGAACAAAGCGGCGCAGGCGGACGGCGAGCGCGGCCAACCACAGGAGAAACAACTCGGCAGCCACCGTACCCGCATGTGATGATCTCTCACCCACGATGGGGTAGATGAGGAACTGGGCTACGGGAAAAGCGACGAAGCCGAGCAGCAGAACCTGGCGTAGTGTCGGGTAGGGCGTGGCCGCCTACTCCTCGGTGATGAAGTGCAGTTTGCCGCCGTGGCAGGTGCCGCACCTGATGGGCTGGCCGTCAGCCGGCAGATCCACCCGCCGGGTCAAGGTCCGCGGCGCCTCCCCCTCCTTTTCAGCCGGTATCACGACTTTCAGGTGAATTCCGGCGTCCTCCCCTTTCTTCTGTGTCACAGCCGAGATCTGCACCAGTTTTCCATCGTGGCCGACCTCCAGTTGCGCCCGCCCGGCGCTGGCCAGTGTGTCGGTGAAGCTGGCGTACATCCGCCGGGCGATCTTCTTGTTTTCGGTCTCGATCTCGTACTCCATCTTGCCATCCTTCTTGATATGGCAATGCAGACACGATTTCACACCGAGGGCCCGTTTCACCTTCTTCATTGCCCGTACCGTGCTCTTGTAGTTATCCCCCCAGATTGTGCGGCCATCGTCGTCGGCACCCACCGGCACACCGACGACGCCCCACACTGTGATCAGGCAGAATATGGTCGTCCAACGCATGGTCTCTCGCTCTCCTCATTCAACACCGGAATGCAACGAACATACGGCCCGCCGTCGGCATATCAACCGGGGGGTGGCGACGAACGCAGGTAGGCCCGGGTGCGTTCCGACCACCACAGGTAATCGAAACAGAGGGTTGGTACGTAGCCGCACGCCTCGCCGCACCGGACGAGGCCGAACACAGGCGCATGGATGACGGGCCACAGGGTGGCCATCAGCACCAGTCGCCTGGGATGCCACCAGGACAGTTGCAGAAAGTCGAGGCGCAGCACGTCGACCAACTCGGGGTGGCGGTCCAGCAGCAGCGGCAGCGAGCCGGCCCCGTAGGTTGCCATGGACTGACGCATGCCCAGCAACCCCTTCCAACCATGATGTACCGATCCCGCCGCCGGCTCGTAGCGAACGACCACTCCGGCGCGATCCAGGCGGTAGCCGAGTTCCAGATCCTCACCGCCGTACGTCGAGAAACCCTCGTCGAAGCAGCCCACATCCAGCAGGACCTGTCGTGACACCGAGGAATTGCCGGTGACGAAACAGCTGAAAGGTACCGGACCCCCGCCGAAACGACCGACGCCACGGCTGCCGGCATACCGCATAAACGGTGTGTCGGGGACATCGGGAGCCCAGCGGATTGCCCCCACGGCCACGGCGCCGGGGTGCCGGGCATGGAACAGGTCGTGGGCCTGAAAGAAGTCCGGCTCCACTGTCATGTCGCCGTCCAGGAAGATGACGATGTCCCCTTTCGCGATCCGAATCCCGGCGTTCCGCGCCACGGCCCGCCCCCCGTTGTCGGGCAGGTGCAGGACGGTCAGGGGAAATTCGCCGACCATGCCAGCCCATAAATCCGGGTCGAACCCGGGAGTTCCATCATCGACGACGATGACCTCCGCCCGAGATGAGTCGAAGCGCTGATCGGCGACACTGCGAAGCAGCCCCCGCAATTGTTCCGGTGCCCGGTAGGTCGGCACCACGAGGGACAACCGGGGCCTGGCGGAACCCATCACAGGCTCTCGTACAGCGCCAACAAGCGAGGTGCCTCCTTCTCCCAGCAAAACCGCCGGGCGGCACTCCGGGCGGCCACACTCAGCTGTGACCGACCTTCGGCATCGGCGAACAGACCCCGCAGGGAGTCAGCGATGGCAGACGGATTCTCGGGATCGGCGACGACACCGGCACCGGTGTCGAGCATCACCCGTCGAATCTGCGGCGTATCGCCAGCCAGTACCGGCAGGCCGGCGATGAAATACTCGAACAGCTTGTTCGGCAGCGACCAGGCAAAGCTCTCCCCCGTGGGTTTGATCACACAAACCCCCACGTCGGCACCACACGTCCACTCGTGCAGCTCGGGGAACGGCACGCGGGGCAGAAAGCGGACCCGGTCCTGCAGGCCGTGGCTGACAACCTGCTGCCGCAAGGCGGACTCCGTCGGACCGCCGCCCAGCAGCACGAGACGTCCCCAGTCGATCTGGACCATGGCCTGAATCATCTCACCCAGACCGTTGTCGGTCAGAAAACCACCCTGGTACAAGGCCAGCGGCTCTGGGTCACCGATCAGCCCAAGGGCCTGCCGCAGAGGGGACTCGGCAACGGGTTCTCGCCATGGCGGCAGGTTGCGCACGACGGCGGGCAGGTCTGTGAGGTTGTAGCGGCGGCGCAGGTCCTCGGCGATCGCGTCGCTTACCGTCATCACCCGATCGACGGTTCGCAGGAGCCGGCGTTCCCAGAATTCCCAGAAGCCACGAATCAAGGGTCGATTCACCAGGGAGGACTGACGCGAGAACAGCTCGTGAGAATCGTAGACCAGGGGAACCGCCAGTCGTCGCGCGGCGCGGGCAGCCGGCCACAGGGCATCGAGGTCATGGGCATGGAAGACATCTGCCGCCGTGGCCAGAGCCTGCCGTGCAGCCAGCCGCCAGAAGTGCGGGTAGCTGAAGCGCAGAGAGTGGCCTCGATCGAGAGGAATCAGGTGCAGACCGAAGGCGTCCCATTCGGCCGGCATCGGTCCGGAATGGAAGTCGGTAGCGATCAGACTCACCCGATGGCCGGCATCCGCCAGAGCCTTCGCCTCCCGATAGACCCGGAAATCGAAGCAGAGGTCGCCGAACACGACCATGCAGACGTGCATGCCGGCATCGTCAGTGGTCAAAATATCGCGGTCAAAGAGCGAGGAGAAAGGACCACAAAGAGAAAGCAGTCCGACACTGAGTCGAACTGCTCCCTTGCAGCAGAATGGTGAGTGTGGCGATCCTGGGGTGCGATCACCATCCGCTTCCGAACCCCTCTCACGAGGTCATGCGGGGAGTCGGGGGCGAAGGTTTCGGAGGCCCGATCTGGGGGTGTCCGGCCTGTCGTGGGATGGGGATTGACCGAGTCGGTCACGCGACAGATCGCCACACTCAAAAAGTCATGTAAAACAACGAGTTACGCAAACAATGAGACCGTTTCAGGTTCGTCGTTCAGGCGTTGCCAATGTAACGATGGGGTAGCTGGAAGTCAAGAAATCGGGGCGCTTGAAGGGGCCCCACGAGGCGTGGCCCAGGGACTCTCAGGGAGCGGCTGCCTGGGCGTTGGTCGCCGGGGGTGCCAGACGTTCTTTTTCGCGTATATCGAGGACTTCGAGCACCTTCTCGCGGACGAAGGGGTTCTCGTCTCTCAGAGCGCGGTTCAGGTGCTTGTTGGCGAGCTTGGGCTCCATACGGCCCAACTCCTCCACGACCTGCAGACGGAGACCCGGATCGGTGTCCGACAGGGCCCAGCCAAGAACTGCGGCCACCTTCTTGCGCGTGCCTCCGTCAGGTGAACTTGCCAGCAGACCGAGCAGCTCCACGGCCTCGGCCCGGACGGCCACGTCTTTGTCATGGAGGGATCTCGTCGGCCAGGTCGTAGGGATCACGTTCCAGGAGGCTGCGGTCGAAGCGGAACAGGTTGGCCTTGTAGAAGTCGAAAAAGATCTGGAACTCGTTGTCCCGTGTATTCTCGTTGACCTTACGATGTCGGTTGAGGCGCTCGAGTGTGCCGCGCACGAAGGCGTGGCCGAGGGTGAAGTGCTCGTGCAGGTGCTGCTGGCAGCGGCGGATGAGTTCGAGAATTAGCAGATAATCGAGCAGAGCCCAGGACTCCTCGATGATAACCTCGGAGATGGCCAAGTATTCGTAGCCCTTCTGACTGGCCCCGAGCACGGCTCGCTCCGGCATGTAGATTGTCTTGCGCGTGCGATGGAAACACGCACGCAAAATGGAGCCAGTTCACGCGTGCAAAATAGAGCCACTTTGAGCTAAAGAATAGCGTCCGGATAGGACGCGTGTCATCGGCACCACCGCCTGGCCGGCGACCTTTGTCCAGTTCAGCAACAGCGGATCGGAAGAGGTGGCAACCATGTTACCCACTTCGGTGCCGTGGTACATGGCGATGACACGATCCTCTTCCACCAGCGTGGCCCCGGAGAAGCAGCAACGTTCCGGATCGGGGTAGATGCAGTAGGGCAGGTCGCGCCAGTGGATGAGATCGTCGGACACGGCGTGGCCCCAGTGCTGGCGGGGGTCCTCAGGCGGGTAAGCCTGATAGAAAAGGTGCCAGGAACCTTGCCAGAAGCACAGGCCGTTGGGATCGTTCAGCATCGCCTCGGGGTTCACATAATGGTACAGCGGGCGATGCCGGTCGCCGGCGAAGGCAGCACGGGCGGCGTGCAGTCGTTGCAGCAGCGGGTTGACCGCCAGCGCCGCTTCCTGCGCCTTGATGGTGTCGGAAGGGAAATCGTACTTGGGTACTAGAGACGTATAGTCAGGCACGCGTGGAACTCCTTTGGATTTTCGGGAGCCGCTCACTCCCGCTGGCGCAGCGGCAGACGGATGATGACCTCGGTACCGACGCCGACGTTGGAGTGCACGTGCATCTTTCCGCCGTGCTCGCTCACGGTGTGGGAGTCGGCCACCAGTCCCATGCCCATCTTGACGCGAGCCCGCCGCCGGAAAGCGACATCGAACAGCCCGCCCAGTTGCTCGGCGGGAATGCCGACGCCCGAATCCCTGATGCCGACACAAACCCGGTCGTCCTCCACCTAGGTGCGCAGTCGGGGTGTGCCAGGGCCGTCCATGGCCTCAGGGCGTTCGTGATCAGGTGCATGAAAACCTGGTTGAGCCGGGCCGGTGTGCACCAGATCGCCGGAATACCACCGTACTCTTTCTCGACGGTGATCTGTCCCTGCAGCTGCGAATCCATGAGGGCGACGGTGCTTTCGAGGCCCTCTTCGAGGCGGGCGATCTGCCACTCGGCCTCGTCGAGGTGAGAGAAGGACTTGAACCCGGAGAGGATCGTACCGAGCCGATCCGTCGCCGACTCGAGGGCGGAGGTAGCGCCGTCGATGGCCTGCAGGGCCGGACCCGAAGCGATGCCTTCGCGCAGCCTGGCCACGGCCCGCGCCAGGGTGTCTCGGGCGCTGCGGATCGCACCCACGGGATTGTTCATCTCGTGGACGATGCCGGCCACAAGGTGCCTGAGGGTCGACAGCTTCGCCGACTGCACTTCGCGTTCGTGCTCCAGGGCGCGGGCGGACAGATTGCTCACCTGCTCGAGCTTGTCTTCCAGTTCACGGTTCGTGCGGCCCACGGCGCGCGCCAGGTAAACGGACATGCTCACCACGAGGATCAAAGTGCCATAGATGTACGGAAAGAACACGAAGGGGCCTCCGGGCGTCTCTATGACGGAGAGCTCCATCAGCAGGGGGATGACGAAGGCCAGGGCGCCGACGCCGACGCCGAGGACGCAGGCCGACTTGAACAGCCTCGTCGGCCCGCCGAGAAATTCGGTATAGAGGAACAGCAGGGCGGTGAGAGGCACTGCCAGCAAGGCCCACTTGAAGGTCAGCCGCAGCAGCATGAACTCCCGCAACGCGTGCATGTAGCCTAGGTGCAGAGGCGCGTAGATCAGCACGGAAACCGAAAGGGCAAAGAGCGCGTAGTAGAGGTGGCCCACCTGTCGGCGGTGGTAGAGGAACAGCAGCAGGTGGGAGATGCCAAAAGCGAGAGGCACGACGAACAGGGTCTGGTGAAAAACGCTGGTGTAGACATAACGCTGGGCCAGCTGACCCCATTGCGACAAATCGACAAGGAAGGTAACAAAGCCGAGTCTGTCCGGGCTGTCGAACACCGCCAGGCTGTTGCGGTTGGAGAAGTGCACGGCGATGACGTGCTCGGCACCCGGCGTCAGTGTCAGCGGCGTCATCCGCTTCACATCGCCCGTGAGGTACACCTGCTCATCGGCCTGGCGGGAAGCGACGCGCCCGGATGTGTCCAGCCAGCAGACCGTCGAGGTAGATGGCCAGCGCCCCGCTGTGTCCATGGAGGAGCCCCACCGCCCCTGCCGGCAGGCCCGGGTCGACGTGCAGTCGCAAACGGAACCAACCCTCACCCGTCCAGCCGATGCGCTCCCGTGTCGCCTCGGTCAGGGTGGTCTCCAGGGATTCGAGGACCATCCAGCCGCTGTCGTCGAAGTCCCGGGCAGCCCGGGCTTCGGCATGGCCTGAGCGCCATCCCGCCAGCAACGGCAAGGCGCCAACAAGGGGCAGGTCGTCGACGCGCGGCACCGAGACGGCATCGGCAGGTACCCGCACGGGATCGGCTGAGGTGGAACCGGCACAGATCAGCCAGCAGAGGAGCAGCGATAGCAGCATCATTGCTCAGTCCCCAGGTCGAGACTGCAGGAACTGGTTCAGCTGATTGGCAAAAGCCTGCGTGTCCCGCGCTCCGAAAGTGGACGGACCGCCGCCTACCAGCGCCGCGTTGCGCAACTCGTCGAGCAGGTCGCGTGTGGCGAGGCGCTCCTTGATGTTGGCGGCGGTGAGCAGGGCGCCACGCGGGTCCAGGGCGGTGGCCCCCTTGGCCACGACCCGGTCGGCCAGGGGGATGTCGGCGGTGATCACCAGGTCGTCGGCCTCGACGAGCTCGACGATGCGGTCATCGGCTTCATCGGGTCCGGCAGACACGGCGATGCTGTCGATGTGTTCGGACAGGGGTACGCGGACGTATTGATTGGCGATCAGCGTCGTCTTGATCTTCACGCGCTGCACGGCGCGGAAGAGGATTTCTTTCACTGCACGGGGACAGGCGTCGGCATCTACAAGGATTTTCATGCCCTCAAAGGTGCGTGATCGGCGCCGGTTGTTCCAGACTGACGACGCTTCGCTTGCAAGGAGCGGCCCTCTACCCACTGTTTCCGCGGCGCCGATGGAACGTGGTTGCTGGTCCCCAGGGAGACAGTTAATTTGGTCAAAATGAGAACCGGCACATACCGCGTCGCTGCTCTGACGTTGATCGGTGCGGTCCTTTCGCCCGCTCTGGCCGCGCTCAGCACCTTCTCCATTCCCAGCGACGAACTATCCTGGAAGGATGCTCAGCAGGATCCGCTGTCGGACGCGTTGCATCTCGAAGTGCTCGACTTCGAGCGCTTCGACGATGGCATCGTGCCCATCCAGCCATCGCTGACCATCGCGGTGCCTGCCATTCCGCTCGATGTGGTGGACGAGGACCTCTCACAGGAAGATCTCGACGCCCTGTTCGACTTCTCGCAGAACGTCGCTCAGCGAGATGTTGTCGCCCTTGAGCGCGTCGTCCTCGAGCCGGAGAGCCGCACGATCGAAGCCGGGCAGGTTCTGATCCCCCGATGGGGTACCTTTCCCCGCCGGGCCCGGGAGGTGCAGATCCTGCTAGGCGCTGGCGTCACCCAGATCTCAGCGTTGATGAATGTAGCCGAATCCCATCCTCGTCCTCCGGTGGCGGAGAAGTTCAACAAGGGTCTCAGTCTCACGCCGCTAGGCATCTTCGAGCAGGGACTGACGATAGATCGACTGGAGGAACGTCTGGGGTGGGTCTTCGACGGCGATCCGCTGACCCACTTCGACCGCATCGACCGGGTCGGCCAGGATGTCAAACAGAAGTGGATCCTTTTCATGGACCTGGGGCGCTACTTTCCGGTCCGGCTGATCCGCTTCTATCCCAGTCCCGACGTCGGCGTGCGAGTCGCCGCCTACACGCTGTCTCTGGGCGCGCCCCACACCGAGAGGACCATCGCCGGCCTGAACCTCGAAGACGCGAGTGTCGGCAGACCCGGTTTCCCCAAGTTTGGCAGTATCGGAAATACCTTCCCGAACTGGGTGATCGAACGGCGCGTACCAGTCAACGTGGCGGACACGGTGGCAATGCTGTTCGACCCACCTTCGACGATGCGCTATTCCCGTCTCGATTTCGACAGCGACCTGGACTACGACCTGGGGGAGATCGAGTTCTATGCCGACGGGTTCGTTCCGGAGGCCACCTATGTCACCCGGCCCCTGTCCCTGCCGCGCAGCACACTGGGACGCATTTCCTGGGAGGAAGAGACGGTTGGCGAACCCTCCCGGTCGCGGCTCATCGTGCGGGTGCAGACGGGCGTAAACGAGGAGCCGGAAGTACTGTTCCGTATCAACGACTTCGAGACGGAAGTGGAATGGCGCAGCGAAGGGGCGCTGGTCATTGACCGTCGTGTCAGGGCTGCGACCTTCGGGCAGAGGGTGGACCTGAACAGTCCGGGTTTGAATCTGGACGCCAGGGAAATCTTCAGTGCGCTCTCGAAAGACGAGCGTGCCGCCGTGCGCCTGACTCGGGGCGAGTATCAGGCGCTGTCCGGTAACCGGCGGGGGAAGGTCGAGCCGGACCTGGAGTTCTGGAGCGGTTTTCAGCCCGCCCGGAACGGGGAACTGATAGTGGCGCCGAGTGGCAATCCTTTCATCCAGATTCAGGTCGAGTTTTCCAGCCAGGACCCGAACGCAGCGACGGCGATGCGCAATCTTCACTTCGAGTTTTCAGCGCCCCAGATCACGGATGAGGTGATCGGGGAGATCGCCCCGGCTGCGGGGGTGCTCGCCGGGAGGGACACCGCCTTCGTACTGGCGTTGCGAGCCCGGCTCGAGTCCGAGAACGAAGGTTTCAACCGCGTGCAGGTGTTTACCCCAGCACGCATCGCCGGCATCGAATCCGTAACGATGGAGATCGGGGAGGGGCAGGTGCAGGAACTGAGCCGCATCAGCCTCGACGATGCGGGGAGGGGTGCCGAACCAGGTCAGTTCAAGGAAGTCCACCTCGACGACGAGCAGTTCGTTCTCGGCTTCCCCACCATCGAGCCAGCTGCGGACGGCACAACTCGCGAGGTGCTGATGCGGATTCGCTTCCGAGGTCGGGTTATCGATTTCCGGACCGATTTTCGCGTCAATGTGCTCCTCGACACGGTGGCGAGCGAGCAAACGCGTGACTACACACCCAGCGGCATCCTGATTCTGGACGTCAACGGATCCCAGGTCGACACCCTGGCCCTGCTCCTGCCTCAGCCGATCATCGGACAGGACGTGCTGGACTTCCAGCAACTCGATCGCCTCGCAGATCGCAACTCCCTGGCCGTGATCGCAGATCTGTCTTCTCAGAGCCGCAATCTGCTGAACAACTTTCAGCTTCGTCCGAATCCGTTCACGCCCAACAGCGACGGGATCAACGATGAGGTCAAGATCTCCTACGACATCCAGCGGCTGCTGACGCCGCGACCGGTTCGGTTGGATATCTACGATCTGAGTGGCAGGCGTATTCGACGCCTCGAACGCAGCGTGGCTTCGGGGGGGTATTCGGTAACCTGGGACGGGCGCAACGAGGATGGGATGACGGTAGCTCCCGGACTCTACGTGGTGCGTCTCTTTGCTGACGCGGACGATGCGGGGGCGGCTGTGCTTCGGCTCATCAGTGTGGCATATTGAGAGCGCTCCAACGGTGCGTACCCGCGGTGAAAAAGGAAGAGCATTATGAGGTACCTCCGGGCATTGCTGCTAGTGCTGGCTGGCGGGAGTCTACCTGAAGCGGAGGCCCAGTCGAGCGATGGGTATCATCTGCTGCGCAATTCGATCCGCGTTGATCGCGCCAGCGACTGGCAGGACTGGATCTATCAGAACGACATGGTATCCTCCCTCAGCGTGCCGATCGTGTCGTCGAAACTGTTCCTCGTCGACAGCGACGGTGTGAAGCCGGTGTTTTTCCGACGCAAGTCCAACGCGGCGGCGGACGCGGGACTGTTCTCCTATCCCGACCTGCGCGCCGACGGCGCCCTGACGACCGGTGGGGCCACGGCCCTGACCAACGAGCGGGCCGCCAACCGGATCATCGACGGTGACCTGCGCACCTTCTGGGAACCAGACACGCCGAGCAGCTATGCGGAGCGGCTACGGGATGAGAGGGATTTCTCCGTGGACGGCTTGCGCGACTGGGAGATCCAGGTGGATCTGGGGCGCCTGGTCTACGCCGACAGCGTTACCGTCGTCGTGCCTTCTGGCCAACTGGGAGAGGACGGGGAGTTTCTGGGCGATCCGGTGAAGTCTTTTGCGCTCTTCGGTTCGATGGGAGAGCGCTTTCCCTTTCCGCTCGGCACGAATCTGAAATTCACCCTGTTGGGGCAGGCGGAGACTCAACAGACCTCGGTTGGAACGGGGGGGGCGGCCTTCGGTGACGACGGCGGGTACCAGCGGATCAACTTTCAACTGCAGCCCCTCGATCGCGCCGACTGGGACGGCGACGGCCAGGCGGATGTGGACGGCGCCTTCCTTCAATACCTTAGGCTGACGATCACCGACACCGGTCTGTGGCGAGACGCCTTTGTGGGAGCGGGGGATGAGGCGCGGGAACTCTACGACGCCATGCCTTCCGAGCAGCGTGGCGCCCTGGTCTACCAGCGCTTGACAGGGGGCGGAGTCCTGGTGGAACTGGAGGATGAGAGGGAAGAGACCGCCGAGCAGAAGTACGAGGCCCTGCCTGAGGACAAGCGGGGACCGGTCCTCTACTTCCGCAAGGAGGTACCGCGCATCTCCGAGATCCAGGTGTGGACGAAGGGTGACAACTACGCCCTGCGCCTACAGGAACGGGCCGGTGCCACTTTCGAGAACGGAGGACTGGGTACGCCCTCTCTCGGCGTCGACGGGATCTACGATACCGAGTGGCTGGCCAACACATGGTCGCCGCTCTTCGACAAGGGAACGGCGTGGTTCGATCTGGGCGCGGTGTTCTGGGTCGACAACCTGTACTTCGTTATGAAGCGCCTATCCCAGGACAATCAAGGCGCATTCCGCGGGCACGACTTCCTGGCCTCGGATGGTACCTTGCTCAAGCCGATCCGCATGCAGCAGCCGGACGACTTTCCCCAGCTCGAGGATGGCCTGAAGTGGGACAACATCATCAGCGAGGGTCATATCGACAACAACAATTCACAGGTACGCATCTGGAACGAGTCCTTCCCGCTTCGCAAGCTCCGGTTTCTGCAGATGCGGAACATCGACATCCGGGGAATCGCGTCCGGGCAGTATGGCTCTCTGGGAACGCTGGGCGACATGCAGGCCTATGGCGTCGGTTACCCCGTGAGCGTGTGGGTCTACTCGCCTCCGATCAAGCTGCAGGACAGCCGCGACAACTTCATCCGCAAGACCCTCCCCAGGATCGTCTGGGAGGAAGAGGCGATCATCCGTCAGGTAGATCCGGTGAGCGGCCGGGAAGTCGAAGTGGCCGAGCCGCTGGCGCTGCACTCGGAGGTGCGGATGCAGATCCAGACCCGAACGTCGGACCAGACCGCCACAGCGTGGACTTATTTCGAAGTCGTCGAGATCGAGGGAGCTGAGGAGCGCCTGGAAATCAGCGTGGAGGCCTATGACGACCTGGTGTTCCGCTGGGCGGTGTGGAACAAATGGGAGAGTCTCAGCACACCCCATGTGAGCCGGGCCGACGACGATGGCGACGGGTTCGAGGACGAGGATCCGATCGACTTCGTGGACAACGACGGGGATGGGCTGATCGACGAGGATGGCAGAAAACTGGGCAAGGGCCGGAAACCCAGGACGAGGCCCGACCGCGATGACGAGCTCGCACTCGTGGGCTGGAGCCAGTGGAGCGCGAGCTATCAGCCCACCAACGGTCGCAACGAAGCGGTGGTCAACTCGCCCAACCCCCGTAAGTTTCTGCAGCTCCGGATCAACATCAGCTCGGAGGACCCGTTCAAAACAGCGCGCATCCGCTCCGTGCGCGTCGATCTGGCGCCACCCCTGTCGCTGGAGCTGGTCGGTGAGTTGGCCCTGGTGAGCGAGACGGGGCTGGAGCGACCGGTTCGTGACCTGCGGGTCGAACCGACGGACTACGGCCTGCCCCGCGACGTGGATCCGCGGCGGCGGCAGGTGTTCTCGTACTTCATCCGGGCGGCGGGTCCTGACCCGGGGGATCGCGATGTCCGAGAAGGTTTCGACGAGCTACTCATCGTCACACCCCAACCGTCGACTCTGCGCGGGATGCGCATCGGGCAGGTCAGCGTGGGTTTCCGCCCCTCGAGTCTGGATCCGGAAACCCAGCTGACCTCAGCGATGGAAACGAACTTCACCCACACCTTTGAGCGCGTCGCGGATCAGGAACCCTTCCGCGATGCCGACGGCAACGTGCTGGAGGTCCTGGCCACGGGCCCCGATTCGCTCCTCCTGCGACTGCCGTTTTCGGCCAACGGACAGCTGGCGCCTGGCAAGCACTCGATCATCGAGGTTCAGTTTACCTCACAGGCATTCCGAGAGGGGATCGAATTCACCAGCTTCATCCGAGACTCGAAGGATCTCGAGTCGGTATTCCAGCGGGTGGACTCCGAGCGACAGGACGCCACGGAGCTGGTGTCGAGCGGTACCGCGCAGGTGAGCCTGATGCCCGTCTCAGGGGGCCTGATCGCCGATCTGGCTCTGTCCCCGGTGTTCAGCCCCAACGGGGACGGGATCAACGATGTAGCGTCCTTCCGTCTTACGGTTCTCAAGGTGTTGGAGGAACGCCCGCTCCAGGTCAACCTCTACGATCTGGGTGGCCGTCTGGTCGGACGGGCAACGTCGCAGGGTAGCGCGGCGCAAAAGGTCACGGCAGGGCTCGTCGAGTTCAGCTGGGATGGCCGGGATCTGAATGGCCGGCTCGTGGCACCCGGGATCTATCTGTGTCGTATCAAGGTGGAGGCAGACAAGGGTGACGAGGAGTTGGTACGCACAGTTCACGTGGTATACTGAGATCGTCCGAGTTTTTGGCGAAGGGAACATTGTGAAGAGAGCCTGCAGGATACTGGCGTACGTCGCGGCTGCCCTGCTGTTGAGGTCGGCGACGGGTGTCGCCATCGCCCAGGAAGACTTTGGCGCGCGTCTCGGCGTCCGGCGAGGCGGAGAGGTATCCTACGAGCCCCTGGGGTCAGGCGTGCTGTACAATGCGCTGGACCCGGCTGTGAAGAAATGGTACGTGCCGCAGGAGTTGTTCAACGAGTACCAATGGCGCCAGCAGTCCTATACGAACTACGCACGCACGCACTACGAGCGCTACGTGAACACCTCGCAGGAAGGCGATTACTTTTACGATCTCTACGGCAATTACCTCACCCGAGGTCAACTCGTCTACGACTGGCGCGTCTCAACCCCCCAGACCGGGGGCAGCAACCTGTTCAAGACGACGGTCTTTCAGCGCTGGTTCAGCAACCTGATCGTCGCCTCAGACTCCAGAGGCCAGTACGCCTACGCCCTGACCATCGGCGATCGGATCCGTTCGACACTGACGCCGATGACATTCTCAAAGCCGACCTTCACGGGGATCCAACTGGATCTGGCTTCCGACAAATACCAGGCGACGTTCCTGGCCTCGCGTCCAAGTGCTCCAGGTGCGATCGGGGACGTTGAGACGGGCTTTGTGGGCTCGGCGAGGGAGCGTTCTAACGACACGAATCTGCTGGGTGGGCGCGGCGTCGTGCAGGTGGGTGATTTCGCCGCCGTGGGGGTGACCTACGTGAGCGCCTTCAACGCGCAGACCAAAGGCGAGGCTTTCCAGGGCAGCCCGCTCAGAGGTACGCTGACCGAAGGTCAGAACAATGCCGACGTCACCCGTATCGAGGTCCGGCTATCCGACGACTCCCCTGAGGACGGTCTCGCCGGTGCCGCGTTTTTCCAGGAAGAGATGATCATCACCTCCGTTGACGGCGAACGCGTCAGCAATCGCCGATCTCTGGACGGCAGCAACATTCTCGACTACCACCCGTCGGTTCAAGGCGGCTTCCGGGAGCGGGGATATGTGTCTGCCAACGGCAACGAGGTGATCGTCCTGATCTACGACCTCGAAGGCCCGGAGTACAAGAATGCCTTTGGGCCCGCGGCGTCGCGGATCAAGAGCATCGAGTTCTTGCTGTTGCTGGCCAACGATTACCGCATCGATGTGACCTCCAACCGTCAGCTCAACAACAACGGGCAGCCCGTCATCCTGTCGGAGGGCATTCCAGAGCGCACACTTCGAGCCAGCGGCAATGTCCAGGACGGCTCAAACCAGCGCTTCGTGCGGGTGGTGTACGGTTTGCCGGTGGCCCTCGAGGTCTACGGCGTCACCCTCGATGTGAGCGACGCAGGCGGCTTTTTCCTGTCGGCGGAGTACGACCGCAGCCGGCAGCATTTCCGCTACCCCCGTCGGGCCGAGACCGACGTGACCCGGCACAGCGCCAGCATGAAGGCGGCGGATGCGTGGTTCGTCAACGTCTACAAGCGCGGCTACTCGAACTTCCTGTTCGGAGAGTTCTACAACGTCGATGCCGACTACAGCACCAGTACGTATCTGGCAGGCATTCAGAACAGCGCGGCTGATATCAACTACGATGACAATACTCGCTTCGTCTACGAGCTAGTCGACGACAACGACGATCAGGACCGCAATCCCGACTGGTTCCGAACCGGCTTCTCGCAGGACACGAGGGTTTTTCCCGGTTTCGACGAGAACAACGATTTCATCAACGACTTCAATCAGAACGACACGAACTTCCGCCAGAACACGTCCCCCGATTACGCCGAGCCGTTCTTGCGCTACGCTTCGGATCGCCCGGAGTTTCTGTTCGGCATCGACATGAACAACAACGGTATCGTCGACCGCTTCGAGAATGACGAACTGCCCGACTATCTTTACAAGCGCGACCGCAGAGGATACAACATCTACGTCGGCACCCACCCATGGCCGGAAGCGCGCCTGACCCTCGGACGGTTGGACGAGCGCCAATTGGCGGACGACCGCTCGAGCACCAGCAACTACGCGCTCTTCACCTACGACAGAGACTTTCCCCGCTGGGGACGAGTGGAGGTCTACCAGAGCGTGCGGCGGGTGAAAGACAACATCCGTGACGACGTCGTCGAGTGGGTTGTGCGCGAGGGGTCCCGGGGAGATCTCGTACCCTATGCCGATCCCCTGCCGATGCGCGATGCCTGGGCCAGCACGAGCTACCTGGGTTACCAGTACCACACCGACAGGGTGAATTTCCGGACCAGGATCAAGAACGAGTTCTTCCGACAGGTAGACTACGACGATCGACCCGTCGAAGAGCAGGACATTCGCGAGACGGCCACGTTTCTCGGCATGATCAACAAGCTTGACTATACGTACAGCTTCGGCCGGCTCCTGGTGCAGCCCCGGATCAAGAGTGAGTTCCAACACCACAGGCCACCACGCAAACAGGGCGACATCGTTCGAGTTGCCACAACGGAATTACACGAGCTGGTGTCTCTGATTGTGCGCCTGCCGATTCTGTCGCATACGGAGCTGCAGACCGGTCTGGAGCACCTCACCGTCAACCAGTTCCGCGACGAACTCGAAGACGACCTGATTCGCTCGGACCGCAGCGAGTGGGTCTATGCGGCGCAGTTCACCAATCACGTCGATTATCTGGGCTACAATCTGTGGGCCCAATCGGGTCTGCGCATCGCCCGTGTCGACCGCAAGACAGCAGAAGAAGTGCGTACCGAGAGCATCGTGTTCATCACTGTCTACGCAGGACTGGAGTAGCACCGGGTGATCTGGGACGTCATGAACGGATGTCGCTATTGGAGAATTCTGCTGCTGTCGCTGTCGATCGCGGCAGCAGGGTGCTCGTCATACCGGTATTACACCGGTACGCTCAAACCCCTGCAAGAGGAATTCCAGGGTCTGGGAAAGGAGGTTGCCGATGATGGCACGGTGACGTTCAGACAGGAACGCCTGGAAATCAGCCTACGCCCCACGACCAGCGAGGAGTTGAATCGCCAGTTCAATTCGCATTCCAATCAAGGGGCACATTCCACCAATCCCTACACATTCGGTGATTCGAAGAGTTTTCGCACTGGCGAAACACCGGAACGCTTTACAGTTTTTCATCTGCGGGTCGAGAACTACGAGTATCCGAAAGTGCATATTGACCCGAGGCGAATCCACATCACGACGCAGAACGGGCGTCAGTACTACGCCCTGAGCTTCGAACAGCTGTATGTGTATTTTCGGCGCTACGCGGGCGGAGGTGAGGGCGGCGTCCTGCCGGGGATTCCGGGGAACGAATTCAACGAGTGGCGGTCGCGCATCGACGTGCTCAGATCGACCATGTTTTCCGACGCGCACATCTTCAGCGCTCAGGAGAGAGAGGGGTACATCGTATTCAAACCCCTGGCCCCGGATGTCTCGCGCGTGACCGTTCACATTCTCGATGTCGCCCTGCGTTTCGATTACAAGGACGAGCCCATCGAAACCACCGATGTCACGGCGGAGTTCGAGCGCGACGTGGGACGCATCTATGCAGACGGCCATATCGAGATGAGTGCGCACTAGCCGTCCATGAAACGACAATGGCGTTGAACGCGATCAGGGGCGCATTGGCCGCTGTCCTGCTCGCGACCGGATGCGGACAGCAGGATCCGCTGAACGACGACCCGCCTCTGGTGGCGGTGGGGGATCACGTGATCTCATTGACCGCGCTGCAGCGCTTCGAGGAGGCGTTGCCGGAGTTCGCGAAATCGTCCGCCCCCGGTGCGCAGGCGCGACGCAAGCATCTGCAGAGTCTCGTCGATCGCCACATCATGGGGATCGAAGTCGAGAGGAGAGAACTGGAAGCCACACCCGATGTACAGAAGGAACTGGCGCAGAAGCTGCGGGACAAGCTGATCCAGGACGTGCTCAGAGATTCGGTCGACAGCCGGGTGTACGTCACAGAGCAAGAGCTGAGAGAGGACTACGAAGCCCGCGACCTGGGATGGCAGGTGATTCCCGCCCATATGCTCCTGGCGACCGAAGCAGACGCCGAAGAGGTCGTCCGAGCTCTACAGGCAGGGTCTGACTTTGCCACATTGGCGCGTGTGCGGTCGCTGGCAGACGATGCCGAGCGAGGAGGGAACCTGGAGCAGTTCTTCAATCCGGGGGACATGTCAGCGTCTGTACGCCTGGCCGCCTTTCGACTGCAAACGGGAGAGGTCAGCGCTCCGATCCAGACGGCCGATGGTTTCGAGGTCGTCAAGATCCTCCACAAGCGAAGGTTGCCCTTTGAGGAGCTGAGAGCAACTCTCTCCACTCAGGCCCACAGGCGAAAACGGGCGACGCAGGTGTTGGAGTTTCTGGCCCGGCTCAATACCCGCTGGGAGGTGCGCTACCACGGCGAGCAGGCACAAGCCGTGCTCAACGGCCTGCAGCGGGGGGGCCTGCAGGCGGCGGAGGAGGGGGCCGCCCTGGTCTCCTATCGCGGTGGCCAGCTGCAGGTAGGCACGTTCTTCGAGTCGATGAGGCAGCTGGCGACGACCCATCAGCCGAAGGATAGTCTGGCCGTCTTTCTGACGGTGGACAGGAGTGCTCTCCGTGACACTCTCTTGCTCCTGCAGGCGCGAGTAGGGGGCCGGGATCTCGGGGCGGACGTGCTGGCCTGGGTGGAAGCGAAACGGGAGGAGCTGGTATTCGAGCACCTCTACAAAGCAGAGGTCGCCTCGAGGGTGAGCGTTGACGAGGAGGAGGTGCGGCGCCACTACGAGCAGCACCTCGACTCGTACACCTCCTTGCCGGGGCCGATCCGAATGACCGAGGTCCTGGTCGACTCGCAGGAGGAGGCTCAGCAGATCCTTGACGCAGCCCATGCTGGTGAGAGTCTCCAGGCCCTCGCCCAGCGTTACTCCAAGCGTGGCCAGCTCGCGCCTGTGGGAGGACACACCCTCAGCGACAGCGGGCGCATGCACATCGAATCCCTCTTCCAGTCGTCCTACCGCGATGTCTTCGGGGACAGCAACCGCGAAGATGTGGGCAAGGTTCTGGGACCGCGACGGGTACAAGATCGGTACAGTGTGTTCCGACTCGACGCTCCCATCGAGCTGGTGGCCGTCCCATACGAGCAGATCCGTCGGCCGATCCGTCACCGACTGCGCAAGAGCAAGGAGGCGTCCCGTTTCGAGGGATTTATCGACTCCCTGCGAGATCGGCACGCCCCACAGACCCGCTGGTTCGAGAACAACCTGGCCCAGGCCGGGGTGGCCAGATGAGCCAGGGTTGGACGGGACCGACCAGATCTCAGTAGACCAGGGAGAGGGTGCCGACCCGCTCGTCGTTGCCCTTGTCGCTGCCGACCCTGAGAAGGTAGAGGTATAGCCCCGGAGGGAGCAGGATCCCCTCTTCGTCGCGTCCATCCCAGCTCACCTCGGCGGCGCCGGCACCGCGGGAGACAGGCCGTACACGGCGAAGGAGACGGCCGGACAGATCGTGGATGTCGACAACCACACTGGCCTCCCCCAGGAGGAGGAACAGATCGAAGGCGATGACCACTTCGTCGTTGATGCCATCACCATTAGGTGTGAAGGGATTGGGACTCACCCGCGGAGTCTTGAGGGTTCGGTCGATTCCGTCGACGACGACGAGAAGGGCATCGGTGGCAACCTCCGGACTCGCGTCCCCGCCTTCGACGGGGTGAGGGATGACATCACTGCGCTGGGCGGAGCGGTCGTCCCACACGACGGAGGTAAACTGTGTTGATCCACGGAAGAGTTTCGCGCTCAAAATGAGTTCGAGGTTTTCGCCGAAGCGAAAATGCTCTGCGTTCATCGGTGGCAGCTTGATCAACAGCTTGGTCGAACCGGTCAGGGAATCGACGAGGACCGTCTGCGCGAACTGTCCAAGGGAATCGGTGAGGCCCACCGGTGGTGCGAGACGCCGAGGATCAACGTCCAGCAGCGGGTCGCCGGTGAACCTGTCCAGGACGGGGAGCTCGCCCCAGTCCTGGCCGTCGAAGCGGAGAGTATCTACCCGGGTTCCGATGTCGGGCACCTCGATCTCGAGGCGGTTGAAGCCGGTGGCATCCTCGTCGTCAAAGAAAGCTCGCAGAAAGTAACGGAAGGAGACCTCCTCCCCCAGCGGCACCGTTGCCGGAAACACCTCCGCCAGCACGCCGCCACTGACCAGAGGCACGTCGAAATCGAACTCCAGGAAATCGAGCATGACCGCGCTCTGCTGGGTACTGTCGAAAAGGAGGCGAAACTGCAAGTAGCGGGTACGGCCGGGCAAAGGCAGAGTCACGCCCGCCGTGTGCCACAGTTCAGGAGGAAGAATCTCGTCGATCAGGCCGTCCTCGAATCGGAAAGGAGCCGACCAGAAGCTCCAGCCAGCTTCGTCATCCGCACCGAGATCGACACCTAACCCATTATATCGCAGACCCCTCACGTCGATCCGTCCTTCCCTGAGCTTTGCCCAGGCAAAGCTGTCCAGCGGTTGCCTGTCCGTGTCCCGGATATCCTCGATCCCGGGTCCCAGACTTCGGGCGTACACATGAGTGTCTGGCGAACTCCCCGCGCGGAACTGGATCCGGACATCGCCTCCGTCGCCGACTCGCCGTCCACGCCAACGCACCTTACCCCAGTTGACCAGATTGCCGGGAACGTCTGCGAATACAGCATCGACCTCGTCGCGCTCGGAGGCTCCGAACAGCTCCCACTGGTGACGGTAACGCCGGATGCGGGGCACGGGGGTGCCCACGTCGATGATCTCGGACGTGAAGGACGCGTCCAGAGGAAAGCCCTCACCGTAGAGACCAACCTCCGCCGTCTCCACGCGAAGGCCTGTGGGATCCAGTGAGTTGATGTCGATCCTGCCCATCAGGACCGGCGGATCGAAGCGGAGATCCTTGACCACGGGCCTGGCCTGACCGCTGACCTGCGGTACAAGCGTCCGTGAGGCCTGAAGCACCTCGTTTCTCGAGTCGATCGTCTGGGGAGTCCCGTAGAGGATGATGTAGTTGGCAATCGTGGCCGTGGGTAAGGTCGGCCGAGGGCGAAAAACCACACGATCGATGTAGTAGAAGCCCATCAAATACGCGGCGATGCCTCCACGTCCACCCCGGGTAGAGCCGAAGGCCGTACGGAGGTCACCATCGACCATCTTCCCGTAGTCCACACGGGCGATGTCGAGGTTGGTTGCGAAATTGGACGCCGAGAACGGATCGGCGGGCTCGTTGCGAAAGCCGAATACACTGGGGACCAGCATGAAGGGGCTCAAGGGATCTCTGTCTTCGACGATGCCCCCGAACTCCCCCGCCAGGTATCGCTCGTTGATCAGGGTGGCCAGATTGCGCGTGCTGTTCAACCTGATCGGCCGCAGCCACGTGGTGATCTGACGCGCCGGATCGTCCAACAGTCGTGGTCCGTCCTCGTCGAGGAGTCCGTCCCCGTCGTTGTCGATCCCGTCGGGTGGGTCCTCGTTGCTCAGGCCGTCGTAGTCGTCGTCCCCATCGGTCATCGTCCCGTCTTCGTTGAGCAGGCCATCTCCGTCGTCATCCACCTGGGGATCGGAAAAGTCCTCATTGACGAGCCCATCATCGTCGTTGTCGACGGCTTCCTCCGGGTCCTCGTCAACGAGTCCATCGCCGTCATCGTCCAGTCCGTTGAGCGGATCCTCGCTGAAGGTCCCGTCGCCATCGTTGTCGATCTGGGCGTCGGGCCCGTCTTCATTGATCAGGGCGTCGCCGTCGTTGTCGATCAGCTCGACGCCATCCTCGTCGATGAGCCCGTCGCCGTCGTCGTCGGCGAGAATCTCGACCGACCACCCCCGACCCCAATCGAGCCGGCCGGTGACCGGCGCGAGATTCCAGGGGTGTGCCGCATCGCCGACACGCCACCGTTTGACCTCGGCCGAGCCGGAAGACACCGCCAGCAGCAGGACCAGAAGCATCGGCAACCCTCTCCTGCCCATCGCACCCATCGAAGACTGTCCTGGCATCGGTACCGTAGGTTCCCCAGAAGAAGTCGGAGAGAGGTCTCTTTGTGACCCGTTTTGGCACGTGCGAGTCAGATTGGCTCTGGCGCCGCGCACCAGCCCACAAAATACGCCGGACGGGCCCGCCGGGGAACTTTTTCTTGACTTCGGAGAGGCGATTTGCTTTAATCGCGTGATGTCCGTCCTAGTTCCTTTCCCTCTATCCCTAGCCACCGTCATCTTCCCCAAAACCAGGCAGGATTTCATGCGATTTCTCATTCGCTTTTCAGTGCTTGCTCTGTTTCTAGGGTTCGCCACCGGTGCGAGCGCCCACATCGGCGAAAAGGTATACCTCATCTTCGAGATTGCCGACGCCGACTTGCCCGATATCGCGTTCGACGGCAGCATCGACGACTGGGAAGATGTGGTGGGACCTCCGTCTCTGATCGCCACAGATTTCTTCCAGGACCCGACGGTGGGTGCCGGTGCGCAGTACGATCCGGCGGATCTCGATTACCGCATCTGGGTGGCCTGGAACCAGACGGGCAATCACCTGTACGGCGCCGTCGACAGGTTGGACAACGTCTATATCAACGAATACGCCGGCGGCAATCCCGGCTCGACGTGGCAGCAGGATTCGATGGAGTTCATGGTGGACGGGGACCACTCGGGCGGTTCGTACAACCGCAACAACGAAGACCTGTCGGACGAAGACAAGAAGCGTCACTTCAACGCTCAGGCCCAGAAGTACAACTTTACCTACGACGTACCGGACGAGCGCTGGGGCGGTTATCCCGGCGGCGCTGCCTGGGCCAACGAATTGCCTTACCTCAGTGCTTTCGGCAGATCGACCGGCACGAACCCCACCCGGTCGATCCTGGAGTTCTACGTCACTCCCTTCGATGATCTCGTCCTTTCCGAGGACGACAGCCAGGTTTCGCCGCTGACGCCGGGCAAGGTTATCGGTCTGCAGATCGCGATGCCAGACTACGACACGGCACCGCTGGACTACCAGGCCTACCACACACTCTCCGGTCAGGCAGCGACCTTCCGCTTCGCCGAGCGCTTCGTAGACGCCCGCCTGGTGGGGGCCGATGGCGCCACCGCCGTAGAGGATGCATCCTGGGCACGGATCAAGGCGGCTGTGGCTCGGTAAGAAGAGTCCGCACTACATCGCGGTTTCACAGTGAACCGCTAAGGAAGGACAGGGGTAGGCTTCTACCCCTGTTTTTCTTTTATACGGGCTCACACGGGAGGGGAAGTGAATCGATGGCAGATGACCGGCCCAACGTCCTGTTCATCATGTCCGACCAGCACAGCAAGGCCGTGGCCGGCTGCTACGGTCACGACATCGTGCACACGCCCAACATGGACCGTCTGGCACAGCGCGGTCTCACCTACGACAACGCCTTCTGCGCTTCGCCTCTGTGCGGCCCCTCGCGCGTGGCCTGGATCACAGGCACGCAACCCCACACCAATGGCGTCGTGACGCACAACAACTTGCGCCACCGTTCGGGTAATGCCTACCGCAAGTGCATCGATCCCGCCGTACCCTCCCTGGTCGACTGCATGAGGCGGGACGGATACGACAGCTTCGGCGCCGGTTTCATGCATGCCGACCAGCACGTGGACGGCGACGACCCCTTCGGCGAGCTCGGGTTTGCCAACTACGGGGTCAGCCCAGGTTCATACGGCGACCTCGTCGGTGACGTCGTCCAGCGACGCTACAACAATCATCACATCATCTCGGAGATGTGGGAGCACAGCTACCGAAATGTCGAAGGCGATCCTTTCCCCCATGGCGAAGAGAAGATGTTCGACACCCTCGTCGTCGACGATTGCCTGAAGTTCATCGAGCAGAGCGACCGCACACGTCCGTTCTTCGCTTACGCCGGGTTCCGTGCCCCCCATCCGCCCTGGTGTGCGCCGCCGCGTTTTCATGAGCTGTACGACCCCGACGATATCGGCGAGCTGCCCAATTACCTCGTGCACTTCACGGACCGGCCCCGCCGGGTCGTGGAGCGCGTCAACTACTACGAGCTGTGGAATCTGCCCGAGGAGATGATCCGCAAATCAATCGCCGCCTACTTCGGGTTCGTGTCCTACACCGATCACTGCATCGGCAGACTGGTCGACGCCATCGACGCGGCGGGACTCCGTGAGAACACCCTCATCGTCTACGCCTCCGATCACGGGGAGATGCTCTACAGAAACGGCATCTGCGAGAAACACACCTTCTTTGAGGATGCTGTGCGGATTCCGCTGATCTTCTCCCAACCGGGTGTCGTGCCCGAAGGAGAACGTTCCGAGGCACTGGTCAGCAACATCGACATCCTGCCGACGGTTCTGGCCATGACCGGGACGGCAGTCCCCGAGGTCGTGGAGGGCAAGGACTTGGAACCGACCTTCCATGGGAGGGAAGTGCAAGAGCACGTGTTCTCCGAGTACTACCACAGTCTCGATCCATGTCGCATGGTGCGTGACAAGCGTTTCAAGTACATCCATACCGAAGAAGACGTCTGCGAGCTCTACGATCTGGACAACGATCCTCTGGAATCGGTAAACCTGGCATGGTATCCGCAATACGCGACGCGCATCCGCCAGATGGATGAGCTCGTCATGGCAGACTGGGAAATCCCGGGCCTACCCGTGTGGGCGGTGTGGAACGACCTGAACGAGCGCAAACAAAGACTGCGGCTCACCGATCCGGACATCATCGATCCGCGGCAGGAGCCCCCGGCGTGGATCGCCAACTACACCGAGAGCGGGGATTGAGCGCCTACGTACGTCTTACAGAGTCTTTGCGTGGGTTCGGGATGGCGCTGTTGCTCGGCGCCCTCAGTGCCGGCGCCGAGGCCCCTGCACACGCCGATGAGCCGCCCGTCACGATTGAGGTGCCTGTCTTCGAAGGCGGCTCAGGACTCGACTTCTACTTCCACGTCGGCGAGGCCTACGAGGCGACGCGGCCCGATGTGGATGTCGACATCTACGGCGACCCCCGAATTGCCGACAAGATCCGGGTCCGCATCCTCGAGGGCACCTATCCCGAGGTCACGAATGCGGACCTCAACTACTGGATCCTGATACGCAGCGGCGAAGTCCTGGCTCTCGATGAGTACCTGGACGGCCCGAGCTGGACGGGGGAGACAACCTGGCGCGAGACCTTCCTGCCCGGCAGCCTCGACCGCTACACCCAGGATGGCAAGACCTACGGCATCGCACTGCAGTACGCGGCCCACGCCGTGTGGTACAACCGCAACATGTTCGAGGATCGCGGCTGGATGAAGCCGCGTACCTGGGACGAGTTCCTCGCCCTGTGCGAACAAATCAGGGGGGAGGGTATCTGGCCGCTGGCTTTTCAGGGTCGGTACCCCAATTACTCCCAGGGCCTGACCGACAACGCCTACTACCACCTTGTCGGTCGGGAGCGGTTCTATGAGCAGAAGTTCCTGGTGCCCGGCAGCTTTGACAATCTGGAGTTTGTGCAGGCCCTCGAGCTGGTGCAGCGAACGAGCTCCAACTACTTCCAGCCCGGCGCCGCGGGGATGAGCCACACCGAGGCGCAGATGGAGTTTTTCCTCGGCCATACGGCGATGATCCTGTGCGGCTCCTGGCTGAAGAGCGAGATGCAGGGGAAAATCCCAGACGGCTTCAGACTGGGCACCTTTCCCCTCCCCATCACACCCGCAGGCGTGGCCGACCCCAAGGCGCTGTACACCTCGGCGGGATATTTCTTCGTGCTAAAAGGCAGCCGTCATCCGGAGCAGGGGGTCGATTTTCTCCGCTTCATGACCTCAGCCAGGATGGCCGGTGAGTTCGCGCGCATGCGCGACATCGTCGTCGCCGTGCGCGGGGCGATGGAGGGCAACCTCACCGAGGACATGCACGAGCTGATGCGGATCGTGCAGGGGGCGACGACGACCTTCGGCCAGGCCCCAGGCGAGGGGTATCCGCAGTTCGACCAGTTTCTCGAGGACGCACGCTTCCAGCTGCTCAGCGGCGCGTCGACGCCGCAGCAAGTGGCTGACTTCCTGGAGGGGGCGGCCCAGGTGGTGCGGTCGCGCACCGAGAACCCGGATGTGGTGACGGTACGGCACGTGTGGAAGCCGACATTCTTGCTCGGACTGCTGGCTGCCGCCATGGCCTACTGGGTGTGGTCGACGCTGCATCTCAGGGCGCAGAAGCGACGGGAGAAAGCGGCCGCGATCTCATCCGAAGGGCGGGTTCGCCTCAGCTGGGCGGGGGTGGCGTTTTTCGTCGGCCCGGCGGCCGTGTTCTACACGATGATCGTCATCATCCCCAGCCTCAAGTCGTTCTCCTGGGCGCTGCACCGCTGGGACGGCCTGACGGAGATGACGTGGGTCGGGTTGCTCAATTTTCGGCGGCTGCTGTTCGAGAGCGATGGCTTCTGGATCGCCCTCGGCAACAACCTGTTCATCATGCTCGTGATCCCCTGCTTCGTGCTCCCCCTGGCCCTGTTCCTGGCGGTGTGCATCAGCCGCAAGCTATGGGGATCGCGTCTGTTCCGGATCGTGTTCTTTTTTCCCAACATCCTGGGACAGGTCGCCGCCTCGCTGTTGTGGATGCACCTCTACCACCCGCAAGGGGGACCGGTCAACGCCATCCTGACAAGCCTCGGACTCGATGGCTTTGAGAGCTATGCCTGGCTGGCCCAGCAGAACCTCTACTGGGCCCTGGTGCCGATGTCGATCTGGGCCGCCGCGGGGTTCAACATGATCCTGTTCCTGGCCGCCATGGAGAGCATTCCCCAGACCGTGTACGAGGCAGCCGACATCGACGGCGCCTCGCCTTGGCTGCAGTTCTGGACGATCACTCTGCCGCTGATCTGGGAGGTGCTGTCCATCTCCATCGTGTTCATGATCATCGGCGGCATGAAGGCCTTCGAAGTGATCTGGCTGTTGACGAACCAGAGGCCGGTCACGGAGAACCACGTGATCGGTACGCGCATGGTGCAGGCCATGTTCAAGGAGTTTCACGTGGGCGAGGCCACGGCGATCGCCGTGATCCTGTTCCTGATCGTGTTCTTCGGGACCACGGTGACCCTGCGGCTGATGCGCCGCGAAACCGTCGAGTTCTAACATGGTCTTGCTGATCTACTGCATCCTGATCCTGTATACCTGTGTGGTCGTGTTCCCGATGACCTGGCTGCTGTACACGTCGCTGAAGACCGATCGTGACATCTTTCTCGACCCCTTCAGTCTGCCGGACCTGGGTGACCTTCAGTGGATGAATTTCGCCAACGCCTGGACCAAGGGTCATTTCGGCGACTACTTCTTCAACAGCATCGTCCTCACCGTCACCACGGTCACGTTGTCGGTGTTCGTGGCGGCCATGGCGGCGTACGCGTTGTCGCGGTTTCGCTTTCCCGGGGCGCGGCCACTGTTCTTCTACTTCCTCGCTGGCCTGATGATCCCCCTGCAGCTGGCGATCGTGCCGCTGTTTTTCCAGATGAAACAGATCGGGCTGCTCAATTCGCGCCTCGGTCTGCTCATCGCCTACGTCGCCTTCGGTATGCCCTTCGCCATTTTCATCCTCACGGGATTCTTCAAATCCCTGCCCTCCAGCCTGCACGAGTCGGCCCTGATCGACGGCTGCGGCGAGCTGCGCGCCTTCTGGTCGGTGATGCTGCCCCTGGCGCGGCCGGGACTGATCACGGTGGGGATCTTCTCCTTCCTCGGAACGTGGAACGAGTTCTTCATGGCCTTCATGTTTCTGTCTGGCGAGGGCTCCGAGGCGCTGCGCACGCTGCCTCTGGGGCTGGCGAACATCACCATCGTCAGCCAGTACCGCTCCGACTGGGGCATGGCCTTCGCCGGCCTGGTACTGATGATGATGCCCACGCTGCTGGTTTATTCGGTGCTGCAGCAGCACCTGACGAAAGGTATCACCGTAGGTGCCCTGAAGGGCTGACCTGACCTGTCGTACAATCCACCCAGGAGGGACCTGCATGTCCAGCGAGCACCCCAATATCATCTTCATCAGCGCCGAGCAGCAGCGGGCGGACACGGTGCGCGCTGGCGGCGCCGAGTGGATGCGGACCCCGAATCTGGACAGCCTGTTCGGCGACAGCGTCGTCTTCGACAGGGCCTTCGCCCCGGCGGCGACCTGTGTCTCCAGTCGTGCCGCCTTCTACACGGGCCTGTTTCCCCACAACACCGGGATCTACGGCTTCCAGCCGGCGTCGGGCTGCCTGCACTGGCTGCCGCGGCTGGCCGAGAGAGGCTATCACTGCGTCAGCATCGGCAAGACGCATCTGCCGCCCACCGGCTTTCACGAACACCTGGCTGAACACGACAACAAGTGTGCCCTGAAGATTCGCGGTCAGGATTGCGACTGGATCCGCGCCGTACGCGCCGCCGGCTACGAGCCACCCTTCGACCTGCACGACACGGACCCTGACTTCTACGACAACCTGGCGGCCATCGTCTGGCCCCTCCCGGATGAGCTGCACCCGGACATCTACATGGCTGACCGCGCCCTGGAGTGGCTCGACGCCTGGGACGGGCGCGCCCCCCTCTACCTGCACCTCGGCTTCCTGAGCCCCCACGACCTCTACGACCCGCCGCAGCGCTTCCTCGATCTCTATGACGACGACGATATCCCCATGCCGCAGGTCACGGCAGAGGAGCGGGCGGGGATCCCGGATGAGCTGTTCGCCCAGCACCGTCGGCTGGAGGCAGCCCACGGGGCGACGGTGATCAAGCCCAGCCGGGCGACGCCGGAGCGAATCCGCCGCATGCGCAAGCACTACTACGCCAGCGTGACGATGATCGACGAGAAGATCGGCCAACTGGTGGACAAGTTGAAAGAGAAGGGACTCTACGACGCCGCCGTCGTCATCTTCACCTCAGACCACGGCGACCACCTCTTCGACCACGACCTGATCTACAAGGGAGAGCTCTACGACACGATCGTGCGCGTGCCGCTGATGGTGAAGGCGCCGGGCGTGACACCGCAGTTCCGGCGCGAGGATCTGGTGTCACACATGGATGTTGTGCAGTACATCCTCGACATGGCCGGCGCCGATGGCGAAGGCCTGCACGGCGTGTCGCTGCGGACGGCTGTCGAGGAAGGAAGCGAGCACCCGAATCGCTATGTCTTTGCCGAGGAAGTGCCCGGACCAGGACTTGTGTCGTGGTCACCTCCTTCTCCTTGCCGAACAGGGGAAGGTAGCGGATCGGTGGAATCGTCCGCAGGGCGCAACCGCCCAGGGTCAGAGCCAGCAGGACACAAAGAGGGCCCAGCAGTCGTTGTGCCAAGTTGTTCATAGTAGTAGTATCGGAAGATTCGCCAGAACCTCCAGCGCGGTCACCGGCGGAGGCGGGGCAGGCTGAATTCGTCACGCTCGATGGCGGCTTCCAACTCCACCCGGAACAGGCTGTCCAGATGGGTAGTAATCCTCCAGCCTTCTGCCTCGTACAGAAAGTAGTAGAACGGGGCGCGCCCGGGTCCGACGGTGGAAGGATCAAACTGGAGAAAGGCGAGACGATCGTTGATCTCCGTCTCCTGACCGATTTCGAGGCGGTCTACCTCCCGGCTCACACTCGGGCCTTCGATGTGAGCCGCCCAGCGGTCCGCATTGCCCTCGAATTCGAGTTGACGGTAGCCGCTGCTCAGACACAGCCAGGACGTTTCGGCGTCGCCGCGGGTCAGCGCCTCACGGTAGGTGCGGAACGTTGTGGCAGGGGTGGAAAAACGGAGATCTTCGCCGGCGCAGGACAGCAGCAGCAGAGCCAGAAGGAGCCCCGCGGGATGGCGACCAGTCGGCACGTTCAGCCGCCGGATCAGGTCTGGGCGCTCTTGACGCGCTCGATTTCGTCGCGCAGCATGGCCGCTTCCTCGTACTCCTCGCAGATGACGGCCTGTTCCAGCTTGTGCTGCAGGTCGGAGAGGTGGTCGCGCGGCGCGTCCTCCACAACGGGAGTGGCCGGAGCGTCGTCAGCCTCCAGGGCCGCGGCGCGGGCGGCATCCTCAGCGGCCGTATCACCGAGAATCTGCGGCTCCAGTTCGTAGAAGCGACTGATGGTCCGGTCCAGATCGGCGCAGCCCGGGGCGCTGGAAATGCTGGCCATGTCGAGCAGTTCACCACTGATGAAGATGGAGGCGTCGGTACGCAACGCCAGGGCGACAGCGTCGGATGGCCGACAGTCGATCTCGCGCAGCCGGCCCTGCCGCTCGACGACGGCAGCGGCGTGGAATACCTGGCCCTCGACGGAGTGGATGACGACCCTGCGGACGGGCACCGACAGTTCATCGAGGAACGCCGCGAACAGGTCGTAGGAAATAGGTCGTAGAGGCCGTTCGCCACTGAGTTGCATCTGGATCGCTGCCGCTTCGAATTCACCCACCGCAATCGGCAGCAGACGCGGTTCGTCTGCGTCCTTTTCGCACAACCACATCAGTGGTTTCTCAGCTCGCAGGTAGGGACTCGCCTTCACCACTGTCATCTCCACCAGGGCTCGGCGCTTGCGCGATGTGCTGCGGTTCTCGGTCATGGCAGTCGGGACATCGTCCTGGTTGTCAGTCTTTCGCCATCTGGGAGAGGCGGTCACGCAGACGCGCCGCCTCCTCATATGCCTCTTCGGCCACAGCTTGCTGCAGTCGCTTCTCGAGTTCCTCACGCTCCGTCACGGGATGCTCGGACTCAGCCAGCAGTTCGTCAAGGGTCACTGCGCCGGCCGGTGGTTCCTCGTCGACACTGGGCCCGGACAGATCGGTGGCCAATTCGAGCTCCTCGTCCCAGTCCTCTTCTTCGTCCTCCAACACGGACTCATCGGCAAAGATCGGCGCATCACTGCGCAGCGCAAGGGCGATGGCATCACTGGGACGAGAATCGACGACCCGCTTGCGCCCGTCCTCATCCAGCAGACGGATTTCAGCGTAGTAGATGCCGTCCTGCAGGTCGATGATCGCCACTTGCTCGATACGGGCACCCGCTTCGTCCAGCAGCGCGTGGGCCATATCGTAGCTGAGAGGCCGGGAGGGCTTCTGACCACGGTGTGCCATGGAGATGGCGCGCGCTTCGGTCGGACCGATGACGATGTGCAGATTCGCCTCGCCCTCCTTGGCGTGCAGAACAACCCGGTGATAGGCCCTGGAGGATACCTGAACCCGGTGAACTTCCATTTCAACCATCGGTCTGCGACATCCCTGTTTGCGAAAGGAGGTGTGAATATAGCGACGCTCGAAACCGTGACAACAGGTCAGCTCCCGTCGCGGGTCGAAGCCGCGGCACGTACTTCGAGCGCCTCCACCGATGCCTGCAGTTCGTCGTTGCGGCGGGCGATACGGAACACGTAGCCGGCGAGCAGGGCGAAGAATCCGCCGTAGGCGATGGCCAGATAGGTCAGTCCGGTTTCCACTGAGAGTACTCCCCTTAGGCGTGTGATGCCTACTGCAGTACCTGAAGTCTCGCCGCCTGGCGTTCCTGCTGAAGCCGCAGGCGGAATAACAGAAAGTACAGACAGGCGAAGGCGAAGTAACAGATCAGCTTCGTCTGCTGCATGGCCGGGTCGAGTTCGACCTGCACCGGGTGCTGCTGCTGGTCGGCGGCCCACATGTTGATCGAATAATGCACCAACGGCACGTTGACGAAGGCGATGACGCCGACAACGGCGGCGAAACGTTGTGTTCGTTCACCCGGCTCTCCGTAGGAGCGGACCATCAGGTAGGCCACATAGATGGTGAAGGTGATCAGCATCGTCGTCAGCCGCGGCTCCCAGCGCCAGAAAACGCCCCAGATCGGCCGGGCCCAGATCGGACCACTGAAGAGCACGAAGGCAGAGAACAGAACGCCAAGCTCGGCGCTGATCCCGGCGAAGCGGTCCCAGCGGTCGGCGCGCGTGCGCAGATACTGAACGCTGCCGACGAACACCAGCACGTAAGATATGCCTGCCGACAGCGCGGCAGATACGTGGAAGTAGAAGATGCGCTGCACGTACGGCCAGGTACTGCCCATCTGTGGCGGAGTGTCCGCGGGGGCGTAGAGAAACACGGCACCGATGGCGATGAGCATGGACAGGGAAGCCAGTGCTGCGGGGAGCGATATCACGCCTTATTCCTCGATGACGAAGTCGAACAACATCCAGGCCAGTGTCGTGAAGACCACGGCGAACAATCCAAGCATACCGACGTGCACGGTCAATTCCGGCGGCCACATGGCGGGACTGTGCCCGGGGATCCGGGCCGCCAGAATCACTCCCGTGGCGGCAACGCAGGAGATCAACGCGGGAATCAGCACGGGGAGTACGAGCAGAGGCAGCAGGAACTCGCGCAGGCGCGAATGGCCGGCCATGGCCGCAAACAGGGTTCCCACGGAGGCCACGCTCGCTGAGCCGAGAGCAAAGACCGGCAGCAAGGGCAATAGATAGAGACCGGGCGTGAGGTTGAAGAAGAGCCCGAAAAGAGGCAGGGTCAGCAGCTGTACAGCGAGAAGGAACAGCACGTTGCCCAGCATCTTGGCAAGATACAGGGCGCCCCGCTCGACGGGGGCCACCAGGATCGCGTCGAGGCAGTCGTTGGTACTCTCGGCGGCAAAGGTGCGCTGCAATCCGAAGAGGCTGGCAAAGACAAAGGAAGACCAGAGCACGCCGGGGCCGATCTCCCACAGCGCGGCACCGCCCAGCTCGAAGCCGAAGTTGTAGACCAGCAGGACGAGAAGGACGAAGAACACCATCGGACTCAAGCGTTCCTTGGTGCGCCATTCGGAAACCAGGTCCTTGCGCAGCAGGAGCTTCACGTGGCCCCAGGTTCCCGGCAGGGCCTTCATGGGGTCTCGGTCTCCTGGTGGTGGTCGCACAGTGCCTGCAGCTCAGAGCCGTCACCATCCGCCCATGGCTCATCACAGACGATCCGCCCGCCGCGCAACACGACGACGCGGTTCACGAAGTGGGTCGCCTCCTCGACGTTGTGCGTTACCAGCACCGAAGAAACGCCGGCCTCGCCGGTGCGCTCCAGGAGGCGGCAGGACAGGGCCCGGGCCGAACTCCGATCGAGTCCGGTAAAGGGCTCGTCGAGCAGCAACACTCGCGGCGCATGCAGCGTCGCCCGCGCCAGGGCGAGCCGCTGCTTCATGCCTCGCGAGAAACCACCGACACGAGCCTGGGCATACTCTCCGAGTTCGACACTGGCCAGCGCCGCGATGACAGTGTCTGCGGGCAATCCGTAGAGGCCGGCAAAGAAACGCAGGTTCTCCGCCGCGGTGAGATCATCGTAGAGCAATGTCTGATGCGACAGCAGACCCAGAAGCTGCCGCCGACTCGTGGACCGACGGGGGTCTTCACCATCGATCGTCACGTGTCCCTCGGTCGGACCGGTGAGACCCGCCAGCAACCGCAGAAGAGTCGTCTTGCCGGCACCGTTGGCGCCCGCCAGCAGCAGATGGGTACCGGCGCCGGCGGTCAGGTCGACGCCGGCCAGGGCTACGGCCGGGCCGTAGCGCTTGTGCACCCCTTCCACGCACAGGTCCAAGGCAGGTTGCTCCGCGTGTTTCAGCCCGTGGTGTCGTCGAGCTGTCGATAGAGGAGGGTGACCTGCTTCTTCAGCTGCTGACGCTGTTGCTGCAAGGTGAAGACCCCACGCTCATCGGCCGTGTCGAGCCGGTCGTCAATGTCGGCCAGCTGGGCGATCAACTGCTCGCACTGGGATCTGGTCGCCCCTGCCGGCGGCGCCGCAGCGGCGGGTCGGGTCAGGGCCACCGCTGCTGCCAGCAAGGCCGGAACGAGGACGAGCATCGCCCACTTCAGAGACCAGCGCAGGGGCTGTGAATAGGGCAGTGGGATCGCCACCGTACGACCGCGATCCAGGTCCCGCATCCGGTAATGTCGGTAGCCCTGGTCGTGCAGGTGGATCTCACCATGATCCTCAAACTGGCTGGCTGGCAACTCGATGTCGGTTGGTTGCACGAATACCTCGAGACGGCTGGTGGGATAGAGCACTTCGTGTTCGTAGGACCCGTCGAAGTCGTCGCCGCGAAGCTGAATCGTGAAGGCTATCTGCGACCGTCCGGGGGGCAATGGTGTGGTGGTGAACAGCCGTGTTGGCCCGGCGCGCAACACCTGTCCGGAATGGCCCTGTGGAGCCAGACTGCCAGCGGGGACCTGCATCTGGAACACCCGCCGTTCGTCACCGAAGGCACGTCCGATGTAGGTCGAGGCACCATCGTTGTCGATATGCACGAGCTGGGCCACATCGACTCCCGCTTTGGTGATGGCGAGGAAGAGGTGATGTCCGTCCAGACGGATCTGGCCGTCGTCCTCGGTGCCGTCGAAGACCTCGATGATCACCTGATCCTGCATCCCCACCTGCAACGGCTCGGTGTCGTACTCCAGGCCCTCGTGGTGGGCTACCAGGACGAAGGTGGTACCCGGCGTGAGGAAGGGCCCGGAGAAGGAGAAGGCTCCCTCTTCGTCCGTCCGGCGGCGAACCATCTCCGTCAGACCTTCCTCGCCGCCGCCGAGAAAGGCCACCTCAATACCAACCAGCCGCTGTTCGGTTTGCGTGTCGAGGACGTAGCCGGACACGGTATCGGCAGCCAACGGCAGGCAGGCCAGCATGATGGTAGTGGCTAGGCGCCACAGCAGACTCATGGCGTGAAGGACTGACCACAATGTGGACAGAAGTGATGGTCGGGACGGCGCGGTTCGCCACAGCCGTGACAGAATCCCTGTTTCCGGGGTTCGTCGCCGCGACCGCGGCGAGCCGCCACTTCGGTTTCGATGCGCGCCTCGAGATCGTCTGTTGCGTCGCCGCTGTCTTCGAGTCGATCGAGGTGGCGCAACACCTCGACGGCTTCTGCTTCCAGGTCCTGGCGAACCACTTCGAGGTCCTCTGGCGACATCTTGCCCAGCGAGTGATCGAACTCCAGTTCCTTGATGGAGGCGTAGAGCTGCTCCTTGCGCTCCGTCAACTCCAGCCGCAGCCGACGTGATCCGGTGGCGCGTCGCCAGACGTGCCGCCGCGTCAGAATCGGGTGAATGGCGGCGGCGGCGAACAGACAGACCAGAGCCATGCAGGCGATAGTGGTCAGGACTGACATCGTCAGGCTTCGAACTCTTCGAGGTCGCGCCGCAACCTGTCGTCGAAGCTGCTGGTCTTCACCGTTCCCTCGCCGCCTGGCGTCGTCGTCGCCGGCCGCTCACCACGCCAGTAGACCAGTACCTGCCGGACACCGAGCACGCCGGCCCCGAGCATGACAAAGGGCACCACCCAGACCAGATCATAGCCTTCCGGGGGGTTGGCCAGTCCCATCGGTCCGAAGCGGCCCACGTAGCTGTCGACGATCTGTTGTCGCGTCTGGCCCCCTTCGAGCATTTCACCGATGGCATCCCGCTCGGAGGTGGCGAAGCCGCATAGACAGGTGGACAGGGACTCACGATTGCACGTGCCACAGAGACAGACCAGGTCGGCAGCGACATCCTTGACCTGTTCCGGCGTCGGCGCCGCGTCGCCGGGTACCACCACCAGCAGCAGGCCGGCGACGAGCAGGGCGCTGCAGCGCATCACGAAGTGGCCCCTGAGAGCGGTGTATCCCAGGACTCGGCCGGCGACGACTCGCGGTCGAGGCGCGCCATGCGTCGATCCCGGGCCGAGGGCCACATGGTCCACAGGGAACTGAGGACGAATAACACCGACCCCCACCACACACAACCGACCAACGGGTTGATGTAGATCTGGAACTTGGCAGATCCGTCATCATCGGCCGAGCCGACGAAGATGAGGTAGAAATCCTCGAACCAGCGCGAATAGATGGAGACCTCGGTCGTATTCTGCTCTGCCCGCTTATAGAAATGCCGCTCGGGAACCAGGGTTGCCAGGAAGCGACCCTCGTGTTCCAGAGCCAGGGCGGCAGCAGACACGGCCTTGGTGTCGTCGTCGCCAACAGCCAGCGTTTCAAAGGTGATCGTGTAGTCGCCGATGGTCGCTGACTGCCCGCGGTGGAGAACAACTTCGCGGTCCGTGGAAAAGGCGTTGCCCGTAAAGCCCACGAAGAGCAGGACCATGGCCACATGGACAAGGTAGCCACCGTATCTTCGACGGCTTTTGGCCAGCAGTGTGTAGCACGCCACGAGGGCCGATTCGTCCGTGGTCCGCCGTCGCGCGGCAATACCTCGCCAGAACTCGAGGACCACGGATCCGCCGACGAAGCCGCAAAGACTCAATGACATGAGGGCGTAGATGTCACGCACGCCAGCCGCAGCGACGGCCATCAGCGAGATCGCTGCCCAGAGTGCGGGGACGCCGAAGTTGCGCCGGAAGCCTTCCCGCGACGTACGGCGCCAGGCAAACAGCGGGCCGGCCCCGGTGAGGAACAACAGAACCAGCCCCATAGGGATGCTGACCTGATTGAAGAAGGGCGCCCCCACGGTGATCTTTTCGCCGGTAAAGGCCTCGGAGAAGACTGGGAACAGCGTTCCCCATAGAACCGCGAACAGCAGGGCCAGCAGTATCCAGTTGTTGAGCAGGAAGGCGCTTTCGCGGGAGGCGAAAGATTCCAGGTGATTCTCCGCCTTCAGATCCGGCAGTCGGCGCAGCAGCAGCAGCGACGAGCCGAGGACGATGAGGATCAGATAGACGACGAAGTAGTCCCCCACGCTTGATTGAGCGAAGGCGTGTACGGACGAGACGATGCCGGATCTGGTCAGGAAAGTACCGAAGATCGTCATGCCGAAGGTGAAAAACAGCAAGACCATATTCCACACCTTCAGCATGCCCTTGCGTTCCTGAATCATCACCGAGTGCAGCAAGGCGGTGGCTGCCAGCCAGGGCATGAGGGAGGCGTTTTCCACCGGATCCCAGCCCCAGTATCCTCCCCAGCCCAGTTCGACATAGGCCCATTTTCCTCCCAGCAACAGACCGGCACCCAGAAACGTCCAGGGTATCAGCAGCCAGCGGCGCATGGCTCGCAGCCACGTGTTGTCGAGCTGCCGGGCGGCGAGGGCGGCGATGCCGAAGGCATAGGGCACTGTCATGCCGATCATGCCGGCGTAGAGCAGCGGCGGATGGATGGCCATGTAGGGATGCTGCAGGATCGGATTCAGGCCGCTGCCATCCTGCGGCGTGAAGGATAGTCGCACAAACGGGTCGGCAGCGAAGACGTTGAGCACGGCGAAGAAGAAACAGGAGCCGGCCAGCACGGCCACGGCGTACGGCATCAGCGAACGGTAGCGGTGCCGGTTCAGCAGAACGGTGGCACCGGTGAAGAGCGACAGCACCCAGCCCCAGAACAGAATCGAGCCGTTCTGACCACCCCAAAGAGAAGCGAGCACGTAGTGCGCCGGCATGGCCAGGCTCGTGTTCTCGGCCACGTACTGCACCTGAAAGTCCTTGGTGAAGATCGCATACCAGAGACCGAGAGCCGACACCGTGAACAACGCACACACCGCCAGCGCCGCATTCTCGCCGGAACGGATCAGGCCCTCATGGTGGCGGTGGACGCCGAGCAGGGAGGCAAAGACCGAGTACCCGCCGGCAGCCAGGGCCAGGCACAGAGCGAAGTAGCCGATGTCGACCACGGTACGGGCTCAGCTCCCCGTCACGGTCTCTACAGCCTGGGCTGAGCGATGGTCGTCGTAATTCTGACCTTCGTATTTCGACGGACACTTGGCCATCACGACTTCGGCTTCGAAGCGATCCTGGTCCGGCAGGAAGCGTCCTTCCATCACCAGCTGGGCCCGATCCTGGAAGGTATCGGGAAGCACGGCGTTGCCCGTATAACGTACCTGCATGTGACGGGTACCGTCGGTGATCTGAAAGACGGGGCGATGGCGGTATTCGTCCCACTCGATCGTGCCGGGAACGACGGTGCATCCAGCCAGTTGGATGCGGCGACCGGAGATCTCTGCGGCTGGCAGCTCTACCATGACATCGAGGGTCACGTGTCTGGAGGACGATTGCCGCACCCCCAGAATCATCAAGGCGATGACACCGAGAGCGACGATGGCGGAGCCGACTAGGAGTTTGGTTCTCATCTGTAGCTCAATTCGAGCAAGGGGGAGACCTTCTGGCGCACCTGCCACTGAGGAAAGTCCCCAATGTCAACGAGGATCGCAAATGAACACGACCGGCCGTTCGCTGACCCGCGTACACACGAGGGAGACGACCTGAGAGCCAGTTTCACCCGCGCCACGCAGATCGCGCCTGAGGGCGGGTGGATCGACGGGGAAGCGCCGCCGCAGGATCTCGCCCACGTGCCAGCCTTCGGCGTCGAGCCGTTGCCGCAGCCGTCGGAGGCCGAAGGTCACCTGAGCCAGTACGCGGAAGCAGCGAGCAAAGGGCGTGGCCTGTTCGGTTGCCGAAGTCAGATAGGCGACCTGATCGGTGACGAGCGTGGCACTGAGCTGGCGCGCCAGCAGGCCCACCAGGTGGGAGCGTACGACCGCCGGATCCGGGTCGTAGAGGTAGGCTTCCGGGGGGCCGACTTCAGCACTGGGGGGTGCCGCTTCGTCCCAGCGCAGATCGCCGCCATCGATGACCGTCGCCCGTCGTCGCGCCGTCGCCGCTGATCCGAACCACAGAACGGCCTCGCGACACTGACCGCGCCAGGAGACGTACTCCACTTCATCCACTGAAGCGGGGATCTGCTCTTCGTCGAGGGCGGGAGAGACCTTGACGGCCAGAGTGGTCAGTCGGGGACGCGGTGCGACGATCTCGGCCAACGTCGGTGAGTAGTCGTTGCCGCGACGCACCCGGCGTCCCGCCTCGGTGCGCCTGGCAGGGTCGGCGAACAACGCCTGGCAGCGGCTGGCGGGCACCCGGGCGTCGGCCCGGGCAACCACCAGTCGAGAGCCCACACCGGTGACCTCGGCGTTGTGCCGGGTCATCCACAGGCGCGCCGGGTCCACATCGCTGGCGGCCACCGGACCCCGCCGCGCCAGAGCCAGACAATCACCACCGATGCCGCAGGTCACATCAGCAACCGCTTCGTCAGCGGCGAAACGGGCGGCGCGATGCTGGGCCACCGGAGCGCCGCTGGCCATCTGCAAGGCCTCGGTGTCGAAGAACATCTGCGCGGCGTCGGCACCGAACTTGTCGCCAGCCGCCTTGCGGGCGTCGCTGACAGAGACCGCTGCCCGACAGAGATCCGGCGGCGTGTCCCGCCGCAGACGCTCCAGTACCTGCCAGGGAGCCAGCGATGACGACAGCTCCTGCACCCGGGCCAGCAACTGCCGTCCCGCAACGCTGTCCAGCCGCCGCAGCAGGTCGACGGTGAGCTGATTGCCCACTGTTGTCAGAGTGCCAGAACTTTCGGCAAGGTCGTCAGATTGCGGCAGCCTTCGGCGTCCACTACGACGAGGTCCTCGATACGGACACCACCGATGCCGAGGTAGTAGAGGCCGCGCTCCACGGTCAACACATGACCCGGCTCGAGAACGCAGTTGCGGCGAGACAACGAGGGTGCCTCATGGATCTCCAACCCGACGCCATGACCGGTACTGTGGAAGTAGCCCTGCATGCGCCCGTCACTCTGGCCGGTTTCATACCCCGCATTCTCAAAGTGGTCGACGACGCGGGTGTGCAATGTGTGCCCATCAGCGCCGGGGCCCAGTCCCTGCAGGACCAGCGCCTGTGCCGCGGCGACCGTGTCATACAGCCGCTGTACGGCGTCGGTGATCGTACCGCGCACGACGGTACGGGTCAGGTCGCCGAAATACCCCGTGGACGAGTGTTGCGGGAAGATGTCGATGATGATCGGCTGGTGTGCCGGCAGCGGCCCGTGCCCGTCCTGATGCGGATCGATGGCCTGCTCACCGCCGGCGACGATGGTGTGGCGGGCGATACAGTCATGTTCGAGCAGGGCCCGATGGATCCGCTGCCGTACCGCCTCCGAGGTCAGGGGCGCACCGTCGAGACGAAGTTCCGCCCCTTCGATACTGGCGTTGCCGATGGCGTCGAAGGCTGCCCTCATGCCGGCCTCGGCAGCCTGCTGAGCGCTGGCGATGGCCTCGATTTCGTCCTCGCGTTTGACGGCCCGTTGGGGGAACAGCGGAGCGGGGGCCAACTGCAGCTCGAAGCCGGCCTGGCGCAACCGGTCAGCGGTGCCCAGGGGGAAGTCGTCCGGAACGAGCAGTCGCTGCAGACCGTGGTGGCGCAACAGCTCGGCCAGAACCGCACCGGCGGGCGGGCTGTCACCGACTCGCTTCTCGTACGTGCTGATGGCAACCACGTCGGCGTTCCGAACCTGCTGGCGGGCACGATCGAGTTCGAGATCCTTCACCGCGACAAAGGCACCGTCCTTGGCCATCACATAGACGAACGGGTCGGGGGCGCGAAAACCGGTGGCCCAGAAGAGGTCACAGTTGCGCTCCGAGTCGCCGATCATCATCAGCGCGTCAGCGCCGTTCAATGACAGGGACCGCATTGGATTCATTCAGAAGAGTGGATGGACAAGGCGCGTACGTCGATGCCGCCGTCGGGACGCCAGAACCAGAACAGAGCCGACTTACCCGTTTCGAGCTGGGACATGGATTGCATGAACTGGTCGAGGGACTCCACCTTCGTCTGATCGATCTCAGTGATGACATCGTCCAGGCGCAGGCCCCGAGACGCGGCAGGACCTTCAGGGTCGACGTCGACGACGACGACGGCCCGGCGTCTATCCTCGAGGCCGAGCTGTTGCGCCAGATCGTCAGAAAACCCGAGTCTGTCAGCCCGTGATGCCTCGAGACCGGTCACCGTCAGGCCAAGCTGCTCGACGCGCCGGTGGCCGCGTGCCAGAGCCCGATCCTGTTCCAGCTCGCCGAGGATGACGTCGATACGGCGTTCCATGCCATCGCGCAGAATTGTGAGCCCCACCGTTTCGCCTGGATCACGACCGTAGATCAACGTCTGCACTTCGTTGGCTTCGTTCACCGGCGCGCCATCCACGGAAAGCACAACATCGCCCTCCGCCAGATCGCTGCGAGCGGCCGGGGTGTCGGCGTAGATCTCCTTGAGATAGACTCCGCGAGGCGGCTCCAGGTCGAGCCCCTCCCGAGCTACCCACTCGGCGTCGACATCGCCCATGGCGATGCCCAGATACCCGCGCACGACACGGCCGTGCTCGAGGAAGTCGTTCATGGCCTCGTGTGCCAGGTCGATGGGCACCGCCAGGCCATATCCCATGAAGTATCCGGTCTTCGTCGAGATCGCCGTGTTCACGCCGATGACCTGGCCCCGCAGATCGAGCAGAGGACCACCGGAGTTTCCCGGGTTGATCACGGCATTCGTCTGAATGAAACTCTCGATAACCCCGGCGCCGTCGATCACGTCGGCCTGTCGACCCAGAGCGCTGACGATGCCGTGGGTCAGGGTTGTGCCCATTCCCAGGGGAAAACCGATGGCCAACACCCACTCACCGATCTGCAGATCCGCGGATCGGCCAAGATCAGCCGTCGGCAGATTCTGTGCCTCCACTTTGAGCAGGGCGATATCGATCAGAGAGTCGACGCCGACCACACGGGCGGTGAGCCGGCGGCGGTCGTGCAGCGTGACCTCGATGGAGTCGGCGTTGCGGATGACATGGTGGTTGGAGAGGATGTAGCCGTCGGCAGAGACGATGACGCCCGACCCGAGGCCGCTGAACTGGCCGCCTTCTTCCGGCTCGAAGGGGGGAATGCGTGGGTGGAAGCGCGGCAGCCTGAATTCCCTGTCGCCAGACGTCTGGATGAGTACCACCGCCGGTGCAACCCGTTCGTAGACCGACCGGAAAGCGCGGCTCAACTCCTCGAAGCGAGCCACGCCATCATCACCATCGCTGGCGGTTGCCGGGCAGAGGCTGGCCATGGCAAGCAGGATCGCCAGTGCGGCTCTCGTGCGAAGGTTGCTCATCTCAGTCCGTATTCGTCGAGCTTGCGGTAGAGGGTGCGTTCGCCGATGCCGAGCAGCTCGGCCGCCTTGCGTCGGTTGTGTTCGACCTGTTCGAGAGCGCGCACGATGGCACCGCGCTCGAGGTCTTTCAACGAAGTGGTCGAACCGTTGTCAGCCTCCCAAGGCGCGCCCTCGCCAGCGGCCAGGTCACTGGCGCTGCCTTCGTCCCCGTCGATGGGATAGATCGGGCGGGCCAACGGCCTCGTGGGCTCCTCCTGCCGTTCATCCAGCAAGCCGCGGATCTCTGCCACTTCGCGTTTGAGATCGAGCAGGGCGAAGTAGATCAGTTCCCGCTCTGACTGATCCGGTGTCTTGTGTGTCGGCATGGGCAGATGACGACCCAGCACAGGCGGGGACTCGAGATGGGGGATCACGTCCGGCGGGCCGGCGGGACCCCGGGGACCGAGAAAGACGAGGTTCTCCACCAGGTTGCGCAGCTCGCGCACATTTCCCGGCCAGTCATACTCGATCAAGAGATCCATGGCCTCCGCCGATACCCCTTCGAAGCGGGCACCGCGGCGGTCACGGGTCAACTGCGCCACATAGTGCTCGATGAGCAGTGGAATGTCGTGCCGGCGTTCGCGCAGCGGCGGCAGGGCCATCTCGACGACCTTCAGCCGGTAGTAGAGATCGCGACGAAACTCGCCACGGGACACCGCTGCCAGCAGGTCCTTGTTGCTGGCGGCCAACACGCGAACATCCACCGGGATGGCGGCCTCGCCGCCGATACGTGTGACACTTCGTTCTTCGAGTACGCGCAGCAGTCGGACCTGCGCCGTCAGCGCCATCTCGCCGATCTCATCGAGAAAGACGGTACCACCGTTGGCCTGTTCGAAAATCCCTCGCGTCTGCGACCGGGCATCGGTGAAGGCGCCTTTCTCGTGACCGAAAAGTTCATTTTCGAGCAGATTCTCAGGAATGGCGGCGCAGTTGATCGGCTTGAAAGGTGCCCCCTCCCGACCGCTGTAGTGGTGGAGGGCCCGGGCCACGACATCCTTGCCGGTGCCGGACTCACCGGACAGGAGCACGGTCACCGGCGTCGGCCCCACCAGAATGATCTGTGCGCGAATCTCCTGGATCGCACTCGACTCGCCGACAAGCTGCTCGAGCAGAAACCGGCTGCGCTCGACCAGATCGTCGGCGATGGTCCACAAGTCTTTGGCCGCAAAGGGCATCGGCAGAACCCGCTCCAGCGGGCTGCCTCGGGAGATGCGGTCCCAGGCGTCCGTAGGTCCGTTGCTCAGAATGACGGTGGGCAGTTCGCGGCGCTGGCCTAGCACGTCAGCGGTGGCCTGCAACGTGCGGTCAGGGAGATTGAGATCGATGAGGACGAGATCGATCTGGCGGTCGAGCAGGGCCGGCAACGGTCCGATGTCACGCACCGGAACGACTTCCGCCGGGCGATCCTGCAGTGCTACCGTGCAGGCATCGACCAGTCCGGGATCCTGCGTCAGCAGGAGGTAGCGGTTGACGCCGGTAGCCATCAGTGTGGCAGCAGGCTCACGTGTTGCGGTGCTCCTCGCGGAGGATGGTGATCGACCGACCCTCCGATGAGATGTAGCCCTGGGCCTCGAGCCGCTTGAGCACGCGGGACACGGTCTCGCGTGTCGTGCCCGACATGTTGGCCAGCTGCTGGTGGCCGGGACGCGAAGGGATGGTGACGCCATTGTCGATTTCCGAGCCCTGCTCCTCAGCCAGCTGCAGCAGCGTTTCGGAGATGCGGCTGGTGACATCCAGCAGCGCCAGGCCCTCGATCTTGCGGTCCGTCTTGCGCAGGCGGGCGGCCAGTTCGGCCAGCAGGCCCACGGCGATCTGTGGAACCTTGTAGACCAACTGCAGGAAATCGGTGCGTCGCACCATGTACAGCTCGGTGTCTTCCGTGGCCACCACATTGGCCGAGCGAGGCTTGCCGTCGAGCAGCGACAGCTCACCGAACACGGCGCCTTCCCCGAGCAGGGAGAGGATCACCTCGCGACCGTCCTCAGTAACGATGCTGACCTTCACCTGGCCGCTGGCGATGATGAACAGGGCATCACCTTCTTCCTCGGCGAGGATGATCACCTGGTCCTTGTCGAAGGAGCGGGTGATCGTCACGCGAGCGATGGCTTCGAGATCGTCATCCTTGAGGACCTCGAACAGCGGCACACGGCGCAAGAGGCTGATATCCATGGCTCGGCCTTGGTTCGGGGGAACCCCCTACCTCCCGCGGGGAGAAGAGGGCAACAAGTCGATCTGCTGGCGGGCGAACCGACCCAACTCGCTGTCGCCGCCTTCACGCTGGATGATACGCTGGTAGACGCTACGGGCCTGATCGGGTCGATTCAAGGCTTCGTAACAGCGGGCGCGCTCAAAATCAGCGGTGTTGATCCACTGGGTGCTGGCGTCGGCACCGTAGTAGGCGACCTCGTAGAACGCTTTGATCGCCTCCGTGTAGTCGCCCATGTTCCGGTACGCTGCCCCAATATAGAAACGGGCCTCCGCAGCATCCTCGCCTTCGGCCCACTCCAACACTTTCTGCAGAAAGGCGATGGCCTGGGCGTGCTGCCCCCTCTCCTGCAGAATGTACCCGATCTCGAGCTGTACGTCAGTCGCCTTGGGGTGGTCGGGGAACTCGGTCTCAATGCGTCGCGTAATCCGTAGCGCCTCGTCCCACTGAAACAACCGCGAATAACACTGCAACAGCTGCCACACGGCCTCCTGTCTCTGCGCCAGCGTGCTGTGCGGACCATCGATGACTCGACGGAACGACCCCGCCGCGGGCAACAGATTGTCCAGGGCGAGATGAAACCCGGCCAGGCGCATGTGGACATCCGCCGCAAAGGGCGATGCCGGATTCTGACTGGCGAAGTTGGCCTGGGCCTGCAAGGCTGCCGAGGTGCCCTCCTCGGTGGGTTCGGCCCGCATCTTCTCCCACTGGGCGGTGACGGCGTAGAACGAGGCGGAACTGGCCGGGTCGGCGGCCATCCGCCGCACCTCTACAGGTACGTTGGTGCCCATCTCCGCACGCACGGGCTGCTCCACGGCGTCCTCGGCGACTGCCTCGAAGAGCTTGCGGGCCTTGTCGTACTCCCTCTTGGCCAGCAGGTGGCGGCCCTCCGAGAGGCGGAACAGAAGGGGCCAGATCCCCTCCTTGCCGAAGCGCTTGCGGTGCTGGTCAGACAGTTTTTCAGCCTCATCGCGGCGCCCCAGCTCGCCCAGGCACAGGATGGCGCGACCCATCACCTCGGCCTCGACCCCGTCGATCAACAGCGGCGCGTAGGCCGAGGCCGCCGGCTCGAACTGCCCGGCGGCGAAGAGCAGATCGGCTGCTCCCAGTCGGGCTGCCGGCTCCAGGGGACCGGACCGCACCTGACGAAACGCGGCAACGGCTTGTTCGGTGCGGCCAAGCCCTGCCAGCACCCGGCCGCGGGACAGCTGCAGGCTGTCGGTGGCATCCGCCCCTTCGGCCAGCAAGCGGTCGTACGTGCGCAGGGCGGCGGCGAGATCTCCCTGGAGACGTTGCGCCCGGGCCAGCCGTCGCCGCAGCGAGCCACCCACGTCCCCTCGGGAGTCGGATTCCGCCAGCCGGCCGAAGAGCTCCGCGGCCCGGTCCGCGTCGCCGAGGGCGAGATAGGTGTCGCCCAGCAGCTCCTGTGCATCCCGCCGTCCGTCGTAGTCGGGGAAGGCCAGCAGCAATTCCCCGAGGCGAGTCGCAGCCTCACCATGGCGGCCGGCCTGGGCCAGGGCGCGACCCAGCACCGCCAGCACCTCCGGTTGCAGATCTGTACCGGCCAGGTCTGGCAACAGGGCCGACAGCGAGTCGATGGCGCCGTCGATCTGGCCGAGTTCCAAGGCAACGTGGGCGCGACCGAAACGAGCCCGAACCGCAAGGGGCGAGGCGGCGGCTTCCTCCAGCAGCTGACTGTACGCCCTTTGAGCCGCGGCCAGTCCCGCTGAATCGCCCGCAACTGACCGTCGGCGCGCATCTCCGAGCCCCAGCAATGCCCGGGCGCGGGCCTCGGCGGTTTCATCGCTCCGAGGGTGTGTCTCGAGGAAGGCGGAATAACCGGCCTCCAGCACCCCGGCGCGGGCCGTGTCAGGCAAGATGGCGGCGGTGGCTTCGATCTGCCGCAGACGCGCCAGCCTTGACCAGTAGCCGGTGTCGGCGTCGGCCAGGATTCGATCCTCCTGCAGGGCGAGGGTGTGCAGTGAATCAGACGCGTCCGGACTTCCCTCCAACTGCCGTTGCCGCGACAGACGATACAGGCAGTCAGCCAGGTAGAACTGGGCCTCCGCGAGGGCCGCGTCGCCAGGGTAGGAGGCGACGAAGGTTTCCCAGGCGCGCACCGCATTGGCGAAATCCTGGTGATCGCGCAGAGCCCGGGCCACGTTCAGCCGGGTCTGCTGTCGCGATGTTCCCGTCAGCTCGTCCACGTAGGTCTGCTGCAGGGCACGGGCGAGGCGCTCCTCGTCGACGATCGTGTAGCCGCGCAGGTACTCGACCCGCTGCCGCACCAGGCCAGCACGCCGGTGCCCGGGATAACGCTCGAGGAAGACGCCGTACTCGACGATGGCGAGCCGTCTGGCGCTGGCCCCCTCATACGCCGAGGCCAGTCCGTACTGGGCTTCCGCCGCCAGGGGGCCGAGGCCGCGACTGAGGTCGCCGAAGCGCTGCACGGCCTCATCATGGTAGCCACTGGCTTCGAGCACCTGGGCCAGCTGCAGGTGCACCATGTCGAGTTCGGCCGCCGACTCGGAAAAGGACTGGCCGAGACGTTCGGCGTCGTCGAGATACCGGCGGAACCAGGAGCTGGCCCGCGCCAGGTCTCCCTGCCGGCGATAGAGGGCGCCCAGCTCCCGTACCGCCGCGGTGGTCACCGGCGACGGGGATCCGCCAGGCCGAGTCTGTATCAGCTGCAGGAACTGGCCAACGGCGGCACCCACGCGGTCCGTCTGGCCGAAGGCGATGGCCTGCCCCAGTCGGGCCAGGTCGCGCACCGGTGACCCATCGGCCACGAGAGCGCCGTAGCCGGCCAGGGACTCGGCGGCCTGCCCTGAAAGTCGCAGAGCATCAGCATGGCCCAGTCGGGCTCTGGCCGCCAACGTGTCGCGGCCGATCGCCTCCATGCCCCGCTGATACCCGGAAATGGCCTCGTCGAAGCGTCCCCTGGCCAGGTGATGGTCAGCCAGGTCGAGGTAGGCACTATCGCTGTGGGCGCTGCCGGCAAAGGCTTCGTGCAGGCGGTCAAAGGCGGCACCGGCGGCCGCAGCGCGATGGAACACGAGATGGATATTGCCCACCAGAAGCAGGGCGTCGCGGGCTTCGTCGCTGCCCGGCGCCGACTCGGTGAGGGCCGCCAGCAAGGTCTGGGCGGCGGCGGCATTGCCGCCGGCGAAGTACAGCTGTGCCAGTCGGTAGCGTCCGCGACGGGCTTCGGGCTTGGCAGCGTAATCGGTGAGCAGCTTGTCATAGGCCCGTACGGCATTGGTCAGGTCGCCGGCGCGGGCAAAATCGGCGGCCGCCGCCAGCAGCGATCCAGCGGCGAACTGGCCTTCGCTGAAACGCCGCTGCACTTCTTCATATCCGGCGGCGGCGCGGGCGAATTCACCCAGGGCGTGCAGGCAGTCGGCCTGCTCCCGGCGCGCCGTGGCGACGTCCAGGTGATCGGGGTGCTGGTCGTAGAACCCTTCGAAGGCCGGCACGGCATCGGCGCAGCGGTGGCTGCGCGCGTACGAGCGGGCCAGCAGCAGCCGGGCATCTGCCAGGTGGGTGTCACCCGGATGATTGCGGATGAATTCGGCCAACAGTTGCGCCGAGGTGCCGTAGTCGCCCGCGTCGCGGAACAGGTTGCGCGCCAGCTCGAAGTCATCCTCGGCGTCGGCGCTGGCCCGTGTCGGGGGCAGCAGGATCAACAGCAGCAGAAAGCAAAGGCGGGCGCAATGCCGCGCCTGATCAGCGCATCGATTCATGGGGGCATGACCGCCAAGGCGGCAGGAATATCCGGGAAAGGAGGCCGGCAGGCAGCCGATTCGTGCACTACTTTATCGTGGAACGAGCCAAGATACAGACCACCCAGATTGGGGTCAAGACGTGTCACACCAGTCACTTACGAAGGATTCTGCCAGCTGTCTGGAGCCGGCGAATGCCAAGCTGAACCTCGGGTTGAAGGTGCTGTCGCGGCGGCAGGATGGCTTTCACGACCTGCTTGGTGTCTTTCAGACCGTCAGTCTTGGGGACACGGTCAGGGTGACCCTGGAAGCGGAGATCACTCTCGACTGCTCAGACCCGGCCCTGCCCGCCGGGCCGCAGAACCTCGCCTGGCGCGCCGCAGATCTGTATCGAAGCCAGACCGGCACCAGCGGCTGCCACATCGAGCTGACGAAGAGAATACCCGCCGGGGCCGGACTGGGTGGCGGCAGTGCCGATGCCGCCGCTGTTCTGCGCGGCCTTGACCGGCTGTCTGACCGGCCCTTGGGTCTGTCACGGCTTGTCGAGCTGGGGGCACATCTTGGGTCCGACGTGCCCTTTGCCGTCGGCGGGGGCACGTCGCTGGTGGAAGGCCGGGGCGAACGCCTGCTGCCGCTGACCTGGGCGACGCCGCCCGGGTGGTGGTGCGTCCTCGTCTGCCCTCCTGAGCCGGTGCCAACCGCCTGGGCGTACGCCGAGTTGGCTCGGCGGCGGCCGCATGGGGTCTTGTCGAATCCCTCATCATACGCTACCTTAATCGGCTCTGCACGCGGCGGGTGTCTGCACGCGGACAGGCTGTGGCCGGTTCTGGAGAACGACTTTCAGCCTCTCGTGGAAGACACCAAACCCATCGTCGCCCGAGCCAGCCAGTTGCTGGCTGACACGGACCCCCTGGCCCAATCGATGTCGGGCAGCGGGTCCACTGTCTACGGCATCTATGACGACCGGAACGCCGCGCGCCGCGCAGAAACCATCCTGCGCGGGACGGAGTATCCGGTCTTTCTATGTACACCCGTCCCGGGGTTGATCGATGCGGTCGGCCAAGGGGAGGCTGACAACGAGTGATTGCCCGGTCGTTCAATTGGTAGGACAACGGATTTTGGGTCCGTCTATCGAGGTTCAAGTCCTCGCCGGGCAGCCAGCTGACGCAAGAGAGAGGTGTTCCAATGGCGGTGGCGGTCAAGATTTACCAACGCGAAACCAAGGAGCTGTCCCTGCAGCCGCGGCCCGAACGCGGCAAGGGCCCCGTGGGCCGACTGCGCCGCGAGGAGAGCATGCTCCCCGGTGTCGTCTACGGGCATAAGCAAGAGCCCCATACTTTCAAGGTCGTTGCCCGCACGTTGGAGCGGGCCCTCGCCGGAGGCGGGCGCAACGCCATCTTCGTGCTCACCGAGGAGGGCCGCGACAAGGACGAACGTGCCGTCGTGCGCGAGGTCCAGTACCACAAGGTGCATGGGGACATCATGCACGTAGACTTTCTGCGGATCGATGCTGACGAAGAGTACACGGCCAGCGTGCCGTTGCTCACAGTCGGGGTTCCGGTGGGTGTGCGCATCGGTGGCGGCGCCCTGCAACACAGCGTCACCGCGGTCGACATGCACTGCATCGCCTCCGAGATGCCGTCGCAGATCGAGATCGATACGAGTGATCTCGAAATCGGCGACAGTATCCACGTGGGCGACCTGCTCGAGTCCGAGAGCCGCATCGTCACCGACGGCGACGTGACCATCGTCAGCGTGCTGTCGCCGCGGCTCACCATCGACGAGGAGTTGGAGGCCGCGGCCGAGGCCGAAGCGGAGGCTGCCGGAATCGAGATCGGCGAGGAAGGCGAGGGCGAAGAAGGCGAGGGCGAAGAAGGCGAAGGCGAGGCCGCGGCCGGCGAGGCGCCGGCGGCCGACGCCGAGGCCTGATCGACGCCATCCGTCGTGCGTGCCGTCGTCGGTCTGGGCAATCCCGGGACCCGCTACGCCTGCACGCGGCACAATGTCGGCTTTCTCGTTGCCGACGACCTGGCTGGCAGGGCCAGTTGGGTTGAGCGGTACGAAGCACACATGGCGGTAACACAGTTTTTTGATGAGGAAGTTCTCGTCGTCAAGCCGCAGACGTACATGAACCGCAGCGGCGACGCGACGATGGCTCTGGCGGAGGCGGTGGATATCGCCCCGCAGGATATGCTCGTCGTACTCGACGACTTCCTCTTTGACTTTGGCCGTTTGCGCGTTCGGCGGTCCGGGTCAGATGGCGGCCACAACGGATTGGCCTCCATCCTCGAACGGCTGGCTACAGAAGAGATTCCGCGCCTGCGCCTGGGCGTCGGCCCGGTGCCGCCGGAAGAGAGCGATATTGATTTCGTGCTGGCCCCGTTTTCGGGAGGGGAGGATGTGGAGGGGTTGGTGCAGCGTGGCAGCGCGGCGACGCGTTGCTGGTTGCAGGAAGGGATCGAGGCGGCCATGAACCGCTTCAACGGGAGCCCGGCGCTGCCTGGTGGCGTCGACAGAGACTGACACAATTCGCGACAGCGAGAGCGGAGGGTACCATCCACCATGGAAGTCTGGACGACAGCCGCCCCCTACCTGGGCGTAGCGGGCTTGATCGTCGCTTTCATCATCTACACGCGTATCAAGGCCGGTGACGCCGGCAACGCGCAGATGGTGGAGATTTCGGATCTGATCCACGAGGGGGCCATGGCCTTTCTCAGACGGGAGTACACCATACTTCTGGTATTCGTCATCGTCGTCTTCGGCGCCCTCTGGGCCGGGGTCGATCGCGGCACGGCCCTGGCGTTTCTGGCCGGTGCCGGTTGCTCCATCGTCGCCGGTTTCTCCGGGATGAAGGCGGCGACGCGGGCCAACGTGCGCACCGCGCAGGCAGCCAACCAGCACGGCCAGGGACCGGCGTTGATGATGGCCTTCTCCGGCGGTGCGGTCATGGGCCTGGCAGTGGCCAGTCTCGGCATGCTGGGAATCAGTCTCCTGGCGCAGGCTTTCGGCGCCTGGGAGGATCCGACGAACGCTGCCGCCATCAACGGCTTCGCCATGGGGGCCTCATCCATCGCTCTCTTCGCCCGCGTCGGCGGAGGCATTTTCACCAAGGCGGCCGATGTCGGTGCCGATCTGGTGGGGAAGGTGGAGCAGAACATCCCCGAGGACGACCCCCGCAACCCCGCCGTCATTGCCGACAACGTCGGGGACAATGTCGGGGACGTGGCCGGTATGGGAGCCGACATTTTCGAGTCCTATGTCGGCTCCGTCATCGCCACCATCGCCATCGCCGCCACGGCGTCACTGGCCACCCTGGGCATACTGGCCCCCGGCGTCGCCGAAGGCACGGCGCGTGTCTCGGCCATGGCCTACCCGCTGACCGTGATCATGGTCGGCCTCGCCGCCAGTCTGATCGGCATACTCACCGTCCGCCTCATGCAGAACTCCGACCCCGGCGCGGCGCTGCGCTATGCAACGTTCCTGGCGGCAGCCCTCATGGTCGCCGGTGCCTGGTGGACACGTGGTCTGCTCGGGCTCGGCACGGGGCCCTTCCTGGCGGTGCTCTTCGGCTCTCTGGCGGGAATCATCATCGGCCTGCTCACCGAGTACTACACCGGTGGCGCGCCCGTACGCAACCTGGCCGAAGCGTCGAAGACCGGGGTTGCCACCAACATCATTTCAGGACTGGCCCTGGGTTTCGAAAGCGTTGCTCTGCCCATCCTCTTCATCACCATCGCCATCGGTCTGGCCTTCCACTTCTCCGGCCTCTACGGCATCGGTATCGCCGCCGTCGGCATGCTGGCCACCGTGGGCGTGACCATGTCGGTCGATGCCTACGGCCCCATCGCCGACAATGCTGGTGGCATCAGTGAGCAGGCAGGCCTCGGCGAGGACACGCGCAAAATCACCGACAGCCTCGATGCTCTGGGCAACACGACGGCCGCCATCGGCAAGGGTTTTGCCATCGGTTCGGCGGCCCTCACCGCCCTGGCCATGTTCTCGGCCTACAACAACACGGTGCAACTGGCCATGGGTGGTGAGAAGCTCGTGATCAACGTCACCGAGCCGGTCGTCGTCATCGGCCTCTTCATCGGCGCCATGATCCCTTTCCTGGGAGCGGCGTTGACGATGACGGCCGTGGGCGATGCCGCCTTCAAGATGATCGAGGAGGTGCGGCGCCAGTTCCGCGAGATTCCGGGGTTGATGGAAGGCACCGCCAAGCCGGATGCCCGCCGCTGTGTTGACATCGCCACGGTCGCCGCCCTGCGGCAGATGATCGTTCCCGGGCTGTTGGCGGTTCTCGCCCCGGTCGTCGTCGGTTTCCTGCTGGGGCCGAAGGCCCTCGGCGGCATGCTCGCCGGGGCCACCGTGTCCGGCGTTCTGGTAGCACTGATGATGTCCAACAGTGGCGGCGCCTGGGACAACGCCAAGAAGTACATCGAAGAGGGCAACCTGGGCGGCAAGGGCTCAGAGCCCCACAAAGCGTCCGTCGTCGGGGATACGGTTGGCGATCCTTTCAAGGATACCTCCGGCCCCTCCATGAACATTCTCATCAAGCTGATGTCGGTCATCTCCCTGGTCCTGGCCCCCTTGTTCGTCCACCACGGCCTGAACCTTTTCTAGGTGTCTGTTTCAGGCACCCCGACTCCGACCGCGAAGCGAGGCAGATAAGCGCATGGCGAAGAAGTACGAACTGGTTCTCATCCTCGATCCTCAGGTTGGCGACACCCAGCTGGAAGCCGCTGTCGAGAAGTACAAGACGCAGCTGGAGTCCGCCGGCGCCGAGATCGTCAACGTCGATCCCTGGGGTCTGCGCAAGCTCGCCTATACGTCGATGGCACTGCGCCAGCGACAACAGGCGTTCTTCGTGCTCTATCAGTTTGAGGGAGACAGTGATATGCTCGTCCCCCTCGAAGCGGGCCTGAGACTCGACGAGGCGGTGCTGCGACACATGGTCATCGCTGTCGACGGTGAGTTCCTGCGCATTCCTCAGTTGGCCCCCGAGAACGTCTATATCTACCACCCGCCGGCCAGACCTCATGATCGCCGTGGGCCGCGCCGGGATCGTGACACGCGCCGGGACGACGGCCCACCGGGAGCCGGTCGGCCTGATGGGCCGCCCGCCGGACGTCCCGAGGGTGCTGGCGAGCCCAAACCGGCGGCGGCGGCCGAAGGTGCAGACAGTTCCGCCAGCGGCGACAGCGGTTCTGCGGGCGAGTAACCGGGGCGAGGACAAAGAGCCTGTTTCATCTGCTGGCGAGTCTCGCCCTCGTCGCCGCGACCCTTCTGGGAGCACGACGATTCGGCACTCGAAGAGTGGCACTGGCAGCCTGTCTGCCGCTGCTGGTGTCGTTCGTGGCACCCTTCCAGTGGATTCTGTTGTCCGGCCTGGCACCGGCACCCCTCATCGGGTTGCTGGCGGCAGTGCAGGTCGAGCGCGGCCGGGGTTACGGCGAGACACTTATCGCCGCCTCGCTGCCGGGGGGATTGCTGGCCCTCTTCCTGCTGTTCGGCCTGCGCGGCGAATCGTGGGAGCGAGGAGATTTCGTCGAGGGTGTGACGAGGTCCCTCGAAGAGGTAGCTGCTGGCGCGCAGTTGCCCGACACCGAGCAGCTGACGCAACTGATCGAGCTGACGTTGAAGCTCCTGCCGGGTATGGCCTTCGTGTCACTGTTGCTCGTTGCCGTGCTCGGGTACCGGGTGGCACAAGGGGTGGGGGAGCGTATCGGCCAGCCTCTGCCTCCGGCGGCCCCGGTGCGCTGCTGGCGACTGTGGGAGTCGTTCATCTGGGCACTCATCGCGTCCCTCGCCGGACTGTTGGTCGGCGGTGGCCTTGTGCGCGACCTGGCGATCAATGTAGCCCTCGTGCTCGGCTTGCTCTACGCAGCACAAGGGTTGGCGCTGATCCGTCATCTGATGTGGCGACTCGGCGTGCAGCGGTTTCTGGAGGTACTGGTGTACATGTTGTTGGCGTTCACATCGGGCCTGTCACTGATGTTCCTGGTGCTGCTGGGACTCGGAGACACCTGGTTCGACTGGCGCCGTATCGGTCATAGAAAAGACGAACCGCCGCCCGCTAACGGGGGCCCCGATCAGGAGATCGACACGTGAAGGTGATTTTGCTCAGAGACATCAACTCCGTGGGCAGTGCTGGCGAGATCGTCAGCGTCGCCAACGGCTATGCCCGCAATTTCCTGATTCCAAAACGCCAGGCCTTGTTGGCTACCGATGCCAACGTGGCGCAGTTCGAGTCACAGCGCCGCCAGCACGAGGCTGTGGCTGAGCGTGACAAGCGTACCGCCGAGACCCAGGCTGCGGCGTTGGAGAAGGCATCGCTCACGGCGACGGTCAAGGTCGGCGAAGGGGATCGCCTGTTTGGTTCCGTGACGACGCAGAATATCGCCGAACTGCTCAAGGAACAGGGTCACGAAATCGATCGGCGCAAGATCGAGCTCGAGGAGCCGATCCGCGCCTTGGGGGTCTACAGCCTGCCCATCCAGCTGGAGCATGATGTAACAGCGACTGTGAAGCTCTGGGTGGTCAAGGAATAGGGAACGTCGCTACGCTCCGTTCTTGCGGCAACGCCTGCGGCGTTGCCGACCGGTGGTTCAGGCTGCTGACAGAAACTACCATCCCGATCGGTTTCTCAGGCGTCGTACTCCGGGTTCCGCTGTCCACGGAGTCGTCATGCGAATGATCTGTCTGCTGTTCCTCCTCGCCTTCCTGGCCGCCTGTAGACCCGACGGCCCGCCCCCCGGGCCTTTCGAGCAGGCCGAGGCCAAGGCCTGGCGCGCCGTCAATCGCAGCCACAGTGGTGATGACGGCATCTTCGTGCAGGCGACGTGGCGTACGTTCGCCTACGAGATATCCCGCATCTACTCCGAATCGGAGCAGGCCGGACTGCATCAGGATCAGGTCGACAGCCGCCTGCGCGAGTTCGTCTACGCCTTCATCGATGGTCGCTATCCAGCCGAAAATGGCACGGATATCAACAATCTCTACTTCCAGTACCTGATCTACGTCGATCCTGGCTTCGATCCGACGAATCCCATCGAGAAGTCCCAGTTCGACGCCTGGCGCGCCGAGTATGTGCGGCGACTGTTCGGCATCGTTCGTGACCGCAAGTTTCCGCTGCTGCGGCCCGGCTATGATGGCCGTTGGGGGAACACTCTCTACAGCCGTCTCGTGTTCACCATCTACATCGACGGCGAAGACTCCGGTCTGCATCCTCGACTCGACGATATCGGTGATCACACGTTTCTGGTGGACGAAGAGGGCGAGCGCTACGCTCCCAGCGGTACGGCTGGGCCGTATCCGTACGAGTTCGACCGGCCGCACCACGATCACCTGCAGAAGACGGCGGTGTACCGTCTGTTCTTCCCCAACCGGAAGGCTGATCGCAAGACGGCGATCGTCGGTGACAGCGCGACGGAGTTGTCCCTCGTGATCGAAGGCTTCGGAGACGTTGCCGAGCGCCGTATGACGTGGTCGCTGCCTCTGGTCTATCCGGAGGTGGCCACACGACGGCTGGTTCCTGACGCCACAGATCTGCCACAGTAGAGGTGACCCGCAGGCGGTCTTGACGCGTCGGCTCCCAGCCGTTACCTCTAAGCCACTCTCCCAAACGCACTCCCACTCCTACTCCCAATCCCAACGGACCCGGACACGCACCGTGATATGGGTTTTCGCAGTCGTCGTCGTCGGGCTCATCGCCGTGCTCGCCGAACTTCTGCTCAGCTACCAGAAGCGCGCCAGCGACCTGCGAACCAAGCAGGATCCTTTTCGGCGTCGGATCCGGGCCCATGCCACGGCGATGCAGGATGCCATGGGTGGCATCCAGGGCGTCGCCACCGAACAGATCGCCGACTTCACGACCGAACTGCAGGCTCTGGCCAAGCGGGCCGAAGAACTTCGCGAAGAGTTGCTGCGACTCGAACGCCAGGTGTTCGGTGAAGGGGGAGCCGCTGCGGCCGAAAAGGAGGACGTCATCGAGGACGGCGATGAGGATGCCGGCAAGGTTGACGCCGAGGACACTCCGGAGGACAAGATCCGCGAGGCCCAGGATTTCATCCGGGCCGAGGTGGACGGACATCGACTGAGCCTGCAACGCGATGTTGAGGTCGTGCGACGAACGCTGTCTCTGCTCGAATCGAAGCTGCGGCGCGCCCCGGCGGTTGGCGAAAAAAAGAACTAGCCGGTGCTCGAAGGACTTCTCATCGGCGGCGTAGCGCTCATCATCGTCAACCTCGTGGTGCGAGACCAGACGCAGTTCCGCATCAGCCGCCTGCGGGCGGAGCTGCTCGGTCTGATCTCGGAAGAGAAGCGCCTTGCCGAACGGCGGGACGAGGTGGAATTGATGGTGGCACAGATCGCCGACGCGCTCATGCGGGCAGACCGCAGGTAGCAGTCCCTCGACCGCGGTTGCGGCACCATGCAGGAGCGCCTCGAAGAGATCGGGGTCATGCTGGGCGAAGCCCCGGCAGATGCCGATGGCGAAGACACCGAGTAGGGGTCGGGGACCCGCCATGTCATCGTGTCGAACCCGCAGCGTCGAACGAACTCAGTACGAAAGTGAAGGCTATGCCACCTACCGCAGTGTCATTGATCCGGATCTGGTAGCCGAAGTCAGCGCCCATGTGGACTGGTTGCTGCAAGAGAACCCGGGACTCCGTCCCGAACAACTGCACAACAACCTGATGACGGATGATCCCTTCTGGGTGCGGCTCGTGGCCGACGCCCGACTCGTCGATGTAGCGGCGGAGTACGTCGGCGACGACGTGGCCCTGTTCGCCTCGCACTACATCTCCAAGCCGCCCGGTGACGGGCGGCCCGTGTTGTGGCACCAGGACGGCGCCTACTGGCCGCTGGAACCGATGGACGTGGTGACTCTGTGGCTGGCCATCGATCCGTCGGTGCCGGAGAATGGCTGCATGTATGTGATCCCCGGCACACAGGTGATGGACCTGCAGCAGATGCATCCCACACCAGGGGGACAGAACGTACTGGGATCGGCCATGGAAGATGACAAGGTGGACGCCGAACGCGCCATCGATATCGTCTTGCAGCCAGGGGATGTATCGGTACATCATCCGAACATCGTGCACGGCTCCAACGCCAACACATCGACGCTGCGTCGATGCGGCCTCACGATCCGCTACATTCCCACCTCAACTCGCATCGTCTCCGACGAGAGGCGCTGGCCGAGTGCGTTTCTGCTGCGTGGTCAGCCGGTGGCGGGCGTCAACGAATATCTGCCGTGGCCGCCATACGTCGACGGTGAGCACATGCCCTTCCGCGGCTGCCACGACTGGCCCCCGACGGGCGCCGCGTAGCGATCAGTCGCGGCGGCAGATCTCGTCTTCCCACCCCGAGGGGTCCAGACCGATTCGGGTGGCCCGTTCGCAGATTCGGTCCCAGGTTGTGTCATCGATGGGGATGCCGTGTTCACCGCGTTCGGCGGCGTGCCGGAACTCCGGGTCGCCGGGAAGCTGGATCTCGCCGACGGCCGGGTCCACCCGGCTGGTGTGCACGTGGGCGATCAGAGCCTCCAGTTCCTCCTCATATGTTCCCTCATCGCAGAAGAAGGCAGGGTCCCAGGCGGTGAGCAGCATGCCGTTGCTGTGCATGACGGTGGCACCCGCGGCGCAGCCTTCTCCTGACAGCAGGCCGCCGAGGATCTCTACCGTCATGCTCAGACACGTGCCCTTGTAGCCGACGACGCCGCCCAGCGGCAGGATGGCGCCCTGAGGCTGGGACAGATAGTCCCCCGGGTCGGTGGTGGGCTGCCCGTGCTCGTCGATCAACCAGCCCTCAGGAACCGGTAGCCCGCGGTTGTGAGCCACGCGGATCTTGCCTTCAGCCACGACGGAGGTCGTCATGTCGACGAGGATGGGATGCCCGGCGGATCGGGGCGCGGCAAAGGCAATGGGATTCGTGCTCAGCTTGCCGTCGATGCCGCCGAAGGGCGGGATCTGTCGTCCCAGCCGTCCGGCGTTGACGAACGCCATACCGATCAGCCCCTGGCGAGCCAAGGCCAGCGGATAGGCGCCGATGCGGCCCAGATGACAGCAGTTGCGCAGTGTCACCGTCGCGGCTCCGTGCTCCTCAACCAGACAGACAACCCTCTCCACGGCGAGTTTTCCGGCGACGGCTCCCAAGGCTCCGCCACCGTCGAGAATAGAGGTGCAGCCGCGTTCCCGTACGACCTCGGGACGTCCCCGGGGATCGAAGGTGCCGGCACCGATCTGGTCGATGTATTCATACAGGCGCAGAGTCCCGTGGGAGTCGTGGCCGAAGAGGCTGGACTCCACCAGGTGCTCGGCTACGGCGCGGGCATCGTCGACGCCGCAGCCGGCGGCCTCGAACAGGGCACAGCCGATCCGCGTGAGGGGCTCGGGAAGGAATCGACGCATCAGGGCGTTGAGGCCAGGGCGCGCCCGACCTCGGCGGCAAAGGTCCCGCGTACGTCGACGCCATACTCGGCCTTGCCGCCGGTGCTGCGGGGATCTGTCACCCAGGGCCGGCGGTCCCGGTCGGGAGCGACCAGGCCATCGGGGGCGACCTCCCCGTGGAGGAAATGGAAGGCCATGCCGGCACGGTCCTGGTCGGAACGAGTGATCCCATCCCGCTCCGTGCGCACGTTGCGCATGAGCTTCTCACGCTGAAACCGCTCCACCTCGCCAGCCAGCGCCGCGACTTCGCGCGCGTCGAAGAAACCGTCTACGGCACACCAGCCATGCTGACGGAACCTCTGTGCGTGGTCCTGATGAATTGATGTCGTCAACAGTTCGGCCCGCGGCGCGATGGATTACAGAGCAGACCGCCCATGATACGAGCGCCCTGCGGCGGGAGCAACCTGTCTTGCAGTACAGGGGGCACCTTCTTACCCTATAAGATTGGACTGAAAAGGCGAAAAATCGCACTCCGGCACCGTTTCTGACCCGGTCTGACCTCAGTGCAGACCGGGGGCGGTCCGTAGCATCACCTCCTACGAAGGGAACCATCCATGGCTGACATTCCTGTCGGCATCAACGGCTTTGGTCGCATCGGCCGCCTCGTGTTTCGCGCCGCCTTCAGCAAGGGCGGCTTCGACATTCGTGGCATCAACGACCTGACCGACGCCAAGACGCTCGCCCACCTGCTGAAGTACGACTCCACCCACGGTCGCTTCGACGCCGACGTCAGCACCGACGGTGACCAGCTGGTCGTCAACGGGGCAAAGATCCCCATCTGCAGCGAACGCGATCCCGCCAAGCTGCCCTGGAAGCAGGCCGGCGCCCGCGTCGTGGTCGAGTCCACGGGTTTTTTCACCGAGCGTGACAAGGCCGCTGCCCATCTCAGCGCCGGCGCCGAGAAGGTGGTTATCTCCGCGCCGGCCAAGAACGAGGACTTCACCGTCGTGCTCGGCGTCAACGACGACGGTCTCAAGCCCGAACACCAGATCGTCTCCAACGCCTCGTGTACGACGAACTGCCTGGCCCCGATGGCCAAGGTGCTGCACGAGACCTTCGGCATCGTCAAGGGGTTGATGAACACGATCCACTCCTACACCAACGACCAGCGCATCCTCGACCTGCCGCATAGTGATCTGCGGCGGGCGCGGGCGGCTGCGGTCAACATGATCCCCACCACTACCGGAGCCGCCGCTGCCGTCGGCAAGGTGCTGCCCGAACTCAACGGCAAACTCGACGGTCTTTCGATTCGTGTGCCCACACCGGACGGATCCCTCACCGACTTTACCGTGGAGCTGGCCACAGAGGCCACCGCCGAGCAGGTGAACGCCGCCTTCGAGAAGGCCGCCGCTGCCGGATTGAAGGGTATACTTGAGTACTCCGAGGACCCCCTGGTGCTGCAGGACATCGTCGGCAATCCGGCCTCCTGCGTATTTGATGCTGGCTCGACGAATGTGGTCGGGGGTAACTTGGTGAAGGTGCTGGGTTGGTATGACAACGAGTGGGGGTACGCCAATCGTTGTGTGGATCTGATCCCGAAACTGATCAGTTGAGGAGTCTCGTATGGGCGACAATAGCTGGTTCTACTGGATCCTGACATGCGTCATCAGCCTGTATTTTGTCATGCTGTTGCTGGATTTCAACAAACCCTCCAAGAAGCTGATGGAGCAGATCGACCATCAGGAGGGTCGCAAACGCGACATGACGACGCGGCTGGCTAAGTTGCAGGAGGATATCGTCCAGATCAAGAGTCGATCCGAAGATCAGGATCTGCAGCTGGAAGATTTCGAGCAACGACGCAAGGACCTGCTGCCCGAGGCCAACAAGCGACGTATGATCGAGATTCCCGGGGGCCAGTTCACCATGGGCGGCAGCCAGGAGGACAGCCCTGACTCGGAACGGCCCGCGCACCCGGTGAACGTCTCGACCTGCCACATCGACGCCTATCCGGTGACCAATCAGGACTACCGCGAGTTCGTCAACTGCACCGGCCACAAAACGCCCATTCACTGGCAGCGGGGAACCTATCCCACGGGCTTGGCCCGCCACCCGGTGGTCAACGTGTCCTACCAGGATGCCAAGACCTATGCCGACTGGATGGGAGCGCGCTTGCCCACTGAAGCCGAATGGGAGAAAGCGGCAAGAGGGACTGACGAACGTCTCGACCCGTGGGGCAGCCGTTTCGTCGACGATCGCTGCAATTCCAACAACGTTGTGGGCGCCACGCTGATGGTCGATGAATATCCCCTGGGGCGCAGCCCGTACGGCGTGTGGGACATGTCGGGTAACGTCTACGAGTGGTGTGAGGACTACTACGACGAGGACTACTACAAGTACAGTCCGGCCACCAATCCGCGCGGTCCCGAAGGTGGCCAGGAACGCGTGATCCGCGGTGGGTTCTTCTCTGAAACACGGCCGAACGTGCGCACTACACACCGTTCCAGCGCGCCCGAGGGCCACACGCGTGAGAACGTGGGCTTCCGCCTTGGTCTGTCGGGTGAAGGCTGAGTTCTATGTTCGAGGATGTCTGGAAGCACTTTGACGAGAACGAGCTCACCCACTCCGCCGCCCATCACCTGATGGCGGTGCACGAACTGCGCCGCCGACACGGCTACGCCCGCGTCTCCGACATCGCCCAGCATCTGAAGATCACCAAGGGCAGCGTGTCGTCGGCGATGAAGCACCTCAAGGAACGCGGTTACATCCAGGAAGACCACAATCGGTTCCTCGAACTGACCGATGGCGGACTGGAGGTCGTGCGGGAGACCGAGGCGACACGGATCACCGTCAAGAAGTTCCTCTCAGACGCTCTCGGCATGGACGATGACGACGCCGACATCGACGCCTGCAAGGTGGAACACCTCGTCAGTTCCGAAGCCCGGGGCCGCCTTGTCGGCTTTCTCCGTTTCCTGTTCTCGCAGGACCCGGTGGCCACACGTTTTCTGGACGCCTTCCGGAGTGCTCTGGCCGGTGCCGATGGAGAGTGCAAGAAGGACGTGGTCAACTGTCTGATCTGTGACGAGATCTGCTTTCTGCAGCCACGGCTTTCGGAATTGCACGGCCACTGAACCGGCCGCTCCGCAGCGGTCCGCCGCCGGGGCCGAACCCCACGATCATGACCCGGGCCCTCGACTTTTTGCGACGGCAGATGCTGCCCGTCGGTCTGCTCACCGTGGCTGTCATCGGCCTGATGTGGCCCGAGCCCGGCCGTGCCATGGCCAGGTTGCCGACGCAGTACATCGCTGTCAGCGCCATCTTCATATGCTCCGGTCTCATGCTGCGCACAGACGAGATCCGCGCCGCCCTGCGCGCCTGGCAGGCCACGACCTGGGGCGTGCTGTCCATCCTCTTTGTCACGCCCGTCGTGGGTGGTCTGTTCGCCTACCGTGTGCCGATGGACCCCGCCTTCCAGCTGGGCCTGGCTCTATTCGTCTGCATGCCGACGACACTGTCCTCGGGAATTGCGCTGACAACGCAGGCCCGGGGCAATGCGGCGCTGGCTCTATTGCTGACGGTCGTGACGAACCTGGCTGGCATCTTCACGATTCCCTTCGTCCTCGTCGCTGTTCTCGGGGCTCTGGGTCAGGTCGAACTGTCTGCCTGGAATCTGCTCGTCAAGCTCTGCCTGTCGATTCTGCTGCCCCTGATGGCGGGTCGCTGGTTGCGCCGCCATCTGCAAGTATGGGTGGAGGCCAACAGGTCTCGGATCACCGTGCTCAGCAATCTGGCGCTGATCAGCATTCCATGGATGAAGTTTTCTGAGTCCTCCGATCGTCTGGCGGCAGTGGCCGTCACCAACCTGCTCACGCTGGTCGTGGCGGGCCTCGTCATCCACGCCCTGTTTCTCGCGATCAACGCCGGAGTCACGCGTCTGCTGAAGCTCGAGCTGGCACAGCGCAAAGCCGTGGTGCTCATGGCAAGTCAGAAAACCCTCCCCGTCGCTCTCACCGTGCTGGCGTTGATTCCGGAGAGCGCCGTGTCGGCGGACGTAAAGGGTCTCATCGCCATCCCTTGCATCACCTCACATCTTGGTCAGATCTTCGTCGATGCCGTCCTCGCCGCGCGCTGGGCTCGCGCCTGACGCCTGCTGCCAGGGCGCAATCTTCCACGAAGGAGGCAACAAAGTGCGACTCTACCGGAAACCACATCTGCTGTTGATCACCACCGATCAACAGCGCGGTGACTGTCTCGGTTGCGCCGGGCACCCGGCGGTGGAAACACCGTACATCGATGAACTGGCCGCTGGCGGAACGCGTTTCCGCAGTGCCTACACATCGGTGCCGTCCTGTACGCCGGCGAGAGCGGCGATCATCACCGGTATGGAGCCCTGGAACCACGGTCGTCTGACGATGACGGGCAGTGACCCCCTTGAGTACCCTGCCACCCTCCCGGGGGAGCTGTCCGCCGCCGGGTACCACACGCAACTGGTGGGCAAGGCGCACCATGCACCACAGCGTGCACGGTATGGTTTTGACAACATGGTACTCGATGAGTCCGGCCGGCGGGAACCTGGCTTCGTGTCAGACTACCATGCACACTTCGATCGTGCCCGCGAAGGGGAGTACGGATACCGTGACCACTCCGTGGACTGGAACAGCTGGATGGCGCGACCCTCACACCTGCCCGAGCATCTGCATCCCACGTACTGGACGGCAGGCGAGGGGATCCGGGCGCTGGAAAACCGTGACCCCACCTCGCCCCTCTTCCTGTGGCTGTCCTTCGCCAGGCCCCACTCTCCCTACGACCCGCCACAGTCCTATTGGGACATGTACGTCGACCACGCCGAGATTCCCAAAGCCCACGTCGGTGCCTGGTCTGATCGTTACGATCACAACGTGGCCGACGTCAACGCCCCAAGGTCACACCGCTCCGACCGTGAGACCCATCGTGCCCGTGCCGGGTACTACGGCAACATCACGTTCATCGATCATCAGATCGGTCGCTTCCTCTACGAGTTTCGCAAGCGGGATCCGGAAGGTCTGGCCAACACCCTGATTCTGTTCACTTCAGACCATGGCGACATGATGGGGGATCACCATCACTGGCGGAAGACCTACGCCTACGAAGGCTCCGCCCGCATTCCCTTCGTCGTCCACTGGCCAACAGCCTGGGGTGAAGACGCGCCGCGTGGCCAGGTGCGCGACGAGCCGATCGAACTGCGCGACATCATGCCGACCCTGCTCGATGCGGCTCACGCCGACATCCCCGCGTCGGTGGACGGCAGCAGTCTGCTGTCTCTGGCCAACGGCACGTCAGATCCCTGGCGCGAGTTCGTCCAGGGGGAGCACACCAGCTGCTACGACGATGAGCACGGCATGCAATATGTCACCGACGGTCGACAGAAGTACGTGTGGTTCCATCACACCGGGGCGGAGCAGTTCTTCGACCTGACCACCGATCCGGGAGAGTGTGTTGACCTGTCGGCGGAGACATTCTGGCAGGCCCGGATCGAGGTCTGGCGCCGCCGGCTGGCCGACATTGACGAGCAGCGGGGCGACCCGCGTGGCCTGAGTGGCCAACTGGTGTCGCAACCGGAGGGTGCTCTGCGACTGTCGCCCAATTATGCCCGGTGGCGTGACCGCGCCGCCGCTACCATCCAAGACTGGCGCACAGAGGCATAACGAACGTGTCTCACCTGGGGTATCTGGGGCAGGTCACCCACCACGCCGAAGACCAGTATGGCCCCCTGGATGTGGTCGAGGAGAAGGGGGGGCAGTTGCGATCGCTGCACTTCGGCACGTCCGCCCGACAGAGCACGATGTTCGTCGATCGTCCCGACGAGCTGGCCCTCGAGTACACTCGCTGCATGCTGACGGCGTTGCTGTTCATGGAGTCGCCCCCGGCACGCGCTCTGATGCTCGGCCTCGGCGGGGGTTCGATGGTGAAGTTCCTCCTGCGTCGGTGTGCGGCGTGTCATGTCGATGTGGCCGAACTGCGCCCGGCCGTTGTCGAGGTGGCCCAGCGTTTCTTCGCCGTGCCGAAGATGCATGATCATCTGCGAGTGCACATCGGTGATGGCAATGTTTACGTGCAGGATGCCTCGGTGCCATGGGATCTGGTCCTGCTCGACCTGCATACCAGCGACGGCATGTCCCCCGTCATGTTCGATCCGGAGTTCCTGCCTGCCTGCAGGCGTCTGACCGCCGCCGGCGGCGTACTTGCCGCCAACCTGTGGTACGGTATCGACAAGGTCGTCGAACGACGGGTGCGCCAGCTGCTCGAGTCCTGCTTCGAACAGATTCTCTACCTGCCGGTGGCCGGCAAGCGCAACTGTATCGCTCTGGGCATCCCGCGCCGCCAGCTGCCGACATGGAGTCAGATCGAGTCGCGGGCCGCTGACTGGCAGGAACGGGCTGGCCTTCCCCTGCCCGAACTGCTACCTGATCTGGCGCGGCGGAATCCCTTGCGCTGATATTCCTGGTCAGGCCGGCAGGTCGGGGGCGGCCGGATCGAGGCAGGGACCACTGGGTCGCTCTCCGCGAGGCCGCAGAGGCATCTCGGCGTACGATTCGTAGCGGATGTTCAGTTGCGGTGTCTCGACGACTCGATGGTCTTCGTGGCGGGAGATCATGGCGGCGTCGATGACACCCGTCGTCAACAGCGTGCGTTCGCAGGGGTAGGGTGGCACGCCGGTGATGAAAAACTGCTCGATGTTTCGGGTCAGGTAGCCGAAGTGCGAGAAGGGTCCGTCATTCTGCAGGTAGAACTCGCAGCCCTCGACAGTGCCGTCCCGGCGCCGCGCCGCATAGGCAAACTCCTGCACGTATCCCTGCAGATGCAGGACCGAGGCCCGCAGCCCGTCGGCGTAGCGCAGCAGGAACAGGGTGGGCGTGTCACAGTCTTCGGGGTTGTCGCCCTTCTTGTGCTCTGACGGTGCCAGGGCAGCCAACGCCAGTTCCTGCGACCAGTCGCCCCGGTCGCGGGCACGCCAGACTTCATCCCCTTCCAGACACTGCACGGAGAGAACACCCGTCTCGCCACCGCGACGGCGCTCCACCATACACTGCAGCGTCTCCAACGCGTGGTAGCCATAGGCCTCGACCGAGCCGTAGCTGAGGGCGAGCACTTCGTCGAGCTCAACGGTTCCCCTGTCGTATTCCAGCCATGGCTGACGCCAGGACAGCGGTAGCGACGAGCCGGCCATCAGCGGGATTCCGAGCTCCTGCTTGCGGGCCCACATCCAGGCGGCGTCATGCCAGTCGTAGGCCAGGTGTTTGTCGCTGAACACCGGCACCACCCGTTTGCTCTCGGAGAACACACCGGCGATCTGCTCGAAGAAGTAGCGTCGGGGGTACATGTGACGGCCCCGCTCATTCCAGGGATAGTCGCCGTGTTCGCCGATCAGCAGGACGGCGTCGACGTTGAGCTCCTTGGCACCGTTGTGCAGGGCGCGGCGGATGCTGGGGTGCAGGGGGACACCGTGCTTCTGTGCCCGGCCGACGCCGACATCGTTCTCCAGCACATGGTCGATGTACATCGACACGATCTCGACGTCGTCGAACCGATGGAAGCCCTCGTCCGTCGACGCGCCCTCGAGGAACTTTGTGACGATCACGTCCGCATGGGACTTCGGGTGGTAGATGGTGCAGATGGCGGCGACACGCACCGGGTCGCTCACGGGGGCCTCTTTTCGCGGTGAAGGGGATCGAACGGGGCATGATACTACAGGCGCCTCCGCAGGCGGGCAAACTCGCGTTGACCGTAGGCAATGTCACCGTGACATTCGAAAGCATGCACACCATCATCCCCATCAGAAAGCTCGCCCTGCTCTGGGTGCTCACCGTGGCGTGGCTCGGCTCCCCCGCCGTGGCCGCACCGCGGCATGTCTATCTCACATGGCAGGACGATCCGGCCCGGGCGATCACGGTCAACTACCATACCATCTCATCGTCGTCATCGTCGGTGGCAACCGGGTCGACGGTGAGCCAGGTGCTGTTTGATACCGTGGCTCGTGGCGGCATGCCATCGACCTACGGAGGACGCGCCGTCGGGACCCGGCAAGCGATTGCCGCCGTGCCCGGTCGATCGGTGCATCGTGTGCAGCTGACCGGGCTGCTGCCCGAGAGATCCTACTGGTTTGTCGCCGGTGATTCCCTGACGGGTTTCTCGTCGGAGCGGGCCTTCCGCACCGCGCCCGACGGGGAGGAGCCGTTGCGCTTCGTCGCTGCCGGGGACATGGGTGTGGCCGAAGGCTCCAGGCGACTGCAGGCCGTGGCGGCCGACCAGGAGCCGCTGTTCGCCCTGCTGGGTGGAGACCTGGCCTACACCGATGGTGACTGGGACCAGTGGCCGGTCTGGGATCGCTGGCTGGACAACTGGCAGGAGCTGATGGTGACACCCGCCGGCTACACCGTGCCGATCGTCTCGGCCATCGGCAATCACGAAGTCTCAGGCGGCTACGGAGGCGCGCCCGACAACGCCCCCATTTACCTGAGCTATCTGGCCCAGGCCGGGGATCGCAGCTACTACCTGCGCCAGGTGGGTTCCCGACTCGTCATCTTCCTGCTCGACAGCGGCCACCTGGCCAGTCATGGCGGCGCTCAGGCACAATGGCTGGAGCAGCAGATGGCGGCCCATGCGGGGGTGCCGGTACGCCTGGCGACGTATCACGTGCCCCTGTTTCCGGGATTCCGTCTTCCCAGCACGAAGTACTCGAAAACAGGGCGGCGAAGCTGGCAACCGGTATTTGACCGCTATGGCCTGACAGCGGCCTTCGAGAACCACGACCACGTCTTCAAGCGCACACATCCGATCCGAGGCGACCACATCGATCCCCGTGGAACCCTCTACCTCGGGGACGGTTCCTTCGGCCGGGGTCCGCGAATGACACGTGGCCCGAGGCAGGTCCACCTGCGGCGTCGCTGGTACCTGGATCGACTCGAAAGCAAGGGTCACATATGGCGCGTTGATGTAGCCGGCGACAGTGTCGTGTTTGCCGCTGTAGACCAGCGGGGCCGGGTCTTCGACCGTACGGCGCGCCGATCTCCCGGCAGGCCGACTAGAACTTCAGGGCTCTATATCTGGCTGCCGTAGACGGCGTCCACCAGGGCCATCGTCTTCACAGCGTCGTCGAAGGCGGTTTCCGGTGGCCGACCCGTCCGCAGGCAATCGAGAAAATGCATGTGCGTGTCCCAGGCGCCGAAGGCGCGATGGGACTCTCGGCTGCCCGCCAGCTCAAAGGGGTCAAGGACCTCCACCGCCTCGGCCTGGTTGTCGGCGTACAGCTGGCCGCCCTCCTCCGGATCACCGAAGAAGCTGATGCCCGCGGCATGGATCTCAACGGTGAACATGCGCCGCCCCGCCATGAAGTTGTTCAGCAGCAGACCGGTGGCCCCCGAAGAGAAGCGCACCAGAGCCAGATGCAGGTTCCAGTGGCCGGCGTCGAGGCGGCGGTTGTCGGCGGCGACGGACTCGATCTCGCCACCACAGAGATACCGCAGCGTGTCGACGGCGTGAATGCCGTCACAGGTCAGCATGTCCATGGCGCCCTTGTAGTACGGCGCACCCCCGACCCAGTTCTTGTAGAACGAGGCATGGGCAGTGTGCACCGAACCGCGAGCTTCGCAGCGGGCCTTGCCATGGCGAATGAGGGGGGAGAACCGCCGCTGAAAGGTGACGCCGGTCAGTACCTTCTGGCGGCGGGCGATGGCGGCCAGCTGGTGCACCTGTTCGGTGGTCACTGCGGGCGGCTTTTCGATGAACAGGTGGCAGCCGCGCTCCATCACCTCTGCCGCCACGTCGTACAGGTGATGGGGTGGCATGAAGGCGTAGACGGCGTCGGGTTTCTCCGCATCGATCATCTGGCGGAAGTCGACATATCTGCCGGGGATGCCGAAGCGATCGCATACTCCGTTGAGTCGCTCTTCGTCGACGTCACAGGCGGCGACCAGATCGCACCCTGGCAGTTCCGCAAAACACGGGTAGTGGGCGCTGGCGGCCCGCCCGCCGGCGCCGATGACGGCGACGCGGATCGTCTTGCGTCGCCTGGGGGTCGTCGCCCTCTTTTTCCTCGTCTTGCCCACGATGTCTGTCTCCGTCTCTTCAGTCAGTCAGTCAGTCAGTCGGTCGGTTCTCAAACCACCCGGCGTCCCTCAGGGCATCGATGGTATTGCGGCGATCGGTCAGCGGCCAGTGCACCGGCTGGTTGCCGGCCAGTTGCGACTGGTAGACGGCGGCGACCATCTCCATGGATCGGCGCCCCACTTCCCCGTCGGAGCGCAGCTCACCGTCACCGTCGAGAGCGGCGACGAGCTCGTCGAGGGCGAGTTCATACGTACTGGCCGGCGCCGGTCGCTCCAACGGCTGCGGCTGCAGTCCGCTCCACTGGAAACCGGAGTCCGGCTCGTACGCGCCCCGCGTGGCAGCCCACAGATGGACGGTTTCGGGCAACATGCGGAGGACGCCCGTGGTGCCTCGCAGCTCAAACGCCAGATCCGTGTAGACGGTGAGCTCGGCGCCGCAGATCGCGCCACTGACACCGTTGCCGAACTTCATGAAGGCCGTGGCGTAGTCCTCCACCGGCCACGGCCGCCGGCGTTGCTCTGCCATGCCGCACAGCCACGCCACCGGGCCCCCGTAGAGATCCATCAGGTCGAAGTAGTGCGTGGAGTCGTGCAGCAGGGGGCCTTCGTTGTCAGACCGCCACGAGGGTTCGGGTTTGCAGCCGTCCATGTGACAGGTGATGTGGTTGAGCTCGCCGATGGCGCCGTCGGCGAGAAGCTGTCCCGCCAGCTGCCACTCGGGATGCCAGCGGCGATTGTGATTCACCTGCAGCAGGACATCCTGCCGCCGGCAGGCCTCGATCATGTGATCACATTCGGCCACCGACAGGGCCAGGGGTTTCTCGCAGATGATGGCCCGTACCGAGGGTGTGGCGGCGCAGTGCAGGACCATGTCGCAGTGCAGTTCGGGGTGCGTGGCGACGATGACGATGTCGGGTTGAGCGGTGTCCAGCATCTGCCGGTAGTCGTGGAACAAGGCGTCGACGCCGAAGCGCTGGCCGAAGGCGTCGAGCTTTTCCCGACCCCGGTTGACGCCGGCGACCAGCCGCAGTCTGTGGCTGGCCATAACCGCCTCGGCGTGGTTGTCGGGCAGCTCGGAAAACGAGAACTGGTACCCGACGCGACCGGTGCCGATGAGGGCGACGCCAAGACTCACCACAGATTCTCGTTCGTCCACACTGTGGGCTGCAATCCGGGTATGTCGGCGTCGGCGGGGAAATAGGGCCGGGGCATCCGCTGCAGCGGGTGGTGACGGATCGTGGCCGGTGTGGGCCCCGGCGTGTCGAGGGTGAACACGCCCCGGGCGACATCATCGTACACGTTGTGGAAGTTCATCGGGTTCTTGGCGACGATGAACTTCGTCTGCCGTGGGTCGATGCCGACGGCCTGCCACTGTTCATCGGCCCAATCGTAGGTGGCATGGCTGGTGACGAGCACACGCACCGCTGCCAGGCGCAACACCGCGGTGGGTCCCATCTCCCCGACAACACCGTCCCAGATGCCCCCCTGGTAACGGAAGCGGCCATCGTGCACGGACTCGACCCGGCCCTGGATTTCGATCGGAGTCCCCCACTGCGGGTCGAGGGTGTGACCCAGCCTTGTCCGCAGGAGCGTTCCCACACCGGCGGCGTGGGCGGCGGCGGCGGCGGCGGGGTCGACGATGGGAACGAGGCTGTCGGGAGGATCATCGAGGGCGAGCAGAGACCGCAAGGCGGCGGCGCTGTCACAGGAGGCGCCGCCACCGGCACAATCGGCGGCCTCTACCAGGATCACCGGTCCGCCGTCGATGGCCAGACCCCGGGTGATAGCCTCTGCGGGTGACATGGTATCGGCTTCGAGGTCGTGCCTCGCCGACCAGTATCGCTCGGCCGTGTCCACGGCCAGGCGGCGGGCACGGGGGGCGTCGGCATCGGTGATGAACAGGCCGCCTCCCCCCAGGTCAGGCTGGTCGAGGTACGGGTGCACGAGGAAAAGGCTCGCAGAGAGCAGGCCATGGTGGCCCTCCCGGGCTTTCGCGTCACGCATCATGCGGGCAAAGGCGCCATCGCCGTCGGTGGAGCCGTTCAACCCGCCAACGATGACCGGCACCTTGGCCAGGGCCATGGTCGGCCGACAGTTGCCGGCAACGGCATCGAGCAGCAGGCGGGCACCGCGTTCGCCGGTGGTCTGGGCATCCCGATGGGGGTAGGTCTCCCAGGCGACGAGGCCGTGGGCGTTTTCGACCATGGCGCGGGTGACATGGGCGTGCAGATCGAGGGTGGCCACCACCGGGACCTCGCGGCCGACGAGATGCCGAACCGCGCCGATGAGATCCCCCTCGGGATCGTCGACGCCGTCGGCGACGGCCGCGCCGTGCAGCGGCAGGAGCACGCCGTCCACGGGCATTGCCGCCCGCAGTCGGTCGAGCAGCTCGCGGCGCAGAAGCTGGTAGCAGTCGTCCGTGATACAGCCTCCCGGACAGGTGCTGGCCGACAGCAGCGGCGCCACGTCGGCACCCGCCTGCGCCAGAACACTCAGCGCCCCTCCGACCACGCCGCTGTCGATGGTGAGCACGTCCTCGCCGAAGCGGAGCTCGTAGCGCTCGAACCAGTCCAGATCGATGGGTGAACCACCGAACTGGTTGCACTCGGTCAACAGCGAGCCGATGGCGACGCGTGCGCCCATGTTGTGGCGGACCGGCATCCGGTCAAGCCGCTGGGTGTGACAGCTTCTCGGCCACTTGAACCAGGGCCTGCATGAAGCCGACACAGTGAGCCCGACCCCGGTGGTGCCAGGGGGAATCGCCCACGGTGGCCGGTACGTGATCGGGGATCATGAAACCATCAAAGCCCAGTTCGTGCAGCCGTCGCACGACGGCGAGCGTGTCGACCTGACCCTCGTCGATGAAGCACTCGTGGAAGCAATCGGCCGTGCCTTTCACATCACGGAAGTGGATGTAGATCACCTTGCCATCCGGGACGAAGTAATCGAATCCCTTCATCACGTTTTCGTGACCCCCCATCTCCGACCAGCAGCCCATGCAGAAGTCGAGGCCGTGGTTTGGCGAGTCGTATTTGTCCATGGCGCGGCGGAAGCCATCGAAGCTGCCGAAGATGCGGGCTACACCACCCAGCGTCGGCACCGGCGGATCATCGGGGTGCAGGGCGAGGCGGACGCCGGATTCCTCGGCCACGGGCAGGATGCGGTCGAGATACCAGCAGTAGTTGTCCCACATCTGATCTGCCGAGTACTCGCGGTCGAAGGACAGGGGTGCATCGCCGTGTTCGGCCTCGTTGAAGCGTGTTGCCCGGGCACCGCCGCGCAGGACCTGAGGATCCTGTGTGCGCCACACCGAAGCGGGGATCCAGTGATACCCGAGGATGGGAATCCCCACCTTTCCCATGTTGCGCACAGTAGCCACCATGTTGTCGAGCTGCTGCTCCCGACCTTCCCGGCCGAGCATGATGTCGAGATAGAACGGGATGGGCACATTCTCCAGCGCCATCAACCGCAGATCAAAGGCGTCGGCCCTGGCCTTGAGGGCCGCCAGATCGTCCACCTGCCAGAGGCCGGCATCGACGGGCAGGCTCGGCGTGTTCATCAGGAAGTCGTCGCAGCCCATCTGTTTGATGAACTGGCACATCTCGTCGGTGAGTTCGTGGAACTGGCCAAGGCCGACGCGCATGGGCAGAGACATGATTGACACTCCGGATCGAGTCGGACAGTTTCGCGGAGGCAACAATGTCCCCAAAGCAAACCTGAGGGTCAAGCAAGAGGCCGATGATGACAGCACTGGCAGAGAGCGGCGTACGACTCAGCAGCCACGTCACAGTGTACCGCGATCCCCAGTACTACTGCGGCCCCGGTCCGGCGGCCATCTGTGATCCGGACACGGGTCGTCTCACCGTCGCCTTCCGCCGGGTACCTTCCTGGCTCGACGAGGGTTTGTCCGGCCACTGGCACCCGTCCACCGAATCGTGTCTGGTCCACTCGGACGATGGCGGCGCCACGTGGACCTCGCCTCAGATCTTTCTCGCCGGTGCCCAGTGCCCGAATCTGCGGCGCCTCGAAGACGGTACCCTCCTCCACCACACACATCGCTTCGAGCTGGTGAACGAGTCGATTTTCGCCGCCACCGTCGCCCGGCGTCCCGCTGGTGTCGGGGGGTTCCGCGAGGGCAACTGGCCTGGTGTGCAACGGGGTGCCGGCGTCTGGCGCTCGCAGGACGACGGCATCACCTGGGGAGATCCCGCGTGGCTGAAAGGGGCTCCGGGAGTAGACCCACTGCACTCGAAACTGGCACCGGCCCTGGCGGTGCGCGGCAACCTGCTGGAGACGGCTTCCGGCACGCTGCTCGTGTCGGCATATTGCTTCGGCCAGGCCCACACCAGCCATCTGTTCGCCTCCGTCGACGGCGGACGCAACTGGTCGTGGCGTGCCGTCATCGCCGACGACACCAACGAGACCTACCTGTACCAGACGGACGCCGGAGACATCGTCGCCTTTCTGCGGCGGCACAGCGTTGCCGATGTGCTGGCCACGTGTCGATCGACGGACGAGGGGCTCAACTGGAGTGTGACCGAACCGGTCTGTCGCGGCTTTCCCGCGTGTGCCGCGAGGCTGCCATCGGGGCGGGTGCTGCTGGCCTACGGCTTTCGCTTCGACGAGGGCTACGGCGTGCGCGCCCGGGTGCTGGGTGTCGACGGGACCGCAGCGTCAGCCGGTAACGAGCTGGTGCTGCGCGACGACGGTGCGGTCAGCGACCTGGGATACCCCGACGCTGTCACCTTTCCGGACGGGCGCGTCTTAGTCGTGTTCTACCACAACAGCCGTGAGGATGTGGCGGCGAGACGGGACCCGGCTCAGGCGCCTCGCTTCATAAGCGGCTGTATACTGTCTGAGTCATAGAGGAACCGGACTCCGGAGCGTCTCAAAAATCAGCGGGCAGCGAGGCGTGGCCACACCAGCAGCAACAGGCTGACGACAGTGCCTCCCCAGGCGGCCCAGCGCAGGACCCGATGGACGGCAACACCGGCCACCGACCATTCGGGGGACCACAGGCGCACGGCGAAGACGGCCACCAGAAGCAAGAATGTGATCGTGGCGATGCCGTGCCGCAGTTGCCTGCCGCGCCACGTCATCCGGCCGAAGATGGCCAGGTGGACGGCGAAAAGACCCAGCAGGGCCACGTCCCCCCACTCAGGCACCGATGTGTCTCACCTCTCCAGGACGAGCCCGTCGCGCTCGAGGCGTTCGAACATGTGGCGCCACGCCTCCGTGCCGTCGTCGTCCCAGTAGTCGGTCGTCACCGGGCTGTTGTACGAGAAGGTGTGTTCGCGCCGCCCATCGGGTCGCACCATGAACAGTGACTCCGCCGGGTCGTGAAGATTGTACATGCGAGTGCCGTTGGTGTAGGTGGAGCGTACGATCCACTTCGGCTGTGGTTCAGGCTGGCGGTCCAGGGCCAGTGCCAGGGCATCCCGGTCCAGTGTCAGACCCAGACCCGGGCCGTCCGGAACCCTGTAGAACCCGTTGACCGGCTCGCAGCGCTCGGTTACCACATCCCCTTCGCGGGTCTCGGTGTCGTTGATCATGTGAAACGTGGCCGAAGGGAAGGCCGCCATCATGTGGGCCGCCATGGCGCGGGTGATCTGGCCGCCCACGTTCTGCAGCATGAAAGGTGCGTCGATGGCGTCGAACAGACCCGCCCGTCGTGTCGCCTCGCCGATCGTATAATGCCCGAGCATGTAGGCGTCGGCCGGTCGGCGGAAGACCTCGTAGGTGGCGCGGGTGCCGAAGTGGTGGAGGACGATGGGTATGTGGGTCCGCTGCCGCAGTTCCACATACCCCTCGACGTCTTCCCCGGGCAGGGGATCCTCAAAACAGCCGCAGATCGGAAAGCGCGACAGCTCTGCCAGCAACTGTGGCATGTGGTCGTCGGTGCCGTGCATGGTGAAGTCGTAGTGCAGGCGGAACCCGGCCGGCGCCACCCGGGCCATCGCTTCGGTCTGATCCAGGACGTTCTCGAAGGGCGACAGGTGAAACTTCAGCCAGGTGAAACCCATGGCGGCGTACCGGCGTACGGCTTCGGCCATGTGTTCGGGATGAGTCGACACCGTCCAGGAGCCGATGGGAACCCAAGCGCGCTGACGGGGACCGAACAATTGCCACACCGGCACCCCGGCGGCCTTGCCCATCAGGTCGTACATGGCCGTGCCCAGGCCGAGGGAGGTCTCGTCACCGATCCAGTCGAAAGGGTTGGTGCCGATGTAGCGTTCCACCAGCTCCGGTTGAGCGGCGTGGTATTCCCCCAGACCGGTCAGTCCGGTGTCGGTGTGGGCCACGTAGAGGACCCGTTTCTGCGGCCCGTAGTAGTGCATGAGAGGCGAACGGATCCAGTCGACGTACTCCGTCCAGTATTCGTGCACCTCGATGTCGGTGACCTTCATGACGAACTCCTCCCTACAAATCGTCCAACTCAGGCAGCTCCCACAGGGCCGCCTCGCCAGTGCCCCGTGTCAGCACCCAGGGCAGGTGTACCGTCGGTAGCGCCCATCCGCGCCGCGTGTCAACCGCCTGGAAGCGCAACAGCTGGCGGAACTGCGCCGAATCACAGGCGACGACGGCGATGTCGCCGTCCTCCGACTGCACGAGCAGATGGCGCCCCGCCCGGCGCAGCCGACCATGGCCATAGCGAGCGCCCTGCCAGCGACGGAAGCCCGTGGTGGCATCGAGGCAGACTAGGCGCCCGTCGTCGAGACCGTAGAGAAAGCCATCGACCTGGACGACGGCGGACAATGTGGGGCGCAGATGCAGCGCGCGCCACAACAGCGCCGCAATCATCCCCCCGGCGCCGACGTGGGCCTGCACATCGATCACCCGCACTCCGCCTCGACCGCCGCCGAAAAGGAGGCTACCGTCCTGGAGATGCTCAAAGGCGGGCAGAACACCATCCGATTCCGGCCAGGAGGTGCGCCAGAGTGTCATCCCCGTGGGGGTGAGGTGGCCGCTGGCCCCATCGACGCCGGACAGGATGAGCTGTCGTACTCCGGCCACGGTAGCCAGGATTGGCACACCACCACCGGCCTCGACCTGCCAGCGGGGTTCGCCGGAACGTCTGTCGAAGGCGCTCAGCGGTACGCCCTGCTGACCCGGGGCACCGGCCACGATGACGAGGTCGTCGACGATGACCGGCGAGGCCCACAGTCCCCACGTCGCTGCCCTGGCACCGATGCGCCGGCGCCACACGAGGCGGCCACCGTCGCCGCCGGCCAGACAGCGCAACCATCCCGAGGCGCCGAGAGCGTAGACCAGGCCGCCGTCGACGACGGGTGTGGACCGCGGTCCGACGCCGGCCCGCAGCGTGGCGAAGCGAGCCGAATCGGCATAGACCCAGATCTCGCTGCCGGTGCGCAGGTCATAGGCGACGATACACTCGTACGACCGGCGCTGCTCCTGGGTGATGGCCACCGTTGCGGCCTCACCCCCGGCCAGGGCGAACCCGGCGAATCCGGCACCCACCTCCTGCCGCCAGTGGCGTCGTGGCTGTTGAAGGTCGGCAGATTGCTCCGGCCAGCGGCTGCTCCGGGAGCGCTGGCCGGACCAGATGTCGAGACGCCCTCCGGGCAGCTGGGCGCCGGCTTCAGGGGTGCCCCGCCAGGCGATCAGGGGCACTCCGTCCATCGTCATGCCGCGCAGCTCGACGCCGAGAGCGAAGACGGCAATGGTACCCAGCAGACCGCCCCCACCGGCGAGTCGCAAACCGGTCGCCAGACCGGATGCCAGCAGCAACCAGAGGACGAGGCCGATACCACCCACTCCGTACACCAGAAGGCTGGCCAGTACGCGATCACGCCGCAGGACGGTCTCGCTGAACGTGCCAGACCAGATGATCAGCAGGGCGGCACCGGCGAGCAGAACCCCTGCCGCCAGCCAGCGCCAGCGTGGCCCTGGAAGGCTGGCTGAAGGCTGGATCAGCGTTTCCAGGTCGACGGGGCCAGCAGGACGATGACGGTGTAGATCTCAAGACGGCCCATCAGCATGAGCAGGGACAGCACCCACTTCCCGGCAGTGGGAACGGCGCTGTAGTTGTCCGTGGGTCCCACGGCACCCAGACCGGGGCCGACGTTGCCAAGGGTGGCGGCCACGGCGCCGAAGGAGGTGGGCATATCCATGCCCAGTTCGGACATGACGAAAACGCCGACGGCGAAGCTGAAGATGAAGAGGACGAAGAAGCCGAGTACGTTGGCGACGATGTCCCGGTCTACGGCCTTACCTGACAGCCGCACCGGAACGACGGCCCGCGGATGTACGAGCCGGGTGATCTCGCGGAAGACGAACTTCACCAGCAGGTGGATGCGCATGACTTTGATGCCCCCACCGGTGGATCCGGCGCAGCCACCGATGAACATCAACGAGAACAGAACGAACTGGGCCGTAAAGGACCACAGCTCATAGTCGGCGGTACCGAAGCCGCTGGTGGTGATGATGGAAACGACCTGAAACAGGGTCTTGCGAAAGGCCTCCTCGTAGCCGGGATACATGCCGTCGCGGAATGTCGACGAGGCGGCGATGAGGACGAAGGCGATGCCGATGAGCGATAGAAAAAAGAGGAATTCTCGATTGCGTCCGTAGACTCCCCAGCGACCACGCAGGGCGTGGAAGTGGAGTGAGAAGTTGGCCCCCGCTACCAGCATGAAGAAGATGATGACATACTCGATGTAGGCCGAGTCGAAGGCGGACACGGAGGCGTTGCGCGTCGAGAAGCCACCCGTGGCCATGGTGCCGAAGGTGTGGCACAAGGCATCGAACAGGTCCATGCCACCGAACAGGAGAAGGATCGTCTCGGCCAGGGTGAGGGCAAGGTAGACGGCCCACAGAATCTTTGCCGTCTCGGTGATCCGCGGTGTCAGCTTGTCGACCACGGGTCCGGGGATCTCGGCCTTGAACAGCTGCATGCCGCCGACGCCGAGAAAGGGCAGGATGGCCAGCGACAGCACGATGATACCCATGCCGCCGATCCAGTGATTGAGAGAGCGCCAGAACAAGGCACCTCGTGGCAGCGCTTCGATGTCGGAGAGAATGCTGGCGCCCGTCGTCGACAACCCTGACATGGTCTCGAAGAAGGCGTCGGTGTAGGATGGGATGGCGCCGGAGAGTACGAAGGGCAGGGCCCCGAAGGCGGACAGTGACAGCCAGGAGAAGGTGACGACAGCGAAGCCCTCCTTCGGCAGCAGGTCACGATCGATGCGGGTGAACCGATAGGCGACACCACCGACGACGAACGTGATGGCCGCTGACAGCAGGAAGGCGGTGTGGTCGCCGGAGGCGTAGTAGAAGCAGAACGGCAGGGGCAGCAGCATCGTCATGGCCTGAAACATCAGCAACAGGCCCAGGATGTGGATGACCTTACCCAGGTGCATCTATTTGAACATCTTGCCGACGGCGTCCAGGGCCCCGGGCAGGGCGAAGACCACTGCCTTGTCCCCGGCCTGCATTTGCGTCGAGCCCGTGGGAATCTCGAACCGTTCGCCGTGCGTGACGGCGCCAATCAGGGCGTTGTCAGGGAACTTGAGCCCCATCAGCGGTTTGCGCGTGATCTTCGAGCCCTCACCGGCGATGAACTCGATGACGTGGGCGTCCAGCCCGGGAATCGTGGCGATGCCGGCCACCTGGCGATGCTGGATGAAGCGCAGCACGGCGTTGACCGTCAACAACTGCTTGCTGACCACCGAGTCGAGACCGATGGTGGGCATGATGGGCAGATAGTTGACCTTGTTCACCAGGGCCAGCGTACGCGGTACCCGCAGATGTCTGGCCAGCAGGGTGGCGATGATGTTGTTCTCGTCATCTCCGGTGACCGCAACGAAGGCGTCCATGTCCATGAGGCCCTCGGTGGCGAGCAGATCGTAGTCGGTACCATCTCCCTGAATGACCAGAGTGTCGGGCAGAGCATCGGCGATCCCCCAGGCGCGTTCCACGTTGCTCTCTACGATCTTGACGTTGACGTCGTCGGCCAGCTGGCGGGCGATGAACTGACCGATGAGGCCGCCGCCGAGAACCATGATGTTGCTCACGGCCGTATCCTTCTGACCCGTCAACTCGATGAACTGATCACAATAGGATGGGTCGGCGACGACGTAGACCTGGTCGCCGGCGACGAGGACGTCTTTGCCGCCGGGAATCACAGTCTGCTGTTTGCGCTTGATGGCGGCGATCCGCACTGGCGGATGGTCGTGACGTTGCCCGAGCTCTTCAAGCGGCGTGCGCAACAGCGAGGAGTCGGCCCCGAGACGCACGCCCAGCAGGCGGATCCGGCCGTTGGCAAAGTCGTAGAGGTCGGTGGCACGAGCCTGTCGAATCAGGCGCACGACGGCGTCCGCCGTCTCGCGCTCGGGGTGGATGACCTCGTCGACGCCGAGTTCCTCGTGCGTCAGGATGAAGTCGTCGGGCGAGAGCAGCTCGGGGTTGCGGATGCGGGCCACGGTGAAGCCGGCGCCCGCCTTCTTCGCCATGCGGCAGGCCAGCAGGTTGACGTCGTCTCGTGTCGTCATGGCGGCCACGACGTCGACATGGGCAATATTGGCCTGCTGCAGGATCCGCCACGAGGTGGCGTCCCCTTCGATCATCTGCGCGTCGAGCTGTTCTGCCGCCCGTCGGGCCCTGCGGCTGTCGACCTCGATGACGGAGACGTCATGTTGGTCCTGAGTCAGGCGGCGACACAACTCAAAGCCGATATCACCGGCGCCGATGACGAGGATCTTCATGAGAGCAGACTCGCGGAAAAACTGCTAACATACCGACCATGTTGCAGCGAATCCAGCAGCTGCGCGAGGCTCTCGGCTTCGCCATCAGCACCCGTATCTTCCTCTACTCGGTACTGACAGGGACCATCGCCGGCGTCGCCGCGGTGATGTTCACCGCGGCCCTGGAACTGGCAAGATTCATCTGCACGGAGTGGGCCGCCGGATTCGAGCAGTTGCAGCCCCCCGGCGAGATCCGCTACGACTTTTCCGCCCTGGCCACGCCGGCCGATGAGAGTCGTCTGTGGCTGCTTTTGCTGCTGCCCGCCATCGGTGGTCTGGCCAGCGGCTGGCTGGCCTGGCGTTGGGCGCCTGAGGCGCGCGGGCCCGGTACCGGCGCCGTGATCGAGGCCTTTCACAACCACCGGGGCACGATCCGGCCCATCGTGGCCCCGGTGAAAGCGCTGACGACGATCATTACCCTGGCCACGGGCGGCGCGGCCGGCAAGGAAGGCCCCGTCATGCAGATCGGCGCCAGTCTCGGCAGCTGGCTGGGCACACGTCTGGGTCTGTCGGCCGCCCATCGCCGGATTCTCCTGCTGGCCGGCTGCGCCGGTGGCCTGGGTGCCATCTTCCGCGCCCCTCTCGGCGGCGCCATCACCTGTGTCGAGGTTCTCTATCGGGAGGATTTCGAGAGTGAGGCGCTGATCCCCTGCGTCACGTCCTCCATCGTCGCCTATTCGATCTACACCGGCATCTACGGTTTCTCCCACACGTTCACTTTTCCCGATGTCATGCTCACCGATGCCCGGGAGCTGGCCGTCTATCTCGTGCTCGGCGCGGCCTGCGCGCTGGGTGGCACACTCTACGTCAAGACCTTCTTCACAATGCGGGACCGTGTCTTTCGCCGGCTGAAACTGCCCGTCTGGCTGGTGCCGGGCGTCGGCGGTGCCCTTGTCGGTGTTCTGGCCCTGCTGGATCTGCGCATCCTGGGAGGCGGTTTCGGCGTGATCCAGAGTGTCGTCGATGGTGGTGTGGGACTGCAGGCCATGCTGGTCCTGGTCCTGCTGAAGATCCTGGCGACCTCCTGTACGGTGGGCAGCGGCGGCTCCGGCGGGGTCTTCGGGCCATCGCTGTTCATCGGTGCCATGCTGGGTGGTATCGTCGGCACGGCAGGCCAGCAGCTGTTTCCGGACATCGCGCAGGTGCCGGCCGCCTACGTCGTGGTCGGCATGGGCAGTTTTCTCGCCGGTGTGGCCAACACGCCCCTGGCGGCCCTCATCATCGTCACCGAGATGACGGGGAGTTATCATCTGTTGCCGGCACTGATGCTGGTGTCGGCCTTCGCTTTCCTGTTCATGCGCCATGTGTCGATCTATGAGGACCAGGTGCAGAACAAGTTTCACTCTCCCGCCCATCTGAAGGACTTCACCGTCGACGTGCTGAAGAACCTGCGCGTCGGCGATGTCTACGAACGTCTGGAGAACACCTCCGACGCCGTGGTCACCAACGAGATGGCCTATTTCTCGCTGAATGCCCTGTCGAAACGACTCGGACACCTGCACTTCGTCGTCACCGACACCGACGGGCAGTTGCGCGGCATGATCCGGCTGGACGAACTCGAGCTGCCCGACGACGAGGCGCTGCGTAGCCTGATTCTGATCGAGGACATGCTGGTGGAAGAGGCGGCGCCGATTCTGGTCGATGACGATCTGCATACGGCACTGGAGAAGCTCCTGTCGAGTGGTTTCGACAAACTACCGGTCGTAGCGGGTACCGACGCGACGCAGCGGTTTCTCGGGCATCTCGAATACAGCGACCTGCTGCGCCTCTACGACGAAGAGATGGCCCGCGTGGATCGCATGGACTGACGTGCCGACGCCACACCCGCACATCCTGATCACGGCAGGGGACAGTTCCGGCCTGCCCACCGTCGACGATCTGCGAATCGCCATCGAAGAACGGGGTGTCCGTCGCCGCATGTGGGGCGGGATTCGGAAGAGTGTCGAGGCCGTACTCGAGGCAGAACCCATCACGCCTTTCGACCCGCTGCCGGGCCGCTCGGCCGCCGACGTGACCCGTGGCAACCGTGACTATCTCGTCGTCGACGCCGCCGGGCAGCGAGTGACGAGGGCAGCCCTTGCGGCTTTGCTGACACAGGACCGGCGCTACGTCGAGATCGCCCTGCGGCAGATGGCGAGCCTGTTCGACTCAAGAGACTGGCATGAGTGGCAGGATATCTTTCATCGGGAGCGTTTCGACCTGGACGCGGATCTGCGTACCGGGCAGCTGTCGCGCGACCTGTCGCTGGCCTACGACTGGATCCACGGGCAGCTGACGACCGGTGAACGGCGCCAGGTGGTGGAGGGCATCGACCGTTGTGGCATCCAGCCCTATCTGCGTGCTGTCGACGCGGAGGCCTGGTGGCTGCAGCGGATGAACAACTGGACCACCGTCATCGTCGGTGGTCTGGGAATTTGTGGTATGGCTCTGGCAGAGGACCACCCGCAGTCGACACGCCTGGTCGACATGTCGCGTCAGACCATGACGCAGTACCTCGAACACTACGGTTCGCACGGCGAATTCAACGAGAATCCCACCTACGCCAATTCCTCCTTCCTGCCCGTCCTCTACTTTTCCGCCCTGCGCTGCCACGATGACGTGGACGACATCCCGCCACCGATCGCCGCCCTGCGCCGGCACGCCTACTGGTGCCTCTACGCCACCGCACCTCCCGGGCACCTGGTGTCCTTCGGCGACGGCGGGCCCGAGTACCCGGCCCTGACCAGCTTCATTGCCGCCGTGGCGGCGGCCACGGCGGACCCGGTGCTGCAGTGGTTCTATCTGCAGTACGGAGAGCCGCCGCGGTTTCCCGTGTGGGAGCTGCTGTGGCTGGACGGCGACCTGGCTCCCCGGGCGCCGACGCCGGAGATCCTGCCACTCGGCCGCGCGTACCAGGCACACTCCGGTCTGATCAGCAGCCGCACCAGCTGGGATCCACAGAGCACCGAGTGTGTCGTGTTCGGTAAAGCCGGACACGGCGGCGTCAACCACTCACATCCCGACGGCGGCCAGATCGAGATTCAGGGCTACGCCCGACGACTCATCGTCGACCTCGGGTCGGTCCCCTATCCGGCCGACAACGCCCGAAGGTACTATCACTTCAGCAGCGACGGACACAACCAGCTCACCATCGGCACTCGGGCGCAGACCTGGAACGACGACCCAGCCCACCGGGCCCGGTGTACGGCCAGCGGCTTCGACAACGATCGTGGCGGCTGGTGGCGGATTGACCTGACAGCCCTGCACGAGGGCGCCCACAGTGTGACCCGCACCGTCGTGCACCTGCACCCGGGTATCGTCGTCGTCGTCGACGCCGCCAGGCTGGCCATCACCGAGCCCTGTCGGCTGCGCTGGCATCCGGCGCTGGAGGCTCACCTGGGTACGAAGGGTCGGTTCCGGGTCGTTAACGGCGAGGCCCGGCTCGACGCCGGCGTCGAGTTGGCTGACGGCACGCCGGTGACGCTGACCCCGGGACGGCATGAGTACCGTGCCCCCTGGGACCGGGATCGCATGGACAACCCCATGCCGCAGCGGCGCGAGCCCTACCTGGATGCTGTCGTGGCAGCGACGCAGGTCTGTTTCGTCAGCCTCTTTGCCGTATCCCGGGCCAGTGATCCAGCCGTCGACTGGGAGCGGGTCGATGACGGTTGGTGCCGCCTGGACGTATCGGTGACTGTCGCCGACGGCCGCCTGTGTGTCCGCACGCCGCGGGCACTCTGGGACGTCGGCCTGGCGGCCATCCCGTAGAGCGCCATCGCCGGCGGATCTCAGCTGCTCTGCGTTTCTCCCGGCTTCAGCTCGTAGTCGTGATCGCGCACGGTACCGTCGTCGGCGAAGTCACGCTTGGCTGCCTGCAGATCGCGATACAGGGTTACCAGGTCCTTCACCCCACCGATCGACAGCCACACCATGACGATGAACGACGTGGCGATGAAGAACATGGCGTTGACATAGTAGTGGTAGGTCGCCCAGCCTTCCTTGCTGATGCCGACGGTGTAGACGGTGATCGTCATGCCGATCCAGAGCAGGAAGAACAGCAGCGATTTCACGATCGTAATGCCATAGATGATCTTGTCGCCACGGGTGAACTCCTCGGTGATGCCCAGGGCCGCCTTCCAGTTCCACACACGTTTTTCATCGCGACCACCGGTGGCCAGGCGATCGCTGGCGACGACGAATTCCCCGCGGTGCAAAAGCTTATCGAGGTTGAACACGTGTCGGTCCGACAGCGAGAAGATCACGTAGAGGGACCAGCCTACCAGCATGGCAAAGAAACTCACCTCCTGGCCCGTGAGGAAGAATTCAACGCCGTACCAGTCTTCGCAATAGTGTTCGAGGACCATGCCGGTGGTGGCCAGCAGAGAGCCGGCGGTGAGGGCCGCATAGGCCCCGCGCGCCGTACCCCAGCTGGTGTAGAGGCCACCGACGATGACGACCCCAGCGCCGCCGACCCAGAAGGCGCCGGTGAGGGCGAAGAACAGCAGGATGTCCTGCGTCTGCCGGTAGAGGGAGGAGAACAGAAAGATGAACACGGCCACACCGAAGATGGAGAAGCGCAACAGACGCATGTGCCGTTTGGCGTCGAGTTCCTTGCCCGACCACGGCAGGTAGATATCCTGAATGAAGATGGAGCCCCACGAGTGCAGGTAGGTATCGTGGGTGGAGATGAAGGCGGCGAACATGACGGCGGCGAAGGCCCCCATCAGTCCCACCGGCATGTAGAGAGTCATCGTCAGGGGGGTCGTCATCTGATCCCGGACCTGCTCGTCGGGAATCTGATCGAGAACGCTCTGTACCCGTGCCGCAAAATCAGCGTAGTCGGGATGGTGCATGATGGTGTAGGCCACCAGCGGCATCAGTGTCAGCGCCCAGAGCATCGCCCATCCACGGTAGCTGCCCAGCACACCGGCCATCTTGGCCTCGTGGGGGCTCTTGGCCGACACGTGGTAGGCCTGTGAGCCCTGCCAGGCCATGCGGTTGATGACCATGCCGAAAAGGCCGATGAGAAAGTACCAGGCGTTGAAGCCCTTCACGTCGGCCGCGTCGAAGGGATCGAGTAGAGACTTGCCCGGCTCGGCGATCTGCAGACCCTCGAACACCGTGGCCAGAGGGAACTTGATCAGCAGCAGGACGAGGATCGTGATGAGGACGATGTTGACGAAGAAGGACTGGAAGAAGTCGGTGACCAGCACGGCGATCTGGCCGCCGGCGAAGGTGAAGTAGAGAGACAGTCCCAGCAGAATGACGAGCAGTGTATGGTAGGTGGGCAGCAGGAGGACGCCGAACAGGTAGAAGTCGTCCGGCAGTCCGCAGTAATGCATGAAGAAGTTGGCGCCCACCGAAGGGAAGATGCCGAAGTTGATGATCCCGGAGATCCAGCAGATGGTGGCCGCGTAGATGCGGAAGTTGCGGCCGTAACGCATCTCAAAAAACTGTGCCAGCGTCAGTGACCGGGTCTCGCGGAAGCGGTAGACGACCCAACCTGTGAGCATCATGATCAGGGCGATCGGCGCCTGCAGCTGTTCCCACCAGTTCGGCGCGAACCCGGCTTTGTAGACCATCTGGAAGCGGGCCACGATCGACACAGCACCGAGTCCGGCCACCCCCTCGGCCAGGGTCAACAGGTAACGGCCGGCAAGGCGATTGGCCGCCAGGAAGTCGCTGGTGGACTGGGTGTACTTCTTCGTCGCCCGGGCGATACCGATGAAGAACACTGCCATCAGGCCGACGACGACCCAATCGATCCAGTGCATGGTCTGCACTTCAGACATCAGCAAACTCCCTTTGTGCCGCCGGGTGGTTGGCGGCATCGAGGATGCACCGAACGGCCAGACTCTCTTCTCGGGGCACGTTGGCCTGGCCGCTTTCGAACAGCGTCAGAAAAGCGCGGGCCGTGTCGAGAAAGATCTGCCCCGAATCGACGGCGAGAAAACGCGTCTCCGTCGCCGTCGTCACTGAGGCGGCGTAGGGAGTGGTGCTGCCATCGGTGTGTACGTGTACGATGGCGGTGACCCCATCGTTCCACTCCAGCAGCAGGCGCGTGCGTGGCTCATCGCCCCAACGCTGCAGCCGGAGCACTCCGGGCCCCAGACAACTGACGACGAGTTCCACCGGATGGATGGCGTATTCTTCAAAAGAGCTGCCACCGCCCCAGGCGACGATATGGCGCACCGAATCCCGCCCGACGCCGGACACGTAGTCCTGGACAGCGGTATAACGCAGGGCCGACGTGGTCTGCACGGCGACGCCATGCCGATCGGCGAGGGCGAAGAGCGCCTCGGCCGTGGCCCGATCAGGGGCGAAGGTCTTGTCCACATAGGTCGATTTCCCGCAAGGGAATACCGCGCCGCACAGATCCAGATGGGTCTCCGGATTCGACGGCGCCAGAACGACATAGTGGTCGACATGCTCGTCGAGACCGGACACATCGTCGAACCAGGCAACTTCGTTCTGCCGCGCCCACAGCCTGCTGGGTTCGGCCTCCGACGCCGTGCACCCGGCGACGGTGAAGCCGAGTTCGGCCAGTTCACCGCGCAGGAGCTTCAGGTAGACGTCGGCGTGGTAGTTATCCAGCCGGAAGTCGACGAAACCGATGCGTCCACCCATCGAAGGATCAGCCATCGGCGCCGACCTGACGGACCTCGACGAAGCCACCGCCGCCGGCTGACTGGCGCGCGGCCAGACAGGCGTATACCGACTGCAGGCCCGTCTCGATCGGTGTACGCGAGGACCGCGAACCGTGTACGACACCGAGGAAGTCGTCGGCCAGGGCGATGTCACCGCCGAAGTGGCTCATGTCCCCACCGGCCCGCTCGGTGGCAGAAAACGGATGGTGGTGACGGACGCGCTTCAGTTCGTTGGTGTACCAGTCGAAGCCGACGGTACCGTCGTAGCCACTGACCGTGGCCCCGCGGGCGCCGGCATCCCGTCGGGCGTAGAACACCTGCGAGTAGACACCGTGACTGCCGTCGGCGAATTCCAGCAGAGCGCTGGAGCAGTCTTCGTTGAGACGCTCGCCGGAGCCACAGTCGAGACTGAACAGACACGGGTGATCGGCCGCCGAGCCGCCGGAACTGTTGCGGCGCCGGTTTTCGGGACTCTCGGGACAGGTGGCGGTGTCGTCGCACTGAGAGCACCGCAGGCCGGCGGGTCTGTCACCGCCGAAGATGCGCCCTCTTGTGGCGGTGGCGGCGATCCGGGTCACGGATTGACCCATGAGATACATCAGGTAGTCGAAATCGTGGGTCGCCTTCTGCAGAAACAGCCCCCCGGTGACGTCGTAGTCGCGATAGGCCTGCTCCCAGTAGACGGTGCCGTAGGGCACATAATTGACGGCGTTCACATGCAGTGGCTCACCCACGGCGCCGGCCTCGATGTACTGTCGTGCAAGATCGCACAGGGGGGAGACACGCAGAGGAAAACTGACGACCACCGGGCAACGCGCCCTTTCAAAGGCGCACTCCAGCTCTACGGCCTGCTCCATGGTGACAGCCACCGGTTTTTCGAGACACAGCGGTACGTCGAAGGCTGCCAGCTCGCCGGCAATGGCGGCGTGCAGGTTGCACCGGGTGCCGACGGCGACGGCATCCAGGTCGGCGGCGCGCATCATGGATTCGACACTCTCATAGAACACGACATCGTCGCGGTCGCATTCGGCCAATCGATCTCGTGCGCCACTCTCGTCGGGATCGACGACGGCCACCACGCGCAGGTCGGGATCGATCTGGCGGAAGGGTCCGCAGATCATTCCGTGGATGCGGCTGCCATAGCCGACGACACCGATTCGCGTCAACGCCACAGGTCGCCGTCGTCCCCTTCGGGCAGCATCGAACGCACAACCTGCTCGTCGAGTTCGGCACCCAGTCCCGGCTTCTCACTGAGCACGACGTGGCCCTGCTCGATGAGGGGTTCATCCTTTGACAGGATGTCCTCCATGGCCTCGTCGCGGAAGCGGTGATATTCGAGGGCGAGGAAGTTGGGTACGCTGGCGCAGGTATGGGCGTCGGCGAGCGTGCTCAGAGGCCCGGAGTTGTTGTGCGGGGCAAAGGGTACGTAGTAGATCTCGGCCATGTTGGCGATCTTGCGACACTCCGAAAGGCCGCCGCACTTGGAGATGTCGGGCATGATGATATCGGCGGCCTGCTTTTCCAGCAGCTCGCGGAAACCATAGCGCAGGTAGAGGTTTTCCCCGACGCAGATCGGCGTGGCCGAAGCCGCCTTCACCTTGGCCAGGGCGTCGATGTTTTCCGGTGGCACCGGCTCTTCCAGCCACATCAGATCCAGACCCTCGACCCCGACGGCGATCTTCTGTCCCGCCACCGCGTCGTAGCGGCCGTGCAGGTCGATGCCCAGGTCCATGTCCGAGCCGACCGCCTCGCGGATCTCGTGCGCCTCGGAGACGATGACATCCAGCTCCGACGGATGTACGGTCCAGTTCCAGCGGTCCATCTTCTGCGGCCGATTGCCGTCGTCGAGGTCGAACTTCATGGCCGTGAACCCAGCCTCGCGGACGCGCTGTGCCGTCTCGGCGTAGTCACCGTGAGCACAGTCGACGTAGAGGCGGACGCGGTCCCTGAACTTGCCGCCGAGCAGGCGATAGACCGGCACGCCCGCCGCCTTGCCCGCCAGGTCCCACAGAGCCACCTCGATACCGGTGAGGGCGGAGATGGCGTGACCGGCGGCGCCGCCCTGGAAGATGAAGGCACGGCGCACCTTCTCGAAGCACATGTCCACATCGCGTGGATCCTCGCCGATGAGCAGGCGCTTCATGCTGTCGACGATCTGGCGCCAGCCGGCGCCCTGGTGGGACAACTCGCCCGTGCCGTACAGGCCTTCGTCGGAGTATACACGTACATACCCGAAACGCGCGGAACAGGTCTTGATGTCGGTGATCTTCATGGTGAATCCGGAGGGAGGGTGAAGGAGGAACGGCAGCCAATTGCCGTGGGGGGTTGTCGCTATACCGCTTCTGCCCGACGACTGCGGATGTACCAGAACGTGGTGGCCACAACGACGAGAAGACTGTTCCAGAGCAGGCTGGCGCGCAGTGTGGACAGTCGGGGCTGCAGGACGATGTCGTGTTCACCCTCTGTCAGGTCGATGACGACGAACCCCGAGGTGGTAACCAGAGGCTGCACCAGGGCTCCGTCCACACGGATGTCGACGTACGGGTAGTAGCCGTAGGCGAGTCGGGCGAAACAGCGGGTTGCCGTGCGTACGCGCAAGTCGACACGCTGTGACCGGACCGTGTGTTCCAGCACGGTGACGGCCACATCGGTGCCCAGCTCGACAGGAGACTCGAGGGCATCGACGAAGAAAGTCCTGCAGGTGCGCGCCCGGGGATCCACGTCCATACCTTCCAGCAGCGTCATCACCGTCGTCATGCCTGCGACATCGCGCGGATCGCTGCTCAGTAGCCGATCGAGATCCATGTTCAGCATCTGTGCCAGGGTCTCGGCGGAGGGCTCCGGTGGCGGAGACAGAGTCGCTGAGACGTGAACGGGGGACGGATCCGGCAGTTCCAGACCGAGGGTTCGGCCTGAGGCGGCACGGGCCAGCAGGTAGCGGACATTGAGCAGGGTCAGGCCCTCGTACACGGTGGGAGACACGTGCAGCTGGGAGCCATCATCGATCAGGTCCCGGGCGATGGAGGCATCAACAAGCCGTATGAAAGGCCGCACGAACTGAAACACGGCGGGCAGCTCGCCCGGGTGCGGTCCGTCGGGCACCGGTGTGCGCGTGTTGAAGTAGAGCAACCCGGTACCCTGGTAGAGGTTCATGTCGGCAGCAGCCCAGACGGCCCGATAGTCAGGTACGGCGCCGTGCTCCCCATACACCCGCGACTGGGCGAAGAGGCTTTCATAGAACTCGAAGGAGACATTCGCCGGGTCGATCTTACTGTCGGGATCGCGGTAGCTGTGCAGAAACGTGGTAGGGCCGAGATCGACGACAATGGCGAGCGTCGCCAGACCGGCCACCCGATACCACAGGCCCGATCGCCGCCGCGCCCGCACCTGCAGAAAGCGGACGCCGTGGCCGGCGCTCAGGGCGAGGAAGAAGCTGACGTAAAGCAGGTACCGACCGGCACCGAGGATCTCGCTGTTCGGCAGCAGCCGTACGAGAGCGGTACGATAGCCGAACACCATGACGAGGCCACCAAGCAGGCACGCGGCTGCGGCGAAGGCGCCGGGGGCCCGCCGCCTGCCCCGGGAAAGAGCGCCGGCCATGACACCGGTGGCGGCCAGGCAGATCAGAGTGATGCCCAGATACCCGCCATACCAGTTGAATTCGGCCACGCCAGGAGTCCACAACCAG